>Ga0268276_1000161_pt1 | contig 81321 bp, 66 predicted proteins | sample saktaG_4_FD_190145 | JGI IMG/M metagenome (GOLD analysis project Ga0268276, IMG submission 190145) | Saline water microbial communities from Sakinaw Lake, British Columbia, Canada - sak_2010_1_5_45m | ecosystem: Environmental > Aquatic > Non-marine Saline and Alkaline > Saline ... | reverse complement strand
CATCCAAGCCGAGCCAGCGCAAAACACCATGGCGCCGAAAGCTCGGCCGCCACGCCGGCGCACTATCGCGCGCCCGCCCTACCGCGCGCCGCAGCGCGACGACGCCCGCGCGCCCCAGCGCGACACCACTCGTCCGCCGCAGCGCGATGGCGCCCGCCCGCCGCAGCGCGACGGCGCCCGCCCGCCGCAGCGCGATGGCGCACGCCCGCCCCAGGGCGACAGCGCCAGCCCGCCGCAGCGCGACAGCGCCTACAGGCCCAGTCGCACGCCCCAGCGTGGCGGCCGCCGCCATACCAGAACTGCAGAACGTGGCAACCGCCGCAACAAGCCACCTGCATTCCGCAAGCGCGGGCAGTAATTAGTGCGGCGCCGGCACGAAGGCCTGCGCGCGTGACCACTTATTTGAACGAAAAGCGCTGCAGCACCACTTCGCCGCTGCCGCGCACCACCGCCACAAAAAAGCCCTTCTTGTCGCCAGTCGGACCCATCTCGCTGTTCATGTCGCAAAACACGTCCGCGCCGGCTTCCTGAATCGTCCCCATCAAGCCTTTCTTGTCAACCACCAGGGTGTACTCATCGCCGGTTTCCGGTGTGATACTGGCGACGACATTGTTCTTATCAACCATGCCCAATTCAACGTCCGATGTTTCGGTGGTATTATTGGCCCACACGGCAACGCCCTTCTTGTCCATGCGCATCATGCACACCACATTGTGATGCGTGACGTTGTTGTACTCGTTCCAGACAATGACGCACCCGCCCGATCCGTCAGCCACGACTTGATCCACGCTGACATCAACAGGCGGGCTGCTCGTGCCGAGTACCACGGTCCACGCGAGAGTCGCGGCGCACAACGGCGCAGTCAATAAGAGACAACCAACCACAAGCAACGCTGCTTTCATACTATCTCCTTGTACATAAGTGAGCGTCAGTCAGGCCGGCGCGGTGATGAACAACCCGCCACTAGTATAGCACAAGTGTGGGCAGGCACACCTGACAGGACACCCACGTGCGTTTGCAGCACCCGCCGGCCTTTGCTACAATATACCGGTTTCGCTATGCGAATGAACAACACCTTCAGATGGAGTGCAAGCATTGCGGTGACGCTGGCCATTGTGGCGGCGACCATCGTGGTGTCGTGGCGCTATGTGCCGTTGCATGACGGTGTTTATGTGATCAACAACAGCACGTTGGCCTGGCATCTGCAAGTCAGCAATCGCCTGCTGCAAACAACCTGCATTGTCAACCGGCGCACCGGCGCGCGCCTGCCCGTGGCCGGCGATGATTTCGCCATTCGGATCGGGCACGCGCGCACGATCGACTGGGCGCCGGAATTCAAGAAGCCCACCGATCAATACCCGCCCTACATGGTGCGCGATGGCGTGACGATCACCCCGTCTGTCTGTCAGCCGGTGCGCATCATTCGCGGCTGGCGCTCGTGGAAATTCATGTTGCACTGCCCGGCCGTCAACGCCAATATCTATCTTGTCTTTCGTGCCACGCCCGGACAGCCCTGGCTGCAACGTCAGATTTTGCTGCAATCCTGCGATGGCACCGAACTGGCCACGGATCAGGCTGCGTATCACCTGCGCTGGCGGATTGACAAACCCGCCACCCTTGGCGGCCAAGGCCAGCCGCTGCTGTTCGACGACACCTGGTTCATTGGCCTCGAACATCCCGCCGGCGAAAATCTGGTCGAGGATGGCATTACCGCGCCGCGCCAGTATCCCGGCGACCGCTTCAGCACCCCGCCCTTCGCGCTGCAAACACTGGTGATTGGCGGCGGCGTCTCCGGCCAAGTGCGCCGCGTCCTGCAGGACTATGTCGCCGCGCTGCGGCGCCCGCCGCGCGCGTTGACCCTGTTCAATACCTGGTGCCATTTGCGCGGCGATACTCTGACCGAAGACAATCTGGCCGAAACCGCCGCCGCCTTGCAGCGCAACCTGCAACCCTTTGGCGCCACGCTCGATGTTCTTGCCATTGATGACGGCTGGTTCACCCCGCAGTCAATTTGGGAGCCGGACTATCGCAAATTGCCAACCGGCTTTGCCGGCCTGCGCGCGCGCATCGAGGCGTGCGGCATGCGCCTCGGCCTGTGGCTGCCGCTCAGCGGCCATAGTCTCGACATGGCTTGGGCCAAGAGCAACAGCTACGAGGCCCTCCAAAAATACCTGTGCATGTCCGGCACCAAATACAACACCGCCTTGCGCACCCAGTTGCAGACGCTGATCAGCGACGGCGGCCTGCGCTATTTCAAACATGATTTCAATTATTTCTGGTGCGGCCAGAGCAACCACGGCCATTTTCCGAGCATGCCCCAAAGCGTTGAGGCGAATGTCAACGCGGAACTCGCCCTGCTGCGCATGGAATCCCAGCTGCAACCCAACCTGTTCTTGGCGATCACCTCGGGCATCTGGCCCAGCCCGTGGTGGCTGCCCTACGTCGACACCATCTGGATGGGCGGCGGCGACCATGACTACAATCGCGACCTGCCGGCGTCGCACGGCAGCAGCTTCGAGATGAATTATCGCGACGGGGCGCTGTATGACTTGCTCGTCACGCGCGGCCTGATCTTCCCCCTCTCGGCCTTGATGACGCACGGGATTGTCGATGGACGCCACACCCCCTATGATGTGCGCCAGGAGCCGGATGAATCGTGGGCCGTCTATGTGATGAATTATCTCGGGCGCGGCACCCTGATGCGCGAACTGTATCTGACGCCGGAGAATCTGACGGTGCGCCGCTGGGAACTGCTGGCGCGCGGGCTGAATTGGGCGCGCACGCTGGATGCGTGCATGGCCGCCGCGCGGATTGCCGGCGGCGATGCGCGCCGCGGCGAACTGGTTGTGTACAGCGGCGCACGCGGCCCCAGCCGCTACCTCAGCGCGCGCAATCCTTCGCTGGAAAGCCAGGCCGTGCCGTTGCACACCCTCGGCATCACCAGCGGCATCTGGCAGATTGTCTATCCGTATCAACAAATGTTGGATGCGGCGGCGGTCACGGCCTTGCGCGTGGCCGGCGAAGGCATGCTGCAACTGCAAACGGCCGCAACCACGCTGCCGATGATTCATGGCGCGCGCGCCGCGCTGCAGGCCGCATCTCCCACCACGACAACATTTCTCGTCGCCTACCAGCCATGTTCCGCGACGACCGTGCGCGTCTCCGCGCCGGTGCGCATAACCGCGCTGGCTTCTCCGGACGGCGTCGTCATCAAAGACGGCGACACCTGGCGCTGCACGCTGCCGGCGGCGCCAGCTACCGATGCGCAACCGCCGCACGTCAGCGCGTACACGACCGCCGACGGCGCCTGGCACGCCGAGATCATTCTGCCACGCGCCATGACCGCGCGCTGCAAAATCGTGCTGCGTGACGCCGGCGCCACCGCGCGTGTCCAACTGAATGGCAAACCGCAACTGCCGACCATCAACCGTGGCAATGGCTGGCAACTGTTGACCGTGCCGTTGCGCGCACCGACAAATCAGCTCGACGTGGCCGTGACTGGCGCAGACGTGCCGGCCCAGGTGTATCTCGATTGTGATCGCACGCTGCGCACGGTGCCGCTGACGATTACCCACGCAGCAATCACGCCGGTGAATCCGCTGGCACTGCCCTTACCGCTCCTGCACGACATCGAGCGCGTCTCGTTCTGTTGCGCCAGCAACATCACCCTGCGCGCCACCGGCGAATGAGATAGTGCATCTGCCCTCAAATCTGAAACGTTACTCTTTAATATTGAATATTTATTATTGAATGTTAAATGTTGAACCCTGAACCCCGAGCCCTTGCCTTATGCACCCCATCCGCCGCGCCCTGATTAGTGTCTCCGACAAAACCGGCATTGCCGAGCTGGCCGTCCAACTCACCCAACGCGGCGTGGAAATCATCTCGACTGGCGGCACCGCCAAACTGCTCGCGCAAGAAGGTGTCGCCAGCACCCCCATCGAGACGTTCACCGGCTTCCCCGAAATGCTCGACGGGCGCGTCAAAACCCTGCATCCCAAGGTGCACGCCGGCTTGCTCGCCGTGCGCGACAATCCCGCCCATCAGGCCGTCATGCGCGAACACCAGCTCGCCTACATTGACCTCGTCGTCGTCAATCTCTATCCCTTCGAGGCCACCATCACCCAGCCGCACGTCGCGTTCGCGGAGGCCATCGAGAACATTGATATTGGCGGTCCCACCATGTTGCGCTCCGCCGCCAAAAATTTTCACGACGTCACCGTCGTCGTTGATCCCGACGATTACAAGCCGCTGCTCGATGAAATGGACGCGCACCACGGCGCCGTCTCCCACGACTTCAACAAGCGTCTGGCCCAGAAAGTCTTCGCCGCCACGTCCTACTACGATGCGCTGATCGCCGAGTATTTGGCCGACGCGCTGCCTGATGCGCCGCTGTTCCCCGCCACGCGCAGCTTCGGCTTCCGCAAAGTGCAGGACTTGCGCTATGGCGAAAATCCCCACCAGCAGGCCGCATTTTACAAAAGCGCGCGCCCGGCCGAGCCGTGCATCACCATCGCAAAACAATTGCACGGCAAGGAACTGTCCTACAACAACTACCTCGACGCCGACGCCGCGCTCGAACTCGTCAAGGAATTTGCCGAGCCGGCCGTGATTATCATCAAGCACACCAATCCCTGCGGCGCGGCCACGGCCGTCAGCCTGCACGAAGCATATCAGCGCGCGCTGGCAACTGACCCGCTCTCCGCCTTCGGCAGCATTATCAGTGTCAATCGCCCGCTCGATGCCGCGACGGCGCGCGCCATTGCCGAATTGTTTGTCGAAGCGATTGTCGCGCCCGCCTTCGAACCGGCCGCGCTCGAGCTGCTGAAAGCCAAGAAGAATCTGCGCCTGCTGAAAGTGGATGGCCTGGCCGACTGGGCGCGCGCAAGCACGAAGACCGGCAGCGACCTGGCGCTGCGCAGTGTGGTGGGCGGCTTGCTGGTGCAGGAGCGCGACACACAGATGGTGGCCGACACGGCCATCCGCTGCGTCAGTGCAGCGCAGCCCACCGCGGCGCAGCACGCCGCGCTGCGTTTTGCCTGGAAAATCTGCAAGCATGTCAAGTCCAACGCGATTGTGCTGGCACGCGACACCGAACTGGTCGGCGTGGGTGCCGGCCAAATGAGCCGCGTTGATTCGGTGCACGTGGCGGTGCAAAAGGCGCGCAAAGATGTGCGCGGCTGCGTGCTGGCCTCGGATGCCTTCTTCCCCTTTCGCGACGGCGTGGACGAAGCCGCGCGCGCCGCTGTTGCGGCGATCATTCAGCCGGGCGGCTCGGTCAAGGATGACGAGGTGATCGCCGCCGCCAATGAGCATGGCATCGCCATGCTCTTCACCGGCATGCGCCACTTCCGCCACTAAGTACCTCTATCCGTCTGCCAAAAGGACAACACTATGGCGAGCAGAAAAACAAAAGAGCGACTCCAACAAGATATTGTCCTCTGGTTTGCGGATGGCATTATCGAGAAGCCGACCTTGGACGTCTTGAGCATCCGCTATGAGACGCAACACTTTGGCTGGATTGGCGTGGTCAAATATCTGGGCATATCGGGCGGGCTACTGGCCTTCTTTGGCATTCTCGGCATGATTACGGCCACCACCGGATCCATGGGTGTTGCGGCGGTAGTACAGGGCGGCCTGGGGGCCGGGTTGACCTACTGGGGCTTGCTGCTGGCCAGAAACGTGCAAGACCGCTATGCCACCTCGGCCAAGGTCATCGTGACCCTCGGGGTCGTTATGCTGACTGGCGCAATCGGCTTGCTCTGCAGTGCCGCTGGCTTGAAGGACCAAGCCATCCTGTGCTGGACCGGCATCATCAGTCTGCCCCTTGTTTTTTTCCTGGCGTATTACAGCCGCAATACGTATCTGCTCATCCTGACCCTCTTGGGCATGTTCCATTGGATCGGCGCATGGAACGAAATGTGGGGCCGCTCAAGCTATGTCTTCGCCGTGCAGGATCCCTATATCATGTCCGTGGCGGCACTGCTGGCGATTGGTGTCGGCATGTTCCACGAGCGCTACCTGTACCCGCGCACCGGCAAGTTTTACCTGGCTTGGGAATCGCTCGGCCTCGTCTACCTGAACATGTCGCTGCTGATTCTCTCAATTTGGACACGGCATGAAGAGGCCACCATCCTGTGGATCATCATTTTCACGGGCGCGTGCCTGGCGCAGATCGTCCTCGGCGCCGCCTGGCAGAACAGTTTGTTCCGTGGCTTCGGTATCACCTTTTTTGTGATTGATATTTTTACCCGCTATCATGAACTGTTCTGGGACAAGCTGGATGTGGGCGTCTACCTCGCCGGCGGCGGCGTGTGGCTGCTGTTGATGGGCGGCGGCACCGAAGCGATCACCCGCATGCTTCGCACACAAGGAGCTGCCCGATGAATCCCCAACGCACTATGCATCAGCACATCCATGCCGAATTGGATGAGCTCGTCACGCGGCAGATCTTGACCCAGCAACAGGCGGCCACACTGAAAGAACGCTATCCCACGACGGCCTGGGATTTTCTGGCGCTGGTGCGCGCGTTCTCCGTGCTGGGCGTGCTCACGGCCGTGGCCGGCCTGGTGATTCTGGTCAAAGATCACATGAATTGGTGGCTGGTTTCGGAAGTGGCGCTGACCGTGGCCTGCGTCGCAACGCTAGGGCTGGGTGACTGGCTCAAGCGTCGCCGCGCGCTGCCCGCCCTGGGTGAAGTGCTGCAACTGGCCGGCGCAATTGCCCTGCAGGGCTTGACCGTGGTTCTGGCAATCCACTATGCGACCGGCAGCAAAAATTGGCCGGGCCTCGCGGGCTTGGATGCCCTGCTCCTGTTTCTGCTGGCCTACCTTCTGGCAAACCGGCTGGTGCTGTGGTACGCCTGTGCCAATTTCTTTTTCTATTTTGGCGCCAAGACCGGCTATGTCTCCGGCTGGGGTATGTACTACCTGGGGATGACCTATCCGGTGCGCTTCCTGGCCATCGGCGCCGCGACGCTCGTGCTGGCGTGGCTGCATGGGCTGGTGATTCGCGGGCGCTGGACCACGTTCAGCCGCGTCTATGCCCATTTCGGTTTGCTCGTCATCAATCTGGCCTTGTGGTTTCTAGCCCTGTTTGGCTATTACGAGAGCATGGACATCCGCTGGTCCGACACGACCGGCGAGCGCCTGTTCTTCTCGTTGCTCTGGGCCGCCGTGGCAGGCGCATCGCTCTACGCCGGCGCCAAACTGGGCGTGCGCTTTCTGCGCGGCTACGGGCTCACGTTTCTGATGATCAATGTCTACACGTTCTACTGCCAGTTTATCGTGGCCAATACTGGCCCGGCGTGGTTCCTGCATTTGTTGTTGATCGGCGGCAGCCTGATCTGGCTGGGCTTCCACCTCGAACGCGCGCACCGCAACGCCGAGTGATTGCGCGCTGGCCGCCGGCGTCAAGCCCGCCAAAGCTTTCGCTACGAAGGTAGAACTGGTAATCGGTAATCAGTAATCGGTTTTCCGTGCAGAAAGAGTGTGGGAGCCGCCTCCGTGCGGCGAATGCTGCTGGCTTTATTTTGGTCATCACCCGATGCCCCTTGTTCATTGCCCGTTGGTGTCCGAAAAAGTTCCTGACACATTCTGACACCAAGTTGTGCTATAATGGTGTGCGACCATTGGTCTCCGCAATAAATAATGAAGGGCATGACAAGCGCACAACATAGTGTTGCGGCACGTGCAGAACAAGCGGCGTTCTACGCGCACTCAGCGGAGAACCGCCCGCAAAGCGAATGGCACCGGCTGGAAGACCACTTGCGCGATGTGGCGCGAAAAGCGGCTGCATTCGCAGAAGCATTTGGCTGTGCCGACTGGGCGCACGCCGCCGGCCTGCTCCATGACGTGGGTAAAGCCCATCCCGAATTTCAAGCTTATCTGCTGCGCCAAAATTCCTTCGATGCATCAGATTATGACGGCTACTCCGGTGCGAGCCATCCCAACCATTCTGGTGCGGGCGCAATCCTCGCGGTAAACCGTTGGCATGGCCCAATGAAGATAATAGGCAAGACACTGGCATATATAATGGCAGGCCACCATGCCGGGCTGCCCGATTGGTACGGCGGTCAAGACGCACTCTCGTACCGCCTCGAAAAAGAGCGCGTTATTATTGATGCGATTCAGCCGCAACTATTATCACAGCTCAGCGATTTGCCGACTCTATTGCGCCCGCCCGCTTTCGCAGCACATGCAGCATCCTATCATCTTTGGGTGCGCATCTTGTTCTCCTGTCTCGTAGATGCCGACTTCCTCGACACCGAGGCATGGATGAACCCGAACAGAGCAAAACAACGACCAGCATTTGCGCCATTGTCAGAATTGAAAGAGCAACTCGACCAAACTCTTCAATCACTGATAGCCCGGGCCGAACCCACGTCTCTAAATCAAATGCGTACGGAAATACTAACTTACTGTCGCACGAAGGCAGTTGAAGAACCAGGTCTTTTTTCTCTCTCGGTTCCCACCGGCGGCGGCAAGACGCTCTCGGGTACCGCTTTTGCGCTCGATCATGCCCTCCGTCACGGAAAAAGGCGTGTTATTTATGTGATTCCCTATACCAGCATCATCGAACAAACTGCGGACGTGCTGCGCGAATGCTTAGGCAATGACAATGTCGTCGAACACCACTCCAACATCGCGCCAGACAACCAATCGCTGCGACTGCAACTCGCCGCGGAGAATTGGGATGCACCCATTATTGTTACCACCAACGTACAGTTCTTCGAATCACTCTATGCCGCCAAACCAAGTCGTTGCCGCAAACTCCATAATATAGTCAACAGTGTCATCATTCTTGATGAAGCTCAGCTACTCCCGCCGGAGTGGCTGCATCCTTGTGTCGAAGCCATCAATCGTTTGGTCACAGACTATGGTGTGACCATCGTCCTTTCAACCGCCACACAACCGGCGCTCCCATCCTTGTGCTGCACGCCGCGCGAGATTGTTCCTGAACCGTCCAAATTATACGCCCAACTCAACCGCACAGTTATCCATCTGCCCGCTGACATGCACGCCGCCCGCGACTGGCCATCTCTGGCGGCAGAACTCATGCAGCATCAGCAAATCCTCTGTATCGTCAATCGTCGGCAAGATTGTTATGAGCTGTGGCAATGCATGCCGGAGGGCACCATCCATCTGTCCGCATTGATGTGTGGCGCACACCGCTCAAAAGTCATCAAGAACATTAAAGATACACTTGATGACGGCGCCCCTGTTCGCGTCATCAGCACCCAACTCGTCGAAGCAGGTGTCGATATTGATTTTCCCGTTGTCTACCGCGCCCTTGCCGGTCTTGACTCGATTAATCAAGCCGCCGGCCGCTGCAACCGCGAGGGCAAATTGTCTTGCTTGGGAAATGTGCATGTTTTTGTCCCGCCCAAGCCGGCGCCACGTGGTCTTCTGCGCAAAGGTGAAGATGCGTCTCGATCGCTCTTGTCAGTGCCCGATTTCAAACTAGACGCACCCGAATCTTTCACACGGTATTTTGAACAGTATTATCAACGAGTTAATGACACGGGCGCCGACTGGCTTGACCGGCATCTCGTCAAGGATGTCAATCCCGATGGCAACGTGTCCTTCCGCACCGCCGGCAACGAATTTCGACTGATTAAGGATGCCACGATCCCCATTGTTGTCCGGTATGGTACCAACGCCGCGCTTATTGAATCTCTTCGCCATGCCGGGCCATCGCGTGAGATCATGCGCGCATTGCAGCGCTTCACCGTGTCTGTCTATCCCGCCACTGCCGCGCGCCTGGAGTCAAATGGTTTTGTCGAGCGACTCCATGAGAGCATTCTTGTTCAAACAGTCTCCAGCATCTACACAGACACCACAGGTTTCGACATCTTTCGTGAGTGTTATGCAGCCGAAGAATTATGCCAATAACACGAGGAATACAAATGAAAGGATTCTGTCTCGAAGTCAGCGGGCCATACGCCTGCTTCACGCGCCCTGAAATGAAAGTCGAACGCGTCAGTTACGACATCATTACCCCCTCGGCCGCGCGCGCCATTTTTGACGCCATTCTTTGGAAACCGGCAATCACGTGGCGCATCACGCGCATCGAACTGCATGCGCCCATTAAATGGATCTCCATCCGCCGCAATGAAGTTGGCAAAACCGCATCGCCGCGCACGCCATCCATCTACATTGAAGATGAGCGACAACAACGTGCCGGGCTGCTTCTTCGCGATGTGAAATACCGTCTCTTTGCCCACTTCGTCATGACTGACAAAGCCGGGACGGAGGACAATGAAGGCAAGTTTGCCGACATGTTCCGCCGCCGCGCTGCAGCGGGTCAGTGTTTTACCCAGCCCTACCTCGGCTGTCGCGAGTTCGCTGCGCAGTTCCACCTCGTTGATCCACAAGGCGAACCAGCCACTCCCGAGCCCGTCTCGCGCGATCTCGGCTGGATGCTCTATGACATGGATTTCACGGATGCCAAGAATCCAACCCCGCAGTTTTTTAATGCCGTCCTGACCAACGGCGTCATTGATCTCACCAATGTCGAGGTGCGCGCATGATCCTCCACGCTCTCAAAGAATATTATGACCGCAAGGCAGACCTGCCCCGCCTGGGCTTCGAGCGCAAGGCTATCGCCTATGTCATCGTGCTCAACCCCGATGGTACCCCATGCAATATCGAATGCACGTACGAAGGCGAAAGCCGGAGACGCCGCGCCAAAGAACATCTCGTCCCACAGGCCATCAAACGTACCTCAAAAGACGCAGCCAATCTGCTCTGGGACACTCCCGAATACACCTTGGGCATCGCGTTCAACGCTCCCCCGGCGCGTGTCGAAAAAATGCATGCACTGTTCAAAAAACGCATCGAAGACCTTACTTCTGTTTCTGATGAAGGACTGCAGGCCGTAGTCTCTTTTCTCAATCGCACCGACAAGCTGTCCCTGCTTGAACACTTTACTTCAGCTTGGGAAGCACTCAAAAATGATGGGGCTAATGTCAGCTTTAAGCTCCGCGCAGACAACTCGCTCGTCTGTGAGCGTCAAGCCGTCATAAACGCCGTGGCATGGCTTGCTGCTCAACAGGACGGTGCAAAAACAGTCTGCATGGTAACAGGTGAACTCGACCGCGTTCAACGTTTGCATCAACTCATTAAAGGCATTGTCGGTGCACACACCGCCGGCGCGGATATCGTCTCTTTCAATTTGAATGCGTTCCGCTCTTATGGCAAGAAGCAGGGCGACAACGCGCCGATTGGCACGACAGCCGCCTTTGCTTACACCACCGCACTCAACAACTTGCTGCGCCGTGATTCCACGCAGAAACTCCGCATCGCCGACTCCACCGTGGTCTTCTGGGCCGCCAAAGACCACCCACTCGAACACCAGTTGTGCGACTTCTTTGCCGACCCACCTAAAGACGACCCGGACCGCAATGTCCGTGCTCTTGAAGTGCTCTTTCGTGCTCCAGAAACCGGCGCGCCGCCCGTTGCCGCTGATACAACACGCTTCTACCTTCTGGGATTGGCGCCCAACGCCAAGCGACTCGCAATTCGCTTGTGGATCGTCAGCACTGTTGAAAACATGGGGAATCATATCCGCCAGCACTTCGCCGATCTTCGTATCACACACGGGCCCAAAGAACCAGAGTATCTGTCTTTATTCAGACTGCTTGCCAGCACCGCCGCGCAGGGCAAGACCGATAACATCGCGTCCAACCTCGCCGGCGACACCTTACATGCCGTCTTTGCCGGCACATCTTATCCCGCAACATTGCTTGCCGCCGCCGTGCTCCGCTGCCGGGCGGAGCACTGCGTCACATACCCGCGCGCCGCGCTCATCAAAGCTTGCCTCAACCGTTCCACACGTTTTGCTAACCGCTCAATCAAGGAGGAACTCTCTATGAGTCTCGATCGCTCCAACACCAACGTCGGCTATTGCCTTGGCCGCCTGTTCGCTACTCTTGAAAAAATTCAGCAGGAGAGCAGCCCAGGCATCAATGCGACTATCCGCGACCGCTACTATGGTGCCGCCTCCGGCACTCCGGCGACGGTCTTCGGCACGCTCATGCGCCTGAAGAATCATCACCTCACCAAGCTCAAACACGCAGGCCGCCGTGTCTTCTTTGAGAAACTAATGGCGGAAATCATAACCAATATCAACGATTTCCCCGCGCATCTCGCCCTTGAAGATCAAGGCCGCTTCGCCATCGGCTACTATCACCAGATGAATGATTTCTTTACCAAGAAAGCCAACTAACCGTTACTAACCAAGAATCACAATATGAACACTCCTATCACAAACCGCTACGATTTTGTCTACATCTTTGACGTCAAAGACGGCAACCCCAATGGTGACCCTGACGCGGGCAATCTGCCCCGTCTCGATCCCGAAACCGGCTGCGGCCTCGTCACCGACGTCTGCCTCAAACGTAAAGTCCGCAACTATGTGCAACTGACAAAGCAGTTCAAAACACCTTTCGACATCTACGTGCAGGAAAAAGCTGTTCTGGGAAGAGCCCATACAACCGCTTTCAAAGAGTTGGGTATTTCGTGCGGTCAGGAAGCCAGAAAAGAAATACCTGAATCGCTGACCACCGCGTTTGACGAATCAGAATTGCCCGAAGGACTCTCAGTCGAGGATGCCGAGAACTCTGACGCGAGCATGCTGGTGGTCGCTTGTGATGCGGACAAAAAGGAAATCGACATGTGGCTGAAAGATAAAAAATCCAATAAGGACTTGGTGGCCTTTATTAAAGCAGTAATGAAGGAAGCCAAACCGCGCAAACCGACAAAAGAAGAGACCGAGCGTGGCCGTGAATATATGTGCCAAAACTATTACGACATACGTACATTCGGTGCTGTTATGTCATTGAAGACTGCGCCCAATTGTGGCCAAGTCCGCGGCCCCGTGCAGTTGACATTCGCACGGTCGGTTGACCCCATTGTCACCTTGGAGCACTCCATTACGCGCATGGCCGTTGCCACCGAGGCTGAAGCCGAAAAGCAAAGGGGCGACAATCGCACCATGGGCCGCAAGAACACAGTCCCATATGGTCTTTACGTCGCCCACGGCTTTATCTCAGCACACCTTGCCGCGCAGACGGGCTTTTCGCAGGATGACCTCGAGCTGCTCTGGAACGCCCTTGGCAGCATGTTCGAGCATGACCGCTCTGCGGCTCGTGGCGAAATGACCACGCGCAAGCTCGTCATCTTCCAACACGCATCCGCCCTGGGCAATGCGCACGCGCATGCCCTCTTCGAGCGTGTCCATATCGTCCGCAAACCCGAGGTGGCCGTGCCGCGCGCCTTCTCTGACTACAGCGTCAGCGTCGATGAGACGAATCTGCCCGACGGCATCCACGTGATCTGCAGACCATGAACAACACTCTGCGTCCTTTGCCTCGTTCTTCTCTGCGCGGTGAACTCGCTGCGGACGCAATAGAGCGTCGTCGCGACGCGTAACAAGTCCGGCACGGAGGCTTACTATGCGCTATGCCACCGAGCGTGCACTGGCCATCCGGGTCAAGGCGCTCGGCGAGACCGCTGACCCGCGCGGATTCGCCGAGCTGGCGGAGGCCACACGTTCTCCGTCCGCGCTGGTGCGGCGCTTGGCCGCCTCCGCACTGGGCAAGCTCGCTGGCGTGGTCAAAAGCACGCCGGCGGTTGACGCACTGCTGCCGTTGCTCGCCGATCTCCATCCGCAGGTGCGCCAGTACACAGCCAAGGCACTCGGCGCGTTCGGCGCCGCCGCGCAGCGCGCCCTGCCCGACCTGCGCACACTCTATGCCAACCCGGCTGAGAAGGATTACGTCATACGCAGTGTACTGGCTGCGGGTAAACTCATTCGCGAGGCCATACGCGTTGCCGAAGCCGAGGCCGTGCATATCTGCCGCCGCTGTGGCGTGCGCATATCGCCCGATGAATACACACGCTCACAACAAGCCTTCGAGCGCGACTTCTGCGACAAATGCTTTGACGAGGTCTATCTCGAACGGCGCAACATGGATACCAAGATCGAACTGCACAAGACCATCCGCGCGCCGGATGGCACGCTGGTCCAATCCGATGGCGAACGCATCATCGCCGCCTTTCTTCACGAGCACGGCATTGCCTATCGTTATGACGAACGCATTCGCATTATCGAAGGATATGCGATTCGCCCCGATTTCTATCTGCCCGAATTTGACGTCTATATCGAGTACTGGGGCATGGACACGACTGACTACAAAATCGGCATGCTCAAAAAGAAAAAACTCTATCAGCAGGCCGGCAAGCGCCTCGTGTCGCTCCATTTTAGCGAGAAGCCGCGGCTGCGCGAGGTGCTGCACCAAAAACTCGCGCGCTATGTCCAATTCAACGAAACGTGAGCACGCCATGTTTGCCGAAGACGAACTCCTGCCTATCTCGGCTCTGCAGCATCTTGTGTTCTGCCCGCGCCAGTGTGCGCTGATTCATCTTGAACACATCTGGGATGACAACCGCTACACTGCCGAGGGCGACATCCTCCACGCGCATGTCCACGATCTCGGCTGTGAAACGCGCGGTGACACGCGCATCGCGCGCAACGTGCCACTGCGCTCGCTCGCGCTCGGCCTCGCCGGTGTGGCCGACTGCGTCGCGTTCACCTATGTTGACCGGCAGCTTGTCGCCGCGTTTCCCGTCGAGTATAAGCGCGGCAAGCCCAAACCACACCGCGCCGATGAAGTCCAACTGTGTGCACAAGCGCTCTGCCTCGAAGAAATGCTCGGCCTCGCTGTGCCGGCCGGCGCGCTGTTCTACGGCCAGACCCGCCGACGCCAGCCGGTCGTATTCGACGATACGCTGCGCGCGTGCGCCGCCGACGCAGCGCAGCGTCTGCATGCCTTGTTCGCCGCACGGCAGACGCCGCCGGCTGCATACGAAAAAAAATGTCGTCTGTGCTCGCTGCTGCACCGCTGTATGCCACGCGTCGCGTCCGGCACACGCTCGGCGCGCACATACTTGATGGAGGCACAACAGCTATGAAGCCGTATCTCAACACCCTCTATGTCACCAGTCAAGGCGCGTATTTGTGCAAAGACGGCCTCAATGTCGTCGTTCGCGTTGATCATCAGGAACGTCTGCGCTTGCCGATGCACTCTCTCAGCGGCATCGTCTGTTTCGGCCAGGTGTCGTGCAGCCCAGAACTGATGCATTTTTGCGCTGAAAGCGAAGTGGGCGTCAGTTTTCTCAGCGAGCACGGACGCTTTCTCGCCAAAGTGCAGGGGCCGATCAGCGGCAATGTGCTGCTACGCCGCGAGCAATATCATCGCGCCGATGATGATCTCTGCTCCGCGCAGATCGCCGCCGCCGTGCTCACCGCGAAGTTCTGCAATTGCCGCACGGTCCTGCAGCGCGCGCTGCGCGACCATCCCGACATCTCCGGCGCGGCCGAGACCAATCACGCAGTCGCCGCACTCGACCAGCATTTGCGCGCGCTGGATGTTCGTCTGTCGCTGGACGAGCTGCGCGGCATCGAGGGCATTGCCGCCAACGCCTATTTTGGCGTGTTCGATCATTTGATCACCGCGCAGAAAGATCACTTTTTCTTTCATGGCCGCTCGCGCCGACCACCGCTGGATAATGTCAACACTTTGTTGTCATTTCTCTATACACTCGTCATGCACGACGTGCGCAGTGCCCTTGAAACCGTCGGCCTCGATCCGCAAGTCGGCTATCTGCACCGCGACCGGCCCGGCCGCTACGGCCTCGCGCTGGATCTGATGGAGGAATTCCGACCCGTGTTGGCAGACCGCCTCACGCTCTCGATGATCAATCTCAAGCAGATCACCGCCAAGGGCTTCACCCGCGGTGATGCCGGCGCGGTCACCATGAAAGACGACACGCGCAAAGAAGTGCTGATAGCCTACCAGAACCGCAAACGCGAGACGCTGCGCCATCCCTTCATAGACGAGGACGTTGAGATCGGCCTGCTGCCGCTTGTCCAGGCACAACTTCTGGCGCGGCACTTGCGCGGCGACCTCGATGCCTATCCGGCTTTCATCTGGAAGTAGGCGCCAACGACAAGGAGAACTGCATGTATGTCATTGTCAGTTACGATGTGGCAACAACGACCGCAGCGGGCCGGCGGCGCCTGCGCCGTGTAGCTAAGGCTTGCCTTGATTATGGCCAGCGGGTGCAGAACTCGGTCTTTGAGTGTGCGGTCGACCCGGCGCAATGGACCTTGCTGCGCAATCGCCTGATAGAGGAGTTCAATGCCGAAGAGGACAGTCTGCGTTTCTATTTCCTTGGCAACGAATGGCGTCATCGTGTCGAGCATCATGGCACAAAAAAAGTGCTTGACCTGAATGCGCCGCTGGTCGTCTAAAGATGCTGCGCGAACCAGAAGCTCACATGAAAACACAAGAGTAAGAACAAGATAAAAACAGCCGATTTCACGTGTTTTTAGCGGCATTATGCAAATGCCGTTGGCTCTTTGACATAGACTGATAACGATGCGCGGAAACAGGCCCACAAACGTCTGAAAACAAATGTGTTAGAATAGGCACAGTCGCGCCCCGCGCGGGGCGCGTGGATTGAAACATCTTCATCACCTTGTGCCGCTCGCGCGGCGGGGTCGCGCCCCGCGCGGGGCGCGTGGATTGAAACGGCCACAGCCGTGGTAGGCGCGGCACAACAGGCAACGTCGCGCCCCGCGCGGGGCGCGTGGATTGAAACATTGGCGTGCTGTTGTGTTGTTACCTTTTCAAAGGTCGCGCCCCGCGCGGGGCGCGTGGATTGAAACAAACAAACTGTACCATGAGTGTCGCGTTAACGTTGTCGCGCCCCGCGCGGGGCGCGTGGATTGAAACAACTATCTCGGCATCACGATGATTGTCGTCGCTGTCGCGCCCCGCGCGGGGCGCGTGGATTGAAACGTACATGGGCGGGCCGGACAGCGCGGCTATAGCGGGTCGCGCCCCGCGCGGGGCGCGTGGATTGAAACGGTGTGGCATCCATGACAGCGAAGAGTTCAAGAGGTCGCGCCCCGCGCGGGGCGCGTGGATTGAAACAAGCTCATAGTATGTACCGTGCTCATCTGACTTCGTCGCGCCCCGCGCGGGGCGCGTGGATTGAAACATTACCCGCTGCTATTGTTATTGAACCAGCCGGGCGTCGCGCCCCGCGCGGGGCGCGTGGATTGAAACAAATGAACTGTGCCAACATCGCCGCGTTGACATTGTCGCGCCCCGCGCGGGGCGCGTGGATTGAAACGACAGTCGTACACGTCCTTTGTACGTCTCATAGGTCGCGCCCCGCGCGGGGCGCGTGGATTGAAACTAACGTGTTTTTAGCAGATGAAAGTACGTGATCGTCGCGCCCCGCGCGGGGCGCGTGGATTGAAACCGCACTCATCCCGCGCACGATACGCTCTACAAAGTCGCGCCCCGCGCGGGGCGCGTGGATTGAAACCCTTTTTCCAGAATCATTGTGTTGCCTTGTGTTGTCGCGCCCCGCGCGGGGCGCGTGGATTGAAACAAAAAGAAAATGGAGGCATGGCACACGGAAGCAACGTCGCGCCCCGCGCGGGGCGCGTGGATTGAAACAACAACTCGACACCGTGGTCAAAGAAGAGCCCGGTCGCGCCCCGCGCGGGGCGCGTGGATTGAAACATCAGCGAGGTCGGCCCCTATGCCGCCGCCGCCGTCGCGCCCCGCGCGGGGCGCGTGGATTGAAACGGGAATCGGATGCGGTACTTTGATTTTATGAAACTGTCGCGCCCCGCGCGGGGCGCGTGGATTGAAACAATTTGCGGTTGTCATCAAGGGCGGCTCCCAATGTCGCGCCCCGCGCGGGGCGCGTGGATTGAAACACTATCGCTTGCTATGGAATCAGCGCACGACCGGCGTCGCGCCCCGCGCGGGGCGCGTGGATTGAAACTGACGTTAGCAAGGAGTCGTGGCGGCGCGTTGCGTCGCGCCCCGCGCGGGGCGCGTGGATTGAAACGTAAAGATTGCAAGCGACTTGTATTTCTGGCGCGTCGCGCCCCGCGCGGGGCGCGTGGATTGAAACGTATATTGAGTTCGGCCCGGGCGGCACGTATGCCGTCGCGCCCCGCGCGGGGCGCGTGGATTGAAACACGAAAATTGAGAAGGGGAAGCGGCTTGTGCTGGTCGCGCCCCGCGCGGGGCGCGTGGATTGAAACATCCGGTAGCAGCACCGTTGTATATTCCCGCCGGGTCGCGCCCCGCGCGGGGCGCGTGGATTGAAACGGAAAGGGCTGGGCGTCCATCCGGCGTGAGTGGGGTCGCGCCCCGCGCGGGGCGCGTGGATTGAAACCTCGTGGCGGCCATCATCCACAATGTCGGGCACGTCGCGCCCCGCGCGGGGCGCGTGGATTGAAACGTCAGAACTGAATGTCGTCCTCGTCAACTTTCGTCGCGCCCCGCGCGGGGCGCGTGGATTGAAACCTGCCACTTCGGCCGGCATGGGCGGCAAGTCCTCGTCGCGCCCCGCGCGGGGCGCGTGGATTGAAACTCGGTAGTGCTCTGCTATGTATACGGTCGCCTCTGTCGCGCCCCGCGCGGGGCGCGTGGATTGAAACAGCACGGGTGCTGGCTGGCTGATGGCTCCCGGCGTGTCGCGCCCCGCGCGGGGCGCGTGGATTGAAACAAGTTTGCCGGGGGGACGATGCCGAGCAGTGACAGTCGCGCCCCGCGCGGGGCGCGTGGATTGAAACATTTTGTCAATCCGGTTTGTGCGTTACGCAATATGTCGCGCCCCGCGCGGGGCGCGTGGATTGAAACTGTTATAGTGGCCACGATGTCAAGATAGTAGTATGGTCGCGCCCCGCGCGGGGCGCGTGGATTGAAACTTACGCAGACAGTCGCAACCATACACGCATAAAGTCGCGCCCCGCGCGGGGCGCGTGGATTGAAACAGCTCGCGTGCGCTGTCGTGAGCCGCCGCTAAAGTCGCGCCCCGCGCGGGGCGCGTGGATTGAAACTCGGTCGATCACGTCAAGCCCGCGCCCCGTCGCGGTCGCGCCCCGCGCGGGGCGCGTGGATTGAAACTGAGGGAGCGCCGCAGGCCTTGCGGGCAATGTGGGGTCGCGCCCCGCGCGGGGCGCGTGGATTGAAACAAAGTCGCGCAAGTAGATAAACACGGCCAGCGGCAGTCGCGCCCCGCGCGGGGCGCGTGGATTGAAACCAACCGAGTTGCTGTAGCAGTATTGGATCCAGGTCGCGCCCCGCGCGGGGCGCGTGGATTGAAACCAAATCACACCAGTTGCTTTGCGTGGATCATCAGTCGCGCCCCGCGCGGGGCGCGTGGATTGAAACTCGTTCTACGCCGGCCTGCGCGCCGCCTTGGCCACGTCGCGCCCCGCGCGGGGCGCGTGGATTGAAACTCTTGTCATGTCACCCTCACGAATGCCGAGCTGGTCGCGCCCCGCGCGGGGCGCGTGGATTGAAACATGCTGACGTGGACGTGTTCGCGGGCCAATGTCGGTCGCGCCCCGCGCGGGGCGCGTGGATTGAAACTTATGCAGCCGCAGCATCTGCGCCCGAACAACAAGGTCGCGCCCCGCGCGGGGCGCGTGGATTGAAACAACTTGCCGCACCCCGCCGTTGTGATGGGCGCGTGGATTGAAACATTATCACGTCTGACCACTTATTAAAGCCCGCGCCGTCGCGCCCCGCGCGGGGCGCGTGGATTGAAACAACACAGCCGACCTGTCTGCGTGGCGCCCTACAACGTCGCGCCCCGCGCGGGGCGCGTGGATTGAAACTGGGAATACGAACAGCCGCCGCCGCCGTCAATAAAGTCGCGCCCCGCGCGGGGCGCGTGGATTGAAACGGCATTGCGGGCGTGATTATCTTTGACGAGGTGGTCGCGCCCCGCGCGGGGCGCGTGGATTGAAACTCGGTACAGTTGGATGAACTGATAGCGCAAGTAAGTCGCGCCCCGCGCGGGGCGCGTGGATTGAAACGACAAGCTGGAGCGCAATGGCACGGCGACATTAGGTCGCGCCCCGCGCGGGCCGCGTGGATTGAAACGACAGATTGCGCAGGTCATTCCGGCTGCTTTGGGTCGCGCCCCGCGCGGGGCGCGTGGATTGAAGTATGGCGTAATCACGGCATACGCCGCCGGCTGCAAACGACAAACAATGTCGTTTGCCCTCTTGCCACACTGCGGCATACTGTGCGGCACACCCAACACGCCCGCGGCTTTACAAAACGATTCGCGGCACGGAGGCCGCTCCCACTCTACAGCAAATCTGCAACAAACACACATAGGCCGCCTCTATCGTGCAGAATCGCCGGTTGACACCCGCGGGCGGATAGTGTAGAGTATCGTAACGTTACGAATCTGCACACAGGAGTCCTTATGACCGTGATGGCACACCGCAATGGGCGCCGCTGCGCCGCCGCGTGGCTCGCGCTGGCAACCCTCGCCTGCGCTGCCGAAGAGTTCGAGCCACAACTCGGCGGCTATGAAATCATTAATGCGCTCCAGACGGTGCGCTTTATCTACGCGCCGGCCACCTATGGCATGACCGCGCCGCCCGAAATGTATGTCGCCGGCTCGTTCAATGGTTGGGCCGCCGCGCGCACGAATCACGCTTGGCGCTTGCGCCCGCAGGCATCCGGCACGCAGACCTTGGAGGTGCCGCTGGCCTGGCTCGTTGCGCATTCCGACCGCCAACCGCCCGAGTTCAAATTCATCACGGCGGCCGGCGCATGGCAGGAACCGCAGCACGTGCCGGCACGCTATCAGCGCAATAACAATCTGTGGCTGAACAGCCACGCCTTTCGCCCCGTGGCGGAGCGCATGGGCTATGAACTGTCGCGCGATCGCAGCAACGTCACGTTTGTCCTGAATCCGGTCATGCTGGGCGTGATCCTGGCAACGCACGACCCGGTCTATGTGGTTGGCACTTTCAATGACTGGGCTGGTGCGCGAGGCAATCCGGCCTGGGCACTGGCGCCGAATGCCGACGGCACCCTGCTGACCCTGACGACCAACACAGCCGCCGTGCTGCAGCCTGGCGTCAGTGGCTATCCCGAGTTCAAGTTTGCGACGCACAGCAATGTCTGGCTCTCGCTTGCCGGCATTGACGGGACGTACCTGCGCAACGACAATTTGTGGGTCAATCTGGATGTGCATGGCGACATCACCCCGCCGCGCCCGCTGCGCGCGACGCTGACCAGCCCGACCAGCGTGACCGTGCAGATGACCGAGCCCGTGGATGCACATGGCGCGGACGCGCGCAATTTCCAGTCGGCCGCACTGGATATTCAGAGCGCGCACGCAACGCCCCGGCACGACACAATCCAACTTGCCATCGCGCCGTTCGACCTGCCGGCGCATGACTATCAGATCAGCGCGCCGCTGCTGGTGCGGAACCTCTGCGACACCAGTGGTGTCTGCATGATCCAGCCGGTCCGCATTCCGGTCGCAGTTGACGGCGCGCTGGTGCAGCGCTTTTTCGACACGCTGCCAGCCAGCACGCAAGCACTGGGCTTTACGCTCGCGGGCAGCAACGCGCAGTTTCGCGTCTTTGGGCCGCGCCTGCACGCGGCCGAGCTGCTGCTGTATGACCGCGCCGAGGACACGGCGCCGGCACTGATCCTGCCGCTGCAGCGCGACGCCGAGTTCATCTGGTCCGCGACGCTGGCCAGCAATCTCGCGCCGCACGGGCGTTTCTACCACTTCGCCGTGACGCGCGGCGGCGTGCGCTCCATCATCAGCGATCCGTATGCCAAGGCCGTGGTGCATTCGGCCGGCAAGAGCATTGTGATCTGGCCCGGCGTGGTCGAGCCGCCGTTCGCCGGCTGGACTGACGCCGCCTTTACCACGCCGCCGATCGACGAACTGGTCGTCTATGAAACGCACTTGGCAAATCTGACCGGGCGCAATCGCGCCGTCAGCAATCTTGCGTGTCGCTTCCTGGCAATGACCGTTGACGCGCCCGGCAGCCCCCTGCGCTATCTCGAGCGCCTCGGCATTAACGCCATCGAGTTTCTGCCGTTGCATGAATTCGAGAATGGCAACTCGCTTGACGTGCCGGCGCATTACAGCTGGGGCTACATGACCGCGCTGTTTTTCGCGCCGGAGAGTTCGTTCTCGACCGATCCCGCCGCGCGCCGCCAGGTCAGCGAATTCAAGGCGATGGTCAATGCGTTGCACGCGCACGGCTTGGCCGTCATCGTGGATGTGGTCTACAATCACACGGTCAACAGCGATAATTTTCTGGCAACGATTGACGACGATTACTATTTCACCGGACGCAACGATTCCGGCTGTGGCAACACGGTGGACGCGTCGCGACCGATGGCGCGCAAATTGATCCTCGACAGTCTGCGGCATTTGGTCGCGGAGTATCATGTAGATGGCTTCCGCTTCGACCTGGCGCACTTGGTGGATGCGGTCGGCTTGCTGACGCCGGCGAATATGCAGAGCGTGCAGGCCGTCAAGCCGACGCGCGGCAACGTGCTCTGGATTGTCGAGAACTGGTCAGGGGACCGCGCGGACCTGAAAGGCCGCGGCGCGGCCCAATGGAACGACTGGTTTCGCGAGGATGTCAAACAGTATCTCGCGCGCGGCGAGCGACGCGACAGCATGCCGCAACGCATTATGTCCAGCCGCGACCGCAACGCCTACGCCACGCCGCTCGAAACAGTGAACTACACCGACAGCCATGATGAGGAAACGCTGGCGCATCGCCTTGCGGGCGCGGGCTGGCAGGGCGCGGCGATCGAGGCGCGCGCGCGCATGGGGCTGGTGCTGCTGCTGACATCGCAAGGCGTGCCGATGCTGTGGGAAGGCCAGGAATGGCTGCGCAGCAATCCCGGCCAGGTGCACAGTTATGCGGGCAATGTGGTCAACTGGGATGAGGTGCAAGCCAACGCGCCGACGGCTGTCTTCGCACGGCAACTCATTGCGTTGCGCAAACAGTATTGCGCGTTGCGTTCGCCGCGGCATGAGAATGAATCATATTACCTCTGGTTGCGCCCCGGCAATTCAAGTGCGCTGGGCTATGTCATCAATGCAAATCGCCGCTATCCCGCCGAGCCGCGTTTTCTGGTGCTGCTGAATCCGGGCGCGACGGCGGCAGAGTTCACCCTGCCAGCGGGCGAGTGGCAGGAGCTGGCCGACGCGCGCGGCTTTCATCGCACGCCCGTGCCGCTCGATGCACGCACGCTGCGGCTCGAGGGCGGCGACCTGCGCCTGTGCCTCGAGCCAGCGCGTGAGCGCTGAGGCAAACGGTTCGAATATCACATTTTTGATTTGCATGGCTATTTGCCATTTATAGTGTCCGATTCAGTATAATAAACACTATGCATGACATTTCCTTGCTGAACCATCTGGGAGTTGCGCTGGTGGCCGCGCTGGCGGGCGCGGGCGTGGTCTGGCTACTTTTGCGCGCGCGGGCGGCGGCGGCGCGGGTGCGCGAAGAAGAGCAGACCCGGCGCCTGAATGAGCTGCAAACCACCCTGGCGGCGCGCGAGCAGGAGCTTGCAGCGCAACGCGAACAGGTGTCGGCCTTGCGCGCCACGCGCGCGGAACTTGAAATGCAACTGACCAAAGAGCGCGAAGCCGCCCAGGAAAAACTGCAGTTGCTGACCAATGCCCAACAGCAATTGACCGAGGCCTTCAATTCTCTGTCCAAGCAGGCGTTGACCCAGAACAGCAGTGATTTTCTGAAACTAGCCAACGAGACCTTGCTGCGCTACCAGGAAGCGGCCAAGGGCGATTTGCAGCAGCGCCAGCAGGCCATTGAGCAATTGGTCAAGCCCATGCGCGAGTCGCTCCTGCAATTTGACGGCAAAGTGCAGGAACTCGAAAAACAGCGGGTCGGCGCGTACCACGGCTTGCTCGAACAAGTGCAAATGCTGAAGGAGACCCAACTACAATTGCGCGACCGGACGGACAATCTAGTGCGCGCGCTGGGCACGCCGCACGTGCGCGGACGCTGGGGTGAAATCCAATTGCGGCGCGTGGTCGAGCTGGCCGGCATGCTGAACTATTGCGATTTCTACGAACAGACCAGCAGCAGCACGGATGAGGGTCGCCTGCGCCCCGACATGCTGGTGCGCCTGCCGGGCGGCAAGACGATTGTGATTGACGCGAAAGCCCCGCTGGCCGCGCTGCTCGAGGCGCTCGAAGCCAAGGACGATGTCGCGCGCGCCGAGAAATTGCGGGATCATGCGCGCCAGTTGCGCGACCACGTCAAGGCCTTGAGCCAGAAATCCTACTGGGAGCAGTTCCAGCCGGCGCCGGAATTTGTCATTCTCTTCTTGCCGGGCGAGACGTTCTTCAATGCGGCGCTCGAACAGGACCCCGCCCTGATCGAAAATAGCGTCGAGCAACGCGTCATCATCGCCACGCCGACCACCCTTATTGCGCTGCTGAAGGCCGTCGCGTATGGCTGGCGCCAGGAGGCGCTGGCAGACAATGCCCAGAAAATCAGCGACTTGGGCAAGGAACTCTACACCCGGCTCGGCACAATGCGCGAGCACTTGGGCGCGGTCGGCGCGGCGCTGCAGCGCGCGGTTGAGAAATACAACCAAGCGCTCGGTTCGTTTGAGACGCGCGTGCTGGTGAGCGCGCGCCGCTTCGAGGAGCTTGAGGCAACCGGCACGGCAGCCGACCTGGACGCGCTGCCGCCGGTCGAAATCAGCCCGCGCCAGTTGACATAATCCGCGTAGTTGATTATACTATGCCGTGCTTTGGTTGAGCGTGCTGTGCTAACCTGCGGCGCGTGCCGGCCGCGTGAATGCAAGGAGCAACTATGACGCAAGTGCTGCAAGTGTACAAGTGTGAATTGTGTGGCAATATTGTGGAAGTGCTGCATGCCGGCGAAGGCGCCTTGGTCTGCTGCGGCCAGCCGATGACGCTGATCAAAGAAAACACGGTGGATGCCTCGAAAGAGAAGCATGTGCCGGTGATCGAGAAGCAGGCCACGGGCTATCTGGTGAAAGTCGGCAGCATACCCCATCCGATGGAAGAGAAGCACTACATCGAGTGGGTCGAGTTGACCGCCGCCGGCGTGGTGTATCGCAAGATGCTGAAGCCGGGCGACAAGCCGGAAGCGTTTTTTGCGGTGACAGCGGCCGCGACGGTCAGCGCGCGCGAGTATTGCAATCTGCATGGTTTGTGGAAGGCGTGACGGCACGCCACGGGCACCATGCATTTTTGACGAGCGCAGCACACGGGCTGCGCTCGTCGCATTTAAGGATGCGCCGATGACAGACACCCAGGAGAAGATTGTTGATGCGGCCCGATTGACGGCCGTCAGCGCCCACCTGCATGCGATGGGCAAGCGCATTGTCACCTGCAACGGCAGCTTTGACCTGTTCCATTACGGGCATTTGCATTTTCTGGAATGTGCGCGGGCGCAGGGCGATGTCTTGATTGTCGGCGTCAATGCCGACCGCTCGGTCAAGCAGTACAAGAGCGCCCATCGGCCAATCGTGCCAGAACAGCAGCGCGCGCGGCTGCTGGCGGCGCTGGCCGTGGTGGATTACGTTTATATTTTCCCCGAACTGGTGCCGATGCCGTTCCTTGAGATGGTCAAGCCACAGGTGCATGTCAACGGCGCAGAATACGGCACCGAATGCATCGAGGCCGCAACCGTGCGCAAGAACGGCGGGCAGATCGTGTTAGTGCCCAAAGTTGAAGGCCTTTCAACCACGGCCTTGATCGCGCGCATCAAGCACTGCGAACAGTAGGGCCGGCGCCGCCGGTCGCGCCAGGGCAGCCGGAACAGCCTGTCCTGTCGAACAATTGACATGCACGGTAGTCTGCAATCAACATTCTCTCTATAGTGTGGGAGCGACCTCCGCGTCGCGAATCTGCCGCGTTCCGCGCGTGGTGGCTGCGCCGCCCGGCGCGACACCTTAAAGCATCTCACCACGAAGGACACGAAGGACACGAAGGGTGTTCAACAATATTGGGTGCGAGAACAGCCGGGACGGTGCAGACAACAAATGCTGCAGCACAGCACCTGAATTTGTTTCGCTGCGAAAAAAACCACTGCCGTCTGCTGCTTGACTCTTTTACTCCTTGTTACTAATGAGAGCGCTTTCTACTTTGCAGTGTCCTTGTAGCCGCCCGCGGTGAGGGCGGCTTCTGCAGCCGCGGTCAGCGCCCGCGGCCACAATTGGTGTGACACCAAGAAAGCGCTCTCATTAGTATAATGCTGCTCTGCCGCTGCGCACAGAAATGAACAAAGAGTAAAAGAGAGGCCACAATCGACATTTTTTGTCGTTTGTGAATGACAGTTGCTGGCGTTACGCCAGCTAAGGCACCAGCCAGCTAAGGCACCAGCCTAGTCCCGTCAAAGGCGTGGATCCCGCCATCGGCGTGGACCACGAATGCTTCATCTGGTTCTGCACCGAATAGTGAATACCGATTACGGATCAGCTGCTGATTCGCTGTGGCTTAGCGCCGAAATAGGTGGCTGAAAATCGCCGGCAAGGCCACAAAACACGCCTTACATCATACTCATCTGCATCTGCCGCATTGACTTAGCGTGGTTCGAGCAAGAGCCTTAAGAGCCCAACTGCTTTCAGTTTGTGGATATTGCTGCGCTGTTGCGGCTGATGCGTGTGGCGCTCTGCACAGGCATGTCTTGGCTTGCGCTTGTGTCGTCGCAGCCGGCCTGCTGGGGTGGTTGGAGTGCGATTAACGATCGCACTTTCTCATAGCTTTCGCCAAAACGCACCACGAAATTGAACAGCACTTCGCCATAGAACGTGTGAATTCTCGCCACTATTTCGGTGTCGTCCGAAACTTGCTGCGCAAGTTTGGCAAGTTCTTCGAGTAGTGCGTGCAGCGCAAAGACATGTTGCTTGATGCGCTGTGCCACAGGCAAGTGGCGGTTGTCGATCACCAGCCGGGCACTGATGCCGAGGGCCTTGAGATAGGCGCACAGTTCGCTGACCGAAAGTTGTGCATCGGTCCCCGCTTCAAGTTTTGAGATTTTCGCCTGGCCGCAGCCCATGCGTTTGGCGACCTCTGCTTGCATCATCCCACGCTCGGTGCGCAGCGCCAGTAGTTCCGTGACAATGCGCGCGGCCTCGACCCGCTTGCGCACGCGACGCGCGACGGCCGGCTTTCCGGCCAATGCCGCCGCGGCCTCGGCCGCAGTGCTAAACCGTGTTTTCATCTTTGCTCCTTGATCCGTTGTATCTGTTTCATAAACTTCAGAATGTCTTCTGGCTGACGCTTTTTTCCTCCAATGCCAAGCAGATAGAGGATACGCTGGATACAGATACAGTCGAGTTTCGGCTGCATGTGCCACGCCAGACTGGCTGATCCGGTAGAGATCGCCTTGCTCATTCCTTAGAAAACCGAGCTGAAACGAACGCATATCCATGCCGCGCTTCAGGAGCTTCAGGAGTTTCTCCAGGTTGGCAAAGCACGCCTCGTATTCGCGCGCGTGCTTGGCTTGGTACTTGCGCAATTCGGCTTGACTAGCGTAGCCAATGTCAACGCTCCAGTTGGGCTGTTCCTCGCTCATCAATATTCCTTTATGGAATTACTATAGCATTATATATTCCAAAAGTCAACCTATTGTTCTCAGATCAGATGCGGCGACTCTGTTGCAAGTATTTCGCAACTGCTGGCCTGGGCCAGTCCCGCCGCTGGCGGGATGGGAGCGACCACCGCGGCGCGAATGTTTCATCTGGTTCTGCACTGAATATCCCGCCGCCGGCGGGACTCCAAGCAGCCGAATACCGATCAGCGCTGTGGCTTGGCGCCGAAATAGGTGGCTGAAAATCGCCTGCAAGGCCACAAAACACGCCTTACATCATAGTCATCTGCATCCGCCGCATTGACTTATCGTGGTTCGAGCAAGAGTCTACAATTTCTGAGTCTACGCTCATGTAGGCACTTGGTGTATCGCAGTGGGAATAAGCACGCGCTTGACGTTGGCCATTATGTTTTGTACACTATAGTGACGGTGACAGGAGTGTCAAGGCGCTGGGCGCATCACTGTTCATAGTTTCTCCTACTCTGAGAAGACATCTCGCAGTGCGCTGTCCGTCGCGTCGGCTTTCTATGCCGCGCGATCCAGCTCACTACGGAATAAACTGTTAGGGTTTCTCAATGCGGCTGTTGAGCGAATATGGAAACATTTAGCGGAGAAAAGCCATGACAGAGGATTACAGGATGGACAACGCCGAGGTCCGTAGATTCTGCTTGGAATTGCTTCATGCGGATGATGAGGACTCCGTCATTTCTATACTGAAGGCAAATGGTTATTGGGAACAGCCTGACGTGTGGCGGGAATATGGGGACAGGTCTGGTAACTTCTCCACAATTGGGAACCAGCAGAGTCGGCCAGAAGCGGCGCTTGTGGAGAAAATAATCAACGCTGTTGATGCGCGTCTCATGAATGAATGCCTTATCAGAGCTATTGATCCCATGTCAGCCGAGGCCCCCTCTTCAATTCGGCATGCTGTGGCAAGGTTTTTTGAGAAGCGTGAGATCGTTGCAGACAGTGGTGGTACAATACGCGACTGGGCACAGGGCAAGCGCACCGATGAATCACGACACATAACTTTGGCAGCAACCGGAACCCGTCGCAATCCCTGTTTGACTATTGCTGATATAGGGGAGGGACAGACACCCAACCGGATTCCGTATACATTTCTTTCCATTGACAGGGAAAATAAGCTGCGTATCCCCTTTGTTCAGGGGAAATTTAACATGGGTGGTACCGGAGCCCTTAAGTTCTGTGGCCGCCACCGATTTCAGCTTGTGATTTCGCGACGTAATCCAGCCATAGTTGTCACCATAAAGGAATCTGATCCCTCGGCCGATCAGTGGGGCTTTACGATTGTCCGCCGGGAGCTTCCCAGCACAGAGGCAGGAGCTGTTCGTAACTCTGTCTATAAATATCTTGCCCCTGTCATGTCAAATGAAGGGTCCGGTGAACGTGGTGTTCTAAGATTTTTGGCCGATTCGCTACCGCTCATGCCAGAGCATAATCGACCTTATGCGCGGCTCGTCGAATGGGGTTCTGCTCTCAAACTCTACAACTATGACATGAAAGGGTTCACGAGTCACATCCTAATGAAGGATGGCCTGCTATTTCGCCTTGAAATCCTGTTGCCAGAGATCGCCTTGCCGGTCCGTCTCCACGAATGCAGAGACTTCAAAGGAAAGACAGAGGCCAGTTTTGCTACGCCACTGAGCGGACTCGTCACTCGTCTTGAAGATGGCCGCGGCGGCAATTTAGAGGAAGGGTTCCCAAGGGCAGTGCCACTTCAGGTTGAGGGACATGATATGGTCGCCCACATCTACGCGTTCCAGAAGGGCAAGGCAGAAACCTATAGGACAAACGAGGGCGTTGTCTTTGCCATAAACGGCCAAACTCACGGTGCGATTCCGAAAAGCATATTTGGACGCGATCGGGTCAAAATGCACCGCCTTGCGGATTCTTTGCTTGTCATGGTGGACTGCTCCGGTATCTCGGTGGAAGCGCGCGAAGACTTGTTCATGAACAGTCGAGACCGGCTGAGCTCTGGCCATCTGCGCAAGGCAATTGAGCGAGAAATGGAGGACCTTCTTGCCAGCCATCCAGCTCTAAAGGAACTCAGGGAACAAAGGAGACAGGCCGAGATCGCAGACCGTCTTGAAGACTCCAAGCCGTTGGAAGAAGTGCTGAGTTCAATTCTCAAATCCTCTCCGTCTCTTGCGGCGCTCTTTCTAAAAGGTCATCGACTGAGCAACCCGTTCAAGAGGCGCGGTGGTTTAACGGAAGGAAAGGACGGCAGCGAGCACGGGGATGCCCTCTACCACGGCAAGCCACATCCAACGTTTTTCAAGTTTCACAGAAAGAAGCAAGGAGAGCCGCTTGAACGCGAAGCCGAAATAGGTCGGCGTTGTAGAGTCAAGTTCGACACGGACGTAGTCAATGACTATTTCCAAAGGTCCTCCATGCCTGGGCGATATCGCTGCCGCCTCCTAGGAATGGACCAAGAAAGTCTTATTCTTCAAGGCAATTTGATTCTGCACAACGGATTTGGAAACTGGAGTATTGAAATTCCTGACGATGTGGCTGTCGGCACCAAGCTGACGCTGGAATGTCTCGTGACCGATGACGTGAATCCCGATGGGTTCACTAACATCCTCACCTTAAATGTCGTGCAGCAGTGTTCCAATGGGCACGGAGAAGGAAAGCGTCATAACCGCACAGCTGGAGGAGGCGAGACAGGCGACGAGGAGCCTTTTGGAATTCAATTGCCTGACATCAAGAGAGTTCGTGAACCGGAGTGGCATAGTGAAGGCTTTGATGCTTTCTCTTCGACAAAGGTAACCGCCGACATAGATAGCGAAGACGGGCAAGATAAGACTGTCTACACTTTTGTTATAAATGTTGACAATAGATACCTAAAGGCAGAAATGAAAGATTCTAAAACAGACGCTTCGCTAGTGGAAGCGAAATTTGTTTATGGAAATGTCCTGCTTGGCTTAGCGCTCATTCGAGACTATGAGGAGCGAAAGCGCCGGCGTCCCGAAGCGGACAAAGAGAACGAAGCAAACGGGGATGTCGAGATCGACATCTACGAGAAAATAGCAAGTACGAGCCGAGCTCTTGCGCCTTTTCTGGTACCGATGATTGACAGTCTGGGCGCACTGACAAGTGACGACGTTGCTTCGTTTGGCGAAGTCGGAGATCAGGATTGACTATACTGCCCTGTGGATCAGGACCACTTCTCGTGCACCAGAAGTAACCCCTTTGGAAATAGCATGCCACTTGCGGTTCGGCACATCGCGCCAAATGCGCTTCTCGTGTCGTTCGCCAGTTTGATGGTCAAGAAAAACTTCTTCTAAGTTGGCCTGCTCTAGTGTGTCGAGATACTGTGGCAACTGCGTATCTGGGTCACTGAAAGCTACAAGTTGGATGAGACAGGCACCTTCTTTCATAACTGTTCTCACTGCACGAAACGTTTTCGTTGCAGTATCAAAGTAAGTCCGGAGTCCTGATTGCTTGCGCTCTCCAAAGTTGTAGTAAGCGGCACCTTCGCCGTCCTGACACGCCGCAATCCAATATGGTGCTGCTGTTTCCTTGCGCCCGTCTACCTGCCAACGGTGATAGAGAATGTGGACGCCTGGGTATGGTGGACTTGTTATGACAACGTCCGCCTTCTGGCCTTGTTCCGAGAAGACTGGCCTAAGGGGAAGTTTTTGCGCATCGCCTTCATAGAGATGACAGGGAGAATCAAATTGCGCTAAATCTAGTGTTGCCTGCGAGAAATTCATGGACTCGTTAAGCATATTCTCAGTGCGCAAGGAAAGCATAGATCGAAACTCAATCAGCGATGTGCGAGTTCGCTTACCGTCTAACGCTAATTGAGCGACGTGAAGGATTGCACATCTGGCAAAATCACGGCATTTCTTTGTTGGTAGTTCCTCAATGGTTCCTAGAGCAAGCGCAATGCCCTTTTTCAAATATCGTGAGCGGTAGAGTCCAAGGTTTCGAATTATCCGCTCATCTGAAGGGATTACATTAGGTCGGACAAAATGCCGAAAGTTGATTTTGGGCGGGATGCATAGACCCCACGAACGCAACGCATCAATATCTGTGTGATTTAACATACATGTCTTCACTCGCGCCACAAATACTGCAAGTGCATTTAGATCATTGCCGATTGCGCGGCGGCCTGACGCCAGAGCTTCCACAATGGTTGTGCCTCCTCCCATATAAGGGTCAAGGACAACATCTCCCGGCTTTGTGAAACATCTAATGGCTGCGGCAGCGAATTGCGGTGAAAACCGAGCTGGGTAGCGATAGAATCCGTGTGTCAAGCCATCAATGCGTTTGCTGTTTCTGACTGCTGCAATAAAGGCGGCGCATTGTTTCTGACTGACTTCCAGAGTCTTCTTCGATCTCATCTGTCAGCTCTCTGGTAGCTTGGACTTTGAATCCTCATGTGTTCTCCGACAGAAAATCCTGCCAAACGAAAAAGTTCTTTATTGGCAAAACACATCATGTAGTCAAGCGGCTGGCACAACTTGGCACACTGGACAAATTTGCACTTATGAATAGATCCTGTGTAACTATGTGGCCGTTTTGCTATATCTCTCAAACCGGCACGCATGTTGCTCCTACCTGTACCACATTTCTGTTTTGTTACGCAGACGCCGCACCGGGTATAATCACCGGGGCACGCCGCACATTCGTTGCTCTTAATGTTAGCTATTATACGAAAATCAGCCAAATAGAGCAACGCAATCAGTCAACAGCGCCGATTGCCGAACTCATCATACTTGCCCTCCCAGACCAGCTCGGTCTTGAGCGTCGAGAGCGGATGGGGATTATCAGGCCCATACACGGTCTTACTCATGCAAAATACTCCGTAAACAAGAGCGGCCAACCGCCGCACGCGAACAATTTCCAAACTGCCAAAGTATACCGTTTCCCGCACACAAACGCAAAGGCATCCGCCCGGCGACTACGCACTATACAATCTTCAGAAGCTTCGTCAGTCGCACTGGTCTAGCAAATCCGAGCGGTTCAGACAGGCGCAGGGCAGACAGAACCCGGGACACCCATGTTTCTGCTTTCAGCGTCCCCGGTGACCTATCCCTGCTTGCTTTCGGCATGCCTCCTGCCCGCGAAGAGGAATCAGCAGGAGGCATGCCGAAAGTCCCGAAGGGACAGGGATTAGGTCGAGTGGCTCGTTAGCCTTCGTTTTTATTTTGATGTTCGATCCACATTTGGTAAAGCGAGCGCATCTTACTATCATCTCCTTCAGCGATTGGAAGAATCATTTCTATAAAAATGGCATTCATGCTGTTGGCCTCTTTCAATTGTTCGTCCGTGTAATCTGGGACATCCGCGTCGATTGCAATCTCAACATTCACGATCCACCAGTTGTCTATTTTGGCAAGCAACTCAGAAATGCCGTAAAGTAAGTCCAATCGAATCGAGTGCTCTACGGTGCCGATCAACTTTGGCATCTCATGTGCGATCATGTCGCGATGCTCCCGGATCTCCGCAAGTCGAGTGGCATCCCCATCATCGATGGCTCCTTGCTGCTGCCACCAGCGAACAGATGCCTCATACTTATGTTTCGATAAGGATAACACCTTCTCTTGGTAGTCTGGACTTACTATGTGTTTTCCATCCTTGAACCCGTTCCAAAAGAAATCCCGAGGTTTTCCGATCAAAGATTGTTTCAGCATCTCGAAAGCCGCGAGAAAAAGTCCGGCCTGGACAAAGTTCTGTTTGAGAACGTCGGGGTTTAAGAACTTATCCCACGATGCTGAAGTAGAGTTCATTTTCTGCGGCTAACTAGTCGTTATACCTATGCACTATTTATTCGGTTCTTCCGGGATTTCCGTGGAGAAAAATAGCCGCTTTGCGCAGAGCGAACCCAAAACCCCACTCCAAATGCGCCACCCGACCAGTAGCACAAAAGGCGCGCCAATAGGGGTCTGGCACTCGTGCGGCGCTCTGGTCCCCCTTTTCCCGCCAACGGCGGGAGGGGCGGGCGCAGCGGCGCCGGGGGATTTCGCGCACTCCGGCTGCCACACCACACGCCCAATCTGCGTCTTTTCCCTACCAGTAGGCGCATTGCGCTTTTCACTTCTTGGGAAGTCAGTGATTTTTCCCACGGAAATTCCGGAAGAGGCATTTATTCTGTTTCTGCTGGTTGTGCCGTGTGTTTCAAAGGATATTGGAACAATTTGGCGCTGCTTATGGGGCTCCAAACGCCTGCCAAGTCGTATAAGAATATTGAATAAGTTGTTACGCCTGTCGTCGCATAAAATCTCGTCGTTACTGTTCTGCACAAATTTTGCACGGCTCCACAAGCACAGGAGCCCAGATCAACGTTGAGATCATACCATTATCCGGCACCCAAGTCAATCTTGACAAGGAAATTTGTTCGCGACGAACAAATTTATGGTTGGGCATTTCACCTCGCTTGCATTGGGAGTGATTTGGGTCGAAACGAGCCACGGTGGAGATGCCACACCTGACGGCCTGGGCAGATCGCCAGCTGAACTGGCTCCCACTCTCGAGAATTGCTTGCTGCCACTGAATATCCCGCCGGTGGCGGGGCTAGCCAAGCCAGCGGGGCGCAGTTTTCAGTTTTCGGTTTTCAGTTTGCAGTATCCAGCAGCCGTTGTGGCCCCTTCCGATCACCGAATACTGATTACTGAATACCGAATACCGTTGACCAGCCTTCGTGTCTTTGTGCCTTTGTGAGAGAATCGCTGCTGGGGCATGCCGCGCGCGGAGCGCGTGGCGTACGCGCCGCCGGTATTCGGTGATCAGTGAGCGGTGTTCGGTGGCAGCAATTGCGGCAGAATCGCGACGCGGGGCAGTGATCAGTAATCGGCTGCTTGGAGTCCCGCCATCGGCGGGATATTCGGTGGAAGAGCAGATGCGGCAGATCCGCGGTCCACGCCGATGGCGGGATCGCCGCCGTTGGCGGGACTGGCTGGTGCCTTAGCTAGCTGGTGCCTTAGTTGGTTGCCAGCGCGGAGGTCGCTCCCACTTTCTGGAGAGTAGGAGCCGGCTGCTTGGAGGCCGGCCACGAGCCGTGACGGCATGAACAGATCGCCAGCTGAACTGGCTCCCACTCTCCAGAATTGCTTGCTGCCACTGAACACCGGATACCGAATACCGATTACCCACAGAAGGGGCAGGGCCGTCAGGCCATGACCGCAGTTCCGGCGACTCAGCAAGTCACAGCGAACTAAATCTAGTATTTGTTCGCTGAAATCAGATACTGACTGCCGGCCAGTTCTTCCGGTCCCGCCGGTGGCGGGATGAGAGCCAGTTCAACTGGCGAGCTGGGCAGCGCTGAAATCAGATACTGACTGCCGGCCAGTTCTTCCGGTCCCGCCGGTGGCGGGATGGGAGCCAGTTCAGCTGGCGATCTGGGCAGCATCGCGGTCCACGCCGATGGCGGGATCACCGCCGATGGCGGGACTGGCCAAGGGCCAGCGGAAGAATTGGAACGCCCCAGCCGCTCCCACTCTCCAGAATTGCTTACTGCCACTGAACACTGGATACCGAATACCGATTACGCACAGAATGGGCAGGGCCGTCAGGCCATGATCGCCGGTCTTGTCTCTTTGGCGCGGAAATGCTACACTTGACCACTGCGATACGGCGGGCTCGACAGCATTCCCCCCGCCGCCTCATCTTGTGCACCAGGAAAATCATGAAGGCAAGTCTGAAAGTGTGGTCGGCGCTGCTACTGCTTTGTGCTGTTGTCGGGAGTGCGAACGCGGTGCTCAAGATGTGGAACGGGGGGCCGTCGGGCCTCTGGGACACCGATGCGAACTGGTCGCCAACCGGCGCGCCAACCACCAATGACACAGCAGTCGTCACCAACGCCATGGTGGTGATCCTGAATGTTGATGGCGCGTGCCATACGCTGATCGCGTCCAACGGCGCGTATGTCGTGGTCAACAATGCGGCGCATACGCTGCGGGTCGTGACCGACGCGCACGCTACCGGTGCGGGCGCGGAGTTGCGCTCCAACGCCGGGGTGTTTGACATCGGCGGCACCGCCTTTGCCACCAATGGCGGCGCGGCTTGCATTGACGGCGGCATCTTCAAGGCCAGCGGGTTGCAGTTTGGCACCGGCACGCTGATCTGGCATTACGGAACGCTGCAGTTGACGGACGATGTGTATATCGAGCAGGGCGCGTCGCTGCAGGCATGGACGATTGTCGCAGGCCAGACACTGGAGGTCGCCAGCACGAGCATCATCGCCGCCGAGCCGTGGATCGAGGACAGCGGCGTGCTCACGCTGAACGGCGGCACGATCAGTTGCGACGGGCTGCAGCGCACGGCCGCCAGCACGTTTCACTTCTACGACGGCACCCTGGCCGTCAACGGCGCCGACTTTGTCTGGGGTCAGTACAATGTGGTGTATGAGGGCGACACGCCGGCGCATCTGCCCCAGCTGGTGCTCGATGGCTTTTATTTCCCCGGCCTGGATTATGCGATGGTGCTCGCCACCAGCGTGAATCGGCGGGCGAGCCTGACCCTCACCGGCAATACGCGTCTGCAGGGCAATGGCACGCTCGCCGGCGGCAGCGGCGCGCGCGCAGATGCACTGGTCACGGGCTATGCGGAGTGGCAGCCGGATACGTTCATTCTCGGCGGCAGCGGCGCCGGCACGCTGACGATCAACGACCACGGCAACGTGCTGAATTGCCAGGCAGTACACATTGCGCAGTATGCGGGCTCGACCGGCACACTGGTCGTCAGCGGCGCGAACTGGGGCAGTTACTGGGAGACGCACGCAGGCGAGTACGGCGTTGCCACCATCGTGGCCACGAACGGCGGCGTGATCGAGTTCTGGGGCCAGAGTCAGGACACACATTTCGCGCAGCATGGCGGCTCGGAGGCCCACGTCACCGTGACCGGCGCCGGTGCGCAACTCAAAGTCGAGCCGGATTCGAATCCGCATACCACCTACTTCGGTGAAGGCGGACACGGCACGCTGGTCGTGTCGCATGGCGCCTCGGCTGTGTGGACAGAGCATACGCGCTGCGGTAGCGCGCCGGGCGGCCGGGCCGATGTAACGGTGACCGGCCCCGGCTCGCTTTGGCACATAAACGACGACGTCTGGTTTGGCTATGAAGGCATGGCCACACTGCACGTGCTTGACGGGGCAACGACGCTGTGGGCCTACAGCAAGCTGGGCGAGTTTCCGGGCGGCGTCGGCTCGGTCACCGTCAGCGGGCCGGGCAGCTATTGGAACGGCGGCGGGGCCGAGGTGATTGGCTTGGAGTTTCAGGTCGGGCGGTATGGCCTGGGCATAGTCGTGATTACGAATGGCGGCGTGCTGCACAGCAGCGGCTACAGCGAGCTCGGCAGCTACGACGGCAGCGGCGGCAACGTCACGGTGAGCGGTGCAGGTTCCACTTGGGTCGCGAGCGGCAGCCTTGCCATCGGCAGCACGTACAACCAGTACGCGACCGGCATTGTAACGATCGCCAATGGCGGGCGCGTTGAGGCGCACGAGGGGACAGTCATCGGTCTCAACGGGACGCTCACCGGCCACGGCGGCACGCTGGCCGGCGCAGTCACAAGTTACGGCCAGATCCGCCCGGGCTCAAGTGTGGGGACGATGACCGTCGAGGGCGCATTGAACCTGAAGACCGACAGCACGATCTACATGGAACTCAGCGGCACCAGCCCCGTCCAACACGATCATCTGAGCGTGACCGGCCACAGCGCGCTGGCCGGTACACTGTGTGTCACCCTTGACGGCTACACGCCGGCTTACGGCGACACCTTTGACATCTTCGACTGGGGTGGTGGCGCGGCGGGCGTCTTCGACACGCTGCAGCTTCCGTCGCTCGGCGGCACGCTGGTCTGGACAACGACGGGCCTGTACACGTCGGGCGAACTGCGCGTGACGCCCGAGCCGGTCGCGCCGCTGCTGGCGTTGCTGGGCGCGGCCGCATGCTGGGCGCGCCGGTGGCACGGATAAAAAGTACAATAGTATTTGCCCTATGCTACACACGTTTTGGCACAGAGTGCGGGAATTCGTCATTCGCGACGCGCAGCGCGCGCTGCGCGAATTGCGCATGTACTGGTGGCGCTACCTGCTGCAAAGCTTGGCCGCCGGCGCGGTTATCTTCATGGTGTTGCTGGTCATGCGCAACGAATTCATCCTGGCATCGATCGGCGCCACGGCATTCATTTTGTTCGCCATGCCGCACTCAATCAGCGCCCAGCCGCGCAACGTAATCGGGGGGCACTTGGTGGGCGTGCTGGTGGGCAGCGCACTGGCGGCGGTGCCGCACACGACGCCACTGGCAATCTTGAGCGTGTATGCCGGCGCGGTCGCGCTCAGCACGCTCGTGATGGTGGTTACCGACACGGAGCACCCGCCGGCCGCCGGCACCGCCATGGGCGCGCTGTCCGCCGGCCTGTCGCTGCCGCGTGGCGTGATGTTCATGGCGGGCGTCATCGCGTTGGCGCTTATCCAGCGCGTGCTGCGCCGGCATCTGCGCGACCTGACGTAGCAGCACCTGTTCGTGGGTAATTCTTTCGCCGCGAAGTTCAGGGTTCAGGGCTGCTTGGAGCTGCTTGGAGTCCCGCCATCGGCGCGGATCCCGCCAGCGGCGCATGCGCGTCAACCTAACAACAACATCTGTCCTGAAATTCCGCTATAAGAACGGGAGCCGCCGGCGTAGAGCGCGCAGACAGGTAGGGCGGTTAGGCCCTTGACCGCCGCGGTCGTCGTTGCGCCATTGTAGCACCGGCGTGGGCGCGCATGCAGCAACGGCGGTCAGGGCCTGACCGCCCTACCTCACCCTCCGGCCACGCACGCGCAGGACCCCCAACAGATTTGGTCACCTCAGATTCGCATTTTCCCCTCTAGCGGAATTTCAGGAACATCTGTTGTAGATGCGGCTTGCAGCCGCTTACTAATGAATGCGCTTACTTGGTGTCATGCCAATTGTAGCCGCGGGCGCCTGCTTGGAGCTGCTTGGAGTCCCGTCATCGGCGTGGATCCCGTCAACGGCGCGGATGACCGCGGCTGTAGAAGCCGCCCTCACCGCGGGCGGCTACAAGTACACTGCAACTTAGAAAGCGCTCTCATTAGTAAGTTGACGCGCATGCGCCAGCGGCGGGATTCAGGGTTGCTTGGAGCTGCTTGGAGTCCCGCCAGCGGCGCGGATCCCGCCAGCGGCGGGATTCAGGGTTCAATAACCAGCAGCATTCTTCCAACCATCCAATCTTCCAACCCCCCAGCCTTCTGCTCAGTCTTCGTCGTCGGCGCCGCTGCTGTCAGCTTTCAGGCTGGCCGCGTCAAAACATTTCCAGACATCCAGCAAGCCTTTCGAATGCCGGCAGCTCCAGACCCGGCCGCTCAACGTGTCCAGAAACACCAGCGCACCGTTTTGCGCATGCACGGTGTAGCGCCCGTAGACTAGGGTGTTGCTAAATGCCGTTGACACCACCGGCGCGGGCAGTTTGCGCTGGTCGGCTATTTTTGTCAACTCGTAACGACGCCAGGTGTCGAAGGAATACTTGGCCTGCTGCCCGAGCCAGATGATGCCGGTGGCGGAATCAAAAATTGCCAGGGTCGTCGCATCAATGCCGACCAGTTGATAGCGCTGGTCATACTGAATCAACGGCCGCGGCTCGGCGGGCGGCGCGGCCGCGGCGCCAGCAAGCGTCACAAACAGGCAGACAAAAAACAACGTTGTTCTCATGTGGGTATTGAGGTTGCTGGCACGGGCATACGGAGTGCCTCTTATGCGGTGCCAAATTACAAAGTATCGCGCCGCGCGAGAATTTACACAAAGGTTGACGGCACCGGTTTGGCGGCGCACAGTTCAAGGACTTCATTACGCACCGTCTCGATGACCTGCTCGTCGGCGAGGTTCTGCGCGACGCGCGCAATCCAGCCGGCCAGCCGGCACATGTCGTCGGCATCGAAGCCGCGCGTGCTGACGGCGCAGGTGCCGAGTCGCACGCCGCTCGGGTCAAACGGCTTGCGCGGGTCAAACGGGACGGAATTGCAGTTGCCGATGATGCCGGCGCGGTCGAGCGCCTGGGCCAACGGTTTGCCGCCATAGCCCTTCTCGCGTAGGTCCATCAGGACGATGTGATTGTCAGTGCCGCCGGTCACCAGCGCGAACCCTTCTTTCAGCAGTGCGTCCGCCAGTGCGCGTGCGTTGGTCACGACGCGCAGGCCATACTGCTTGAACGCCGGGGTCAGCGCTTCGCCAAAGGCAACCGCCATGGCGGCCGTGGTGTGATTGTGCGGGCCGCCTTGCAGCGCGGGGAAGACGGCGCTGTCAATCGCCTTGGCGTAGTGCTGCTTGCACAGGATCATGGCGCCGCGCGGCCCGCGCAGCGACTTGTGCGTCGTGGTCGTGACGACATCGGCATACGGGATTGGCGAGGGATGCACGCCGGCGGCGACCAGCCCGGCAATGTGGGCCATATCGGCGACCAGGAACGCGCCGACCGCGCGCGCGATCTCGGCGAAACGCGCGAAATCAATCACGCGCGTATAAGCGCTGGCGCCGCAGACCAGAATCTTCGGCTTGTGTTCGCGCGCCAGTGCCATAATCGCGGCGTAGTCCAGCAGACAGGTCTTTTCGTCCACCGGATACTGCAGCGCCCGATAGAAGCGCGCGCTGAAATTCACCTTCCAGCCATGCGTCAGATGCCCGCCGTGCGGCAAACTCATGCCCATGATCAGATCGCCCGGCTCGGCCAGCGCATAGTATGTTTCGAGATTCGCCGGCGAGCCGGAATACGGCTGCACATTGACATGCTCCGCGCCGAACAACTCCTTGGCGCGCGCCATCGCCAGCAGCTCGACGGCATCACAGTATTGCTGGCCTTGATAGTAGCGCTTGCCGGGATAGCCCTCGGAATATTTGTTGGTAAAAACCGAGCCGGCTGCTGCGAGCACCGCGTGCGAAACGTAATTTTCGGAGGCGATCAGACGAATGGTCTCTTGCTGATACTGCTCTTCGGCCGTAATCAGTCCGGCCACGGCCGGGTCTTGTTGTTCCAGTGCAGTAAGATGGGGCATGGCTAAACTTCCACTTTGGTTATGATGGCAATCAGCATACTTTTTAACGAAGAGGAAAAGAGAATTGACGGAGGATAAAGAGCGCAAGAACCGGCAGATGCTCTTGTCTCTTGAACTCTTGCTGCACTCTTGTTCTCTTCGTTCATTTCTGTAAATGCTGCGCGCCGCGCAGGCGCGTCCAGAGAAAGGCGCCGCCGACCAGCGCCCGCAAAAAATACATGCCGGCGGTCAGCAGCGGATGGCGTACTAGCCGCCGCCACTTGCCATCCTCGATGAACACACCAACGAAACGGTACCACGCGCCCAACTGCTTGCGCACAATGGCATCATGGTTCCATTTGGCGGCATAGGCCGCGAACGAGCGCGCGTAGTACAGTTTCTTGCGCACATAGCGGCGCAGGTTGAACACGCCTTCGTCGTGCTGGAGCGGGGCGTGAATCAGGCGCAGCGCCCCGCGCTGCATCAAGCGGCGATCCAAATCCCAGTCTTCCGGGCCGCACAGGGACAAATCAAAACCACCCGTCGCCAGAAAAATGTCGCGGCGCACGACCCGCACTGCATCAATCACCGTGGCATCGTAAAAACCGCGCTCGAAATTGCGGACGCGGATCCAATAGCCGCGGCCAATCACAATTTCGGGGATGTACAGCGCCACCACCTCCGGCTGTGCATCCAGCACCGCGAGACATTCTTCAACCACCGTGGGTGATAAGCGCATGTCCGCGTCGAGATACATGACGACCGGCGCGCGCGCAATGCGCACACCCTCGTTGCGCTGGGCCGAGCGTTCCGGCCCGCAGACGACCAATTGGTCGAGCAGCGGTCGAGCGATTTCAATGGTCCGATCGGTCGAGTTGTTGTCCACCACAATGATCTCAAGAGCATCGCGCGCAATGGATTGCGCACACACGGCCCGCAGGCACGCCGCAATGTTGCGTTCCTCGTTCCGGGTCGTGATAATGGCCGAAATCAATGGCAAGCGCTGTTCATTCACGTCAGGATAGTAACACAAACCGCGCGGCAAGTCAACCAGTTTTCGCATAGCACATAAATTGCGGCACCGGCAGTGGATGCGTTAAATCAGGAATGGTGAATAGACCAAAGAAATAGCCGTCAAACCTCGTGCTACACCATAATAACAAAGGTAGCAACACAACCATGCACAATCTCTCAAACTCTGAGTACAGCTATCTCTTGTGTGCCACGGTGGCCCACGAGAGCCAACCAACAAATAACCCTGAGGGTACTTTGATGAAACACGTAAGTCTAGTAGTTGCAGTTGCTTGCTTGATGTTCGGCTTGGCCGTTGCCGCGTTTGCGGGCGAAGGTTGCGGCAAAGACACCAACGCGATGGTCTTCGCGGGTTGTGGTGGCTGCGAGAAGGACACCAACGCGATGATCTTCGCGGGCGGTGGTGGTTGCGAGAAGGACACCAACGCAACCTTCTTTGCTGTCGAAGAAGAGACCAATGAGACCTTCTTTGCTGTCGAAGAAGAGACCAACGAGACCTTCTTTGCTGTCGAAGAGGAGACCAACGAGACCTTCTTTGCTGTCGAAGAGGAGACCAACGAGACCTTCTTTGCTGTCGAAGAAGAGACCAACGAGACCTTCTTCGCCAAGTGCGGCAGCTGCGAAAAAGACACGAACGCCGTGTTTTTTGTTGGCGGCGGCTGCGAGAAGGACACGAACGCGACCTTCTTTGCTGTCGAAGAAGAGACCAACGAGGCCTTCTTTGCCAAGTGCGGCGGCTGCGAAAAGGACACGAATGCCGTGCTGTTCGCTGGCTGCGGCGGCTGTGAAAAAGACACGAATGCCGTGTTTGTCGCCAGTCTCTAATTCAGACGAGCACACGAAAAAGTTGACCAAGCCCGGCCTTGGTCTGACAATTCAAGCAAGGCGCCACGGGTGACTAATCATCACCTGCGGCGTTTTGTTTGGTAAAGGGGGAGCCGCCTCCGTGCGGCGATGCTGTTCATCCCTGCAGCGCTGCAAGTAGATCAAGCGGACGTGCACAAACGACAGAAAATGTCGTTTGTGCCTGTTCAAAATCATTTGCAGCACTGCTCGCCGCAGTCGCAGCTTTCTTTGCCGGTCAGCAGGCCGTAAATGACCGCCGTGGCACAGCCGACACCGGCGCGGACACGGATCGCATCCACTGGGCAATTGCGCGCGCAGGCGCCGCACTCCATGCAGGCATCTCGCTCGGCAATGCGGGCGTGTTTTTCCACAACGCTGAAGACCGCGTGCGGACACACCTCGGCACACCGCCCACAGCCAATGCAGCGGGCATCGTCAAGTGCCAAAGTGACGGTGTTGGATAAATATCTCATCACGCCACGAGCCAGATGATGACGCCGGCCAACAAAGCCGCGCTCTGCAACGGCAGGGCGATGCGTGTTTCTTTTCGCACGCCGGACAGGGAGGTAAACGTGCTGGCACCAGTGAATTGCAGGCCCATGAACGAGGCGATGGCGCCGAGCAGCAGCACTGCGGCAAGCACTTCATACCCTGTCTGTACAAGGCCAAGCGCCCAACACAGCAACGCCACAGCACCGCCAGTGAGCGCACCTTTCACGGCAAAGGCCCGGCCGGGTAGCCACGGTAGCAGCGCGGGCGTCACGGCCCCGCCAACCACGAAGCCCAACAGCACAAGGCCGGCCGCGCGCAGCCCGCGACTGCACACCCATGCCAGATCGTAACCGAGTCCGTGCACACCGCTCAACAACGCTAGCAGCAAGGCCAGCAGCACTGCATATTTGATCCACATTGCAAGTTCAACCGGCACGACCAGCAGCCGCTCCAGCAGGCCGAAGGTCACGCGGCGCATGGCCGGCGTTGCATGCAGGCCGGCATTCAGAAAAGCGGGAATGTCATGTGCGGACACCGGCCCGTACACGACGCGAAAGTCTGTCTGTTGCTGCACCAGATGTGCGGCGACGCCCGGCGCGCCAAGTTGCGGCACGATCAGGGTTCGGTGCGTGACCACTTGCGCCAGGCCGGTTGCGGCAACGGCGCGGACGAGTTCATCCGTGCCGAACGTGCCTTTGCCGGCGGCGCACCAGACGTTGATGCCCTTGGTATCGAGGACCAGAATCCAACTATCCGTGCCGTGCACGGCGCGCCGCAGAATATCGAACGTGAGTTTGTAGTTAGCCGTAACCAACACCGGCGCGTCCGCCGTTGGCCGGCCCATAGCATACAATCCCGGCGCCACGGCATAGCGCATCCGCCCAATGTTTAGCCGCACGCGCACCGCGCCCAGCCAGTCGCGCCACGACCATGCGCTGGTGACGGTGACCGCAGTCATACCGTAGCCTGCCGTGCGCGGCGCGGCTGCGCAGCACGATGAACACTCAGGCGCTTGCATTCAACACATCCGGCACTTGGCGATCGGTTGTGCCGAACCAGCCCTGCGTGCGCAGGCAGATCCGCACCAACCATAACATCACCGGCACTTCGATCAAGACCCCGACGACCGTCGCCAGCGCTGCGCCAGAGGACAGGCCGAAGAGCATTGTCGCCGTCGCAATCGCCACCTCAAAGTGGTTTGAAGCCCCGATCATGGCTGCCGGCGCGGCGTCCCTATACGGCAACTTCAGCAGTTTGGCCCACCAGTAGCCCAGCCAGAAGATGAGCATGGTTTGGAGGAACAGCGGAATGGCGATCCACACAATCGTCAGCGGATTGGCCAGAATCGTCGCGCCCTTGAAACTGAACAACAGCACCAGCGTGGTCAGCAGGGCAATGATCGTGATCGGCGTCAGCACCGGCAGAAACTTGCTTTTGAACCAGGCCTCGCCCTTGACCTTCAAAATCCAGCGCCGCGAGAAATAGCCCGCCACCAGCGGCAGCGCCACATAAATCGCAATGCTCAGCACCAATGCCTGCCACGGCACCGGCAAGCGTCCCACGCCCAGCAAAAATCCGCCCAGTGGGCCGTACAGCAGCAGCATGGACAGAGAATTGATCGCCACCATGATCAGGGTCAGGCCGTCATTGCCGCGCGCCAGATAGCCCCAGACCAGCACCATCGCCGTGCACGGCGCAATCCCCAGCAGAATGCAGCCGGCAAAATAACTGCGCCAGAGCGGCACGTGCAGCATCTTGACCCCCTCTTGCAGCACGACCGTACCCGCGCCATGCGTCGCGCCCACCGGCAGGTCGAGGCCAAACGGCAGTTTCACCAGATCAACCGCCTCGGCGCCGATAAATCCACGAAACAGCACGCCGAGGAATAGCAGGGCAATGGCGTACATCGTGAAGGGTTTGATCGCCCAATTCACCAAGAGCGTCAGCCCCACCGATTTGCCGCTCTTGCCGGCTTTCACGACCGAGGCGAAATCAATCTTGACCATGATCGGATACATCATGCAGAACAGGCAGATGGCGATCGGAATCGACACGACTGGCGCGCCATTGACGCTGATCGCCAGGCCGTCCAGTGTCTTCGCGAACTGCGGCGCAATTTTACCGAGCACAATGCCGGCCACGATGCACAGCGCCACCCAGACGGTCAGATAGCGCTCAAACACATTCGTCAGTTTGCGCTCATTGGCGACGTTTGTTGTGTTGCGCACGATCATGCTCCTTGCTTTTGAAGATGGTCCAATGCCTCGGGCAGTGTTTCGATAAATGTCCGAATCTCATCACGCACACGGCGGTAGTGCGCCAGCGCCTCTTCTTCAGTTGTGGCATTCCGGGCCAGGATTGGCGGGTCGCCAAAACCAACATGTATTTTTTTCGCATTGCCTGCGAAAAAAGGGCAGTGCTCGTGCGCGTGACCACAGACCGCGACGACATAATCAAACGCGATGTCCTTGAGCTCAGTGACATGCTTTGATCGGTGGCCTGAGATATCCACGCCGGCCTCGGCCATGACCTTCACCGCACGGGGATTGAGCCCGTGCGTTTCGATGCCGGCCGAATAAGCCTCGATCACGGCGCTTTTCAAATGCCGCGCCCAGCCCTCGGCCATCTGGCTGCGGCACGCATTGCCTGTGCACAAGAACAGAACCCGCAGCGGTTTCTTCATGCGGGCATCCTTTTCATTTTTGCCCACAGCAGCATGGTCGAACTGAACACGACCGTGACGCAGCCCGCTTCCTGAAACAGCACAGCGATAATCGGCGTCATCATGCCCATAACACCCAGCGTCAGGCCAATGACATTATAAATCATGGAAAAGAAAATGTTGAGTTTGATACGCCGTAGCACCGTGGCTGACATCCACATGAAATCAACCACGCGTGAAATATCATCCGTCATCAAGGTCACATCGGCTGTCTCAATCGCCACATCCGTGCCGGCCGCGCCCATGGCAATACCGACATCGGCTTGCGCCAGGGCAGGCGCGTCGTTGATACCGTCGCCAATCATGCCGACGATCTGGCCGTCCGCCTGCAATTGCTTGACAAAGGCTTGCTTGTCTTCCGGCAGCATCCCGGCCTGGAAATCATCAACGCCAATGGCTTGGGCGACCGCCGCGGCGACCTGCGGATGATCGCCCGTCAGCATCGTGATGCGTTTGATGCCCATACGCTTGAGCGCGCGAATTGTTGCGGGAATTTCGGGGCGGATTTGATCGGCAATCGCCAGCACGCCGATCGTTTGTCCGTTGTGCGCGACCAGCACGGCCGTGCGTCCTTGCGCTGATTGCTGGCGCAGCGCCTCCTCAACCGGCGCGGCCAGCGTCACGCCGGCGTCGCGCAGGAAGGCCGGTTTGCCGACCAGAATCTTGTCCGCGTTCCACTGCGCCTCGACACCCATGCCGGTCGCACTGTTGAAATGTGCAGGATCTGGTATGTCTAGATTGCGCGCGCGACCAGCCGCCAGAATTGACCGGCCGAGTGGGTGCTCGGAATGCTTTTCGGCAATGGCGGCCAGCCGCAAAATGTCGTCGCTGCAAAAGCCGTTGAGCGAGACGATCTCCACCAATGCCGGCTTGCCAAAGGTGAACGTGCCGGTCTTGTCCACCAACAAATGATTGATCTTGTGCGCCAGTTCAAGAAAACTGCCGCCTTTGATCAAAACCGCGCGGCGCGCCATGTTCGACACACCGGCCGTCACCGCCGTCGGCGTCGCAATGGCAAAGGCGCACGGACACGCCACCAGCAAGACCGACACGGCCGTTTTCACATCGCCGGACAAAGCAAACGCGAGCAATGCGAGCACGACCACCGCGGGCAGAAACCAGGTGGTGAACCGGTCGGCCAGATTTTGAATGGGCGCGCGGGTGCCTTGCGCCTCCTGTACCAAATGCACAATTCTTGCCAGTGTCGTATTCTCGCCGATGTTCTCTGTCCGGATTTCAAGTCGGCCGGATTCATTAAGCGTTCCGCTGAAGACATTGCTCCCCACGCCTTTCTCCACAGGCATGGATTCACCCGTGATCGGCGCCTGGTTGACACTGCTGGCCCCGGCCGTCACGACGCCGTCCACCGGAATGCGCGCCCCGGGCTTGACCAGCACCACATCGCCCACCTGCAACGCGGCCACCGCGATCTCCACGTCGTGTCCCTGCCGGCGCACCGTTGCCATCTTCGGGCTGAAATCGAGCAAGTCGCGAATGCTCTTGCGCGTCTTGTCCAAGGTGTACGATTCAAGCGCACCGGCCACCGCCATGATCACGACGATGATTGCGGCCGGCCTGAATTCGCCCACCGCCAGCGTGGCAATCAGCGCCACGGCGACAAAGACATTAACCGTGATCTTGCGCTTGGCAATGTCCTTGAAGCCGGCAATAAAGCGTTGAAAGCCGCCGAACACTGTCGCGATAATCGCCAACGCCGCATTGATGAACGTTGGGCCAATCTTCCAGTGCGCCAGCGCCCAGCTCACGACGATCAATCCCGCGACAATCACCGGGACGAGCGCCAAAACGGCGATGTCTCTATAGTTGGAACTGCGGTGCTGTGCGTTGCTGCTCATAAAGCACTTGTGGTCGTGATGGTTGTCCGCGCGATTATGTGCGCGCCGCAGCCGCGCCGGCATCTTTCTGGCTTGCTTCCTCTTTGCTGCCCGTCGTGCTGGGCGCGCCGCAGCAGTCGCCGCCACCGCCACAGCAGCCGCCCGTCTTGGTCATGGATTCCCAGATTGCCGCCAGCAATCCTTTTTTCTTCGGTTCTTCTTTCATAGTTTCTGCCTTGGTATGGTTGGTCTTACTAATCAGCACATAAATTGTTTAACGAAGAGCCTAAAGAGATTGCGGCAACATTGCAATACTTGGCAGATAGATACATGCACGTGTGCTGCGGGTGGGTGTGCTGAGACCCCCACGGCCTTGCGCCGTGGGTGAATGAGATTAAGTGAAAAGGCGCGCTGGCGGTCTTTCTCAATCTCTGCTTCCACCGAGGCAAGCTCGGTGGGGAGCAACAACACATGCCAAACGCCGGATCTGGGTACACCGGCATGCATGCGTGTTTTTCATAAACTCTTTCTGCCCTCTTGTTCTCTTCGTTCATAAGTAACGCGGTTTAAGACCTTGCTAAAATGTCGCTAACAGATACAGCCCGGCGCCAATCAGCAAGATGCCGGCGATGCTGCGGATGACGGCCTCCACCTTCTGCGCCTTGAGCGCCGTTTTGCCGAACGAGATGCCAAACAGGATGGCGCCAAGCGGCAAACTGAATCCGACGCCAAACGCCGCCATGAGCAGCATGCCCCAGAGAATCTGGCCCATCAAAATACTGGCGCCAATCACAATGAAGATGCCGGGATTGCACGGTAGAGACGAAGCCGCCACGCCGCCGCCCATCAGCAACCCAACGATCACCGTGCCCAGCATGCCGTGGCCGGCCGAACGCACCGCCGTCTGGCGGGTGAACTGCGGTACTTTTGCCGGCAACAGCTTGAGCGCCGCGAGGCCCAGCACGACGGCGATCACACCTGCAAACAGCTTCCAGTATCGGCCGAGCAGCGCTTGCGCGGCCTGCCCCACAAACCCGGCGATAAAGCCAAGGATAATCAGTGCCACACTGGTGCCGATCATGAACGCCAGCGCCGAGACAACGGCCGCGCGCCGCGAACTGTCTTGGCGCGTGCCCGAGTAGGCAATCAACATGCCCATCGCCGGCAAGGTGCAGCACGCGCTGGCGACCGCGCTGACCAGCCCCAGCAAGAATGCCAGTGGCAGCGCCACTGGGCTTGTGCTGGCCTCTTGCAGCGTTTGGGTAATGGTTGCAAGCATGCCCGTCTCCGTTAGTTGCAGCCGGCCGGACCGCAGCCACTGCTGGCCGGGCCGCAGCCGCCGCCACTCGATGCGGCGACAAAGCCCTGCACTAATTTTGCCTCGGTAATGTCACCGGAGACCGGCGCCGCGCCGCGGCCTTTCACCATCGCCAGCACACACGGGACCGGCACCTGGGCTGCAATGCTTTGGTATTCCGGTGCCGTCGTCTTCAAGGTGAAGATCCCGATTGTTTTGCCTTGCGCGGCAATGGTCTTGACGGCGGCCTGCATCTGCGCCAGCGGTGGCGTGCCGCGCTTGCCCGGCAGAAAGACAAAGACCGCATCGGTTTTGGCGGCGGCCGTGTTCAATTCGGCCAGCGTCGCAATCTCCGTCGCCACGCGCTCGGCCGGTGTGGCAGCAATGGCGGCCGGCGGGGCCAGGCTGCCCGCAGTCGCGGCTGGCTGTGCCACGGTCGGCGCGGTAAAGCTGGCCGCCGGCACGGGCGTTGCCGCACTACGGTTCTTGATGATGGCCCGCGCCACCAGCACGGTCGCGGCCACCAGAATGAGTGCGCAAATAATCATGCGCATGCGGCTGAACGATCCACCGCTGGTGCAGCAGCAGCCGGGTCCGCAGCTCGCGTCCTGGATGCTTGTGCTATCCGTTTTGTTTGTACTTGCTGTCTTCATTGGTTCTCTTTGTTTTGAGGGTTAGTTTCAACCACAACATTTTTACCGATAGCATTGGCAGAGTGTATCGCGCGATGTCTGGCTCACTGTTTTCAAACGCCGGGCATCCGCTTCGATCTCGCGTGTGCCTGCGGCGGCGGCGATCAGCCATGCCACGGCCTTGCGTGCGACCGGGCTGGCACTGCGGCCGGCCAGCGCATAGTACACCCATTTGCCGCGCTTGCTGGCCGCGACCACGCCGGCCTGGTGTAGGATCGACATGTGCTTTGAGACGGTCGACGGCGCCAGCTTCAGCAGGCCCAACAACTGGCACAGGCACAATTCGCCGGTGCGCAATGCCAGTAGCAGACGGACGCGGTTGGCGTCCGCCAGCGCATTGGTGATCAACAGCAATTCTTGCAGCGTCGGTTTGGGGTTCATAAGAGCATTCCATTACTATTATACTTCGCCAAGTGTCGAAGTATTATAGCATGTCCATGCGGCGTTGTCAAGCCCGCTAGCGCGGCCAGCCCGCGGCCATCTGGCTGTGGCGCGCGGTGCCGGTGCGCAAGAAAAGCCACGCAGGTTGTGTCTCGAATGCCCATGCATCCACGCTTCCATTCATCCATCGTTCCATTTCTGCCTGTCACGGCGCCGTATACACCAGCCACACGCCGCCGGCAATCACCAGCACGCCGCAGGCGTACTTGAGCAACAGCGCGCCGTGCGAGCGCTCATTCCAATTCAGATAGTGCTGAAGTACTTCGGTGAACGTGCCGGCCAGGACAATCACACTGCAGTGGCCAATGCCGTAGGCCAGCAGCAACGCGATGCCGTACAAAACGTTCGTCGCCGCCAGCTTGAAGGTGATTGCCAGCATCGGCGCCATATAGGCAAAGGTACACGGCCCGAGCGCAATGCCGAACACCAGGCCGAGAATAAACGCCGCCAGCGCGCCCTTGCGCTTGATGCCGACGTTGCCCGGCCCCGACCACGGCAGGGGAATCACACCCAGCAGATGCAGACCGACCACAAAGAAAACGACCGCGACAAAATAGTTGCCGTAACGGCCCACATCGCCCAGCATGCGGCCGGCCGCAGCTGTGATTGCGCCAATGACCGCGATGGTGATGAGAATGCCCGCGCTGAACAGCAGGGCGATCCAGAACGCACGCCGCGTCGAGATGCGGCCCTGCTCGTCAATGAAACCGACAATCAGCGGAATGCTGGCCAGATGACACGGGCTGAGGATAATGCTCAAGACGCCCCACAACAGCGCCGCCGTCAGCGCAATGTGGGGCGCGCCTTCGACGGCATGCGTCAACGCTGCAAAAAGTTGTTCCAACATGTTTGCTATCCAGGGGTGCTGCTATGATGATCACTGTGGCGGCGCCGGCGCGGGGCGCAACTGCCCGTCTTCCATTTCATACGTTCGGTCAAACACATCGAGGGCACGGTGGTCGTGCGTCACGACGATGACAGCGGCTTGGCGTTCGTGCGCGACTTTGCGGAACAACTCCATGACCTGCCGGCCGCGGTGGCTGTCGAGTGCGGCGGTGGGTTCATCGGCCAGGATCAGGCGTGGTTCATTGGCCAGTGCGCGTGCCACGGCGACGCGCTGCTGCTGGCCGCCGGACAGCGCGTCGGGGTAATGCGCGGCCCGGTCGCTGACGCCCAGGTAGTCCAGCAATGCCATCGCCCGCCGACGTGCAGGGCGGGCGGCCAGGTCATTAATCTCCATTGCGATCTGGACATTCTCGAGCGCGGTCAGAAAGGGGATCAAATTCGCCTTGTGAAAAACAAAGCCGATCTGTGTGCGGCGATACGCCCGCAGGTTCACCAAGGCGCGCGCGCCGTCCAGCACGAGCTGGCCGCCCAGCACAATGCGACCGGCCGTGGGCGGATTGATCAACCCAATGGCGCTCAGCAACGTAGATTTGCCGGCGCCGCTCGGACCAAGCAGCGCGACCACTTCACCGCGCGCCACGCGCAACGTCACGTCTTTCAGCGCCACCACTTCCGTGTTGCCCGCGCCATACACTTTGGTCAGGCCGAAGGTCTCGACGGCGGGCATGGCCGGTGTGGCTGCACTGTTCATGCCAGCACCTTGTTGGGCGCGACCTGCATCGCTTTCCAGATGCCCAGCAGACTGGCCAGCACCGAGATACCCAGCACGATGGCGGCCAACAGCAGCAAGTCTGGGCGCGTAATGACGACCTGCCGTGGAAAACAGGGAAAGGCAAACGTGCCCAGCCAGTAGGCCAAACCATATCCGAGCGCGCCAATCAGCAGCGCTTGTTGCAGAATCAACCCGGTGATGACACCATTGCGTGCGCCCATCAATTTGAGCATGGCAATGTCGTGGATTTTGTCCAGGGTCAGCGTGTAGATGATCAAGGCCATGATGATGGTCGAGACAATGATGAGCAGGATGCGAAACAGGCCGAGCTGCCGGCGCGAGCGGCTGACCATGCCGCCCAGAAGAAATTCCTCCTGCTGCGCTCGCGAGTAGACGGTGACATCCGGCCAGCCCGCAATGGTTGCCATCACTTGCGCGGCATTGACGCCGGGCGCGAGGCGGATCATCACGGCGCTGATTTGCGGCGGCGGCAGCGCGGGCAGGCCGCGCGACGGCCCGGCACTGCGCTCGAGAATCGTCGGCTGGATGCGGCCCATGTCGGAGGCCTCGGCGCGGGCGCGGCGCGCCTGACGTTCGAGCCGAATGGCGTCGCCCGGCAGATCAAATTGAATCGCCTGCGCGTCACTGACACTGAAAAAGGCCAGGCCGTCGCCGCTCGTGCCGGTCACGCCTTTGGTCAGGCCCACGACGGTGTAGACATCCTTGCCCAAGCGCAGTTTTTCGCCCAATTGCAGTCCCAGCGACCGGTCGGCAATCATCTCAAAATGGGCCTGGCGCAGCGCGCGCCCGGCCACCAACGGAATCCAATCGCCGCGGTCATCCGGCCAGGCCAGGCCTTGCACTACCATGCGCAGCGGCTGGCCGCGCCAGGCGCGCTGAATCGTATGCGAGACAAAGCGGTGGGCGTGTGCCACGCCGGTGACGGCCCGCACGCGGTCTTCGAGACTGGCGGGCATGCGCGAGAGTTCGGCGAACGGCCCGCGCGTGCTGCCTTGCACCACCCACAAGTCGGCGCCGATTGTGGCCACCAACAGGGTCGCCTCGCGGATTAGACCACGATAAATGCCGCCCATGCCCATAACGATCATCAGGAGCAGGCTGATGCCCATGGTCGTCAGGACAAAACGGCCGATATTATGGCGGATGTCTTTGAGAGCAAGGTTCATTGCACGGTGATGCGTTGGCCGTCCGTGAGTTCCTGTTTTGGGTCGCGCGGCAGCACGATCTGCGTGCCGGCGGCCAGCCCGTGGGTGGCTTCGACCGCATCCCGGCCGCGCAGTCCGAGCGTGATGGCGCGCCACACTGCCCGGCCGCGCTGGTTGATGAACACCCCCGGCGCGTCGCCGTGCCACTGTACAAAGCGCTGCGGCACCACCAGCGCCGTGGACGCGCGGCCGGTCTCGATGTACGCTTCCGCGCGCTGGCCCACCATCCAATTCTTGGGTAGCCGCGCGAGCCGGACATCCACGACGAATTCGCGCGTTTCCCGGTCGGTCTCGCGACCCAACCGCGCAACACGGCCGGGATAGGTCACGGCCGGATCGGAGCGAAACACCACCCGCGCCGGCTGGCCGGTGGCGAGCGCGGCGATGCTCGTTTCATCCACCCACGCCGCGATCCATAATTCGTTTGTGGCAACAAGCTGCAGCAATGAGCTGCCCGGCACCACCACGCCGCCGGGGTCGCGATCGCGCCGCACGATCAAGCCATCGTACGGACTCACAATGCGTGTGAAGGTAAGCCGTTCCTGTTGGTGCGCCAGATTCTTCTCGGCCAGGGTGACTTGGCGCTGCGCCTCGATTGTGGCTGCCCGCACGCGCTTCAAGTCCACTTCCGCCAGATCCAATTGCTCGCGCGATTTGTCAAAATCAGCTTGCGAACTGACTTTTGTGCTGAGCAGATTTGCGATGCGTTCGTGATCGCGCCGCGCCTGCCGCTCGACCGCCTGCGCGCGCGCCTCATCCACCTGCACACGCGCGGCCGTGGCACTGGCAGCCGCCAGCGTTGCTTGCGCCACGTCCACCAATCGCTGCGATTCTCCGTCATCGAGTTGGGCCAAGACCTGCCCTTGCGTGACCATGTCGCCTTGATCCACCATGGCGGCGGCGAGCCGCTCCTGAATGCGCGGTGTGATCGTCGTTTTCACCCGCGCCTCGAGCGTGCCCGTGCCTAGCACCTCGGCAATAAGCGGGCCCGCACACACCGTGTGGCCCAGCACCGCCACCGGCGCGAAGTTCATCCGATACACGAGCACCATTACAAGAACAGCGAGCGCCAGCCATTTGGCCGAGTGGCGCAGGATGGGAAGTAAACGTGTCATACGTCTCCGTAGGGGTCAAGGGCTTAACGAATAGCCAAGCTGTTCCCATTGTAACAGAATATCTTTTTTCGAGAAAAAGCCTTCGTGGCGGAAGAGTTCGCGGCCATCCGCGGCGAAGAAAATCTGGGTTGGAATCAGTTTGATTTTATACGGCGTGCCCGCGTCCGGATTCTGCCAGACATCAATAAACTCGACCGTCAGCCGCTCCACCAGCGATGTTTTCAAGTCTTTCAGAATCGGCGCCATCATCTTGCAGGGAATGCATTTGTCGGCGCCCAGATCAACCAGGCGCGGGAGCGCGGCGGTTGGCGCGGATTGTGCCGCGGCCGTCGCCGCCGCAGGCGCTGCTTGTGGTGCGGCTGCCGTTGCCGGCCCGACCGGCGCGCGACGCGCCTTCAGCACCAGCACACCCACCACCGCACTGCAGAGTAAGACAACAATCAGCAGTTTGATTTGCATGTTCATTGCAGTAACCTTTTGATTTCATCAACCGTGAGTACTTTGCCCATGCACTTGACCACGCCGTCGATCGCCAGGGCCGGTGTCAGCATCACGCCGAATTTCATGATCTCCGTGATCTGGGTGACTTTTTCGATGTGACCGTCAACGCCGGCAGCAGTGATTGCCAACGCGGCGTTCTCCGCCAGTTGTTTGCATTTGGGGCAGCCGGTGCCGAGGATCTGGATTGTCTTCATATATGGCATCCTGTTTTCAGTTTTCGGTTTTCAGTTTCCAGTTTCAGGGAGCGCATGGCAGATTCCCACCGACGCACCAACGCACTGACCACTGACGCACGGTTTGCACTTCATCTCACCACCGCCCCAAACACCCAGCCCAGCACGGTCGAGAAGACGACCACCAGGCCGACAAATGCGGCCGTGCGCTTGAAGCCGATGACCTTATAAATCACCAGGATGCTTGGCACTGACAGCGCCGGCCCGGCCAGCAGCAATGCCAGCGCCGGCCCGCGCCCCATACCCAATTTCATCAGCGTCTCGGTGATCGGGATTTCAGTCAGGGTCGCGAAGTACCACATTGCGCCAATCACCGACGCAAAAAAATTCGAACTCCAGGTATTGCCGCCGACCAGCCCGGCCACATAGCTCTCGGGAATCAGTGCGCCGACAAAGCCGGTCACAAACACGCCGCCAAACAACAGTGGGATGATCATCTTCGCGAAATCCCAGGTCGCGCTCATCCACTGGCCGCGCTCCTCGCGCGAGAACCAGCCGAAGGTCATCCATACGATCAGCACGCCGAACACGCCCGCCAGATACCATTTGATGCCATAAATCGTCATGACCGTGCTGGGCACCGGCGTCATGGTGACAATCTCGGCTTTGTTGACGCGCTGCACGTCCGGCAGCAGTTTCAGGGTTGCGTCGTAGACTTGATAATCCAGCGCGTCGCGCGTGGTGTAGCGCACATTGGCGGTCAGCGTGCGGCCATCACGCAAGTGCAGCGTCACATCATTGGTGTTGTACCAATCGCTGAAGACCAGGAAGAGAATCATGGCGGCAAAGAATGCAACCGTCTGCCACAACGAGCGCGGCGAGACAGGCGGCGCGGGCATGGCCATGCTGATGCGCGTACGCTGGGCCTCGCTGCGCCGGAACAGGACGCTCATGCACAGGCCGATCACAACCGCAAAACTGACCGCGCCGATCACGCGCGCCACGCCGATATCAAACCCCAGCACGCGCGCCGACAGAAAAATTGCCATGACGTTGATCGCTGGCCCGGAATAGAGAAACGCGCTGGCCGGCCCAAGCCCGGCGCCCATCGTGTAAATGCCGGCGAACATTGGCAGCACGCTGCACGAGCAAACGGCCAGGACGCAGCCCGAGACCGACGCGACCGCATAGGCCAGCGGCCGGTTGGCGCGCGGGCCGAGATAGCGCATGACCGAGGCGTGCGACAGAAAGGTCGCAATCGCGCCGGCGATGAACATGGCCGGCACGACACAGCCGAGGACATGCTGGCGGGCGTACCACTGCAAGAGGCGGAACGCCTCAAAAATCGCCGCTTGTATTTTGAGATTATCGAGCGGCAGAAAAAACGCGAGCAAAAAGATGCCCAGCAACCAGGCAAAGATTTTCCAGTCCTTAAACATTGTCAACGGGGGGGGTGGTTTAAACAATAATTGGCGTTTTCTTCACATACTGGCGCGGGCGGGTGGCCGGCCGCGCGTGTTCGAGCACGGCATCGACGCAATCGAGAAAGCGCAGAATGCACGGCACGCGCAGGCGGTAGTAGACGTACAGACCGGCCTTGCGCTCGTCCAGCAGGCCGGCGCGCTTCATCAGCGCCAGATGCTTGGAGACGGTCGAGACATCGGCTTTGACGAGTTGGCGCAGTTCGCAGACGCAGCGCTCGCCGCGTTCGAGCGCGAGCACGATGCGCAAGCGGCTGGGATGGGCCAGGGCCTTGATGACGCGCACGCGGCGGGTGAGCTGTTCGGCAGGTATGGCAGGTAAGTTGGTCATATTACCAAATAGTATAGCACGGGCCGCCGCGTTTGTCAAGGCGGCCCGCCGCGGCGCAGCAAAGTCACCACGAAAGCAGCGGTGCGGCGGCGGAGCCGAGTTTAAAGTTTTAGGTTTTAGGTTCTATGCATGCATGTCAGAAGACGAACATCGGAACGCGGACAGCGGATTGCGAACTGCAAGGCGCAGAACGTCCATGCACAACGCACTACTAATGAGAGTGCTTTCTACGTTGCAGTGTCCTTGTAGCCGCCCGCGGCGAGGGCGGCTTCTGCAGCCGCGGTCAGCGCCCGCGGCTACAATTGGCATGACACCAAGTAAGCGCATTCATTAGTAACTGCTTGGAGTCCGCCCACGGCGGGATGAAAGCAGAGATGGGAAGAAGGGCGGGCAGCGGTTTCTCATTCAATCTCATTCACCCACGACGCTAGGTCGCGGGCGTCTCTGCAGGAGTGATAAAGAGTAGGGACGGCAAGTTCTCATTCCGGCAATGCTGCTGTAGAATCGCGGCACGGAGGCCGCTCCCACTTTGCAGAGGTGCGGCGGTGGTCGGCGCGGCGGTACGTCGGCGGAAGAGCAGATGCGGCAGAATCGCGGCATGGCAGCCGCTCCCGGATGCAAAACCACTTTCAACAGAATCGCCGGTCAGCCGGGTGACATGGCGTGTGCAGCGGGCTGGCATGTTGCGCGCCGGCGGCGCCGGCCTTCCTCAAACAACGAGTAAACGACAGGGATGATAACCAGGGTGATCAACGTTGAGCTGGTGAGCCCGCCGACAACTGCGCGTGCCAGGGGCGCCTGAGTCTCACCGCCCTCGCCCAACCCGAGCGCCAGGGGGATCAGACCCAGGATCGTGGTCAGTGCCGTCATCAGGATGGGGCGGAGGCGGCGGCGGCCCGCTTCCTCGATCGCCGCGCGCACTTCCATGCCGTCGCGCCGGCGCAGCAGGTTGACGTGGTCGACCAGCAGGATCGCGTTGTTCACCACGATGCCGCCCAGCATGATGCAACCAATGTACGACTGGACGTTGAAGGTCGTGTTGGTGAGCAGCAGCATTAGGGCTACGCCGATTATCGAGACAGGCACGGAGAACATGACGACCAGCGGATCCTTGAGCGACTCATATTGGCAAGCCATGACCATGTAGACCAGGATGAGCGACAGGACGAGCCCGAGGCCGAGATCACCGAAGGCCTTCTGCTGCTCTTCGTAGTCGCCCCCGAACCCGATACTGAAGTTGCGCGGGATAGGCAGGCCGCGCAGCGCAGCGCGAATGTCCGCGACGACGAAGCCCATGGCGCGCCCGCGCAGGTTGGCCGTAACGGTGACGATGCGCTCCTGGTCCTTGCGCTCGATGCGGACGGGCCCGCTCTGCGGCTTGATGTCCACGATGTTGCGGAGCACCACGGGCGTGCCGTCGCCACTGGTCAGCGTCAGGTCAAGAATGTCCTGGAGTGAATGCAGCTCGGCATTTTTCAGTTTTACCAGGATCGTATACTCGTCGCCGGCTTCGCGGTAGTAGCTTGCGCGGGTGCCGCCCAGCACCGTCTGCAGCATGTTGGCAACCTGCGCGACGCTCACGTTCATGGCCTCAGCCTTGGCACGGTCGACCACGACCAGTTGCTCAGGCTTGCCGGACTCGCGGCTTATCTTGGCGTCCGTAACGCCGGGCACACGCTCGACCACATTCTTCACTTGTTGTGCCAACGCATCGGCGGTTTCGATGTCGTAACCACGCACTTCGACGGGCACCTCGGTCGCGCTACCGCTGACCATGCGCAGCAAGAAGAGCCCCTGGCCCGCGCGGGTGCGGATGGTGGTGCCCGGAATGTTGGCCAACGCGCGGCGCAGGGCGGTGGCGACCTCCTCGCTTGAGCGGCGGCGCTGCGCCAGTGGCTTGAGGGGGATACGCAGCTCGCCGATATGTGTTCCCTCGGCATGCCAACCCGTACCGCCCAAGCTGGCCACGATGCTCTTCGCTTCAGGCACCTCGCGGCGGACAATGGCCTCGATGGGAACCATCGTCTGCTCGAGCAGCGAGAGCTTCGTGCCCACCTCCATCTCGACGTTCACCCGCACTTCGCTTTCGTCGCTGGCGGGCATCAGCTCCGTGCCAATCAGGGGAATCAGCGCGATGGTCGCGGCACAGGTCAGCGCCGTCAGGCTCGCGACCAGCAGGCGATGGTCCAGCGCGTGGCGCAGGAGCTGCAGGTAGTGGCGCTCGAGCGCGTCAAGCAACCTGCCCGTCACACGATACAATCGGTGCGCCAAGGTCTCGTGGGCCACGGCAGCGAGCGAGCCCGGATGCAAGAACCGTGCGGCCAGCATGGGCACCAGGGTCAGCGACACCACCAGCGAGCACAGCAGCGAGAAGCTGACGACGCAGGCCAGCTGCTGGAACATCACGCCCGCCATGCCGCGCACAAAGATCAGCGGCAGGAACACCACCAACGTCGTCAGCGTGCTGGAGATGATGGCCGCGGTCACCTCCTCGGTGCCGAGCACGGCGGCGCGGGTGGCGTCGAGACCCGGTTCCGCCTCGCGGCGCCGATAGATGTTTTCGAGCACGACGATCGAGTTGTCCACCAGCATGCCGACGCCCAGAGCCAAACCACCCAAGGTCATCAGGTTCAACGTAAAGCCGCCGAAATAGATCATCATGAACGTGGCGATGATCGAAATGGGGATGGCAACGGCAATGATGACGGTGCTGCGGATGTTGCGCAGAAAAACCAGCAGCACCAGCACGGCGTAGAGGCCGCCGTACAAGGCCGACTGCCCCACATTGGTGATGGAGCGGCGGATGTAGTCCGACGTGTCCATGATGGGCGTGATGGCGATCTGGGGAATGTCCCGGTTAATGCGCTCGATCTCTGCAAGCACTTGCTGGGCGACCTCGACCGTATTCCTGCCGGCCTGCTTGTTCACCGTCAGGCGCACGCCGTTGACGCCGTTGACGCGCACGATACTGGTCACCTTCAGCCACGAATCCTCGACCTCCGCCACTTCGCGCAGGTGCACGGGCACGCCCTCGCGCAGCGCGACCGTCGTCTCGCGCAGCTCGTCAAGGCTGGTATATTCGCCCGGCGTGCGAATGGTGATTTCGTAGTTGCCGCTCTCGAGCGTGCCGGCCGGCAGCGTGACGTTGGCCGTGTGCACGCGCGCCACCAGCTGGTCGAGCGGAATGCCCAGCGCCTTGATCTTGTCGGGATCGAGCAGGATGTGAATCTCGCGCTCCTGGCCGCCGCGGACATCGAGCGCGGCGACGCCGGACACGCGCTCGATCCGGTACTTCACCTGGTCGTCTATGATCTTGCGCATCTGCACCGGATCCAGCTTGCTTGACGCACCCAGCACCAAAATGGGAAAGCTGGCAAGGTCGAACTTGCGCAGCGTGGGCCGCTCGGCCTCCTCGGGCAGCTTCTCCAGCACGCGGTCAAGCCGGTCGCGGATGTCGTTGGCGGCGGCATCCAAGTCGGTGCCCCACGAGAACGTCACGCGCACGTCGCTGTTGCCCTCGGTCGACGCGGACGTGACTTCCTCGACGCCGGGGACCGCGCTCATCGCCTCCTCGATCGGCCGTGTGATCAACTCCTCGACCTCGGGCGGACTCGCATTCTCGTATTTGGTGGACACGCTCAGCGTCGGATAGGTCACGTCCGGCATCAGGTCGATCGGCATCCGGTACAGCGACACGCCGCCGATGATGATGACCATCAGTGTCACCATCATGGTGAAGATGGGCCGGCGAACAGAGGAATGGGCGATGTTCATCGGCGTGCGGCAGGCGCGCTGTTGGTCACGGGCAACACAATGGCCGCGCCGTCCTCGAGCAGGTGCTGACCCAGCACGACCACGGATCCCGCGAGCCGCGGCGCGCGGATCTCCATCCGCTCGCCGCTCACAATGCCCACTGTGACGGGCACGAACCGCACGGTCATCGCCGCGGTGTCGGCCAGAAAGACGCCGCTCCGCCCCGCGCGCCGCGCCAGCGCGGCCACGGGCACCACGGTTGCCGCCGCATGCGCGGCGAACTGCAGTTCCGCGCGGACAAACATGCCGGGCGCAAGCAGCCGCTCGGGATTGGCCACCTCGATCTCGACGCGCGCCTGGCGCGACGACTCCTTCAGCAGCGGCGCCTTGCGCATCACCTGCCCCGCAAACGTCCGGTCCGGGAACGCATCCGTGCTGACCGTCGCGTGCTGGCCGGTCAGCACCTGCGGATAGTCGCGCTCGATCACAAACATCGTCACCAGCACCGTGGATACGTCGAGAATCGAGACGATCGGCTCGTTCGCCTTCAGCATCGTGCCCTCGTCCACAAAGCGCTCGCCGACCACGCGCGCGCCGGCGCCGTCCGCCCATGACACGCTAATCTTTGTGTAAGCCAGCCGCGCATCCTCGACCCGCAACGCCGCTTCCTTCTGCCGGATGATTGCCATAGTCACCGCGTGCCGCACCTTGGCCGCCTTATAGCGCGCGTCTACCTGATCCACCTCCGCCTCGGACGTGACGCGTTTATTGATCAGCTCCTGCGCCCGCTCAAGCTGGCGCTGGGCGACCTCCAGCGCACTGCTCGTCTCCAGCACGGCCGATCGGGCGACTTCGAGCTCGGCCTGCATCTGCTCAACCTGCTGACGAAACTCCTCGTCGTCCAGGATGGCGATCAACTGGCCATTGGTCACCACCGCGCCGATGTTGACGAACAGCTTGTCCAAGCGGCCGGCGATCTTGGGCGCGACGACGAACTGCTCGCGCGGCAGCACGGTGCCGGTGAACACGCGCGTATCCCGGATGCCCTCGGTGCGCACCGGCGCGAGCACCACGGCCACGGCGGCACGCGTATCTGTACGGATGGGCTGTCCCTTTTTACCAATGGTCTTCTGGTACAGCCGCACACCCACCAGCGCGACCAGCGCAATCCCAATCAGAAAGCCAACAGTTCTCTTCATCGTCAGGGTTCAGGAGAAGTGATGAGTGATGAGTGATGAATGATGAGTGTCAGCGCAGCTTTCAGCACGTGCTATTTTTCTTGTTCTGCATTCATCATTCATCATTTTCCAATGGCCTTCTCAATGGCCGCGCGCAGCGACTGCATCTGGTACGGCTTGCCCAGAAACGCCTGGGGCCGTTCGGGATGATCACCGGCCATGACCTGAACCTCGTCGTAGCCGCTGGCCAGGATCACCGGCAGGCCGGGCGCGAGTTTGCGCATGGCCGTCAGCGTCGCCCAGCCATCCATGTGTGGCATGGTCAGGTCGCACAGCACGCACTGGATATCGGCGTGGCGCTGCTGGAACAGCGTCAGCGCCTCGCTGCCATCCTGCGCGACCAGCACCGTAAAACCCAGTCGCGCGAGCATGCTCGCGGCCACTTTGCGCACCGCTTCCTCGTCTTCAACCAGCAGCACCGCGCCTGCCGTTGCGTGGCACGCCGCCGGGCCGCCCTCCTCACCTTGCGTGGCCGGGATCGCCGTGTCGGCCTGTTGCGGCCTGGACAACGGCAAGAAGACCCGAAAGGTGCTGCCGTGGCCCCGTTGGCTCTCAACCGTGATGATGCCTTCGTGGGACCGCACAATCCCCAGAACCACAGCCAAGCCCAGGCCTCGGCCGGTAAACTTACTGGAAAAAAACGGGTCGAAGAGCTTTTCAATATCCTGATCCGCGATCCCGCCGCCCGTGTCTGCCACCGCCAAGCAGGCATAACCACAATCTTGTGGTTGGCAGCCGATCGGGAAACGGTTGACGGTGGGGATGGCCGCGGCGGCAACCGTGGTGACGGTCAGGCGGACGGTACCGTCACCGGACCCGCTGGCCTCCCAGGCATTGGTGACCAGGTTGGTCAGCACCTGCTGTATCTGGCTCGCATTGGCGCAGATGGCCGGACCGGGCGCGGGCAACTCGGTCTCCAAAACCACGCTGTGCGGCATGCCGGCACGCAGCAAGGGCAGGCTCCGCAGGCACGCATCGGTGAGGTCCAGCGCTTCACGCTTGGCATTGACTTGCCCGAGGTAGGTCAACATCAAGCTGCTCACTTCCGCCGCGCGGCGGCCCGCCTGCATGGCGGCATCCAAGGTTGTGAACGGTTCCGCATTCTGGGGCAGATCTTCCATGGCCAGTTCCAGGTTGCCCATCACCGCCGTCAACTGATTGTTGAAGTGGTGAGCGATGGCGCCGGCCATGCAGTTCAGGCTTTCGGCCTTCTGAAGTTGCCGGTTTTGGGCCTCCAGTTTTTCCTTCTCCTCCTCCGCCTGCTTGCGCTCGCTGATGTCCTGGATAATGCCGCTAAGAAGGAGCGGCTGACCCGCTTCGTCACGGACCAGTCGACCGCGGGCTCCAATATAATGGAGGCTCCCGTCCGGCCAGACCACGCGGTACTCCGGGGTGTACGCCCCACCCTGCGCCACAATTTTGGCAAAGGCAGCCGCAACCTTTTCGCGGTCGTCGGGGTGTACCACGGCGAGAAACTCGGTGGCCGTGCCACGGAATGTCGCCGGATTCAAACCGAGCAGATAACACACCTGATCGTCAAAACTGCGTTTGTCGGCGACAATATCCCACTGCCACACGCCCATATGCGCTGCCCGCAGCGCGAGGCTGAGTTTCTCGTCGCTCGCCCGTAGCGCCTTCTCCGCCTGCTTGCGTGCGGAGATATCGCTGGAGATGCCACAGGTGCCGATGATGTTCCCAGCCGGGTCGCGTAACGGCAATTTAGACGACAGCACCAAACTTTCATGGCCGTCGGGCCACGTTTCCTTTTCTTCGATGTGCAGTATCGGCTGGCCGGTGCGCATGATGGTCTGCTCGTCAACCAAGGCCTCTTGGGCGTGTTTTGCGGAGAAAAAATCGGCATCCGATTTGCCGACCACGTCCGCCGGGTCACGCACACCAAATGAAGTGGCCAGCGCCGGATTGACGCGCAGGAAACGGCTGGCCGTGTCCTTGAAGTAGATGTGATCCGGCAGGTTGTCCATCAGGGCCAGCATCAAGATCTGCTCCTGCCGCAGTGCCTCCGCAGCCCGCTTTCGTTTGGTGATGTCCTGAAGCGTTCCCCGCATCATCAATGGCTTCCCTTCTTCCGACCAGGAGATAACTTTGCCTCTGCTCACAACCCAGACCCAGCTCCCGTCTTTATGTTGCATGCGCAGTTCGATCTCATAGTGGTCAAGCGCGCCCTGAAAATGCTTTTCAAGCAACTCGTCACGGGCCTTAAGATCCTCCGGATGGACATATTCCACACAGGTTTCCACCGACATGGGGGAAATTTCAGCCAGAGTGTAGCCGATGATTTCAGCCCAGCGATCATTGATGATGGTTTCCCCGGTCTGGATATTCCATTCCCATGTCCCGGCATGGGTTCCTTTGATGATGCCGGCCAGGCGTTCGCGCTCTTCCTGCAACACGGTCTTTTGCTCGTTCAACTCGCGGAGCACGGCGGCGTTGCGTGCAAGAGCGTCGTTGAGCGCATGGCTGAGCGCGCCGAGTTCGTCGCGGTCGGCGGTCGCAACCAAGTTTTCGTCGGCGCCTTTCCGGTGCTGCGCGACCATAGTTCCAATCCTGAAGATCGGGCGCAAGACGAGGCGTTGGACCAGTCTATAGCCGAGTGCGCCGAGGATTGCCAGCACCACGAGTAAGGCGAGCGATACCTCGCGGGTCACTTGCCAAATCGCGGCTTGGGTGGCACGCATATCGAGATGAACCATGACCGCGCCATCGGAGAGCGCCCGGTCGGCCAGTTCCGCTTGGCTCAGCAGGAGTGGCGTGGTGAAAGCGAGCTGGTCCGTCTCACGGTCGAGGTGGGTCTGGCTCTGCCGGGTCTGGATGGCATTCGTGATATCCTCGACCACCTCCTGTGCGGGCAGTGCGGCCAAAGCGTGGCCGAGCCAGGCATTGCGGGTCGAGGCCAGGACGCGGGCCGGATGACCGCCGACCACGACGATGAAGCTGACATCCTCCTCGGCGCCGATGGCGGCGACGATGCGCTGCAATTCGCCGGCATGCGAAGTATTTTCTGCGGCGTAGTTCACCAAGTTGGCAATCAGTTCGGCACGCAGGCGCAGTCTCCCGACCAGATGCCTCTGGGACTCCGCATACACGCCCCAGACAGTGACCGCGGTGAGTGCCACGCCGATCAGCAGCAGGGGCAGCAGCAACTTGGACTTCAGCGAGCGATTAGTGGACGCAGCAGCGGCGCTCATTGCGATGCTCCCTTTGCAGCAAAGGCCGCGGTGAAGGCGTTGGCACGGCGATCCGGCCCTTTGATTTGTCCGCTCTGACGGAGAACTCGAGCTGCGGCGTCAATCACGGTGACAAGCTTTCCGCCCGCTCGAAGATACCCGGCCTGATCAGCCTCGGAGATGAGGCAAATGTCTTTGTCCAAGGCGGCGCGAAACTCTTCGGGCGTGATGCCTTCGCGCTCCGCCATGATGCGGTAGGCGTTCGTCGGATTCTGCTGCGTATAGACGATGGCCCGGCGATAGGCGCGCAAGAGTTTGCCGACGTCCCCGAAACACCGGGAGACAACCTCCGCCTCGACCGCGATGACGTCGAGGACTTCGCCCGGAATCTGTGCGCTGGAAAAGACCGTATTGGCCTTGGTGTCGCGCAGCAGCATGGTGGAAGTGGGCGGATAGGTGACAATGGCGTCCAATTCCCCCTTGCGGAAGGCGTCCGCCATCGAGAATTGGTCCATGGACACCAGCGTGACGTCGGCGAGATCCAGTCCGTTTTGCTCGAGGCCGCGGGCAAGGACGTACACCCCCAGCGACGCCAGCTCTATGCCGACGCGTGCGCCGCGCATGCCGGCGATGTTGGTGATGCCAGGGCGGGTGAGGATTACATCCGCGCCGTTGGAGTAATCCATGACCTGCACAATCTGGGGCGAGCGCGGGGAGTTGTCACGGATTTGAAGGACCTCGATCACCGTCGTGCCGAGCGCGTTGATTTGGCCGCGTTCGTAAGCGCGCCGGGCATCGGGGAGCGAGCTGAACTCCACCAGGCGCACCGCCAGCCCTTCCGCGCGGTAAAAGCCCATTTCCTGAGCCAGATAGAGGAACTCATAGCCGGGCCAGGCACTGATCCCCACGCGCAACGAAGCGGATTTTTCCGGGGAACATCCAAGGGTGAACGTCAGTGCGGCAACTACCGCAAGCAGTGTGAGGTGGCGGAATAGCGGCTGGAGCTTCATGAGCATTCTCCCGGTGTATGGCGTGGCGAGATTTCTGCGATGAAATCGGTGATGAAGTGCGCGCCGGCCAGCCGCACCGCGTTCCGCTTTATCTGTGTGTGCGTCTTATCCCATTTTCGCTGGGCACTCCCACACAGATCAATACAAATAGTATACCATTGCCCGGTCGCATAAGCAATGGTATGCACCATCCTGTTGCACCATCCGCGTAATCCCACCGACTTTTGTGTCATAGCAGGTTGAAGGGGCAACGTTGAAGTTCAGCAGCAGCCAGACATTTTCTCACGCGCAGGCGCGGAGCGCGCGCAGAGCCGGCAGGCGGCGCGTCGGCGGCAGGAGAAAATCGCCAACTCAACCGCCTCCCGCTTTGCATTGCCAAGATCTACCATTGAACAAGCTTCGTGTCGGCGTGCCTTTGGCGGCAACGGCTATTTGCGTTTGCGGCGCACGCGTGCGCCAATGCGCAGGCGCAAGGCGTTCAGGCGGATGAAGCCGGTCGCGTCGGCCTGATTGTAGACACGGTCTTCCTCAAATGTCGCGAGGCGGGGATCATACAGCGAGCAGGGCGATTTGCGGCCTGCCACAATGCAATTGCCTTTGTACAATTTGAGCCGTGCCACGCCGGTCACGTTCTTCTGCGCCGCGATGATGAAGGCCTTGAGCGCCTCCATTTCCGGCGAGAACCAGAAGCCGTTGTACACCAACTGCGCGAACTTCGGCATCAACGCGTCGCGCTGCAACATCACTTCGCGATCCATCGTCAACGATTCGACCGCGCGATGCGCCGCGTACAGAATCGTGCCGCCGGGCGTCTCGTACACGCCGCGCGATTTCATGCCGACAAAACGATTCTCGACCAGGTCCACCCGGCCAATGCCATGCGTGCCACCCAGCTTGTTGAGCGTTTCAAGCAAGGGCACCGGCGCAAGGCGTTTGCCGTTCAACGCCACCGGCGCGCCCTTTTCAAAGCCCACTTCGATGTACTGGGGCTTGTTCGGCGCCCGTTCGGGCGCGACGCTCATTTGAAACATGTCGGCCGGCGGCTCGCGCCACGGGTCCTCGAGGATGCCGCTCTCGAAACTGATGTGCAGCAGATTGCGGTCGGAGCTGTACGGCTTCGCGTTCGAGACCGGCACGGGAATGCCGTGCTTCTTGGCGTAAGCAATCATCTTGCTGCGCGAATTGAGCGTCCAGGACGGGTCGCGCCACGGCGCAATCACGTTGATGTCCGGCTCGAGCGCATAGCAGGTTAATTCAAAGCGAACTTGGTCGTTGCCTTTGCCGGTGGCGCCGTGCGCGATAGAGGCGGCGTTCTCTTTGCGCGCGATCTCAATCTGGCGTTTGGCGATCAGCGGCCGGGCAATGCTGGTGCCAAGCATGTACAGGCCTTCATAACAGGCATTCCATTTGACCATCCACCAGACATAATCGCGCACAAACTCGCTGCGCAGGTCTTCGATGTAGACTTTTGACGCGCCGGTCTTGAGCGCCTTGGCGCGCACCGGCGCCAGCTCCTTGCCCTGCCCGAGATCCGCGGCGTAGGCGATGACGTCATAGCCTTTTTCGATCAGCCATTTTAAAATCACCGACGTGTCCAGTCCGCCGGAATACGCCAGAACTACTTTGGGTCGTGCCATACAAGCCTTGTATCTGTCGGGGTTATTGCTTTGTTACTAGATAATAGTGCTCTTGGCCGTCGCGGGTTGTTTCGTACACCAGCGTGTCATCCAGCCACAATTTCACCTGCCAGTTTTCCACTTTCACATCATGGATAATATTCCTTCTGTTTTTGCCATCTTCACCTGAAACGCTGATGCCACCGCGGGTGGTTATCTTGTATTCATTGTAGGGCTCTGAACAGAATTCATAGGTGGCGCCTCTTTGCCTGCTGATGGTCTCTTCCTTTACTATTTCTTTACTTTGTTGCCGCTGCTTCGCATCATATACCGCGCAACATGCATACTGCACGCGCAACACATATGTGCGCGCAGCGTCCAAGCTGTCCAAGGTGATTTTGACCAGCCCGCAACTCTGGCGGCTGTATTGCCGAGTTCCCGTGTCATCTTGGGCCTGCTTCTGCTTGAAAACCCCCACCTTTTCTGTCGTGACAACATTCACGCACACGCGCGCCAGCGCTTTTGCATCGTCCTCCTTCTTACTGATCCATTTGCCGCCGACCAGGATCATGCCCTTGGCCTTCATCTCGTCGGCCTGCTGTTGCTTGCGCGCGAGCGCCTGCTGCATCAGCCGCGCAAACAGCGCCGGATGCACGGCCTTAATCGACGCCGGCGCCAGCTGCCGCCAACTGTTGGTTTGCACACCCTTGACCGTGCGCACGATCAGGTTGGTATCATCTTTTGCCAGCACATCGCACACCAGCGCATGCCCGTCGCGATACGTGATCGTCACCGCGCTGCACATCAGCACGGCAGCGAGGACTGCCATCCCTGCCATGGTCATCTTCATGGTTGTCTCACGGCTATGCGCCGGTCATGCAATGACCGCGCCAATTACCATTTCGTGACGGAGTGATAGACCGGCTTGCTGTCGCGCGTCTGCTCATAAACCAAGGTCTTGTTCAGCCAGATTTTGACGTCCCATCCTTGAACGCCGATCTTGCGCTCTGTGGCCGAGATGCCCCGCACGCCGCGCAGCACCTCCTTGTACTCGTCCACGGGCGTGGTGCGAATTTTCATGGCGTGCGCATACTCTTTGCGGATCGTCTCTTGCTTCACCGCGTCTTTGTCCACTTCCTGAACGTCCTTGGTCTCTGCTTGGCTGATGTACAGGGTGTACTGCACGCGCACGGTGTAACTGCGGGTGTTGTCCAGCGAATCTAATTTGATTTTCAGCACGCCGCACTTGGTCCGCTTTGATTTGGAACCGCCTTCAATGCGTTCCACTTCACTGTATTTGCCGACGCTTTCGGTCGTCACCACATTCAGCTTGACGCGCGCCAGCGCTTTCAGCTCATAGTCCTTCTTGTCCACCCATTTGCCACCGACTTGGATCAGACCCTTGGCTTTCATCTCGTCGTTGTACTGTTTCTTGCGTTCGAGCATCTGCTGCGTCAGCCGCGCAAACAGCTCCGGGTGCACGGCTTTGAACGACGCGGTGGTAAGCTCCCGCCAGGTGTTCGTTTGCACGCCCTTAATCGTACGCACAATCAGATTGGTGTCATCTTTTGACAACACATCGCACACCATCGCATGCCCGTCGCGATACGTGATTGTCACCGCGCTGCACAACAGCGCGCCACTGACCACCAGCAGACATACCATGGTTCTCATGCGATCCTTTGTTCGGCGTTACAGTTTCTGCACGTGGAAATATTCGGGCTTCTTGTCGTTCTCTTCGGTGTAGACCAGCGTCTCATTGATCCAAATCTTGATGTCCCAATAATCGGCATCAAACGTTGTCGTGGCCGTGCTGGTGTAGTCAGATTTAACCGCGCGCCGCTTTTCCTCGGTGTAAGACTGGGTCAAGAAATCCAGCCGCGCACTGGCCTGATTGGTCAACGTCAGCGTGGCGCTACCGGGCGCAATCTGTGTCGGCGCGTCCGTTGGTTTCGCCAGGCCGCCTTTGAGTTCACCCTTCAAATGGACGGCAAACGTGGTGCGCACACCGTACATTTTGGTTGCATTCAGGCCGCGCAATTGCAGCACGAGGGTGCCATGACACGTGCGTCTGCTGACCATGTCCCAGCCGCGTTTTCTCATGCCCTTGCTGACCGGCGCGCGCCTGTAGCCTTGTTTTTTCAAATCTGTGTCCACGCCCAGACTGACCGTGCGCAAATCCTCCGGCGCGCTGGCCGTGGACGCATCGCCACGCGCCGCGACCGCGACCAACACAGGCTGATTGGTTGGCGCGTTGGCCGGCGCTTGTTGCCGCGCCTGGGCCGCCGCGAGCAGCCGGGCGTACAACGCCGGATGCGCGTCTTGAATGCTTTTATTCTTCAATGCGCGCCATAAATAGGTTTTCTCGCCCAGACTGGTTTTCAATGTTAGATTGGTGTCATCCATGCGGACGATCTCGCCCGTCTGCGTCGTGCCGTTGCGGAACGTGATGGTAATGGCCAGCAACGTTGCGGCGCTGGTCGCCAGCAGCAGCGCAAGGCCGCCTGTCCCGCGCCACGACATAAAACTCACGACCCCTGCGCCGCCGCACTGGGCGGCCCGGCCAGCGCGCCCAACAAGGCGGCTTCACCCGTGCTGATGTGTTCCGGTACCGGCGGATTCATCGAGACGACCTGGGCCGGCGCGCCCGCCACGCGCGCGGCGACGGCGCCACCGGCGCGCACCTGCACTCCGCGCGCGGTCAGCGCCGCAATAGTTTCCGGCGTCAAGCCGGCGCCGCCCGCCGCCGCCCGACTGTCGACAAAGATGGCCCGCACGCGCCAGCCGCGCCGTTGCGCGCGCTGCACTTCGGCCTCGATCCATTCCGGCGTCAGTCGCGCAATGTCCACCAGGGTCACGGCGCGCAAGGCGTCGTTCTGCGCGGCCTCGCGCTGCAACACGGTCTCCAGCTCCGGCAGCACCATGTCGCTGGTCAGTGCACGCGGCTCGGCCGCGATCATGCAGGGCGCGCCGGGCGTCATCGCCGGATCCACTTCCGCCAGCATCAGCAACAGCGGGCCGTAGCGCGCGGCCACTTTGATGGCTAATTGGATCAGCGGAATGAACGGCGCAAAAATCAGCAAGGGAATGTAGGCCAGATAGGTGCAGCCGGCGCAGACCAGCCAGGCCAGCGCGCCACACGTCGCCAGAGCGCGCATCCAGCGCGGCTGAAGTTCTCTAACGTTGCGCATCGAGGTATCCTTCCAAAATGAGTTGCGCCGCGACTTGGTCTTTCTTGAACTGCCGCGTCCGTCGCGACGCGCCGCCCTCAATCATGATATTTTCCGCCTGGACGGAGGTCAGGCGTTCATCCCACAACAGGACGGCAATCTGCCGGGGGATATGCTGCCGCACGTAAATGCGCAGCAGGCGCACACACTCCTGCGCGCATTTGCTCATTTCACTCGGCTGGCCATTCAGATGAATCGCGTTGCCAATGATAACCGTGCCGACCCGGTTCGCTTCGCTGGCATGTTCATACTCAAAGACCTCGTCCAGAATGGTGCGGCACATCTGGCGCACCGCGCCGCCCGGGCGCGTCTCGAGCGGCTGCGCGGTAAAGCCGAGCGGGTCGGAAATCGCAAACCCCATCCGCACCGTGCCCAAATCAACGGCCAAGACCCGCATCGTCCGTTACTCCACCAAGCCGCGGGTTGCCGGCGCAGCCTGCAACGCCTGCACGATCTTTTTCACATCCTGGGCGCGGTCTTTCGGGCAGACCAGGACGGCGTCGGCCGTCCGCACCACCACGACATCCTGCAGGCCCAGCACGGCGACAATTCCGGGCGCGTCATTGCGCAACACGCAGCCACGCGCATCCAGCGCCAGCACGTCGCCGCGCGTCGCGTTGCCGTGCGCGTCCTGCGGCCAATGCGCCGCCACCGCCAGCCAACTGCCGACATCGTCCCAAACAAATGCGCCGTGCGCGACGATCGCATTGGTCGCCTTTTCCATCACGGCATAGTCAATCGAAATCGCCGGTGTCGCGGCGTACAAGGCCGCCATGGCCGCCGCCACCTCGCGCTCGTTGCCCGTGCGCGCGGCCGCCGTCACGCCCGCGAGGCCCGCGGCCATCGCCGGCACATGCGTTGTCAATGCCGCCAACATGTCGCCGACGCGGAAGACAAACATGCCGGCGTTCCAAAAGGCGCGGCCGGTCGCGATCAATTCTTCCGCCCGCGCTCGCGGCGGCTTTTCAATGAACTGCGCCACGCGCGAAAAACGGGTTGCCCCGTCAAACGGGACGGCCGCGTCGGCCAGAATGTAGCCATAGCCCGTCTCCGCAAACGTCGGCTGAATCCCAATCGTCAGCAAGGCCCGCTCGCGCCGTGCCAGGGCGGCCGCATCGCGCAGGGTCTGCGCGTACAGGGCCGTGTCCGGAATGCAGTGGTCGGCCGGCACGACTGCCAGCACGGCCTCCGCGTCGCGCGCCGCCAGCAAGGCGCAGATCAGGCCGATGCACGGCGCGGTGTTCTTGCCACAGGGCTCGCCAATAATATTTGCCCGCGCCAGTTCCGGGGCTGCCAGCGCTACCGCCTCGGCCTGTGCTTGGGTCGTCACCACATACACCTGCGCCAACGACGTCACGTGTTGATTGCGCACGACGGTTTCCGCAATCATGCTGCGCGTGCCGACAATGTTCATTAATTGCTTCGGATGCGCTGCGCGGCTGACCGGCCAAAAGCGTTCGCCTTTGCCGCCTGCCATGATGCAAACATGGATGCTGTCGTTGCTCATGGTGGTCCCGGGGTCAAGGCAGCGCGCAAACTGCGCACAAAGGTGATGACCTCGGCCACCATGGCGTCGCTGTCGCCGCCGGCGCCGATCCGGCGCACAATCGCGCTGCCGACCACGACGCCGTCCGCCACCTGCGCAATCTCGGCTGCCTGCGCCGGCGTCGAGACGCCAAAACCGACCATGATCGGCAGTGTGGTGCAGGCGCGGATCTGCGCAATCTGTGCGGACATGTCGTCGGCTACGTCCGTGCGCTCGCCGGTCACGCCGGTGCGCGACACATAATACACGAAGCCGCTGGCCTGGGCCGCGATCATGCGGACGCGCACCGGCGTGCTGGTCGGCGCGATCAGAAAGATCATGCGGACATCCGCGGCGTGCAAGGCGGCGTGCAGTTCGCCGGCCTCTTCCGGCGGCATGTCGAGCACCAGCACGCCGTCCACGCCGGCGGCCGCCGCGTCGTGGGCAAAGCGCGCAAAGCCGTATTGGAAAATAAGATTGAGATAGCTATAGAAAATAATCGGCGTCTGGATTTCACGCCGCACCTCGGCCACCAGCGCGATGATCTGCGCCAGCGTCACGTGATTGCGCAAGGCCCGCTCGGCCGCCTCTTGGTTGGCCTTGCCGTCCGCCAGCGGGTCGGAAAAGGGGATACCCAGCTCAATCACATCCGCGCCGGCGTCCGCCAGTGCCAGGATCAGCTGTCGTGTGCGCGCCAACGTCGGGTCACCGGCCGTGATAAACGGCACAAATGCTTTCCGCCCCGCCGCGCGCACTTGGGAAAATTGTGCATCAATTCGATTCATTGCAAACCGCGTGAAAACCAAAGGCACATCGCGTGCCCGCCAGATGAGTATACCATTTTGGCCCGCTTTTTGCCACAGCTTCAGGGCTACGCAGATTTGGAAGGGCGGAAGAATGGAAGGGTGGATGAAGGGATGGAAGCTGGAAACTGAAAACTGAAAACCGCTGCATTATCGCGCGGCGCGAGAATTTGTGGCCTCATGGCGCAGCGTCAAACGGCCAGCCAGTGTTTCACAGGTTTCGACAGAAAGTCGGCGAGGGGGATCCCGTCGCCACCCACCAGCAGGGGGCGGGCCGAGGGATGGGTTTCTGCAAACGCGGCGAGGCCCGGCAACCTTGCCGGCGCGCGCCCGCTTTTGACTTCGATGGCAACAAGCTTGCGGCCAGCGCGCACTACGAAGTCTACCTCACGGCCGCGGTCCAGCCAGTAGAACACCTCGCACAGCCCGCATGCGGCTGCGTTGACCAGATGCGCGCCGACAGCCGACTCGGTCAGGCGACCCCAATAGTCGCGGTCGGCGCGCGCGTCGGCAAAGGACAACCCCACCAGTGCGGTCATCAGAGCCGTATTCATGACCTGCAGCTTCGGGCTCGAGCCGCGCTGGCGCACGACGTTGCCGGCACACTTCTGTAGACCGACGACCATGCCGGCGCCGGCCAGCAAGTCGAGATAATGCGCAAGCGTCGTGGCGTTGCCGGCATCTTGCAGCTGCCCCAACATCTTCGTATAGGAAAGCACCTGCCCGGAATAACTGCAGGCCACGTGGAAAAGCCGGCGCAGCAACGCGGGCTTGTCCACCCGCGTCATCAACAGCACATCGCGCGCCAGCGTGGTTTCGACCAGCGCATCCAGCACGTAGCGCCGCCACCGCATGGCATCGTCCACCAGCGGGGCCGCGCCAGGATACCCACCGAAATACAAGTATTGCTCGAGAGTGAAATCAAAGGCAGCCTGCATTTCGCTCAGCGACCAGTGCGGCAGGTGCAGAATCTCGAAACGCCCCGCGAGACTCTCGCTCAGTCCTTGTTGCACGAGAAGTTGGGACGAGCCGAGCAGGACCACCTTCAGCGCCCGGCGACCGCGGGTGTCCTCGTCCCACAAGCGTTTCACCGTTTCCGACCACCCCGCGATTTTCTGCACTTCGTCCAGCGCGAGCACGGCGCCGTGCTTGCCGGCGTCGGCAGCGGTGAAGCGTGCCCGCTCCCACTGCGCGGCCAGCCATGCGGCATCGCGCAGCGCCGGCTCGTCGGCGGACACGAACACGTACGGTCGGCCGCACGTCTCCAGCACATGGCTGACCAGTGTTGTCTTGCCCACTTGCCGCGCGCCCGCCACAATCTGGATGTGGCGGCGCGGCTCGTCAAGCCGCGTGGCGAGAAGGGCGGCGTACGCTCGTTGATAAGACATTTTACTCATCGTATTGAGTAATTATACTCAATGTGGTGCGTAATGTCAAGTGGCGTGCCGATTAACAGGCATCGGACACAATGGCTAAAATGAACTGAACGGCATGGTACGCACGCGGTTTTCCTAGATCGACCTCGATTGATCGCAGCTCATGCCACCCAGCAATTTCCAGCGCTCGCCCTCTTTGACCCACGTATGGGTTATGCGCGATGCGTGTGTGTGCGTAACACCGGCGGGATCACTGCAATGGACTTTAATGGTGTACTGCGTCAACGCAACGTCTCCCAGCACGCGCATATCTCCGCGTTCAATCGTGAAGGTACAGGCCGTGGGCTTGGAGATCAATTGCTGCATGAAGCGCGCGCTGCCTTCCTTATCAAGCGGGCGCGGCACCCCGTCCGGCCACCCGAGGAATTGACTATGGATCAGGGCAAGCACCGCCGCGTAATTCGCTTTGTAGAGATTTGCGAAATAGGCCGCTTCCAGCCCCCAGATTTCTTCGTGCATGGGTTCCTTGTCGTTTAAACACTAGTGGTGGACGAGGTGGACTGGGTGGACGGCGAGGCGCGTTTTTCTGAGCGCACGCGGTACAGGCGCTCGGTGAAGCCGCCCTCGGTCTCGAACGCTTTCGCCTGTGCGGCGAGTTGGTGGTCGAGCAAGCTGCAAGCTACCGCCAGCAGTACCAGTGCGGCGTTGGCGGCGATTTCGGGGTAGGTGGACGGAGTGGACGGGGTGGACAGATTTTGCCCAGAAGGTCCACTCTGTCCACACCGTCCACGATGATGCACTTCCCGCACCCACTGCGCCACGTCATCGGCAGTGGTGCAGCGCCGGTCGATCAGTTCCTGCCGGCGGGGGTCGTCACGATCCCAGATCGGCAGGCCGTGCTGGCGCAGGAAATCCTCGAAGTCAAGCCGCAGTTCTTCCAGGCTGGCCCGCGCCACGCTGGTGAGTTTGATTTCGGTTTTCTTCGACGTTCCCGAAGCTTGGCTCCCTTCCGCGATGTTTTGCACCCCTGACCGCGCCGCCTGTACCATCTGGTCGTGGGTACGACTGCGCTTGTTGATGTAGCAGTCGCAAAAACATATTGTCACATCATATAGCAACTGTGACACCTGAAAGCTTTTTAGTTTCCGGTAGCCGCCGTGCGTCAGGATGAGTGGTTCTGTGCTCATGGTTGTGCGGCAAACTGGTTCAGTCAAACATAGTCCTTGATAGCCGGAATGGCGGTGGTTTTCGGCTCACGACTTAGTCTGCGGTAGACAACAATCAATCCGCAAGTATTTGCAGCAAACAAGCCCACAATCACCATTCGGATGTGCGAGCTGATTCGTGCCGTAATGTCTTGCTCAGTCTCCATTTTCTTCTTGTTCTCTTCCGTCCGCTCTTGGCTGTAATTATAAACGGCCCGTGCCAAGTCGTGGCGATCCACGAGAATCGAGCTGATCGAACCCAAAGCCAAGAACAGTTCCAACAACGCCAAGATGATTACCAATATCTTCACGGCAGTTTACAGTGCCTGAAACGGTTTGAGGACCAAAGGCCCGTTTTTATCCCAGCCTGGGGCATAGCCCCAGGGTAAGGTCATAACACGCACAAGGGCTGAAAGCCCGTTTCATTGGTTAATCCCAGACATATCGTTCCTCATATTGGATTCCATATTTGGTGAGAAAGGCCAGATACTCTTCTTGAAAGGTGTGAACACGATGGTGTTCCTCCTGCTGGTCAATATAGCGACGTAAGTCGTCAAGGTTAGCGGGTTCTACGGAGAAAGCACCGTACCCGCGTTGCCATGAGAATCCGGCCAAATCGGGGGCTTGCATCTTGAGCCATTTTGATGAAGCTGTTTTCAATTGCTCGACGAGGTCCGCCGCAGTGATCGTTCGTGAGAAGCGGACGGCGAGATGGACGTGATCGGCCACCCCTCCGACGCGATAGCACTCACAGTCGGCATTTCGGGCCACGGTGGCGAGGTAGGCATGCAGGGCAGGTCGGATCGTCGCGCCGAGTATGGGTGCGCGGCCTTTGGTGCTGAAGACCACATGAATGAGAAGAAATGATAGGGATTGTGGCATACTCAATGGAACGGGCCTTCAGCCCTCATTGGCTGGCGCATTACATTCCTGGGGCGATGCCCCAGGCTGGGATAACAACGCGCCGTTGGCGCTTGGCTGGTTCTTTGACTGGCGCAATCCTGGGGCGATGCCCCAGGCTGGGATAACAACGCGCCGTTGGCGCTTGGCTGGTTCTTTGATTGGCGCATTCTGGGGCGATGCCCCAGGCTGGGATAACAACGCGCCGTTGGCGCTTGGCTGGTTCTTTGATTGGCGCATTCCTGGGGCGATGCCCCAGGCTGGGACAAAAAACGCGCCGTTGGCGCTTGGCTGGTTCTTTGATTGGCGCATTCCTGGGGCGATGCCCCAGGCTGGGATAACAACGCGCCGTTGGCGCTTGGTTGGTTCCGGGATAGTCCCGGGGCGTGGCGGTCAGACCGAGCTTGTCGCCAAGTGCTTCCAGATTGGATGACGTAATCATCATGCGGGGCTCAAGACGGATCTCAATATCAGCACGCTTATTCAAGCATCATTGAAAGTATAGCATAAAAGAAAAGAACGGCGGCGGCGCACCGGCGCACAGCTTCTTCAATCAGTGTGTATCTGTGTGCATCTGTGGCTAAACTGCTGCTGCAACGGCGGTCAGGGCCTGACCGCCCTACCAACGCGGAACGCCGTTCCGCGGCTACGTGCTGGCACACCAATGCGCCGGCACGCCGGTGCATTGAAATGGTATAATTCTCCAATGCACCGCGTTCCCGAACCAGAAATCATGGCGGGCGATAATGAAGCCGCCAGTTATGCCAGCGCCGCCGCGCTGGGCTATCTTGGAAACATTGATGCCAGCTTTGTCGCGCAGTTTTTGCGCCTGGGCCTGACGCGCGGCACGGTGCTCGACATTGGCACCGGGCCTGGTTTGATTCCGCTCAAGATTTTGGAGCACTGCCCGACGCTGCGGTTTGTGGTCACCGATCTTTCCGACGCAATGCTGGCGCTGGCACGGCAGAATGCCGCTGCACATCCCTGCGGCGCGGCGGTCCAGATTGAGAAAGCGGATGCGAAACGCTTGCCGTATGCTGACGCGAGTTTCGACGCGGTCATTTCAAATTCCGTGCTGCATCACCTGTCGGATCCAGCGGCGTACTTGCGTGAAATTGCGCGGGTGGTGAAACCGGATGGTGTGCTGCTAGTGCGTGATATTCGGCGGCCGGCGGGCTGGCTGTTGCCGTTATGGTGGCGCTGGTTTGGCCGGCACTATCGCGGCCAGATGCTGCAATCGTATAAAGACTCGCTGCGCGCGGCCTACACCAAGACGGAACTGGCGCGGCTGTTGGCGCAATCGCCGTTGCGCGCCGGCACCGTGTTTACTTGGCGGCTGACGCACCTTGGGATTGCGCGCGGCTGTCTACCAAAAGGAGAAAATTCATTCGCGGCGAACGAATGTATAATTTCACCAATACCCACTGACGCACCGACCACCGGCGCACCAACGTACCCATAGTTTACTGCAGGCGCAGGGCGCCGGTATTGCCGTTCAGGCGATAGGAAAACAGCAGCGGTCGCGCGCCGGTGTCGGCATCATTGAGCACCAGGCGCACCGGAATCAGTGCGGAGGTTGCGCCGTTGCGCGTGATGCCATAGCGGGCGAGCATGGGCGCCAACGCGGCTTTGCGCACCGTCATGGCAACAGTCAATTGATTGTTCTTGTTCCAGCGGATCGTGGCGTAGGCGGCCGGCAGACTACCGCGCACGGGCGTGAAGATCGCCGTGGTGTGCCAGCGGGCTTTCTTGGCGACATTATAGTTGATCGGATACTCGCCGATATACAAGACGCCGCGTGTGAAATTGTCCAGCACAAAGCGTGGTGGCACACTAAAGCTTGCTTTGATTTTCAGCGCGTCGCTGTCGGGCTTGCCTTGCTCGTGCCTGTTCCAAGGGATGGTTAGGGCGATTTGGGTGAAATTGCCGTTGAGGAACTCATCGGCCGGGCGGATCTGCACGCGCACCGCGCCATTGCCCGGTACGGCGACGGCGTCAGCCAGCGCGACATTCATAGTGTAATGGCCGGCGACGAGCGGTGTGCCGGCACACAGGCCGGCCGAAGACAGCGCCAGGCCGGCGGGCGTGCCACTCAACGCGGTCCACGTGTGCGGCGCAGTGCCACCAACCGCATTCAATTGGGCGGCATACACGGTATTGACAAAACCAACCGGCGCCAGTTGCTCGAACAATTGCGGCGCAAGGCCGGTGGCATTGGGCAGGATGACGAGGGTGGCGGCGGCATAGGCCAGCAAGCCGGCGGCGTCGCGAGTTTCGAAGGTAAGCGCGCTGGCGCCCGCTGTGGTCGGCCCGCCGCGCACAACGCCATCGCCGGCAAGCGCAACACCGACCGGCATGGTGCCGCCGGCCACGCGCCACGTGTAGGGCGGTGCGCCGCCGTTGGCTTGCAGCAGCAGCGCCATGGCCTGGCCGACCACGCCGGTCAGCGCAACAGGCGTGATGATTTGCAGGGCCGGGCCGTTCTTCAACAAATTGATACTGGCGACATTGTTGAGCGGGGTAAGTTCGGTGCCGAGCGGCTTGGCTTCAATGGTGACGACATGCAGGCCGGCGGGGTAAAGGTACGCCAATTGCCAGTTCCAGTCGGCGCGGCCTTTGGGTATCAGTGGGTTTTGGTTGTAGGCTTGGCTGTCGAGCAGGCCATCCACAAAAATACTGACCAGGTACTGATTGGCATCGCACATATCGGGGCCATTGTTGCGCACGCGGAACCAGATGATGTCGTTGACGGCATCCGTGACGACCGGTTTGTCGATGCGCAAGTCCGTGATCAGCGGCGGGACCGGCACGGTCATGATGAACTCGCGCATGTTATTGGTCATCGTGATTTCGGGGCCATCCGAAATGACGGTGGCGCGCACGAGATGGTCGCCGGGCGGGTATTGATAGGCCAATTGCCATTGCCAGGTGACGGTCGTATGGGCAGGCAAATCAAGCGTATTGCGCGCATCGGAATCGGGCAGACTGTCCACCGCAACGAGGATGCGATAGCTGTAGGCGCGCGCGATGCCGGGACCAAAATTGGCGATGTCGAGATCAAAGGTTTCGGGGCCGCCATCAATGTTGCGGACGGCCGTAATCGCGAGATTGACGGGGATGCGCGGCCCGACATCGAGAATGAAGGTCAGGATATTGTCGGGTGGCGCAATGTCGCCGCCATCGGCAAAGGCCTCGATCCGAATGGTGTGCGGGCCTTGCGGGTACACATAGGTCAGTTGCCATTCCCAGGTGATTGCCTCGCCGGATGCCAGCGGCGAGAGGTTGCGCGCGCTGGAATCGAGCACGCCATCAACAAACACATTGACCGCGTAGCTGTTGGCCGCCAGTGAGCCAGGGCCATAATTGGCGATGTCAAAGGTAAAGGTCTCGTCAATCGTGCTGAGCACATGCGGATTGGCGACGACGAGATCAACCGTCGCGTCGCTGGGAATGTAGGCGTCGAGCTCGAGGTTGTCAATGTAGGCGCCTTCGAAGCCGGCATTGACATTATCCGAGAGGAATTGCACGCCGACATACAGGCGCGGCACACCGGCGTAGGCATTCAGCACGACTTTGCGATTGAGCACCCAGCCGGCGCTGTAGCCGCTGAGCGCATCGCCGGTGTAATTGATGCCGTCGGTCGAGACGCCGACAAAGACGGAATCATAGGCCACTTCCGTATCGAGCCAATAGTCGAAATAGACTTCGAGGGCGGTGGTGTTGCGCATATCGAACGGGCCGTCGAAAATCCATGCGTTCATATTATTGAAGTAGCCGTGCGGCGCGGTGTAGGCCGAACCGAGGCACCAGATCGAGTACGGCGTGCTGACGGCGCGGTAGCTGGTGCGGCCCCACGTGGGCGAGCCTTCGCGCAGCCAGTAGCCGGGAAAGATGCCGTCGAAATTATCGAAGAGATACGACCACCATCGGCCGGCGCTGGCCTGCATCAGCCCGGATGCGGTCGCGCCATCAGACAGAGCCGGCATCGAGCCCGCAGCAGGGCGTGTGAGATTCCCGCCACGTGCGCGCGACAGCGCGGGCGGCGCGCTGGCGTGGCGCGTGACATTGGTGGCAAGGACGACGGTCGGCAGGCCGGGCGTGGTGGTGATCTGCGTCCGCGCGCGGTTTGGCGCCAGCGGCTGGCCGCTGGCGAGCACGAGCTGCGGACGGGCAAGCGGGCTGACGCGTTCGCGGGCGGCGCTGATATGGCAGATGAAGGAGTGGCGGAGTGGTGGAGTGATGGCGCCGCGGGCGGCGACAGGTGCGGCCACACTGCCGCTATGCTCGCGAATTCGAGCCTGTTCCAGGCGGGGCGTTCGCAGCGTGGGCCGCGCGGCCTGCTGGCCAACACTGCTTTCCTGCGGCGCCATGACGGACGAACGCGCTGTGCGGACCAACAGAGACTGCGGCGGGACGGGTGCGGCGCTCATGAGCGCCGCACCGGCCAACAGGAAATATGTCAAGAATGATGAGCGCATGAAGGTGTTCAGCGAGCGGCCAACAAGGGCGTTACGTCAGCGTCTCCGTCCACCACCCATTTCCATCGGCATCTGGCCACCGCCAGACGGCATGGACGGGGCGGGCATCGAGCGCGGTGCAGACATGCTGGGCATACTCGGCATACTCGGCGCGCTCATGCGCGGGGCCGACGGCATACTCGGCGCACTCGGCATGCTTGGCGCGCTCATGCGCGGGGCCGACGGCATACTCGGCGCGTTCATGCGCGGGGCCGACGGCATGCTGGGCTGGGAGACACGCGGCGCGGACGGCATGTTCGGCTGACTGACACGCGGCGCGGACGGCATGTTGGGCGTGTTCGGTACGCGCGCCTGGTTGATGCGCGACATTTCGGCGCGTGGCGCGGTGGACTGGTACGACGGATTGATTGACCGGGCGGCTGCACCCTGCGACGACGTAAAATTCGGCCGCTCATTCACATTTGGGGCACGGGCCAGCTGGCTGAATCCGCTGCGCAGTTGATCTGCACGCGGCACTTGAATGGGGCGGGGCGCCAGACCGGGCCGAGGCTGTTCGACGCGCGGGCGTTCGATCGGCTTGGGCTGTTCGACGCGCGGGCGTTCGATCGGCTTGGGCTGTTCAACCCGCGCCGCCGAGCCGGGACTGCCGGCGGTGTTGCCCGAACGCTCGACCCGTACCACCGAGCCGGGACTGCCGGCGGTGTTGCCCGAACGTTCAACTCGCGCCTCCGA
>Ga0268276_1000160_pt1 | contig 81760 bp, 52 predicted proteins | sample saktaG_4_FD_190145 | JGI IMG/M metagenome (GOLD analysis project Ga0268276, IMG submission 190145) | Saline water microbial communities from Sakinaw Lake, British Columbia, Canada - sak_2010_1_5_45m | ecosystem: Environmental > Aquatic > Non-marine Saline and Alkaline > Saline ... | reverse complement strand
TGCCATGCCCATACAGTACGACAAACGCCGCGATGAGTTCAGACCAAAAAAACTTTTTTTGCGCTCGCGTTTCGAGGGCCGGACAGGGTACTATTCCCGGTGCTGGGATTGGCGGATGCCAATTCCTACACGGTCCCGCATGCGGCGGGCGGATCCGTGAGAAGAAAGACGCCGTGAACGGTTACTCATTCCCGCCCTGTCTATGATAAAAGACCTGTCCCTTATAAACCGTATCAAATTGTTCCGGCGAACGGGGCGGCGCAAGCCGGCGTTACGACGGCCGAGTTGAGGATGCAGTCGCGCTGGTGGGTCGGTCAGCGCCAGATCCAGACCGGCCCGGCACTCAGCGCCATGAACGCAGATATGTCGGCCGAGGATGATGGAATGGATCTGGGTGGATTGATGGCGGAGATCGTCCCGGCGGGACCTTCGGAGGAAGAGAAGGCATGGGATATGTCGCCCGACATGGTGTTCAAGGCGAATCGCCCCAAGGACTGGCAAGCGGTCAAGCATGGTGCCAGTCTCTGGATAAGACAGCTCAAGCCACAGCCCAAGGCGAAGACGATTCTGTCGGCTGCGACTCGGGTGATCGCAAGCGCGGAGCGGGAGGCGGTTATCAAGGTGGGTGTGGAGACCGACGGATGGACGTGGCTGGACTCCAACCTGCTGGCGACAATAGACGGCGGATCGTCGCCCGGGGTGTGGCCCTTTGCGGGACGCATCTGGGTCAACGGCGAGATCGTGCGCGACTCGCGGCCGGACCTGAAACAGAAGGTGGAAAAGTCGGTGCGGCTCAAGAAGGGCGCGAACTCGGTGCTGGTACAGTTTGAGGCGGCGGCGGACACAAAGGGTCAACTCGCGAATGTCTTCTTGCTGTTCCACGACGCGAAGGACGGAACGCGAATAGAGGATCTGGTGTTCGATATGGAGGCAACGCCATGAACAGTGCACCGCAAGTTGTGAGCCGGAAGTCCGCAAACGCACGCCATCGACTGCTGATGTTAGGCGGCGCTCTTCTTCTCGCCGCCGGTTCGGCGCACGCGACGGACTTCGACCCGCAGATCAGGATCACCAATATAGAGGTCGTGCCGCGTGACGCGAAGACCGCGACAATCCGGTTCGACGTCGCCTGGGGCGACTCATGGCGGCACGAGATCAATCATGACGCCGCCTGGGTAATTCTTTAAGGTTCGGGCAGGCAAGTCGGAGTGGCAGCATGTGCGTCTGGCCGCGAACCGTGTGCTGAATCCGGAGGGCTACAGCCACGAGAAGAATCCGCCCCCGCCGCAACGGACTGATAGCCGTCTGCCCTACTATCTTCCGGGCCGGGCTGACTACGGCAACCCCGGCGGGGTTGAACGCAGTCGCCTGTTCTTCGCCGGCGATCATCGTGACACGCCGCTGGACTTCCTGGTGCCGGATGGCCCCGATGGATTCACGGGTGTCTTTCTGCGGCGCGCCGAGAAGGGCACCGGGGCGGTGAGCGCGCATGGCGTTACGGTGGTTTGGGATCTGGCGGCGAGCGAGAGCATTGCGGACGCCAGCAAGGCGCAGGTGCGGGCCTTCGGCCTGCAGATGGTGTACGTGGCCGAGGGGGCGTTCTACCTGGGATCCGGCGGGACGGAGGCGAATGCGTTCTACGCTTATACTGAAGACCATCGCAGTTCCCCGCCCTACCGTGTAACGAGCGCCGGCACCATCCCGACCGGCCGGCAGGGCGGCAAGCTCTGGGCGCGCAAAAGCGCCCAGCCGGAAGATGGCGGCGAGATTTCGGCGGCATTCCCCAACGGGTATGCGGCATTCTACTGCATGAAGAACCTGATCACGTCCCGGCAGTATGCCGGGTTCCTGGAGACGCTGCCTGTGGCGCAGGCGGAGGAGCGTTATGGCGCCGGGAACAAGTGGATCGGTCCGAACTTCGGATACACCGGCAGATGTCATACTCAGGTCATGCGCAAAGGGGAACCGCCGAACTACACCTACTCGTTTCTCGTTGGCGACCCCCGGTCCGGAGCGGGCTGCTTCGGGATGTCCTGGGCCGACGGCGCGGCCTACGCGGCCTGGGCGGGGCTGCGGCCGATGACGGAACTGGAACTCGAAAAGGCCGTGCGCGGGCCGCGCGCGCCGATACCTGAAGAGTGCTGTGCATGCTACTGGGGGCTGGACGTCTTCAGTTCCGCGACATGGCACGCATTCAAGGGGCATGAAGTCCAGGGCGAGCGAACGGTTACGGTCGGCAACGCCAAGGGCCGTGGCTTCAAGGGCACGCACGGCGACGGCACGCCGGCGCTTCCCCCGGATTGGCCGCAGGCCGACGCGGTTGGCTCAGGATTCCGCGTCACCCATTTCCAATCCACCGAACTCGACCTCGCGCGCACACTGCTATCCGACCGGCTCATCGCCGACACCGCTGATCCCCGGCGGCTGATGTCGTACAAGTGGCGCGGTGTACGCACGGCGCCGTGAAGCAGAGCAGAACTCACTTCGGAGCAAGCCGGGGGAAGCGGAGATCAGTGAACATTAGCACCTTATCTGTCAGGAACCGTGATGAAAAACAAGAAATCGTGTGATCTCATGTGTGTGAGTGTGTGCGTTTGGGGGGAACAGCATTCCCCCTCACATACCCACATACTCACACACTTGGGTTGCGGGCAACGCCCGCATGGGGAGTGATCCGTCCGATCGGTCGGACCCGTTCGACAAACAGAAGGGATGAGCGTGATGAAGAGGAAGACAAGGAGCGGAACCATGAGCGCGCCCCGGTTGGCACGACTCGCGATAGCGGTGGCGCTTCTGGCGGGCGCCTCGGGTGCCCTGGGCGCAGAACCCGGCGGCGCGAGCGATCCGGCCGCGCGGTTCCGCGGCGCGCCGACCTACGACTTTGGCGTTACGAACGTGAAGTGGGAGGCTGGGACGCCCGAGTACAGCTACGTGACCTTCGACCTCTCCTGGAGCTTCTCCTGGCGGGCGAAATGGGTGGAGCCTGCGGCCACCAGCGCCACCGGAAAAGACCTGGAGATCGAGAACTGGGACGCGGCCTACGTATTCGTGAAGTTCCTGCCGGAGAAGGATTCGAAGAGAAGCATTGAACGCAACCACTGGCAGCATGCCTCGCTGACGGTCGATCCGGCGCAGAACGTGATGCCAGCCGGCGCGACGCACACGGTCCACCTCGTCGACGGCCGGGGCATCGGCGTCTTTATCTACCGTGACGCGATCGGACACGGACGCAACGACTGGAAGGGGATCAAGCTCCGCTGGCAGCATCCGCCTACGCCGGAACAAGCCCGGGCTGCTTTTGATCCGGCCAAGGCGGCGATCAAGGTGCATCCGATCGCCATGGTGTATGTGCCGGAGGGTCCGTTCAAGGTCGGGCAAGCAGTGGAATCGGGCCTCTCGCATTTTGCGGATGGCCCGGACATACCCATTGTGCGGTATGACGGCGAGCAGGCATTTCATGAGATCCCGGAGGGGCTCCGCCGCGTGATTGAATCGACGACCAGCAAGGACGGGGGGCCGTATCTGCAATGGGCTGCTATTACGCCAAGGACGATGTCTCGACCGACAGACGGAGGCTGGCGGGGCGGCTTGACGATCCCGTTTCTGGTGGATGCGGAGTGGAATGGCCCGGTGGCGGAAGGGACGCGGGCGCGCCGCATGGGGCCGGTTGCCGGCCACCTCTGGAGCACGCATACCTTCAGCGAGAGGGGTGGCGGTGGCGGCTGGTTCGGCAGCCATATCGGCGGGATCGAACCGTTGAACGACGATTACCCCACCGGCCATGACGCGTTCTATTGCATGAAATACGCTCTGACGCAGGGACAGTACGTGGACTTCCTCAACTCGCTGCCGCCCGATGTGGCGGCCGGTCGCGCCTTTGTCACCGGCGAGATCAGCACCACCGCGGGAGGCATGCATGTCTATGAATTCACAGTGGATCGAGGTCCCGGTTTCCAACCCTATATCATCAGGGAAGTGGGCGGCTGTACGATTACTTCGTCGACGGATACTCCGGAGAAAATCCCGACAGCCGGGGGATCTGAAGGACGCGTCGGCACCAAGAAGGAGGAAGACCTTTTGGCGCAAGATCCGGATGCCGACAAGCTCAGCGCCTTGATCCTGGAATCCGTGGCGGATCGAAAAACAGAGCAAGTAGCCCCGCCTGTCTATGCGGCGCGATGCCCGTTTCGCAGATGTCTCGGCGTCGACGGGGCGGACACGCGCGCGTACGCCGTGTGGGCCGGATTGCGGCCGATGTCGGAACTGGAGCGTACGAAGGCGGCGGTAGGGGCACGTGATCCGTCGGCGCCCGATGACACGGCGGCGACCCGCCCCAACTTGGACGGAGATCCTGTACTGCTGGACTTCGGTTTGCCCACAGAACGTTATGCCAAAGGGAATTCGCATTACGGCGCCGATCTTGCCACGCGGGTCGGCTGTCGTGCCGCGCCGACCAGCGACCGGGGGGCCGCACTGGCCACCTATTGGGGCATCTCGGAACTGGACGGGGCTTCGGTGCCGTTGGAGAACCGCACGTTTCGGGGGACGCATGGTGATGGCGCAATGCCGGCCGGCACTCCGGGTGCCTCGTTTAAGCGTGGCTTTGTTGAATTCAAAAAAATACCGGCAGACTGGCCCATCTGGTCCCACTACGCCGGGAACCGCCATGTGTCTTTGACCTGCCGGCTCGTGGTTTCCGCGGACACCCGGCTTCGTTCGGAAACTACGCCGAGGGAAGACCGGATCAGGAAGCCCGTTCAGACGCCGGCCGGACCCGCTGTCGCCAAATCCGTTGCGCCGCCGGCCAACCCGACCCCACGCACCGACACCCCAAAGGTCACAAACGTCAAGTGGGAGGCCGGCACGAAAGACTACAGCACGGTCTCGTTCGGCCTGGCCTGGGACAACTCGTGGCGGGCGAAGTGGGAGGAGTCGGCCGAAAAGAACGTCACCGGCAAGCCGCTCACGATCGAGAGCTGGGACGCGGCATGGGTGTTCGTGAAGTTCAGGCCCGCCGGCGCGAAAGACGAGCTGCATGGGACGCTTTCGGCAAACGCCGCCGATCATTCCGTGCCCGCCGGGGCGGCGCTGGAAGTCGGCTTGGACGACGATGGCAGCAAGGGTATCGGCGTGTTCATCTACCGGAACGTCGTAGGGGCGGGTCCGAACGACTTCGAGAAGATCAAATTGCGCTGGGCGCATGGCGAAACGGTGGATCCTGGCAAGGCCGAGGTGGAGGTGCACGCCATCGCGATGGTGTATATCCCCGAAGGTCCGTTTGCGTCACGGAGCCCGTGGGGGCATCCGCTGACGGTCATCACTACCCCCAACGCCACACAGCCGGGCGGCCATCTGGAATCGGGAACGAACACCGTGCCGCTCCACGACGAGTGGCCGAACGGCTACCCGGCGTTCTACTGCATGAAGGACTCCATCACCCAGGGGCAATACGTCGAATTGCTCAACTCCGTGCCCTCCCTGAACTACAGTGCCGGACGGTACGGCGCGCTGGGAAACGGCAATTTTCATCGCTTCAGCGCCGCGCTCTACGGCTTCAACGGGCACACCATCACCACCAATGCCGCAGGGACGTATGTTGCCGATGTGCCGGACCGGATGTGCAAGTTCCTTTCCTTGCCCGACATTCTGTCGTTCACGGCCTGGGCGGGCCTGCGGCCGCCGACCAACCTGGAATATGAGAAGGCCTGCCGCGGACCGCGCGCCGTGGCGCGAGCCGGGGATGCCTGGGCACCGGCCACCTGCGCTCCCTTCGACTCCGCTCAGGGCGGGCCGGCTGCATCTGCTGGTGCGTCGTACTGGGGCATTCGGGAACTGAGCTTGAGTGGCTGCGTGCAGGAATGGCCGGCTGCAGTAATCCAGAATGAACCGGTGAACAATAAGGAGGACAGCAAGGGCTGCGGAGTTCCGGTACGGGGTTTGCACGGGAACGGCTCGCCGGAGGTGCTGAAAGAGTGGCCCTGGACGTTCTTCGGGGAATGGTACTATGGCGGCATTTGGCGTCTGTGGGCGTATGGCACCGTTGGCCACTGGTTCGACACCGCCGAGGTTAGCCGCATCCCTTGGAATCTGATCGATGGGTGCCGCACCGGGCGCTACGGCGCGCGGGCCGTGCGGACGGCGCCGGTTCGGGACGATCCCGACGCGCTGCTGCAGATCAATGAGCCGCCCACGCTGGCGGAAGCCGATGTCGGGATCTTCTATCTCACGGGCACGTTCCGCAATGACGGCGCGAACCCGTTAAATGTCGAGCTGACTTCGACGCTTCCCGCCGCCTGTTTCCCGGATGGTCCGGCTTCATGCACCTTCACGGCGGCGCCGAGTGGCACCACGCCGTTCAAGATTCTAACGGCAGTGACCCGCGAAACGGCGGCGGGCGCCGTCCGCCGGGGCGAATTGCTGCCGGTGCGCCTGCAGGTGGCTGGCGGCCCGGTTCTGGGCGAATGCCAGGTCCGGCTGCGCATGAGATCGCCCGCGGGTGCCAAGCAACCGGTCATTTCCTCGCTCGAAGGCGGCGCGGTAACACTACGACTCACCAACGCCACCGAGCGCCCTTGTACGGTTGCGATCGCACTCGATCCGCTGCCGGTCGTAAGACTGTCCAAGACCGAGTGGAGCGGCGTGCTCGCCGCCGGCGGAGAGGGGTGGGCCTCGTTCCCCGTCCCGCCCCAGGTTTTCGGCGCGGAAGGATTGTGCCGATTGCCCTGCCGCGTTACGGTGGCAGACAGTGTCCAGCAAATGACGGAAACGAGCGTGAATCTGCGCACGCAGTCGCGCTGGTGGATTTCCCGCCGCACGAAAGCCGTTCCGAAGGTGGAGACGGGGGACACGCTCGTGGCGTTTGGCAACGACGATACGGAGAAGATGATGGCCGGGCTGAACCTGGACGGGATCATTTCCGATTCGGACGACGTTTTCGCCACCGTCAAAATGCCGGCGGGATGGGAAGAGGGGGTTTTCGGCGCCGGCGTCGAATTCGACCGCCTCGGCCCGTTGCCGTCGGTGGATTCAATGGCGCTGGCGGCCACGCGGTTTTTCTCGCCCGGCGACCGGCAGGTGCTCGTGATCGTGCGGCACGAACTGAAAGCGATGGGCATGGACAAACCGACGCCGCGCTTCGTCGTGCGCATTCGTCTCAACGACCGGCTGGTGTACGAGAAGCAATCCGGCGGCAGTGGCATGTCCAGCGAGAAGGAAGCCGGCAAACCCGTCCGCATCCTCAAAGGCATCAACACGATGGTGGTGGAATGTCAGTCGAAGGAAGGTGTGCCCGCGAACCCTGGGAGCGTCGCCGTGCAGTTCCTCGACGCGAAGGACGGCAAACCGGTGGAGGGACTGATGTTCGATGTGGAGAAGAGCCCGGCCGTACGCTGAACAAGAGGAGTAGTCAATATGAGCAAGCTGAACACGATTGGATTACGACACGCGCTCGCCTCGGCCCTGCTGGTGACCGGCGCTTTCGGCTCACCGGCGGCGGATTCTACGCCCGCGCGGTTCCGGGGCACGGGGAAGGCGGACCCGATCCGGATCACAAATGTGAAGTGCGCGCCAGCCGACGTCACGGGCGTGGGAGTGGTGACGTTTGACGTCGCCTGGGATCACTCCTGGCGCACAACATGGGAGGAGCCCTCCGGGCGGACCGGAGGTCCGGGTCCGCTTGGACTGGAGAGCTGGGACGCGGCCTGGGTGTTCGTGAAATTCCGTAACTCTGGCGCGGAGTGGACGCATGCGACGCTGTCTGCCGTCGCAGGCGACCACACGGTTCCCGCCGGGGCCGCCCTGGATGTCGGCCTTTCAGACGATCCCGCCCGTGGCGGGACAAGCAGCACGCGCGGTCTGGGCGTGTTTCTCCACCGCGATGCCCCAGGCAGCGGCCCGACCGCTTGGAAAAAGGTGACGTTGCGCTGGCTGCACGCGACGGATGGCCTACCCACTGTCGACAAGGTGACCGTGGTGGGCGAATGGTCGGCGGCGGTGGCCGACAAGCCCAAGGTACCGAAGGAAGATATCGATGAGATGTCGAACCGCTACGAAGACTCGTTGCTGAAGGAACTGGACGCGCTGAATGCGACCCGGGCGGCGACCGAGGCGCGCCAGGCGGGCGTTGTGGAGATTCAGGTCCTGGCCATTCACATGGTCTATGTGCCCGAATGCGCGTACTGGCTCGGCGACGGCACAACCAATCGAGTCGCGGGCCAGTTCACAGCCGGCGACTCGACCGCGCCCTTCCGGTTGGAAAGCGAAGCGGCGCTTACCCTGGGCGGCACGAACCCAAAGAACCTCGGCAACAGCGACGGGGTCTTCACTGCGGATGATTTCAATAGCGCGTTGACACAGCCGTTGCCGGCTCCATTCCCGAAGGGCGTCGGGGCTTTCTACTGTATGAAGCGTGAGCTCACGCTGGGCGAGGTGGCCGCTTATCTCAATGCCTCCGGAGCCGAAGCGGCGGGTGCGATTCAGCAGGAGATGGCTGCTCGCTTCAGCGTCACGGGGACCGGAGCGGCGGCAACATTTGCCACGGCAACCCCCGAGATGAGGTGCAGCGGGTTGACATGGGACGCCGGCATGACGTACGCCGCCTGGGCGGGTCTTCGGCCGATGACGGAACTGGAATTCGAGAAGGCTTGCCGCGGGCCGCTCACGCCCGTGCCGGGCGAGTTTGCCTGGGGCTCAGCCGAGACCGCTTCGGCAAAGGCAGGCCCTTCATATTGGGGCGTGCTGGATTTGAGCGGCGGCCTGTGGGATCTGACGGTGAGCGTGGGACATCCCAGGGGAAGGCGTTTCACGGGCCGGCATGGGAATGGCACGCCAGCGCTGCCGGACGATTGGCGCGCGCTCGGTGCCGCCGAGAAGGGGCGTGGCGGCGTCGGCGGTGACCCGGCGGGAGACCGGCAACGTGTATCGGATCGGGAGCAAGGTTCAATGATCGCATGGCGAGGGCGCCAGTCAACAGCCGGCTTCCGTTTCGTCCGCTCGCCTGCAGCCGGTCTGGCGTCCGTCGCGCCGACGGATGAGAGTGTGAACGCCGTGACGTGGTTCAACGACGCCTTGCGCATCGCCAACCTGACGGTGACGCCGCGCGACGCGAAGACCGCTTCGATCACGTTCGACATCGCCTGGGATGACTCCTGGCGGAACGCCACCAATTATGACGCCGCCTGGGTCTTTTTCAAGGCCCGGGCCAAAGGCACGACCGAGTGGCAGCACGTGAGATTGGTCGCGGACAAGATTCTCAACCCGACGGGTTACGGTCAGGGCGAAGGCACGAAACTGGAATATGTCGTGCCGGACGGCGTGGATGGGTTCACCGGTGTGTTCGTGCAACGGGCGGCAGCGGGAATCGGCCCACTGGCGGCGAAGGGCGTGACGGTGGTGGCGGAAATGGATGCGAACATCGAACATCGAGCATCGAACACTGAACATCGAACGCAAGAGAAAGAAGCATCCACTTCGACGTTGGATGTTGGACGTTCGATGTTCGATGTTCAGAAGGCTGACATCCAGGCCTTCGGCCTGGAAATGGTCTATGTTCCCGAGGGGCCGTTCTCTCTCGGCTCGGGCGGCTCGGAGCAAAACCGCTTCTATCGCTACACTGACGGCAGCCAGAATACGCAGCCGTACCGGGTGCTGGACGCGGGCACGATTCCGACCGGCCCGCAGGCGGGGCGGCTCTGGGCTACGGGTGTGCGGCCGGAGGGCTCTGACGCCGGCGAGATTCCGGCGACATTCCCCAACGGCTACCGGGCGTTCTATGGCATGAAGTTCTCGATCAAGCAGGGGCAGTTTGCCGGTTTCCTGGCGATGCAGTCCGAGGTCCGGTCAGACGCCCATGCCTATCGCGCAGGGAACGGGCCAGCCCTCGTCATGGAGGGTGCCGCGGACGCCGTCGGGCTGAGCTGGTGGCAGGGCGCGACGTTCGGCGCTTGGGCGGGGCTGCGGCCGATGACCGAACTCGAATACGAAAAGGCCTGTCGCGGCCCGCAGGAACCGCTTCCGTACGAGACCACCGCGTCGTATTGGGGTTTCCGTGACCTGAACCTGGGCATGGTGTATGGCCGCGTGGTGTCGGTGGCGACTCCGGCGGCGCGGGCGTTTGCGGGCACACACGGTCTTGGCACAACGGCCCTGCCTGCCGACTGGCCGCCGCCGAAGGCTGATGGCGTCATGCGCCGCGGCAGCGGGTGCAGCCTCGCACAGGTGTCCCTTCGCAGGCCGTATGGAATCGACGAAAATCCCGACCTCCAGCACGGACGGCTGCCCGATCCCATTTTCGACGGCTGGCGCGGCGTCCGTACCGCTCCGGGAGGGGCGGTGAATGCCGGCGCGTTGCCGCGCGCGGGGTTCAGACTGGAAATGGACCCGCTGCCCGACCTGCGCACGCCGGACGTTATTGTGTTCTATCTCTCGGGCCGCTTCCGCAACGACAGTGACCAGTCGCTGAAGGTTGAAGTGACCACGCCGATGCCCGAAGCGTGCTTCCCGGAAGGCGCCGCGTCGCGCGCCTTTACTGCCGCGCCGAAAGCTGCCACCCCGTTCAAGATTCTGACGGTACTGACCCGCCAGACCGGGCGCGCCGTCCGCCGAGGGCAGATGCTCCCCATCCGGATACAGGCGCTTGGCGGGGACGTGTTGGCCGAGCAGACAGTCCGGCTGCCCTTGCTCGATCCGCTGGCAGAGACGCCGCCGGTCGTCGGCTCAATCGGTGGAGGCACGTTGACGCTGCTCGTCACAAATTTCACGGATCGGCCGCAGTCACTGACGTTTGAGATGATGCCGCCGCCGGGAATCACGGTCGCCGAGACCACGCACAGCGTCGAAATCGGCACCGCCGCGAGTGCCGAGGCGGCGTTCGCCATTCCGGGCCAGGTCTTTGGTGCTGCAGGCTTCCGTTGCCTGCCGTATCGCGTGTCTGTGGCGAAAAGCGTGTCACAGGCCGGCGACATCGTTGCCGAGATGCGGCCGCGGTCGCGCTGGCGGGTTGCCCAGCGGCAGATTCAGAACGAGGCGGCGTTGGCGTTTAGTGCCGTCGGGAATGTGGAAGAATTGCCGGCCGACCTCGATGCGATGCTGGTGACCTCCGGCTTAGGCGAATCCGCCGCCAAGAAAAGCGAAAACAAGAGGGACCGCGACTGGGCGCCGCCTCAGGACATCTTCACGACCGACAACCTGCCCAAGGGTTGGGCGACCGTCACCCACGGCGCCAGCCTCTGGGTTACCAAGCTCACGCCGCTGCCGATGAAGAACACAATTGTGCAGGCCGCCACCCGCGTAATCGCGCCGTCGGATCGCGAGGCTGTGGTTAAAGTGGCGAGCGAGTCGAGCGGGTATACCTGGGTGGATAACACCCTCTTCGCAAGCCGCGACTGGGGTTCGGGTACACCTACGTCACCCTTTGTCGGGCGCATCTGGTTCAATGGCGAAGTCGTGTACGATTCGCGCCCCGACGTAAACGCGGTTCGCAAGAACGTTCGCATCCGCAAAGGTGCGAATACGATGCTGGTGCAATGTCTGGCGAACGCGACACAGGCGGACCTGATCGGGAACGTTTTCGTTCTGTTTTACGACGTCGAGACCGGCACACGCATGGCCGATCTGGAGTTGGACGTGGAGAAACGGTAGATAACTGACAGCTATCGATTGCTGCCGACTGCAATTGGGAGCACTCGAACCAACGAATGACAGGAGAACGAACTATGACCAAAGAAATGACGCAAAACCTGCTCGCCAGTGTATTGCTCCTGGCCGCCGCTGTTGGCGCGCGGGCGGAGAATTTTGCTGCCCGCAACGGGGGATTGGCGTTTTTCGATCCCTTGGTGCAGTTTATCAACGTGACCGTGACACCGCGCGACGCGAAGACCGCGACCATCCGGTTCGACATCCGCTGGGAGGATTCCTGGCGGAATGACATCAACCACGACGCCGCCTGGGTCTTTCTCAAGGCGCGGGCGGACGACAAGTCCGAGTGGCAGCATGTGCGGTTGGCCGCCGATCGCGTACTGAACCCGAGCGGTTTCGGACAAGCTCCGGCCGTGTCGCGACCGTCTGCCACCAACAACGCGCTGCTCTACTACCAAGGTCGGCCGGCAGACAGCCGGGTAGGTGGCATCGAGAGCAATCCGGACATCTTCCCGTCGCCGAGGGCCGCGAATTACACGCGTCTCGAATTTCTGGTGCCGAACGGCGGCGATGGTTTCAGCGGCGTATTCGTGCGGCGCTCGGAAAGAGGGGGGGGCACCGTTACGGCACGGGGCGTGACTCTGGTCTGTGATCTGACCAGCCTGAAGGGCATCGCGGACTTCGGTAAGGCCCAAGTCCGGCCTTTTGGCCTTGCGATGGTTTATGTGGCTGAGGGGCCGTTCTACTTGGGCACGAGCGGCCCGGAGCCAGGCTCTTTTTACGCCTATGATGGCGGCGGAACAAAGACGCCGCCGTACCGGGTGATGAGCGCCGGCGCGATCCCCACCGGCCGGCAGCCGGGCAGGCTGTGGGCGCGCCCGGGCGCCCAGCCGGAAGACGGCGGGGATATCCCCGCCACATTCCCAAACGGCTATGGGGCCTTCTATTGCATGAAGAAGCACATCACCAACCGCAATTGGTCCGAGTTCCTCGAAACCTTGACGCCTGCGCAGTCGGACGCGCGATACTGCGCAGAGTGCCACCGGGTCGTGCGCCGTGGCACCTCGCCGAACTATGCGTACCAGTTCGGCATTGGCGGAGCGCGGGACGGGGCGGCCATGCGCTATATTTCATGGGAAGACGGCGCGAGCTTCGCGGCCTGGGCGGGCCTGCGTCCGATGACGGAGTTGGAATTCGAAAAGGTTGTGCGCGGGTTTCGCGTGCCGGTGATCGAGGAGGTTGGCCCGTCCTACTGGAAAATCGCCGGTATCGGGGTCTGGCCTTGGGACTCGATCAAGAGCTGGGAGACGCACTGCGAGCGCGCGGTGACGGTCGGCAACGCCAAGGGGCGGAGCTTCACAGGCACGCACGGTCGCGGCACACTGGAGTTACCTGCCGATTGGCCGCAGGCCGACGCCGTGGGCTCCGGACGGCGTTACAATCACTTCCCGGATCTGTCGCAAACGCGCGTGTCCGACCGTTTAGGCGCCGCCACGGCGGATACCACACGGCGGGACTCGTACAAGTTCCGCTGCGTGCGCACGGCACCCCACGAAGCAGATCCCTCGGCTACGGGATCGATTACAGGCAAGCCGTCGGAAGACGAGAACAGTGATCCGTGAACCGTGTTGGGCTTCACGCTTGAATATTCCTGCGTCAGCGTGGCCCAGAAGGCATTAGGCGGCCATAGGCGGGGGTGTGTTGGGGCCTGGTCGAAGACACCCGGTTGCGCGGAGCCAAAATCCCGGGCGACGGCGGCGCGATTCATCATCTGCGACATCACCTCGCGCGGCGCCACGGCGGCGCCGATGCTCCGAATGACCTGCCCGACGGCAATCGGCGCGAGATAATCGGTGTGGAGGAAGTGCGGCACCCCCACCACAAAGTTCACATCACAATGCACGAGGTCTTCCGCCTCGTTCACCAACGTCCCGCGGAGGGACAACTCAGCCGTGTCCGCATCCAGGATCTTCAGTGTATACTCGGGAATCCAGGTGATTCCCTTGCGCAGGTAAGCCATGCCCAGCGTCGTATCAGACGGCGCCTTGCCGCTGTCGCGGGCCACATGGATGCGCAGCGGCCTTTCGAGCACCTGCAGCCGGGTGATCCCCTCCAACGGCACGGCGAAGCTGTTGGAATCGGCCTCGAGCACCACGTATTCAGCCCCCACGGAAACGAGTTGGCCGGCGGCGGTACGATCGCTCCCCTGGTGGCGGTACGACAGGTGGAGTTTCAAAAACGTGAGCGCTTCAAGCCTTATGTCACGCCTCCCCGAAGACCTCGGCCTCGAAAACCAGGAATTGGGCATCCTGTTTCCAGGCATCAGCAGCGAGGCCAGCTTTGCGGGAGAGAAACTCCAGCGTGGTGTCGAGATCCCACCCTTGTTCCACAGGAACCTGGGGCAGGAAGACCGCGCTGCGTCTCCCTTTTTGGAGGACGATCCCATGGCGGCCGAGGACGATCTCGTGCCAGGAGGCCACGGGTTCGGGCGGATTTAGCGCCGAGATTTCGATCCGCACCCGCGGAGCATCCCGGGGCGTCAGGGGTGTGAACCGCGGATCGTGCAGCGCGGCGTTGACAGCCTGTTCACGGACCACCTGCCAGATCTCGCGCGTCGGAATGATCTCGCCGATGCACCCGCGCAACGCGCCGTCCAGGGTGAGCGTCACAAATCCGCCCATCACCTGCCGTGCCCCCGCACCGATCCCCGGCGGGGCCGGGAGGGGCGCATCGCCCAGCCGCACCGCCGCGTCAACGTTCTGCCGCGCCCATGTCGTCAGCCAGTCGCGTGTCTCACGATCCAACATACCACACCTCACCACGTCAGCCATGCACTCAAATAGCTCACCGAGTTTTCCCAATCGCCGGTCATCCGTCCCGACTGATCATAGGCGACCTCACAGACGGTCGCACGCGGGCCGGCCACGGCGATCAAAATCGCCAGCGGATGCTCGCCGCACACCGTGGCGCCGGTCTCACGCATGATCTTTCGGTAACCGGCGGCATCGCCCGCTGCAATCCGCTCGAACACGCGGTGATCCAACGCGCGCACGCCTTCGGACACATCGTCCCGGAACGGGACATAATCAAAGGCGGGGCCGTAATGCGTAAAGTCCGTGCTCACCACGAGCAGCGTGCGGCTGTCCAGCAGGCCGCGCAACACGCCGCCGAAAGCGGCCGCGGCTGTGTCGCTGAAACCTCCGCAAACCAGGGTGACGACCTGTAGCGGCCGCTGGTCGAACACCGTTTGCAGCAGCGGAATCTGGATCTGGTCGCTGTGTTCACGGACGTGGGCGCGGGGTTCGATGACAGCAAACGGGGTGGCGAGCACCCGTGCGGCGAAGTCGGCATCGACGGCACAATCTCCCAGCGGCGTGCGGATGTGCGTCACGTCCAGCACACTCACACAATCGCGCAACCCGACGGAATGGCTCGGGCCGATCACAACCGCACGGTCGTACGCGTCCGGATCGAGGCGGGCGTAGGCTTCCAGCGCCACCTTCCCAGAGTAGGCGTAACCGGCGTGCGGCACGATCAACGCCCGCACGCCGGACACCGGCGCGGGCGCGGGCCGGGGCGCCAGTGCCGCCACGTCACGCCGCAGCGCAGCCCGTTCGGCGGGATACCACCTGCCGCTCAACGGGCTCGCGAAGATCCGCCGCTGCGCATTCTGTTTCATCGCTCATCTCCAGACCCCGGCCGCCGTGCGGCCGCAAGCCGGGCATTTGCCGTCCTGCAGGCGATCTTCACACACCGTAAAGCCCCGGCGACGCAGCAGTACCCCGCCACAGCCGACGCAGACGGTGTCGTCCCCGCCCGGGATCTCGGCATTTCCAATGTAAACATAATGCAACCCGGCATCCCGCACGCAGGCGCGCGCCCGGAGCAGGGACTCGACAGGCGTGGGCGGCAACTCGGTGAGCCGGTGCGCCGGAAAGAAACGCGTCAGATGCAACGGCGTCTCCGCGCCGAGGTTGGCCTTGATCCAGATGGCCAACCGGGTGAAATCAGCATCGGTGTCGTTCCGCGTCGGAATGATCAGATAGGTCACTTCCAGCCAGACGCCCGCCGCCCGCAGTTGAATCAGCGCGTCCAGAACCGGTTGAACCGATTCCGCGCCGCAGACGCTGCGGTAGAATGCATCTTCCATCGATTTGATATCCACATTCGCCGCGTCAATCACCGGCGCGACCCTTCCGAGGGTCTCCGGCGTCGCGTATCCTGCCGTGACCATGACATTTCGCAACCCCGTCTCACGGCAGATTTTCGCGCAGTCACAGACATACTCGACGGACACCAGCGGCTCCGTGTAGGTATACGAAACAGACAGGCATCCGTTTTCAATGGCGGCGGCGGCCACGGCTCGCGGTGGCAGGTCGTACGCCGGCAACCGATTGAAGCTGCGTTGCGAGAGTTCGGCATTCTGGCAATTCAGGCAGCTCAGATTGCATCCAGCCGTGCCGATCGAGAAGGTCTTGGTCGCGGGGAGAAAATGGTAGAGCGGTTTCTTTGCGATCGGATCGACATGCACCGCACACGGGTGGTTGTATGCCATGGACACGATCTCCCCGGCGACGTTCCGCCTCACACGGCAGCGTCCGATTTGCCCCACTCTGAGTTCGCACCCATGCGGACACACCGTACATCTCAACAGACCCATCGTCCCGCACCCTCTCCGTTTCGCGTTATCCCCGTTGCCGCAACCGATCCAGCAGACCCGTGCGGCGCTCGGAGACAAGATTGTTCCGAATGGCCAGCCGCATGGCCTGTTGCGAACCGACGATACAAACCAATTTGCGCCCGCGGGTGATCCCCGTGTAAAGCAAGTTCCGTTGCAGCAGTTTGAAGTGCTGGGTGTGCAGAACCAGCACCACGGCGGGATATTCACTCCCCTGCGACTTGTGAACGGTGCAGGCGTAGGCCAGCACGAGCTCATCCAGATCCGCATGCTCATACGTCACCGGCCGGCCGTCAAAGGTCACCACCACCTCACGCGCCACGCTGTCAACCGCGCGAACAAAGCCGATGTCGCCGTTGTAAATGTCCTTGTCATAATTGTTGCTAATCTGCATCACGCGATCCTGCGTGCGGAACACCGTTCCGCCACGCGCAAGGGACGCGCCGTCCGGATTCAGAGCCTGCTGCAGCACCGCGTTCAAATTTTCGGCACCGAGGCTGTTGCGTCGCATCGGTGTGAGCACCTGGATCTCCTCGCGGGGCGACAACCCGAACCGCTGCGGAATGCGCCGCGAGACGAGATCGACGAGCCGCGTAATGATGTTATCGGATTCCGCCGTATCAATAAAGTAGAAATCGCTCGCACCCTCGGACGTTTCGATCATCTCGCCTTTGTTCACATGATGGGCGTTTCGAACGATCAACCCGGTGGTGTCCTGCCGGAAAATGGTGTCGAGTGTGCGGCACGGCACGGCACGGGAACGAATGATGTCGCGCAGGACATTTCCGGGACCGACGCTCGGAAGCTGATCGGTATCGCCCACGAGAATCAGCGAGGCGGACTCGGGAAGCGCCTCGAGAAAATGGCTCATCAGCCGGATGTCGACCATGGACGTCTCATCCAGGATAAAGACATCGCCCTCCAACTGATTCTCCCGGTCATATTCGAACGCATGATCGTTGGGATTGTATTTGAGCAGGCGGTGAATGGTGAGCGCCTCGCGGCCGGTCGCTTCGCTCATGCGTTTGGCTGCCCGGCCGGTGGGCGCCGCCAGGGCGACGGTCAGCCGCCGGGCATGGAAAATCTCCGTCAGCGCCCGGATGATCGTTGTTTTGCCGACGCCGGGACCGCCGGTGATCACGGCGACCTTCGATTCGAGGGCGGTCATCAGCGCGGTGCGCTGCGCGTCGGCCAGTTGGATACCCATCTTTCCCTCGGCCCACGTCAGCGCGCGCGGCGCGTCAATGCGCGGAAACCGCACATCGTGGTCGAGCAGCCGCAACACCCCCGCAGCCACCGCGCGTTCCGCCTCAAAGAGCAGGCGCAGGTAGATGTGGCCGGCGTCGCGGATCAGCGCGCCGCGGGCAATCTCGTCGGCCAGCGCCGCGGTGAGCGTCTCCGTCGGAATGTCCAGCAGGTCTTGCGCATGCAGGACCAAGTCGGCCTCCAGGCAGAAACAGTGCCCGCCTTCATCGGCCTGGGACTGCAGCAGGTAGACCAATCCGGCGCGGGCGCGGGCGGGAGATTCCCGCGGCACACCGACACTGAGCGCGATCGCGTCGGCGGTTTTGAATCCGATCCCCCAGACGTCCTCGCACAAGCGATAGGGGTTGGCTTTGACCACCGCGATGGCATCCGCGCCGTATTGGCGGACGATGCGTGCCGCCTGCGCCGTCCCGATCCCGTGGGATTGGAGAAAGATCATGATATCGCGCACGCTCCGCTGCTCGATCCAGGAGGCTTTGATCTGGTTACGGCGGAGCTTGCCGATCCCCTCCACTTCCTCGAGGCGGCGCGACTCCTTCTCGATAACCTGCAGCGTGGTGTCGCCAAAATGATCGACAATCCGTTTGGCCAGTTCCTTGCCCACCCCGCGGATCATGCCGCTCCCCAGATAGCGCCGGATTCCTTCGGCGGAGGTCGGGGTCACGCAACGAATCGACGTGGCTTGGAACTGCCTGCCGTGTTGTGGATGACGAATCCAGGATCCCTCGGCGATGACCTCCTCACCCTCCCAAACGGCGGCGCAGGAGCCGACCAACGTAAACGCATCTCCCGTTGCCGCCGTCGGACGGATGGTGCATACCGTGTAGCCCGTCTCGTCATTGCGGTAAACGAGCGACACCACCGACCCCGAGACCTTCTCGATCATGCCGGGGATTCCGGCATCGGCATTCGTCTCCGACGCGTTGTGACTTTCGATCGCCATGTCCGTGATTACCGCGAGCCTGGGAGTTGCAGGTGCGTGCCGCCACTCATCGAATCCTTCCAAAACGACGCGACGTAAACGGCCAGTAGACAACCGTCGCGGGGCCGATGAGGTTGCGCTCGGGAACGGGTCCCCAAAACCGGCTGTCGAGGCTGTTGCGGCTATTGTCGCCCAGCGCATAATACTCGTCATCCGCAAGCGTCACGCGGTCTTCCTGCATCATGAGTGCTTTGGGGCTGGACGTGTCGCGCATACCCGGCAACGTAAACCCGGCGTAATTCGGCGCCCACGCGGCCAGTTTCTCGCACCGCGCGATTGTGGCGATCATCCGGGGCTCCAAGACCGGATTATTATTCACGATCAAGTCAGGCGGGCGGATCGACAAGGTCTCCTGTGGCAGGCCGCACATCCGCTTGATGTAGTGCGTACCGTGGGGAAGGCCTTCGATTCCTTCTGTCGAAAACACCATCACCTCCCCGCGCCGCGGCCTGCGGAAATTCCACGCCCACCGGTTGACAAACACGAAGTCACCCTCCGTGACGACACCAGACCACAAGACCGCGCCCGAGGAGACCCGCCCCTGACTGTCGACATGCAGCGACTGCGGTCGGTACATGGCGTCGCTCGGCACGAAATACGTTGTGCCCGCGACCTGAATGGCCGCATAGCCCGGCCGCGTGTCGACCTGCTTCAACAGACTCGCCTGCCCACCCACGCCCACGCGGACCTGCTTGTACCAATCGCCTGTCACCAGCCAGTTCACCAGCTTGAACGGCATCCGGTCCCAGATCGCGGGAGCGGCCTCCTCGCGCGACGCGATCCCCGAAAGTGTCGGGTACATCGATCCCGTCGGGATCTTGAACGGCTGGTAAAAGTAGGCGCGAAAGGCCATCGCCACCGAGAGTGCGACCACGACCACCTCGAAATTACCGCGCCACGCGGCCCAGGGACGCACGGGCGCGAGGCGGCTGAGCAGGACACTCAATTCCTCCGTCAGGGCATCGGCCTCGCACGCGGAGCCGCCTCGCACCCGGCGGCTCGCCGCCGCCATGACGCACGCCAACTCGGCGCGGTCGACCGCATCGAGCACGTCTTCGCGCAGCGCCTTGACCGTGTGGGCGCTGTGCAGCATCTCCTTCAGCCGCTTACGTGCTTTCCAGGTGTTCCTGATCAAGGCCCATTTCGCATAAATATTCATAATCCATTCCTTCGGGGACACGAAAGCCCACGCCCTCATTTACAACACGGGAGGGCGCGGGGCCCTCCTCGCCTACGCTTCTCCGCCGCCTTTCAAGACGGCGATGAATGCAGACTGCGGCACCCTGACCGTTCCGAATTCCTTCATCCGCTTCTTGCCTTCGGCCTGCTTCCGCAACAACTTCTGCTTGCGCGTGACATCGCCGCCGTAGAGCTTGGCCGTCACATCTTTGCGGAAGGGGCGAATGTCTTCACGTGCGATGATATTGCGACCCAGCGTGGCCTGCACCGGAATCTTGAACATGTGCGGGGGTATCTCCGCGCTCAACGCCTTGCAGATCTGGCGGCCGCGATATACCGCCTTGTCCTTATGCACCATGCAGGAAAAGGCGTCCACAATCTCACCGTTGAGCAAGATGTCCATTTTGACGATCTCGCTGGTCTGGTAACCAATCGGTTCATAGTCCATCGAGGCATAGCCGCGGCTGATACTCTTGAGCGTATCATGAAAATCGATCAGGATCTCGTTGAGCGGCAGCATACAGGTCATGATCACCCGCTTGGCGTCAAGGCTTTCCGTGGCCTGCATCTCGCCGCGCCGATCCATCACCAGGCGCATGATGTCGCCGATGTAGGTGCTGGGTGTGATAATCGTGGCCTTGATGATCGGCTCTTCAATATGGTCGATTCGGGTAACGTCGGGCATCCGCGTCGGATTGTCAATCTCATCCACCACGCCATTGCTCATAAAGATCTTGTAAACCACCGCCGGATGGGTGCTGATGATATCCAAGTCGAATTCACGGCGGAGACGCTCCTGCACGATCTCCATGTGCAGCAACCCCAGAAATCCGCACCGGAAGCCAAACCCGAGGGCCACGGAACTTTCGGGGTGAAAGGTGAATGCGGCATCGTTCAAATGCAGCTTGTCGAGACCCGATCGCACCTTCTCGTACTCATCCGTGCTGACCGGGTAGAGGCCGCTGAACACCATCGGGCGCACCTCTTTATAGCCCGGAAGCGCGTCCGTCGAACCGTCCTTGACCGTGGTCAAGGTGTCACCGGTCTTTACATCGTGCGGATCGCGGATGGTGCCGACGAGATAACCAACCTGCCCCGCTTCAAGGACCGCTAGCGACTTCTGGACGGGGCTGAAAACACCGACTTCGCGCACCTGCGTCTGTACACCGTTGCTGAGGAAGCACACCATATCCCCCGCCTTGATGCAGCCGTCCACCACGCGCACGTACGGGATCACCCCTCGAAACGCGTCAAAAACCGAATCGAACACCAGCGCCCGCAACGGGGCCGCGATGCCGCGGGTTTTGGGCGGGCGGAGGCGCGAGACGACCGCCTCCAGCACGTCGGGCACGTTGACCCCCGTCTTGGCGCTGATCAGCAACGGGTGTTCCATGCTGATGCCCAGCACATCCTCCACCTGCTTCGAAACCTCGTCCACATCCGCGCCGGGCAGGTCAACTTTGTTCAGCACCGGAATGATATCCAATCCGGCGTCGATCGCCAGATAGGCGTTGGCGACGGTCTGGGCCTCGACGCCCTGACACGCATCCACCACGAGGATCGCCCCCTCGCAGGCGCCCATGCTCCGGGAGACCTCGTAGGCGAAGTCAACGTGTCCGGGGGTGTCAATCAGGTTGAAACGGTACAGCCTACCGTCCCGCCCCGTATAGTTCATGGAGACGGGATGGCATTTGATGGTAATGCCGCGTTCGCGTTCGAGATCCATCGCGTCGAGCGTCTGCTCGCGCATCTGGCGGGACTCAATCGTATGGGTCAGTTCCAGAATGCGGTCGGAAAGCGTCGTCTTGCCATGATCGATATGGGCGATGATGCAGAAATTACGTGTATTTTCAATGCTGTATTCCATAGGCGAAGCACATTCCGGTCACTATCAAGGTCTGCGGGCGATTTACGGTCCTGAGTTTGTGATGTTACCGTTTTCCGTTGCGATTGTCACGCTCCGGCTATTAATTTTTCGGGTGCGCTCCAGGCGCCCATCACGCAATCGGCAAGCTGGTCATCGGCGTCGGGAACAGCCAGTCGCCGCAGCGCCTCAGCCATGGCTGCCAGGCGCGGCCGGTCGCCCGCCAGGCCACGCAGGATGTCGGCCAGTTTGTCAGCCGTCAGATCCCCCTGCCCGGCCAGCACCGCACCGCCGGATTGGGCGAGGACGGCCGCATTCAGCCGCTGATGGTCGCGCACCGCACCCGGGAGCGGGATCAGCACCGCCGGCACCCCGCACAGACACAACTCGGCGCACGTGACGGCGCCCGCACGGCACACCGCGACATCGGCATCGGCATAGGCCGCCCCCATGTCGCGGATAAACGACGCGACGGATGCATCCACCCCGGTTGCCGCATAACGCGCACGCAACCCCGCAGCGTCGGCCGCGCCGCTTTGGTGAATCACCCGCAATTCCGGAACCCCGTCCGTGGCCAGTCGGCAGAGCGCGTCGCAGCTCAGCTCGTTCACCGCATGCGCGCCCTGGCTCCCGCCCGTCACCAGAACCGTAAATCCGGGCATTTTCCTCTCCGGGCGCCGCGACGCGGCGAGTTCGCGCCGCACCGGCAGCCCGGTCAGAACCACGCGCCGACCGGGAAGCGCCGCCTCCGTCCCCGGAAAGCTCACGGCCGTCACCCGCGCCAGACGCGACAGCCAGTCCACCGCCTGCCCCGGAACCGCGTTTGCCTCGTGCAACACCACCGGCACGCCGCACAGCCAAGCCGCCACCGTCGGCGGTAGACTCGCATAGCTGCCCATCGCCAACATCCGGTCCGGCCGTTCGCGGCGCAGGTGCCGCACACAGCGGACGACCGAAGCGAAGATCGCGGGAAACGCCGTCGGGCGCAACGGCCGCGCACCCGTACGCCAGACCGGACCGTCCCACGCGGGCAGCGCCGCATCCTCCACGGCGCGGCCCGAAAGCCAGACCGTCACGGCATGCCCCCGCGCCCGCAACGCACGGGCCGTCGTCAAACCCGGGAAGACATGTCCGCCTGTCCCGCCGCAAGCCACCACTACGTTCATGTCACCCATCGTTTCATGTGCGGCACCCGTGCCACAGCTCGCGCACCGCCTCACGGCAGAGCACCCAGACAAGTCCGGCATAAAACGCCGCCGCCGCCGCGAGGGTCACGCCGACCGCCACCATCTCCCCCGTCTTGCCCCAGGGCAGCAGCATCCCGGCCAGTCGCGCATGCAGCAGGAAGGCTGCTGCGGCCATCAGGCAGGCAGCCCCCAGCGCACGGCCATAGGGTGTCACCAATGCGCGAAGCTGAAGCGCGTAGCCGCTGCGCCGTAACATCCAAACCAGCATCGCCACCGACATCAGGCTCGACAAAACCGTGGAGACCGCGATGCCGACATGTTTCCAGCCCGCCGGCCAGGTCATCACGAAAACGACGTTCATCACCAGATTGGCCGCCACCGCGCCCATGCTCACGCGAACCGGCGTGACGGTGTCGCCCAAGGCATAAAATGCCGGCACGATCGCCTTGTGGACGCAGAACACCAACAGGCCCGGGGCATATCCCGCCAGCGCGCGCGCGCACTGGACGGCCGATTCGGCATCAAACCGACCGCCCGAATGCAGGTAGACCAGTTGCACGATCGGGAGCGCCAGCACCAACAACCCGGCGGCGGCAGGCGCCATCAGCAGGCCAATATTGCGCAACGCCCGCTCGAGCGTCTTCGGAATTCCGGCGACATCCGCCGCCGACGCCTGCGTGGCGAACGTCGGCAGGAGGACCGTGGCAAAAGCCGTTCCCACCAGACCGAGCGGCAGGTAGACCAGACGGTCGGCATACTCCAGCGCCGCAGGCGCCCAGCTTCCGGCCCACATCGCCAACAGCCCGTCCACGCACAGGTTTACCTGAACCACACCGGACGCGAGCGCCAGCGGCATGGCGCGCCGCAGGACCGCCAAGACCTGCGCATCGCCCCACCAGCGGAAGTCGGGAACAACACGCACGCCCAGTCGCCGCAACGCCGCCAGTTGAAACAGCGCCTGCGCCACACCCGCCAGCAGCACCGCCCAAGCCACGAGGCGGATGCGCACCCCCGGATCGTCAGCGAGCCAGGGACACACCGCGACAAGCGCCAGGATCCAAATGACGTTCAACAGCGCCGGCGCCAGCGCCGGCACCCAGAAGGCCCGCAAGACATTGAGCGCGCCCATGGCCAAGGCCGCGACGCAGATCAGCGGCGCGTAAGGAAGCATGATCCGCAGCAGCGGCAAGATCGGAAGGAATGCCGCGAACCGCGGACGGGTGGCCACCCATGCCTGCAGCGGGAACGTCGCCAACACGCCCAGCGCGGCGACGACGCCCAACACCGCCACGATAAAACCCGCGGTTCGGGAGAGCAACCGGTCGCCGCCAGCCTGACCCTCGCGTGACACGGCATCGGCGTAGGCCGGAATGAAGGCGGAAGACAACGCCCCCTCGCCGAACAACTTGCGGAAAAGATTCGGAATGCGGAAGGCCACGACGAAGGCCGACCCCTGCACGGACGTGCCGAAAAATCGCGCCATCAGCACTTCGCGCACCAGCCCCATGACCCGGCTGACGGCCGTGCCTCCCGCCACTTTCAACACCGCACGCAACACCGACGGCGCACCGGCACTCATGCTACGCCCCTTTCCGCGCCCCGTGCGTGCAGATATGCCGGACCGCTTCGTGGAAATTCTCGGCCCCGGAGAGGATCTCGATCTCCACCCGCAAGTAGTAGACCGGCACGGCCGAACTCGCCAGCCGCGGCAGCCGTACGGCGTCCTTCTCGGTCGTGATCAACGCGCAGGCCCCCAGTTCATCCGCCCGGTTCACGGCGTCAATGATCTCTTGCGCCTCGTACCGGTGATGGTCGGCAAAGCGGTCGCACGCCACCAATCGCGCCCCCATGCCGCGCAGAAAACCTTCGAAACTTTGCGGCACCGCAATCCCGGAGAGGGCGGCGGCCTTCTTGCCGTCCAACCACGAAAGGGGCAACGTCTCCTGGCTGTAAGCGTTGCGCAGGTATTGGGGCCGATGACAGCATTCGATGATTTCGGCGTGGTCGTTCAACTCGCGGATCCGGGCGCGCAGCGCATCCGACTTCCCGTCAGACTTGGTGATGAAGATAAAGTCCGCCCGATTCAGGTTGCGCACCGGTTCGCGCAATACACCGCGCGGCAGAACATTGCCGTTGCCAAAGGGGTTGGTCTTGTCGATCAGCACCAATTCGAGCCGGTGCTTGAGCTTCTGATACTGAAAGCCGTCGTCGAGCACGAGCGTGTCACACCCGAACGTTTTGATCGCGTAACGCCCGCTCTTGACGCGGTTGCGGTCGACCAGCACCACCACGCCCGGCAGGTTGGACGCCAGCATGTAGGGCTCGTCCCCGCCCATCTCACTGTCGAGCAACAGGTGGTGACCGTCGCTCACGACCCGCGGCGGTTCGAGGGTTTCTCTGAAGACCCGCTGATACCACGGCAATTCCTTCTTGCGGTAGCCACGGCTGAGGATGGCGACTTTCCGTCCCGACTTATGAAGTTCGCGGGCGAAGATCTCCACCACCGGGGTCTTGCCCGTCCCGCCCGCCGTGATGTTCCCCACGCTGATCACCTGGCACCCCAGGGGATAACGGCGCAAGATACCCGCCTCATAAAAACACAGGCGCGTCTGCACCGCGCCGCGGAAAAGATGCGCCAGCCCTTTCAAAAACGCCAGCAACAGCCGGATCGACCCGGTGTGTCCCTGGTCGGCCCCCGGCTGCTGGATCAGGCGGACGAGAAACTTCTCGAGCCGCTCCGTTTGATTTGTTTGATCACGTGCCATGGCGTATGTGCGGGAGATCATAGCGAAGATTCGGACTGAAGGCAATGCCACACACTGCCCATACCAGCAATTCTAACACTGGCAGCCGCTATCGGGATCCAAATCGGGATTGGGATCGGGATCGGGATCGGGACCGAAATCGACGAAAAAGAATGCGCTCCACATCAAGGAGATTCTTTAGATCTCGCTCTCATTCGTTGTCCTTGAACAGGGCGGCGAGCCCTTCGAGCGTCATGTTGTCGGCGATGGCGTCGTGGGGGATGAGGAGGTATTGCCAGGGCTTGCCGTTGTAGGTCTTGGCGTGTGCGGTGGCGTGCTGGCACCAGATTTCAGCAACGGCTTTCTTGGCCTGCACGTCGGCATCCTGCAACTCGTCGCGGCGTTTGGGTTCGAGCATGTAGATGACGTCGGCCGTCTCGGCCACGAAGTCTGGCTGATATTCGGGTTGCTCGGCGCCGGACTTGTAGTAGATCTGGAATTGGCCCTTGGCCGGCCGGAACCATTTGTCGGATTCGCGTTCGAGGATCACAGCCATCTTGCGCTCCGGGTCGGACTGAAACTTCTGGACCGGATAGAGGCATTTTGTGAAACCGCCGAAGAGGTGCTTGGGCATGTTGCTCTTGTCCGCCAGTGAATACCGATAATCCTTGACCGGATCTCGGGCATCGGTGGTGTAGGCGCTTCGTTTGAGTTCGGTGAACCCCTTGGTGATCGTCACGTCGAGAGAGGTAGCCGCTTCCCAGTAGTGCTCCTGCATCTGGGCATGGACAAACCGGGCGATGTCCCGCTGATAACACCGGAGAACCTTTCGAGTCTCCGCTTCTTCCTTGAGGTAGGACCGGAGATGGCGCACAACCTGACCTGCCAGATCGTACAGAAGATCTGCGTGCGCGTCGTATGAGATGTCGTCGAAATCAACCAAGCCGGAAACAACGTAGTCTTCCAGGCGCTCTTCCTCAGTACCGCCCTTGCCCATGGCGATGACATCAACCTGATCGGTGCGCAGGTGTTTGGCCCAAAGTTCTTCGGAGACCGGCGGGTAATTGAGCGTATCCAGTTTCAGGACAAATGGCTTGAAGCCGGATTGGACCTTGCCGGCGGGCACCACGAGAATTCGGGGAATATCGATAGTCTGCTGGATGACCAGTTCTGCCGTGGCGGCAACAATGGCCGCAATGTCTGGCTTCGCGGTGACGACATCCATCTCCATCTGAACCGGGGGTTGATACCGGCTTGCCACTTCCTTTTGAATGGCTGCCTGCACGTCCGGGTTCGACAGGAATGAGACGCCCGGCACGGCCGTGGGCTGACTTTCGAGCCTCTTGATGGCCTCGTAGGTGAGTTGCGCGATCTTCTGTTCTTCCGGCTGTGTAAATATCGGCTTGGCCGCTGCCTCGGGTTGTAGCGTGCTGGGTGTCGGTTGATCCACAGTCAGGCCCAGGCGATTGGCGAGTTGGGACTGGGAGACCATGGTGACGGTCTTCTGGCTAAGTGTGTCGTCGGCCAGGATGACCTGCTGGAGATGGATGGCAGAGCCGGGTTTCTTGGCTTCGTCCACGATCTCCTGAAACTTGTCATGGGCTACGATGTTCAGGCGATCCACGCTGGTGACGCCTGTGCGCTTGCCGTATGGCAGGCGCAGGCCGCGGCCGATGGACTGCTCGATGAGGGTGCGGGCATTGGCGGCACGAAGAGGGACGATGGTGTAGAGGTTGGTGACGTCCCACCCCTCCTTGAGCATGTTGACGTGAATCACAATTTCGGTTGGTTCGTCCGTGTGCTCGACCTTGAGCAAGCGCTCAACCATCTCGTCTTCTTCGGCGCCGGTCTTGCTGGAATCGACCTGGATGACCTTCTCCTTGTAGCGGCCATCGAAGAAGGTTTCGGATTGGAGCAGGTCAACGAGTTGCTTGGCGTGCGTGGTATCGCGGGCGATGACCAGGACAAACGGTTTTACGAGGCGGTTTTCCGTTTCGCGCGCGTACGTCTCCAGTTCCACCTTGATGCTCTCGTGCAGGCGGACGCCGTCCTCCAGTTTCATGCGCTCCACGGCTTCGGGCGTCATGCCGGCCGGGTTGAAATTCTTGCGCGTGACAACGGCCGGTTCCTTTACAAAGCCATCGGCCATGGCCTTGCCAAGGGGGTAATCCTGAATAACGTTCTTGAACGCTACAGGCCCCTTCCCGGTCTCGACAAACGGCGTGGCCGTGAGTTCCAGCCCCAGGACGGGCTTGAGTTCGTTGATTGCCCGCACGCCCGCGCTGGCCCGGTAGCGGTGCGATTCATCCATGACGAGAACAAGGTCGGGCAGATTGGCCAAGTACTCGAAATAGCTCTCGCCGATGTACTCGGAGAGGCGTTTGATGCGCGGCGACTTGCCGCCTCGGACTTCGGAGTTGATCTTCGAGATATTGAAGATGTTCACCCGGCAGCGGATCAACTCGTCAAACAAGGTGCCTGCCTTGGCCTCGTAGTTGTCGCCGGTGATGATTTCCGGCGGCTCCGTGGCAAACTCGGCGATTCCCTTGAAAACATACTTGGAGGTGTTGGGCGTGAAGTCCGTGATCAACTTGTTGTAGATCGTCAGATTCGGAGCCATGACGAAAAAGTTGTTGATGCCGTATGCCTGATAGAGATAGGTGATGAAAGCGCCCATGAGGCGCGTCTTGCCAACGCCAGTGGCAAGGGCAAAACAGAGGGAGGGAAAGTCGCGCTCAAAATCGGTGACGGTTGGAAACTCGGACCGGATGACCGCCAAGGCGGCTGCGATGTCAGCGCCCTTCTTGGGCGGGACGATCTCCGTAACGCGGTCGAGGATTTCCAACGCGCGGCGTTGGGGCTGGCGCAGACTCAGTCGTCCGGCAATGGCGTTGACTTGGGGCTTCATGGATTCTCCGAAAGGGCTTGGTTCACGCGAAGACGCGAAGACGCGAAATCATGATGTTGGTTGACGATGCGCTTTACGCCATCCTTGAAGGTTGCGGCGCTAAAATTAATCAACAAGCCTAGCGGCATCTTTAAAAGGCGGAGATAAGTGAGGACTTGCTTGCCGTGAACAGGGGCCAGGTTTTCTACCGACTTCAACTCCACCAGCACCCGATCATGGACAATCAAATCCGCGCGAAACCCTTCGTCAAACGTCAACCCCATTAATTCAATCGGCACGGGAACCTGTCGTCGCACGCGCAAACCGCGTTGTTCCAGCATCTTGGCCAGGACCACTTCATACACGCTTTCCAAAAGGCCAGGTCCTACCTCAACATGCAATTTGTAACCACAATCCACGATGATCGCCGAAACCTCTTCGATGTTCATCTCCCCACTTCGCGCCTTCGCGCCTTCGCGTGAGACTGTCTGCGTTGGGATTTCACGCGAAGACGCGAAGGCGCGAAGTGGTTGTTGGTCTTCGGGTGCGGTTATGTCATTCATAGCCATTCGATCTGCTCCGGTTTTGACGTGGACATGGTAAATTGTCCAGATGAACTGTATTCAACTTAGGGCAGCAATTCGTCCTTTACGCTCCATGCGTTTTTTCGTTGCAATCTCTGGCGCTTGCAACAATCGGACTTCCCGGCGTATCTCGGCCCGCAGTTGGGCCTCGGTCGGCAGGTACATCTGATAACGGCTGGCGAATATCTGCTTTTTCTGGTCTTTGCCCAAGGTGTACCGCACCACGGTGTCGTTCTTCTCGGCGCAGAGAATCAGCCCCAATGTTGGATTATCGCCCGTGGCGCGTTTCTCCCGGTCGTAGTAGTTGACGTACAGTTGAAGTTGCCCAAGGTCCTGATGTGTGAGTTTGCCGGTCTTGAGATCAATGATCACGTAGCACTTCAGGATCGTATGATAGAAAACAAGATCCACGTAAAAATGATCGCCGTCCAGTGTCAGTCGGCCCTGTCGCGCCACAAAGGCGAACCCCTTGCCCAGTTCCAGCAGAAATGACTGGAGATTGTTGATCAAGGCGGTCTCCAGATCGGTTTCGGTCAGTCTCGGCGATTCCGGAAGCCCCAGAAATTCCATGACCACTGGGTCCTTGAACACATCCGTTGGCTTCTGAACAACCTGCCCTTTTGTCGCCAGACGCATCAATCCCTTTTTGTCCCGACTCAACGCCAGTCGTTCATAGAACAGGCTGCAAATTTGCCGCTCCAGTTCCCGCGCCCCCCAATTGTTCTTGATTGCCTCGATTTCATAAAAGGCGCGGGTCTCGGGTTTATCCACGCGCAGTAGTGTCCGGTAGTGGGTCCAGGAGAGGGTTGGATGGAGTTGGCCGGGTTTCCAGGATTGGCTACGCACTGCGTAGCCAATCTCCGCAACAGAACAACTATGCACGGTGCGCGTTTTTGACGGAAATGCTGCAAAAGTCCCTGTGCCTGTAGATTTCCGAGGCACTGCGTCGGAAATTTGACGCAGTGCGTCAAATTTCTGCCGGGCCAGCAGTTCCGGATAACCTTGATACAATCGGCGGAACCAGAAGAGATTGTCCTTGGAGTACCCGTTTCCAAAATCCGCCGTCAATCGTTTTGCCAGGTCGATGATCAACTCGTTCCCGTAGTCAGCCCGGCGCTTTCCCTTTTGCTCTTCCTCCACAATCTCCTGGCCGATCAGCCAATTCGCTACCACCTGGGTCGTGTTCACCGACCGGGCCACGGTTGACCGGGCAGATTCTAGAATCTGCCGGACACGTTCATAAAGCGCGGGGTTCTTCTTCATTTGCCAACCTCCGCAAACAGATCCTGTTGCCCCAACTTCGGCGGTGCCTTGGGCAAGTTCTCCACGTTTAGACTGTAATCATCATGCCCCCATTCGCAACGGGAAAGCACCTGTTTGGGAATCTTCTTCACCGTGAGGTTCGGGTAGCGTTCGGCGGCGTCGCCACGTGGTGCGCGAAAGGCGGCGCAAAGCACGAGCAAGGTGCGATCCGGGCCGACTTCATCGCTCAACTGCGCAAGTTGGGCGGCGTTCAGATTCTGGGTGGTCACATAGATGAAATCACGTTCGGTGGAGTGCCCGTGTTGCCAATAGACAGAGTCGCTCGGGGCGTAGGTGAACCCTTCCAGTTTACAGGCCGCCTCGGCCAACATGGCGGCATTAAACTCCTTGCTGATGACCCACTGCCCCCACTTGTCCTTTTCCAGCAGCGACGGCGCGAGCCGGTAGTAGCGGAACCCACCGCCGCCTTTCCAATCCACGGACTTCGTGATGCCGCCAGAATCTTCACCGTCAATAACTTTTTTGAGTCGGGGAATGATGTGTGTGTGGCAATGCTCGCCCAGTTCCACCATGATCCAGCGCCGGCCCATCTTGTGAGCGACCGCACCCGTAGTGCCGGAACCGGCGAAGGAGTCGAGCACCCAGTCACCGGGATTCGACGCTAACTCAACGATGCGTTGTAAAAGCCTTTCGGGTTTCGGTGTAGAAAACACCTGCTCGGAATTGAATACCATTACTTCTCGCTTCGCGTCCTGATTATCGCTCACTTCTGTTCGAAGCCACACTGTCATGCAGACAATACCTTCCTGAACTTCTGAAAGGAATCTCTTGTATCTTGGAACGTTATTGCCGGTGTCACCAAAATAAATCCGGTATTCTTTTACCAGTTCTTCATATCGCTTCTTACTAAAACGCCAGCATGTTCCAGGTGGAGGAGACACCTTGCGCCCAGACGGCGTTTGAATTTCATAGATGTTCTCCGAAACACCGGTCCTAGCGAACTGCGCTCCGCGTTGCCCGCCGGTCAAGCTGATTGTGCAGTCACCAGACGTCCACATACCACGGGGATCGTTGTCTGGATTCTTGTAACGCGAATTCGCTTCAACACTGCGCTCCAACATATTTGGACGCCATATAGATTTATTTTTCGCGTAAACAAGGATGTGGTCGTGACTGTCGGAAAGCCAAACCGCGTTTGGTTGCGGTGACGATTTTTTTTGCCAGACCACATTGGCAACGAAGTTCTGCCTTCCAAACACTTCGTCGCACAAAACCTTAAGATAATGAGATTCATTGTCGTCAATAGTGATCCAAAGAGAACCGTCATCGGCAAGGAGTTGACGTAACATCTCCAGTCGATCTCTGATGAGAGAAAGCCAAAGAGAGTGCTCAACTCCATCGTCGTAGTGTGTAAATGCGCTACCCGTGTTGTAGGGTGGGTCAATGAATACGCACCTAATTTTCCCGGTGAACTCTTGCTCAAGTGCCTTGAGGGCGAGGAGGTTGTCGCCGAAGATGAGGCGGTTGTCGAAGAGATCGCCGACATCGGAGGGATTCTTAGCCGCGAAAGAACACAGAGAGCGCAAAGAGTCTGAGCCTTTTGTGTTTTTTGCGTTCTCTTGCGGCCATTCCTTCACCCGATGTGCGGCGTGATACGACTTCTCCGGATCTTCGAGGAGGATGCGCGGCTCCAGGCGGGGCCGGTTCTCCTTGCCGATCCAGGTGAGTTCGAGTTTGAGGTGTCTGGTCATGAGAGTCCCCCGATCTGGGGCGCCCGTTGAATCAGGTACGCGAAGAGGTGCGTTGGATAGAGGTCGCCAGGTTGCTGTTGTGCGAGTTTGTGTCCTATGACTGGATCGTTTGTCAGACCGTAGAAGTCGATCATGAGGTGTTGCATCAATGGGATGGTATGGGTTTGGTTGCGGAACAAAGACAACGGTCCGCGTTGCGCAAGGGCTGGTTGGGCCTTGTCCCATTGCTTTTGTCTGATTTCATCGAACGGCACGCTAAGTAAAGTGTTGAGTTTAGCGTTGTCTATGCGTGCCGGTTCGTTAATGGCCTTCATTACACACTTGGCGAGTATCCATGCGATCACGTGGTTCCCGTGCTTGTAAACGAGTCTTTCCTGGCCGCCCGTTCTCCCGACTTCTTCTCCAATCCGGCGTTGGACGTAACGATTTACAAGAACCGCATTGAGTAGTTGGAAAGCAGTGAGCGATGAACCGAAAAGTTCCTTGTACTGGTCGGACTCCGTGTTCAATAGGTCAGCGGGTTGCTTCTTCAACCGGACGGCGTATCGCGGGTCGCCCTGAAGTAGCGCCAATGCCTGAACTGCTTCCTCAATCTGAATTCGGTTGGGATCATCTGGTCCTTCGGTTCTTCCTGCCTTGTATGCGTACTGAATATCAAGTTGCGCCAAATCCCTGCGAAGTCTCTCCTGACCGTCGTCAAGGGCAGCGAAGTTGGACTGTTTGACTTCATTCTGATGATTACGGGCTCTGGTGACGGACTTCCCAAAGTCGCCGTCAGCGGCAGCTTCAATCAGTGTGATCAAAACGCGGGCAAAATCTATATTTGCACCCGGGTTATCGGCCACATACTTTGCGGACGACGCAATCGTCTGGGCGCCGTTCACCACGGAAAACCCCTTGATTACCAAGCGCCTGCCTTCCTTCTTGTTAGTGTCCTTCGGGTCGATCTGTTGGCAGAGCACTGTGACGCCGTTATTCAGGTAGATAAAGTGGTCAGGTTTCTCGGCTAATGTCTTCTGGATAGCCTTATTCACGTCTGTCTCGTGACCGAGAAATGTCCGGATGTTCTTGTCGTAGAGTGCCTTGTCATGTGTCTTGTGCAGTGCGACCAAGTCTATGATATTGGCTAGACCGAAGTATGTCGATCTTGGTTCGGCAATGTGTTTGCAGTTCCTGACAACAAGTTTCGTGTCGACGCGTTTGTAGGCATGACTTCCTTGCAGGCCGTTTACTACTTTGTTTGCATCAAAATCCAGGATTGGGGGGGTGAACCGTAGTTCGTCGTGGGTCTCATCCTGGCGGAGTTCGTCTAAAGCGGTTCGAGCATGTTTGCTGATGCCGGAACCGGTGTGTGCGACAACAAGTTGGATCTCACGGCATAGTTCCAATGCGCCTTCGATTTCCGTCTGGCGTCGTGTCACGTGTTCATTGAACCCGTTGAAGTCCTCTTTGATCAGTTTGCGTATGCCTTGACAAAACGCCAGTGCTTCGTCTTGGCTGAATTCTTCCGATGCTTTCAGTTTGGACTGTACCAGGAAAAGTGTCTCTGTTGGTGCGAAGTAATACACGGCGTCCAAACCAACGTCTTCAAAATCGTCCACAACTGACTCTGCGGCTTCTTTTTCAGAAACGCCAGTAAGGTGATGCAATGTGAAGGCGCTGAAAGCCCGCGAAAGGTTTTTCTTCTCCACTTCATCGGAGTTTTTGCTGTTCTTTGCGAGTGGTGGCAGGTGAACAACGTACCTGTCAGCGAGATGTTTCTTAAGTATGGCCAGGTATGCCGGAGTTAAGGGGCTCATAGTGCGTTTGGTTCCTTCCGGTCGGTCGTTAAGTCCGGGTTTTGTGAACAGTAGAGGTGTCACTTGGGTTTCTTTAAGGGGTGCAACCGGCGTGTTTCCTTGGCGGTCGCCCAGTAGTTGCCGGACTTGTCGCTGCGGGGCCATCCGGCATCGGGATCGGCGAGGGTTTCGATCAACTCCAGCACCTTCTTGCCAAACGTCAGGGCATCCGAGTTCAGAAGGGTGAAGGATATCTCGTTGAAGTGGCAGCCGAAGACATTCCGGAGTTGGAAGATTCGGTCCAGTTCATCGAATATTGGGCCGAGTTGTTTCGTTTGGTATGTGACTGTCCCGGCTTTGTCTGTCACGGCGCACTCTACTTGCAGGGACTTGCGCAGTTTGTCGTCAATCGCCGGTAGGAGGTCGCCGACTGTGTATGTATCGCCGGGTTTTCGGGGAACTCGGCATTGGTACAGTAAGGTCAGGAACTCGAGTGCCGCTTCCAACATCACGCCGGCTTTGGAGCATACGAGTTGGGAATCAGGTGATTTCTCTGCTATAAGTGACTTTAGGCGGTCAATATCCGGCACGCTGTTGGCATGTGTGATGCCTTCGGTTGTCGTCCAGTCCTTCAACTCGATAAACTGGCATTGCGCATTCTTGAGCCAACCCCATCGGAACTTTTCTTTCCATGGGCGGTAATGGGTGGTGATCAGACAATGCCGGAACTTTGCCGTCTCGTCGTACAACATCTCGATGAGTCGTTGAACGTGGGGTTCGTCAACGCTCGCAAGTACGTCGTCAATTATGAGAATGATCTTCTCCGGTTCATCTCGTCCGGTGAGTGCCAAGTAAATGCACAAGCCTAGTGTGTCGAGGTGCGAGTCGCTGAAGTAGGCTTGCGGCGGGGTCTCCTTCATGGTGCCGAATGGGGCTCCAATTCCTAAAGAGGCACGTTTCTTGGGATCGAGTTGCAAGCTGATCTTGCTCAGGCCTTCGCCTGGGTGAACGAGTTCGTACATGCGGCCGACTTCTGTGGCGATGTTCGCCAGTATCTTTCCTGTGAAGTCACGGCGTTCCTCAATGACGATCTTCAAGGCGTGATCGAGTTTCGGCAGGAGAACGTCCAGTTCCTTCTGTGTATTGACATTCTCGTTGTATGTTTTCAGTGCCCCATTTAATGAGGCAATGAACTGTTTTTTGTCCAGGCGGGTGGTTTCGGCTTGTTTCCATTGGGCAGGCAGGGGACCGGTATCGGCAAGCCATGTCGCAAGTGCGGTGATGTCCGTGGGGGCGGGTGATGTTGGTAGTGGTATGTCCGCGGGCCAGGCAAAGTCGGTGCGTGCTTTCTCAAATGTTTCGGCGTTACGTTTTGCGTCGGCCTTCAGGACTTCGAGTTGGGCCTCCGCGCGTTGGACGGCGGTGGCGGTAGTCTTCACTTGACCCTGTGCCGATTGGAGGGCCGCGAATGCACCAAGGCGTTGTGAAATACGTTGGTTCAGACCTGCCGTCTTTTCGGCGCTCTCGCAGAGAGGGCAGACCTTGGGTGTCGGGTGTATGTGCAGGTACGTCTGGGCAGCTTGGAGTACGCCGATTACCTCATCAGCGTCTGCAGCAATCGTTTGGGCGCACTGTTTTGCGGCGACCTGTGCGGCATCATCCGCCTCCTTTGCAGCATTCTGGGTGTGGGTGGTTGCCGTGAGTTGCGCCGGGTAGTCTGTGAGTCTGGCATAGGCGGCTTGAAGTGAAGCCAGGGCGGCCGCCTCCTTGTCTAAAGTGGTTTGGTTTCGTTTTGCTTCTGTGGTTGCCCATGTCAGGGCATTGCTTCCTGGTTGACTGGCCGCGTTCCAGTAGTTGGTCAGTGCGTCTAGGTTCTCTGTTAACCGTGCTGCGGCAATGTTGCGGTTGGCGTTCAGGTCTTTGATCAACTGGTTAAGGGTGCCTTCCGATGTTTCCACGGCCGACACGTCAATGAAGCGGCGGATTTCCGTGTAGCGTTCGCTCTCGGTTGCCTCAATCAGTTTGAGTATTTGTTTGCGGCGCAACACTTCGACCCGTGGACGTGGGATCGGGGGCGTGACTGTGACACCTCCTGTTCCGATCTTTGCGCAGCACTTGGCGAGGTCGGTGGTTTCGAGTGTCACCGAAACAGCGCCGGCGGGTTTTCCAATAGACGGCCAGTATCTTTCGGAGCGGCCCAGTCCGCGGTTTTCCAATGAGCCGACATTTCCTTTCCCGAGAAAGTCGAATGCATCGCAAATGGTTGACTTGCCTGTGGCATTCTCTCCGTAGACGATTGTGAGTTTCTTGTTCTTCTCAAAAGGGAGCGTGAACGGGACCACAGCTCCGCGGAGGTTCTCGACGGTGAGTTGCCGAAGACCTGGATTGCTCACTAGACTTGGAATGCTCATTTTGCAGCCTCCTTCTTCTTGTCTCCCAGTTCTATTGGAAGTCTCCAGTCATCTTGGGTAACGGTTCCTTGGGCCAGTTTGGGTTTGAGTCTGGTGGCGGCATCCGGGGGCAAGAGACCTTCTTTGACTAGGCGGTCGGCGATCTTGGCGGCGAGTTGTTCTGACGGGGTTTCTTTATGCATTATTCGAGTCTCCATTGAAGTGTCAGGACGGTTGAGAGGTCGGTCTGTTGTTTCAGTTTCCCTTCGATTATCGAGATGAACTCTGCGCGTTGGCGGTCCACCTGATCCTGTGCTTCGAACAGGGAGCGGCGTTTCTCGCTGCGCTGGGATTCAAGGGCTTTGATCTGTTTCTGGCCGGCGAGTTTCTCCTCTAAGGTGAGTGCGACGGTGGCCGCACGTCGGGTTTCCCGGATTTGTCGGTCAAGGTTCTTGATGTCGCGTTCGAGGCCGAGTTTCACGTCGTCGGCCCAGTTTTCCAGTTTGGTGGCCTCGGTCTCGAAGAATCGAGCGTTGCGTTCGGAGATGGTGCGTGTGATGGCAGTCTGGCGCTGCTGGACAAGGTCTTGCAGGGCCGGTGGTGGGGGTGCGGTGGTCTCCTGGCCGACGGGGGCACCTGGCAGGGAAAACAAGCGGCGGGCGGCTTCTTCGTCAATCAATGCGCCATCGTCTGTGGTGGCAACGAGTATCAGGTGGTCTTCGGCCTGATCGAGGGATTCGACCGTGAACTGTGCGACGGAAAGCCATCCGCAGCGGCCGACCAGCGGCTTTAGCGCCGTGACTTTGCCTTCATGTTCGCTGTACCGGAAACAGACTTCGGAAATCGGTAGGTCGCGTTCCTTGGCGCGCTTGACGATCTCGACGGCGAGAGGATGACTGAGGCGGTAGGTGTGCGCTTCGCCGGAACGGCGCGGGAGTTCGTACAGGCCAAGAGGGATGACACCCGAAAAGGCCGGAAAGGGGGCGGTTGTGAGGCGGAAGGAACCGTCATCGATAAACTCGGCGTGGCCCTCCAGTTCGTGGCGGGTAAGGCGCATGAGGGTGTATTCGAAGCGGGTGAGAACGGCCTTTGATGTTTCGTCACGCACCTTTAGCTTTTCGCGGACCTCATCGTCGAAGTTCTCGAGGAGTTTGCGCCGGGTCTGGGTCATGGCCTCGTTGATTTCGAGGTTGAGTTCCAGTTGGAGTTGATCGAATGCGGTCCTGATCTCCTCATGCTTGCGGCAACGTTGGTAGATGCCGGCGATGCGTTTCTCGAAGTCCACGCCTGCGCCGATGGTGCCGAGAATTTCATCGCTGGCGCCGAAAACACCCTCGAAGAGTTTGAATTTCTCGGCCAGAAGTTGGTAGACGCGCTGGTCGGCCTCGTTTTTACGATTGAGGAAATTGACCACCACGACATCGTGTTTTTGACCGTAGCGGTGACAGCGGCCGATACGCTGTTCGATGCGTTGGGGGTTCCAGGGCAGGTCGTAGTTCACAATCAGGGAGCAGAACTGGAGGTTGATGCCTTCGGCGCCGGCCTCGGTGGCAATCATGATCCGGCCCTGATCTCTGAAATAGTCCACGAGGGCGGAACGCATGTCGGCCGTGCGGGAGCCGCTGACACGGTCGGTTCCTTGGTGCTTGTCGTGCCAGGCGCTGTATATCTGGCGGGAACCTTCGTCCGTGTTTGATCCGTTGAACAGAACGATCCCTTCGGCAAACGGACTGTCTGAGAGAACGCGTTGCAGGTAGTCCTGGGTGCGGCGGGATTCTGTGAAGATGACGGCTTTCTGGGGGGCGCCGAGTTCGGCAGCCTTTGCAAAGGCGACAGTGAGCGCCTTGACCAGCGCCTTGCCCTTGGCATTGTGGTGAATGGAGGTGGCGAGGGTGGCAAAGGCGTCGAGGTCTGCGATTTCCTGTTTCAAAGCGGAGCGGTCGTCATCTGTGAGGTCGGCGGCGGCGCTTTCGTCCTGCCATTCGTCGGCAGTTTCGTCGAGGGTTTCGTAATCTTGGTCCAGTTCCTCTTCGAGGGATTGTTCCGGCGATTTTCGGTGGAGCGTCAGTTTCAGGCGGTTGGAAATGGTGTTCAGGGCACCGGCAATGGCGAAGGTGGATGAGGCCAGGAGTTTCCGAAGAACGAGGGTCATCAGGGAGCGCTGGCTTGGTGGAAGGGCGAACAGGTTGTCGCGTTGCAGATATTCCGAGACGAGGTTGTAGAGGCGATCCTCGCTCTCTTCTGGCGTGAACTCCTCCAACAACGGGTGGCGCTTGGTGAAGGGAATGTAGGATGTAACCTGGCGGCGAAGGGTGCGCTGGCAGATGGGTTTGAGGCGGACCTTGAGGGTGTCGAAAACTTGGCGCTGGTCGAGGTTGACGAACTGTTCGCGGAAACTCGGGAGGTCGCCGAAGGCGTGTTCGTCAATGAAACTAACGAGGCCGAAGAGTTCCAGAAGGGAGTTCTGAAGCGGGGTGGCGGTGAGCAAGAGTTTCGGCGCGTGTGCGAGGGCCTGTTTCAGGGTGTTGGCTATGACGTTGTTGGGTTTGTAGACGTTGCGCAAGCGGTGGGCTTCGTCAATGACTACGAGATCCCAGGGAACGGCCTGAACGTCCGATGCTTTCGCGCGGGCGAACTGGTAGGAGCAGATGACGAGTTTTCCAGGCACCTCGAAGGGGCGTAGGCTGGTTTGGCGGATAGCTTCGTTGTAAGATCGGGTTTCGAGAATGCAGGACGGCAGGAAGAACTTGTCCTCCATCTCCTGGAACCATTGTTTGCGGAGACTGGCCGGTGTGATGATGAGGATCTTGCGTTTGCGTTCGGCCCACTTCTGGGAGAGGACGATGCCAGCCTCGATGGTCTTGCCCAGGCCTACTTCGTCGGCCAAGAGTGCCCCGCGGGAGAGTGGCGAGTTGAAAGCGAATAGGGCTGCGTCGACCTGGTGCGGGTTCAGATCGACCTGGGCGCCGGCGACAACGCCGGCGAACTTCTCCATGCTGTCGGATGAACAGCGGCGAGTGAGTTCGTAGGCGTAATACTTGGCGTGGTATGGTGTTAGTGTCATGTGGTGGCAGAAACCAGCGCGGTACGTTGCTTCAGTGACAATAGACCTCATCGGGCTTGGTGCAAGATGCGGCGCAAAGGATTTAGAAGAAAACGGTTGCATGCAAACAATAGCATAATTTTCCAGAACCGTGTGAAAAATGCGCCTTCATTTTGGAGATGGGGCCATCGGCGTCGGGGTCGGTATCGGTATCGGTATCGATAAACCTAAAAACGGCTATAGGCTGTAAGACTGTAAGGCTATGAGGTTGAAAATGAACAGGTTACAGATTTATTCGCACGCACCCAATGGTGAACAGATCCCGTTTGCATAACCGATTGCCTCCCAATCCTTACAGTCTCACAGTCTCACAGTCTTCTGCCCTTTTTAGGATAAATCCAACGGAATTTCGACTCCGATTCCGATACCGACCCCGACCCCGACCCCGATGACCCAATCGCCTCATAATGAGAATTGCTGTTACCTGGGTTGACATTCGCCCGGTCCCCGATAAAATAGGGTTCCATTACGCGCGTTCCCGCGTTCCTGGGTCGCTCATCCCCGCCGCCGCAAAGAAACGAGTTTTTCTGCCTATGCTCTCTCGCATTCGAATCGTCCTGGTCGGTTCCCTCTACAGCGGCAACATCGGCTCCGCCTGCCGTGCCATGGCCAATTTTGGAATTTCCGACCTGGTTCTCGTCAAACCGGTCTGCGCCGACGGCTGGGCCGAGGCGTCGAAATTCGCCGTCCACGGCGCGCCGGTCCTGGAAGGACGACGCACCGTGGAGACCTTCGACGAAGCGGTTGCCGACTGCACGGCCGTCGTCGGCACGACGGCGCGACTCGGACTCTATCGCCAGCATGTCCGCACCCCGCGCGAGGCCGCGCCGGGATTGCTCGCCCTAGCGAACGGCGGCCCGGTCGCGCTGGTGTTCGGTCGCGAAGACAAAGGGCTGCTGAACGACGAGGTCGCCCGGTGCACCCATCTCCTCCGCATTCCCACAGGGACGAACTACACATCCATCAACCTCGCGCAAGCCGTTCTGCTTTGCTCCTACGAGCTGTTCCTCGCGAGCGAAGCGTACTCGCCCCCCTGCGAAAAGGCGCCACCGGCACTGGCCGTACACCGGATGAAACTTCTCGACATGTGGCGCGAGATGCTGCTGCTCATCGGCTTCATGACCCCGGAAAAGACCGACCACATGATGCAGGGCGTCCAACGCATCTTCTCCCGCGGGGCCCTGACCACCGACGACGTCAATATCCTCATGGGTGTCGCCCGCCAGGCCGACTGGGCCGCCCGTAACAAGCCCCGGCCTTAAACGGCCTTAAACGCGGTGCACCATTGCGTTCCCGGCTTGCGCGCGTCGCCCATCTGGTTTATACTTATTGTTCGTTTCTAACCCGTGTCACGCGCCCCGGCGCGTGCGATCCAACAGGAGAGTGCCATGAGTTGCTGCTGTTCGTGCCGCCCCGATTTCGAGAAGCTTGCTATGGAGCCCAGGACGTTTGAAGATGCAAACCGCACGCTGATCGGCCCGGTTCCGACAATCGCCCTGACGCCCGTCGCCGACGGACGCCACGGCGCGTACGAGGCGAACCAGGCGCGCACGTGGAAACTGACCGAGAAGCTCTATGACCTGATCACCCAGCATGTGAAGCTCCCCGATGGCACGCCGGTGCGCGTCATCGTCGCACCCGAAATTGTCTACGGCCCCCGTTCCGGCGCCCGCACACAGGCCTTCTATGCCACGCAGGGCGTGAGCGCCAACATCTGGGTCTCCCGTTCCTGGTCGTATTCCGACGAACTGATGTCGGCCTGCCAGGGGATCGGTTCCTCCGAGTGGCAGCAAGCGGCCTACGGACTCAACCAGACCGACCGTCCCGGCGCCGTGTGGCTGAAGGCTTTCACCGCGGCGATGGACGAGAAAAAGCGCCCGATCTTCGCGATCTATTCGCCCGATCTGGAGGACGAAACCAAGCCCTGCAACGCCTATGTCCGCGAGCGCATCCTCCGCTTTGCCCGCTGCGCGACGGCGGTCGCCATGATCCGCGGCAAAAACTATCTCAACATCGGTTCGGTCTCGATGGGCATCATCGGTTCCGACGCCCGCCGCAACACCCTGCTCGACTACCTCGGCATGGGGACCTGCAATTTTGATATGGCGGGGATCCGCGGCCGCCTCGAAATGGGCTTCTACGACCACGACGAGGCCAAGCAGGCGTTCACGTTCTTCAAGAAATCGTTTTCCCTGGACTACGGTGCCGGCAAACGGCCCCTCCCTCCCGATCAACTCCTCATGGAGAATGTCAAGATCGCCCTGATCGTCCGCGACCTGATGATCGGCAATCCCCGTCTCGCCGATCCCGCCGTCGGCAAGAAACAGGGCTTCCGGGCCGACGTCGAATACGCGCAAGGCTACAACGCCATCGCCTCGGGGACGCAAGGCCAGCGGCAGTGGACCGATTTCTATCCGAATTTCGACCTGACCGAATCGATCCTCAACTCGTCGTTCGACTGGAACGGTTTCCGCACGCCCCTGATCGTGGCCACGGAGAACGACTCCAAGAACGGCATCGGCATGCTCATCGGCAACCTGCTCTCCGGAGGAGCGGCCCAGCTCTTCGCCGACATCCGCACCAACTGGACGCCCGCGTCGATCAAAGCGGCGACCGGAACCGATGTGAAAAAGATCTGTCCGAACGGCATCATTGACAAGCGCAACTCCGGTTCGGGCGCGCTGGACTATGCGATCGACATCTTCAAACTGGTCAAAGGCGGCTCGAAGCTGACGATACAGCAGGTCGTTGACGCGATCCGCAACGACCCGAAGGCGCAGCAGAAGCTGATCGCCGGCGCCGTCGCGGCCACGCGCTATATGGGCGCCAACCTCACCTACTTCCCCGGCGATGGTCTTTCTTCGCATTACCGGTCACCCGGCGGCATCCCGCTCACCGCCTACCGCTACAACGTGGTCGGCGACCTGCTGACCTGCTCGGTCATCGAGGGCGACACGGTCGAACTGCCCCGAAAAGTCGCGGACCACATCTCCAGGGTCACCGACGCCACCTGGCCCGAGACCTATTGGACGCCGCGCGGCATGACCTCATTCGACTACATGACCCGCATCGGACCGAACCACGACGCCAACTCCTTCGGCCTGATCGGCGCCGACTTTGTCACCTTCAACGCGATGCTCCGCATTCCGGTCGATATGCACAACGTCGACAGGTCCGATGTGTTCCGTCCAACCCTGTGGGATCGTTTCGGCGGCGACGACTTCCGCGCCTGCCAGTTCCTCGGTCCGGTCTACGGGTGATCACACCAGTTCTTTAATGTACTCGCTCTTGAGCAGGCGCCAGAGGACCACCACAAAGGCGCTCAAGGGAACACCGAGCATCATCCCGAAGAAACCGCCGAGAACCGACGTCCAGAACAGGAGCGAGAAGATGATCCCCACCGGGTGCAACCCCGTGCGGCTCCCCATGATCTTGGGCGTGATAAAGTAGTTGTCGAGTGTCTGAACGGTCAGAAAGACCATGCCCACCAACGCCAGCTCCCGCACCCCGCCATCGGCCAACGCCATGGGCAGCGCGATCAGCAGCCCGACCAGATTGCCCATGTACGGAATGATGTTGAGCACGCCGAGCATCAGGCCAATAAAAAGGCCGTAGCTGAGTCCGACGCACCAGAAGCCAATCCCGAACAAGACGCCCTGGATCAACGCGACCAGCACCTGCCCGCGGAAGAAGGCGGTCAGGATGTTCAGAAACTGGTCGAGCAGATAGACCACGTTGGATCGGGTGGTCGGCTTGAAAAACGGGAGAAACGACTCGGCATCCTTCCCCGCCATCGGTTTGCGCATCAGGAAGAAACCGAGATAGATCGGCAACACCATCCAACTCAGCAGCCCTCCGAGCAACCCGAGCACGCTGACACCCGCCTCCATCGCCCCGCCGCCGTGCAGGCGCGCCGCAAACGCCTGCTGCACGGCCTGCGCCGTGTTGAGCATCTGTTCTTCCAACCATCCGGACAGACCATAACGGCGCAACAGCTCGCCCAGTGCGGGCATCTGGCGGATTACCGCTTCCTGGGTGTGGGCGACAATATCCGGCAGATTGCGCAGCATATCCACCCCCTGTTCGACGATCAGGGCGCCGGCCGTCCAGACGACCAGACCGACCGGAATCAGCGTGGAGATGAAATACACGACAATGGCAAACACATGGGAATGGCGGAGGACGCGGTACAGCCAGTCATAATAGGGCTTGCTCAGCATCGCGATGACCGCCGCCACCAGAATGGGCGCCAACACGCCCTGAAGCGCCGCGAGCACGCGGCCACCGAAGATCGCCAATGCCGTGGCGAAGCCGATACTGCACGAGACGGCCAGCACCGTCAGCCCCGTACCGATCAGCGCCTTTTGACGGTCGGAGAAAAAGCGGTCAACCGCCTGCTGCGAATCATCCGCATCATGCCCCATTCCCGTGTGGGTAGCCATGGGATCACCTCCACTGTTACAAATCGGCCACAGAGACGGAGAGCGCGCCGTCCAGCGCGTCCATGAGGCGGGGGCCGAGTTTCAGAATCGACTCGCCCATCCGTTGCACCCCCAGATCATTCGGCGGGGTCCCGTCCGATAGCACGGTCTTTGCCACCTCAGCCGCGGTCATGGTCGAGAGATCCCGGCACGGCAGGTAGAGACTGTTGCGGCCTTCGAGTTTGGCCAGCACACCCGCCCGCGTCAGATCCTCCAGCACGTCCTGACTGAGCCGTGTCGAGACCCGACGCTTCAACGCAAAGGCCTCCGCGTCAAAAGCCCTGCCCTGCTCCCTGACCGTCCGCGCGGCTTCGGCGCAAAACGCGGCAGCCAGCAAAAAACGAGTGTACGGGCTGGCACGGCCAGCGGCAGACTCCATGCGGCAGGTCGCGCCATTCTGCAGCGCAAAAGCGACCTCCGCGCCCAGCAGGATAATCTGCCAACTGGTGTAAACCCACATCAACAAGATCGGCAGCAGCGCGAACCCGCCATAGAGCGCGCTGTATTTGGCGATCCCCACCTGCAGGCGGGCGCACACCACCAGCCACACGCCGAACAGAATCGCGGTCAGAAAGCCTCCGACTGCGCCCGGAATGAGGCGGATTCGCGTGTTGGGCATAAAGATCAGGAGAAAACTGAACGTCACCGTGCTCATACCGAGCACCAGGACTTTTTTCAGCACCGGTGAGCCGACCACGGTACGCACGGTGTCGGCTGCGGCGGCGCCCCCCACGCTGCCCGCCCCCCGTGCGAGCAGGTCCAGCAAGGGAACGGTTGAAGCGGCTGTCATCAAAAACGGCAGGATGAGGACCACGCTCAAATAGTCGGTAAACTTGCGCCACATCGTCCGCGGATAAGGGACACCCCAGATCAGATTAAAGCTCACCTCGACCCGGCCGAGCAGGCTGATGGCCATCCAGATCAGCGCGGCGGCGCCGATGCCCCCCAGCGTGCCGAAGCTGACGGCATTGACTTGATCAAAGAGCTGGATGGCTTTACCCTCCAACTGCTCGGCAAACGCGAGCGATGCCGATTGCGCGGCCGCATCCCCTGTCTCGGATTGAACGGCAAGCTGACTCAGGAACGCCCCGAGATGGTCTTCAAACTGGCTTCGCACCACTTCGCCACCCCCGAAGACCCGCCCCAGCGCCAGCGCCAGCGCCAGGACCGGGATCAGCGCCATCAGGGTGTAATACGTGAGCGCCGAGGCGTGCAGATCGCACCGATCCAGACGGAAGCCGCGGACGACCGCGAGGATGAAGCGCAACGCATGGATCGCGACCCGCCGGGAGGCGGGCAGCGTGGCGGGAACAATATCCCAGATGTCCCGCGAAAGAAATCGCGCGGCGTCCGTGAGCCGACTCCGTATCCGCAGGTGTGTCATGAGAGGGTCCTTATAGCGATGACCCATTCATCGACCGGAACGCCCGCTTCGCGGGCCAGTGCCACAATTTGGTGGCGCTTTTCATCGTCAATCTGCATGGTAATAATGACCCGCGAAATGCGATGCTGTCGCACCTGTTCCCTCAACTCATGAATCGGGCCCAGCACGCGGATGCCATGAACCGGCCGACCCAGCAAGTTGGGGTCATCGTCGAGCACGCCGACAATGAAAAGGTTCATATTCTCGGCCATCCGCGCCCGCTTTTCACGCCGAAACATCCGCAGCCGCTCCCCGCCGCCACACACCAAGACACGCGTGACCGTCGGCCGGCCGACAAACACAACCCGCTCGATGGCAAAGACCGCCTCACGCAAAATCTCCCGGTAGAGCCGCACCGCCAACATCGGAGGGAGGCTCAGCACCATAAACAGCAAGGCCAGGGAAAGGCGGATGCGGTCGTACGATGCCCAGAAGATCGAAACCGCCACAACCAGAGCCATTCCCGCGCAGAACATCACCACAAAACTCACGAAATCACTCAACATCGCCCGTGCCCAGACCCGCCGGTAGACACCCGTCACCCCCAGCAAGGCAAAAATCAACCCGACCACCGCCGGCATCACCACGACCAGTTCGCGAATGCCGAAGCGCACCCCCACAATCCAATGGCTCATGGCAAAGCCACCACACATGATCAGAACATCCGCCACCATGTAGAGCGGCATGGATATCCGCGAGGAAATCGAACGTGGTGACTTGGCGAGGAGAATCCGCCCCGTATCCCACAACTCGACACGGGTCAGATGCCGAACGATCAGGAAGACCCCGACGACAAACGCCACCAGGAAGACCCCGCTCCGACGCTCTTCGGCCAACATCGCAAACAGGCCGATCGCGACCAGCAGCACGTTCACCCCGTAAAGCAGGACCGCCGCTTTGCGCTGGCTCAGCGTCCGCGCCAGCACCCGGTGGTGGACATGCTCCCTGTCGGCCTGCATAAAGCCGCGGATCCGTTTGGCGCCGCTGGCCGTAATGTCGGGGAACATCGAACGCAGCGACCGCCGCCAGATCGCCAGCGCCGTGTCAAATATCGGAATGCCCATCGCGATTAGCGGCACACCGAGCGAGGCGAGCAATTCCGACTTCTGCCCCGAAATCAACGGCAGTGCCCCCAACGCCAGCCCCAGAAACATCGAACCGCTGTCGCCCAGAAAAACCGAGGCGGGGTTGAAATTATACCGTAGAAAGCCCATGGCCGCACCGGCCAACGCGAGCAACGGAACCGCATCCACCGACAAGTTTCGCATAAACAGCGAACCCGCCAGGCCGAAGGAGGCGATCATCGCCAAACCTGTCGCCAGCCCGTCCAGCCCATCGATCAGGTTAAACGCATTCACGGCGCCGACAATCCAGAACACCGTCACGACGAAATTGACGGGGCCAACCAACGTCACGGAAAACCCGCCGCCCACGCGAAAGCCCGCCTGATACAGCAGCACGGCCGCAGCAATCTGGCCGAGCAGTTTGACATACGGCTTGAGGCTAAACGCGTCATCCAGCAACCCCACGACCAGGAGCAGCAACGACGCCCGAAAAAAGGCGGCCAGTTTGTCGATGCCGTAGATCGGTCTGAAGACGCCGGGGAAGAGATACACACACAACAGGACGGTCACATGGAACGCGATAAAAACCGCGACGCCGCCCGCCCGAGGCGTGGGCCGCGTATGGATGCGTCGGTCGTCCGGCTGGTCAACCATCCCGAGCCGACGGGCCAACCCGCGTATCGGTGGCGTCAGCGACAGAGAGACGGCCAGCGAAGCGAAAAAAGCGAACAGATAGGTCAGCAACCGGGATGAACCGGCTGCGGCCAACTGTTTTGTCCCCTCCTGATACCAGTCAAACATCATCATGGCGATCACTCCACTCCAAGCCGGGTGCGCGGGTAAATGGCCGCAACGGCGTCACGCACGGCGTCATCCGCCGCTGCCGCATCCGGCGGCAGATCGACGGTCATGGCAAACATGATCCAACGATTGACTCGATTATGCACCGAACGGGCCCACGCGTCGCGCAGAATCCGCACCGCATGGGAGGCCGTCTCATAGTCGCGGTTTCTGAACCAATAACACAATATGAAGCGCGAAGGGCCTCGCTGCACACTGACAAGGCGTACCGCCAGCGGCTCGCGGCCGGGGAGCGGAACCGACAGGATACGGGCGCGGGTCATCGCAAAGCCTTGCGCCGGCAGACACAGTTCGGGCCTGTGGATGCTCATTCGGGAGAGTCCGCTGACCACCACGCTTATCTCGATATCGGCGCCAGATGGCGCCTCATAGTGGCGCTTCACGATCACCGTATCGGCGGGCAGCACCGTCGCCTCGCCCAATGAGCGGTCGTACAGACGTCCTCCGCATTGCGGACACACCGGCGTTTCAAGCGCATCAGGCGGCGTCACGAGGAGCGCCCGGTGCAGGCATTGCTCATTGTGGCAGAAGCGCGGCACAGCACCCCGGTAATCACCGAATGCCGACGGCAGTTCCGGAATCAGGAGCTCCGACGCATCCCCTGTCGGCGGTGGCAGCCGCGCCTGAAGCACCAGAACCAACGTCAGCGCCAGCGGAACGGCAACCGCCTGCAAGCGGTCCCGGATACCCCACGGTGCGGCATCTGCGGCGTCAGGGCGCCCGAATCCGTCCCCCTCAAAAACCTGCTCCAGCCGCAGCACCCGAATCCGGGCAATCGTGTGACCCGCCTGCACCATGAGCAGCACCGCAACCAGGAACACAACGTAGCCCGAGTAATCATGGTAAAAACCGGTCGCGACGGCGGACCCGAAGAAACGCGCGATCACCGCGATCGAGAGGATCCGAAAGCAGTTGCCGATCACGGCGATCGGCACAGACAAGCCGAAAAGAGCTGCCTGCCGGAGGCGGCCGCGCAGCGTGAGAAAGGCGTAGGCCGTCGTCAGTGCGGTCATCGCGAACAGCGAACGCAATCCGCTGCACGGGTCTGCGACATCCAGATTGAAGCCCGTCCCGGCCACCGCGTGCAACGCGGTCCCCTCACGGACCACGGGAATGCCGATCCCGTTCAGCAGCGTCGCAGCCGACGCGGCCGTAACCAAACGGAGCCGGATGGTGAAGAAGTCGAGGAACCCCATGGGCATGGTGAAGATCAGGAATGCGGCGGGAAACAACATCAGCCGCGCCACTCCCGATCCGAACAGCGCAAACGGAATGGCCCACACCTCCACAAGCAGCGCCAGATGGCAGAACCGCATCTGCCCGCCCCGGTTCCCCAGCCAGAACAGGGCCAGTCCGAACACACAGAGAACAACCCCGCGCCAATCGGGCCGGCCTGCAGCGAGGGCCTGTTTGAGAGCGTGCCGGCGTAGCCAGACGACATAGGCCGAGAAGAAAGGGACAGCCCAGCCGTGCGACAGGTCGTTGCGGGGGAGTCCGAACTCATAGGTCATCCACGCAAATGTCGGCGCGAACAAGCTCAGCGCCAGCGCCAGTGCCGCGCCGCCGCAGAACCAGCCTGCATGCTTCCGCCATCGGGTTCGCGCCTTGCCCATCACAGCCTTCCTCTCACGATCCCGGATGAACCGGCTTGGAGCCAGCGGCACACAAGGGACAATCCGACGGTTCCCAGACCTGGGGAACGAGGTTCAGCAGACTGTACGTGGGATAATCGAACGCCACGGTTCCGGCACTCCGGTCCACGAGCACCAGGATGGCGGCGACCGTCGCGCCGGCTTGCGTCACGAGATCGAGGGTCTCCTGCACACGGCCCCCGCGCGTGATGACGTCTTCGGCGATCACGTACCGTGCGCCGCGCACCAGTGAAAACCGGCGCATTCCCAGCCGGCCGTTCTCCTTTTCGGCAAAAAGGCTCTGCACGTCGAGCGCGCGCGCGACCTCGTGGCCCACCAGAATCCCGCCCAATGCGGGCGACACCACGCCGTCCACGCGGCCGCATCCGCCCGCGACCCGCATCCGCCGCGTCAGCTCGCCGCACAGCCTCTCGGCCACACGCGGCAACCGCAAGACGTTCGCACATTGGAAATAGCGGTCACTGTGCAGTTTGGAGCGCAGTTCGAAGTGCCCGGATAGCAACGCGCCCGCGTCTTCCATATCCTGCAGAATCTCGTGTTCTGTCATCATGATGCTGACTCCCATGTTAGAAGGTGATGTGCTTGCGAACAACCGTGGGGATGTCCAGATCCTCGCCGTTGAAAATAGTCGACTCGATGTCTCGGAACCGCCCTTTACCGGTGTTAAAGCCGAGTTTTGATTTGGCTCCGGTACCCGCACGACTGCGACGGCCCCCTCCCAGGAGCGTGGGGCGTGTCACGGGGTTCTCGGACGGGGCCGCGCCGCCCGTGACCACTCCCGCCTCACGCCACGTCTCAAAAACCAGTGCGATCACACACAGACACCCGTCGTACCCGTTATCAACAATCGTGCCCATGTCCAGTCGACAGTCATCGGGCAGGCTTTCACTGACCCGTTGCATGATAGCACCGAGTTCCGACAGCCGCAAATCTTCGCCGGCCAGAATCCCGAGAACCACGGCGCGCGCCGGCGCAGACGTGTTGGCGGTGGTCACCTGATCGAGCAGCCCTTTTGCGGCGTCGTGCGCACGCGCGGAACCAACCGCTTCGCTGAGGCAAAACCGGGCCCGGCCGCGACTGGCCAGCACCGCCCGCAGCCGCGCCGGATCCAGACGAATGAAACCGGGCGTGAGCACCAGCCGCCACAAGAGTGTCATCGCATGCCCGAACGCGCGGCACGCTTCGCGACGGGAGGCTCCAAATGTTCGTTCGTCTCCCTCGGTGCCCGCCCACAGCTCTCCCTGGGGGATGACGACCAGCGTGTCGGCACTCTCGTCCAATTGCGGCAGCGCCCGTTCAGCCGCCTGACGCCGAACCGCGTCCTCGAACGGGAACGGCAGCAGCGCAAAGCAGAGCGTGGTGATCTCTTTTTTTCGAAACAGGCGCAACAACTCCGGGGTCGCACCGCCGCCCGTCCCCCCGCCCAACGCGACCACGACGACGGCAATGTGGACACCGTCCCACTCACGCGTGAGCGCGTCGGAATCGTCCTGCACCGCCAGCCGCCCCTTGATCGGATCGCCACCGGTGCCCATTCCGTCGAGCCGCGGCACGGCAAGCAGCACGCCGCGCAAGTCCTCGGCGCTGTCGAGCGCCTGCCGATCCGTATCCAGGCCCAGCGCGTGCAGCCGTTCTCCAAATGCCCGGCGCGCCGCGGCGGCATACTGGCAGCCACCGCCACCGACACCCACAAGAATCAATCCGCTTTCCGTGCTCATCGCTTAAACATGCCCTCGATCATTTTCTTAACGCGTTTGCCCATCGGGCGAATCCGTTCGCCATCGCTGCCATGCTCGAACCCATACAGCAGCAGTCCGGCCACGGTTGCCAAATCGGGCGTCGGATCGATCGACGGCGCACAACTGATGTTGCGCAGGGAGCCGATCATGCACGGCAATCCGAACGTCTGCTGCGCGAGTTTGCCGATATTTCGAAGCTGCGTGCCGCCGCCGGTGAGCACGATACCCGAGCCCAGGAGCGGCAGCACCCCTTCATCATCCAGGTGCGCCCGCACGACACGGAAGGTTTCATCGATACGCGCGTTGATGACGGTTTGCAGCGCGCGGACGCCGATCGAGCGATCCAGGAAACCCGGGCTCTGGGGCAGGGACAGCCGCCGCCCCGACGCATCGGCGTCAATCACCGCACTCCCCTCCTTGCGCTTGAGTTCCTCCGCCTGAACTGACGTGATGTTGAATCCCAGGGCGACGTCGTTGGTGATGTGATCCCCGCCCACGCCGATCGAGCCGGCGGCGGCGATCACATCGTTGACGAACACCGCGTAATCGGTCGTTCCGCCACCCAGATCGATCAGCAGAACACCGTTCTTTTTTTGATCGGCGGAGAGCACCGCCAGTGAAGCCGCACAGACGCCAAACACCGTATCCTGCACATCCACCGACGCATTACGCAACACCGTAACGGCATTTTCAAAACGCGCCCGCGCGCCATGCACCATCAGCACGTTCAGGGCGAGTTGACTTCCCGTCATCCCCACCGGATCGAAAATACCCGCCATATCGTCAACCGCGTAGGTTTGGGTGAAGGTGTGCACCAATTTTCGGGAGTCGTCGAGGTTGAGGCTTCCCGCCAATTCGATCACTTCGTTGACGTCGTCGGAGGTCACGAGATGGTCTCGACCCTGGATCGGAATATTGCCGATGTTGCCCACCGTCTGGATATGGCCCCCCGAAACGGCGAGCAAGACCTGGGCGATCGTGACATTGCTGCTTTTCTCGGCCTGTCGCAACGCCGCAACCAGGCCCGTTTCGGCCTGCTCGACAGCCACAATCTGCCCTTTACGAACCCCGGTCGTGGGATACGTGCCGACAGCCGTCAGGACCAGACGCGCATTGGCGTCACACTCGCCAACCGCCACCACGGTCCGCGTCGTTCCCAATTCCACCGCCACTAAAGGTTGTATCGCCATATTCGCCTTTCTGTATGACCGTACTTATTCTGCAGCGGAAAACCGCCCTTTCACGGTCGCGTTCCAAAACCGCCTGTTCCGGCCACTGGGCGAATTGATCGCTTCGGCCAGCCCCCGCAATTGCGTCCGCAACACGCGGATTCCCGCCTCCCCGCCGCACTGCGGATCTAACATGCCGTCCCACGCAAAGAGGACCTGTTTCTGGTCGATCAGCGTCAACACCAGATAATCGGAGTTGGCCAGGTCGACCCCCGTGACGGGCAACGGGACCGGGGTTTCATCCAGACAGGTAATCAGAAAAACGGCCGCCCGGGCCAAGCCGCTCAATTCGCTGCCTTCCGCCAGATCGGCCCGCTCCACACCCGTCAGCCGCGGCAACCCGTTGACAGACACGTAGCGGGAAAAAATGATGCCTTCGCTATCCGCAACAAATCCACCCGCCCCAATGCGCAAAATCGGACGCCGCTCGACAATCCGGATCACCAGCGTATCCGGCAAGACGCGCGTCATCCGCATGTTTTTGATGTTGGGCGCGCGAAGCAGGAACTCGCGCCGTGTACGCTCCAGATCAAATCCAAAAAGCGGCATGCCGATCATGACCCGGTTCGCCACCGTTTCCGCCTCCAACAACTCGCGCACCAGGGGCGGCGTCAGCGTCTCACCGCCCTCGATGTCAAACTGGCGCAGCACAAACGCCTTGTTCATCACGAACACCCCCTTGCGGAACACCCAGGGGGCGAAGATCAGAATAAAAAGCAGCGCCACAAAAACAACGATGCCGATCAGAAACGGACGCATGACGGTCCACGAAACGCCCTCTTCGGACCGACCGCGCTTGCGGTTTGTTTTCCGCCCGTTTTTCAACTCCAACCGCATGGCTCGCATCGTTATCACCTGTCGTTCAGCCGCAGCGGGCGGCCTCCAGTATTCGTGTGCACAATTCAGGAAAGGCGATTCCGTGCCGCGCCGCCGCCTTGGGCAGCAGGCTGGTCTCCGTGAAGCCCGGAACCGTGTTGATTTCCAGAAGATACGGGTCGCCCTCGGGCGTGATCCGGAAATCGACGCGCCCCATGCCACGACACCCCACCGTCTCAAACGCCCGGCCCGCAAGCTGCTGACATCGCGCAGCCAGCACACGGTCTGCAGGGTCCTCCGGAAACACGACGTGCATCACACCGGGGGTGTACTTGGCGGTGAAGCCGAACCAGCCATCGGGTGCGCAAATCTCCAACACCGGGAGGGGCTCCTGGCCGAGCATGCCGACCGTCCACTCGCGCCCTGCAATGAACGCCTCAACCAGCACGCGTCCCTCCGGGTCTATCCGACGTGCCTGCGCCAGCGCCTCATCCCACTCCCCGTCCTGCCGCACCAAACCGACCCCCATGCTCGATCCGTCGCACGGCGGTTTGACCACCAACGGAAGGCCCATCGTGGTGCGCCGGCACCCGCGGTGCAACACCTCGTAGGGTGGCGTCGCGATCCCGACCGCCTCACAGGCCTGTTTTGTCGCGACTTTGTCGATCGCCACCCGACTCGCGGCCGCACCCGAACCGGTGTAGGGCATCCCCCTCGCATCCAGCTCGGCCTGCAGACGTCCGTCCTCCCCATAGCCGCCGTGCAGGACGATAAACACCGCCTCGGCGTCGTACGGCAGCAGCGACCCGTCCAGCGAATCGTGATCCAGAACCACGGACGAAACGGCATAACCGGCGTCCGCAAGCCCACGGGCGACCGCCCGTCCCGAGCGCAGCGAAATCTCGCGTTCACTCGACGTTCCGCCCATCAGCACCGCAACCCGTTTGAACCGCATAACACTCCTATTTCAACACGCGCACTTCCGTCACCAACCGGACACCCCAGCGCGCGTCAACCGTCTGTTCCATCAAATGCATCAGCGCGACGACATCCGATGCGGTCGCGCCCGCTCCGGCCACAATCACATTGGCGTGCCCGCCGAACACGGCAGCCCCTCCAACCCGCAGCGTCTTGCACCCGGCTGCATCCAGCAGACGTCCGGCAAAATCGCCCTCCGGGTTCCGAAACACAGACCCCGCCGTACGCAACCCGTCCAAGGCCATCCGTTGCAGGCGGCAGGCCGCACGCCGCTGCCGGACAGCCCCGGGCGTTGCGATATCCAGCCGGAGACGGACCACAAGCGCCACGCGGCTGCGCAGACCGTCACACTGCCGGTAACCGAAACCACATCGTGCGCGGTCCAGTATAACGGGAGTGCCGTCAAAATTCAAACAACGAATCTCTGTCACGCGGTCACCGACCGACCCGCCGTGGGCTCCCGCGTTCATCGCCAGCCACCCGCCGACCGTCCCCGGGACCCCGTCCAGACATTCGAGCCCCGAAAACCCTTCCGCTTCGAGCCGATCAAGCAGTGTCGCTCCCGGGAGGCCGCAGCCGACCTCCACCTCACCCGCGCCGATTCGCGCGTATGCCTGGAACGCCGGCCCCGCGAGACGCATCACCACGCCGGAGACGCCGCCGTCGGCCACCAGCGTGTTGGCGCCGCCGCCCAACACATGGAGCGGCAGTTCCCGACGCGTTGCCGCCACCAGCGTACGCGCCACCGTCTCCACGTCCATGGCCCGCACGAACCAGTCGGCCGCGCCGCCCACGCCAAACGTGGTCAGGTGTCCCACCGGCACGGCAGCCACCGCCTCTGCCACCGGCGGTTCCGCCTGCACGACAGACGCGCCGTCGGCTCGTGCCCGCGCGGCAAGTCCCACCACATCCCCCGCGCCCACCACCAGCAGCACATCATCCGCCGCGAGATCTGCTCGTGCGGCGTGCCACGCCTCGTCATGCGTCCCGGCAAGCCATACCCGCATCGCCGGCCGCACCCGGCGGCACGCGGCGTACAAATCCGCTGCGGACCCGCCCGCCAGCGGCAGCTCCGAAGCCGCATAAACGGGCATCAGGATGACGCGGTCGGCACCGTCAAAAGCCGGTGGAAACGCATCCCGGAGCGCCCGGGTCCGGGTATAGCGGTGGGGCTGAAATATCACCGTGATCGCACCCGTTGCACACCCCCGCGCCTGGGCGAGCAACGCGCGAATTTCCTCGGGATGGTGAGCATAGTCGACCACCACGCGGGCGCCTGCGACAGACGCCACCGTCTCGAAACGCCGACGGGGAAGTTCGGCGCATGCCACGCCCAGCCGACCCACCGCCTCCTCCACGGGGATACCCGATGCCATCGCCGCCGCGAGCGCTCCCAAGGCATTCAGAACGTTGTGCCGGCCCGGCACACCGATCGTCACCGTGCCGACCGGACGATCTCCCGCACACACGGTGAACGTGCTGGCGAACGGACCGCACGAGACGTCCACCGCCCGCAGCCATGCCGCATGCGAGAATCCAAACGAAAAACGGTGTGTGCCGCCGCACGCCCCCCCGCACACCTCCGCCGCCAGCGAATTGTCGGCACACCAGACCACACCCACGCGCGTGGATTCCACCGCGCGTCGGTAACACGCCACCAACTCATCAATGCCACTGAAGTGTTCCAGATGGTCCACATCAATGTTGGTGACGACCGTGACGTGGGGCCGGTAAAGCGCGAGCGTGCCATCGCTTTCATCAGCCTCCACGACGAGACGACATACGCCTCGGCCCTCACGCCGCCCCGCACCCGAGCCCAACCCCGCCGACTCCCCGCCGATGCACCACTCGATCGCGAGCCCCACTTCTTGAAAAAGCCGCGCGATGAAGACGGTGGTCGTCGTTTTGCCGTGCGCCCCGCACACCGCGATGCTCTGCGGCGCAACCGACACCCAGGCGGCAAGCGCGACGCCGCGGTGCAGCACCGGAATGCCGGCCGCAAGCGCGGCCGCAATCTCGGGCTCCGCATCGGGGATCGCCGTGCTGCGAATCACGCACACGGGGATGCCGGCCCGGCGTGCCTCAACCAACGGCGCAATATGCGTCGGCGCGTGCGTCGCTGCCACCGTCACACCGTCGCACTGCGCACGTGCCGTCAGGGCATTCGGGCTGACATCACACCCATCCGCCGACCAGCCCCGCGCGACGAGGAGGTGCGTCAATCCCGCCACGCCGACCCCGCCGATACCCATCACGTGCGCGCGGCCCGGCTTTCCGGCGGCCAACGCATCGGCAATCAAACGCTGTTGATCATATTCCCGCACCCGCCCCACCTTCGCCTTCACCCGCTGGGCATCAGTCGTCGATTGAACGACTCAGGACATCTTTGACCCGCCTTAAAAGCTCGTCGGCCGCTATCGGTTTGACCATGGGGTCGATGGTGCTGCCGTCCGCCCGGAGACATTCGATGATATCCATGTAGCCCGTCATAAACAATACCGGCGGGGGATTGCGATACGTCACGGAGAGTTCCCGCTCCAACTCCAGCCCCCCTTTTCCCGGCATACAGACGTCGCAGATGATCAGCGCCACGCGACCGCGATTCATGCCGTACAGACGCAACACGTCGGTACCGTCACACGCCTCCAGCACGTGGTATCCGTGGGCCGTCAGGGTTTGCGACAGCATCTTCCGCACATGATCCTCGTCCTCTCCCACCAACAGCCATTCGCCGCTACCCGTAGAGTCCCCCTCACGCGCGACGACATCGGCCGGTTTGGATTGAACTGCCAACGCGTTAATGGCCGGCAGCAACACCGTACAGGTGGTGCCCACGCCCACTTCCGACATGTACCCGATGTGGCCATTGTGCTGCGTGATAATTCCGTGCACGGTCGCCAGTCCCAAACCCGTGCCTTTGCCCTGCTCCTTGGTGGTGAAGAAAGCTTCAAAGAGATGATCCTTCACCGTCTGAGCCATCCCGGTGCCGGTGTCGACGACAGCGAGAACCACCGTCATCCCCGGCCGTATCCGTAACGCCGCAGCCTGTATGGCGTCGAGGTTTTCGACCTGCGTACGAAGCGTCAACACACCGCCGCGCGGCATGGCGTCGCGCGCGTTGACACAGAGGTTGAGCAAGACCTGCTCGATCTGGTTGATGTCCGCCAGACACTCCGGCAGATCAGGATGCAGATCGATCCGGAGGTCGATATTTTCACCGATGATCCGCCGCAGCATCTTCTCCATTTCAAGGATGATCGGGTTGAGGCTTACCGATTCCTGACGCGCCACCTGCCTCCGGCTGAAGGCCAACAGCCGTCCGGTCATGTGCGCCGCACGGCGGCCGGCTTCAAAGATCTCGGATACTTCGTGACGGAACGCATCGCCCGGTTGCATTCGCTTCAGCATGATTTCCGAGTAGCCATTGATCACCTGCAGCAGGTTGTTGAAATCATGCGCGATGCCGCCCGTCAGATGCCCCACCAGTTCCAGCTTCTGCGATTGCTCCAACTGGTCGCGCAACAGGCGGCTCTTTTGGTCGGCGCGGCGATGCAGAATCAATTGCCAGAGGCTTTCCATGAACAGACTGACCTGCTGGACATCAATCTCCTCATAATCCGCCGCCTTGTTGCAGACCCCCGCCAGCACCTCCACCCGATCGTTGACGCTGACGGGCACGCAGATCTGGCGGTTCAGGGTCAGGCGGCCGGCGCCATCGCCAAAACTGAACGCCGCATTGTTGACCACCAGGGGTTTCCGCGTGGCCCTGCAATTCGCCCATGGCGTACCCGGCAAAGGCAACACCGTACCCATGGGCAGAAAAGGCGCGTCTTCCACCTCGTTGCCCCGCCGGATCTGCATGAAGACGTTCACCTTGTCGCCGTCAACAATATTGAAATAGCCGATCACCGATCCCGTGATCCGCATAATTTCAGCCATGCCGAAGCGGATCATGTCGTTCTCGTTGTCATAGTCGCGGGCCACCAGCGACTGCAACACTTCCAACCGTTCGCTGTTGGCGCGCAAGACGCGTTCGGCACGCCGGAAGTCGGTCACGTCGCGCACGATCCCGAAGACGCCAAACAGTTTTCCGTCTTCACCCCGAAGGGGCCCGTTTGTCACCCAGAGTTGCCGGACCCCACCATCATTGACGCTCACCGTTTCCTCCCCTTGCACGACCATGCCGCGAGCGAGGATCTGTTGGTAACGCTCCATTTCGTGGCGTCCGATGACGACACCCCACACCTGCGTGGGCGTCCGGCCGATCACGCGGTCGGGATCGATGCCATATCGTTTCAAGCCGCCGCGGTTGAGGAACTGCTGGTAGCGTCCCTGAAAATCGACGATGTAGATAAAATCAGAGGAGCCTTCAATGACATTGCGCAACAGCTCCGACGTTTCATGCTGCTTCTGTTCGGCTGCCAGATGCGCCAGGCGCGCCCGAAGTGCGGTGATGCCGAAGCTGATGTCCCGCGACAGCTCCCGGAGAAACTCGATTCCTTCCTCCGAAAACGCGGCATCCGTAGCGGCACACACCACCAAGGCGCCATAGAGCGTTGCGCCGTCCCACAAGGACATCGTGGCGCAGGCCCGCACACGGCTGTCCACCCTTCCCAACGGACGACAGAGCTCCGCGGCAGGGGGCGTATCCCCGCTGCAGACTTCCGACAAGCCGCCTTGAATCGCCCGCGCAAGCTTATGCGGCTCGGGAAAAGCGGCCCATTCGCGCTTTTCCTGAACCGGCTGCGTTTCCTTTCTGGCCGGTTCCCCCCCTGCGGCCAATATCCGGATCCGGCATGCGTTTTCGGATTCGATCCGGACGCCCCAGCACTGGATATAGCCTCCCGCCTCGGTCAGTGCTCGGCAGGCGCCGGCAAGGAGCGCCTCCTCCGAGTCGGATCGTACCAAAACCTGTCCCAGGTCACTGAGAACCGTCCGTGACCGTGTGACGTGAAGCAGGCGTTGCGCCGCTTCTTTTTCATTCGAGATGTCACGAATGATCTCATAGATGCCGCCTGCTTGGCCATCGCTGTCTAAAAGCGGTCCCCGGGTCGTCCAGACCGATCGCGGCACGCCGTCCGGACCGGTCACGGAACGCTCCACCTGGATCTGACCGCCGCTGGAAACGATCCGACGATCATGCTCATCGAGCCCGTTCGGCGTTGGCAAACCGTCAGCCGACGGAAAAAGCCCGATCATATTTTGATGGGTAAAGCCGGGAGGCAGGGCCTGCCCACCGTTGAGCACACGTGTCAGGCGTCCGTCCGCATTGCGCACGGTGATCAACATCGGCGCACTGCCAATCGCCGCGTGAAGCAGGGCATCGGCCGCGCGCGAGGCGCGCTCTGCCAGAAGGCGAGCCTGACGATCTCTCATCGCGCCGATTCCGTGTGCCACCGTATCGGCCAGATCACCCCAAAACCGTAGCCTGGAACCGGAAAAAACAGCCGCATCTGCAGCAACCAGCGCCAGAACTCCGAATCGACTCAATCCCGTTCGCAAGGGAAACGCCGCGCAAAACCCCCGGCGATCACCCAGTGAGAACCAACGCCGAAAGAACGTGTTGGACGTCACGGCGGAAACAACCGGTTCGCCCGTCTCCAACGCATGGACAAGCGGCAACGTGTCGGCGAGCACGCTCCCGTCGATCCGGAACGACCGTTCGCTCAACGCCCCATGAAATCGACCGGCCGATGCAGTAAAACGCACCACACACGGATCGTCCGTGTCAATCAGCCCGATGCGGGAACAGGCGCAACCGGCGAATGTGAGCAGCGCCTCACAAACAGCCTGCAGGGCGTCCGCCTCGCCTGCGGCCCCGTAAATGACCCGGTGAACCTCCCGCCAAATGCGCAACGCTTCATCGGCCGGCCACCCGTGTGAAGACACGCCGTCCAAAACGTTTTCCGCGTTTGCCGCGCCATTCCCCGAGGCCTGCGGTACGCCACCCGTGATGTCACTATCGTTTTCCGGCATACAACACATGTTTGAGTAATTACGCGTTTATGCACTATACCAAAATTCACGCCGGATGCCAAACCGGAAATGGCAGGGCAAACGCATGAGGCGCTTGCAAAACCTCCGGTTTGTGCAAGCGGAGAGGGTTCAGGGTTCGGGGTTCAGGAGGCGTTTCCGGCCTGAACCCCGAACCCCGAACCCCGAACCCCGATTCTCGGCGCTTCCAAGGGTTTCGCTACGGGGTAACCGCCGCATACAGGTCGTAGCCGCGGCCACCCGTAATGGCGACTTGCGCCCAATCCCCCGGACGGGCGCCCGTCAGCACGCCGACGACGCGCGTCACGCCGTCTACATCGGGAGCCTGACGTTCGAGCCGCGCCTCCCAGGTCGGACGGCCGCGCAGCGGGCGAGCGGTGCGGATGAGCAGGGCGTCGGCGCGCGTGCCGGTCAGCTCGCGTCGTTTCTCATCCACAATCCGCCGTTGCGCCAGCATGAGCCGCCGCCGCCGTTCCTCGGCCACTTCAAGCGGCGGAACAGCGCCCATCCGGTAAGAGGCCGTCCCCGCTTCGGGCGAGTAGACGAAGACCCCCACATGGTCAAAACGCGCCTGCTTCACGGTGGCCAGAAGATGCTCAAAATGGGCGTCTCCTTCGCCGGGAAATCCAACCAGGCAGGTGGTGCGCAAAACCGCGCCCGGTACGGCGTTCCGGATCCGCTCGGCAAGCCGTGCGACCGGCTTGATCGTATCGGCCCGCCGCATCGCTCGCAGGATGTCGGGGTGGCTGTGTTGCACCGGCACATCGAAATAGCGGCAGACGTGCCGGGACACGGCGACGGTTTCGAGCAGCGCGTCGGAGATCAGCGACGGATACCCGTACATCACACGTATCCAGAAGCGGCCGTCCAGGGCATCCAGCATCCGCAACAGCGTCGCCAGGCCGTCGGGCTCCCGGCGCTCCCGGCCATAGGCGGTCGTGTCCTGCGCAATGAGATTCAATTCGCGCGCGCCGGCGCCGAGGCACGCGCGGGCTTCGGCCAGCACCTCCTCCATCGGCCGCGAGCGGAGCTTCCCGCGGATGCCCGGTATCGCGCAGAACGCGCAGGCATGGCTGCATCCGTCGGCGATCTTGAGCCAGGCGAACGGCCCGCCGCTGAACGAGAGCGTCGGCCGGGTGGGCGTGAACAGACGCGACGGTTCTGCCGTGACCGCGACGATGCCCCGCTCACCTGCGGCCACGCGGCGGATGATCGCTCCGATCTGATCCAGCGCATCCACGCCGACACAGGCGTCAATATCCGGGAAACTCTTGAGCAGACGGTCGCCATACCGTTGCGCCATGCACCCCGTGACCACCACGCCGCGGCAGCCGCCAGCCGTCTTGAGCCCGCACACCTGCAGAATAGCCTCGGCGGCCTCTGCGCGCGCGTCGCCGATAAAGGCACAGGTGTTGACGATCACGACATCGGCCGCCTCCGGAGCGGGTGCCAGAACCAGGCCATCGTCCAACACAAACCCGGCCATCACCTGGGCATCCACCACATTCTTCGAACACCCCAGACTGACGAACCCGACCGAAACCGATTTTGAACGCAACACACCACTCCCTCTTCTGCCGAAATCTGACTCACGAACATCGCCCGCCAACACCCGCGCGCCAGCCACAGCCTCACTCAAAATAGGGCGGCGGAGGCGGAAGCACGCGTACGGAAACGACCGGCTGGGAAGCCGACCGTTCGGTCAGCCAGGCGAGGAAGCGCACACCGAGCAGCAGAATGGCCACGCCCGCCACGACAGCCACGGCGAGCATCATCCGTCGGGGCGTTAGCCACTCCGAGGGCAACCGCGGCATGCCGCTCCAGATTCGAGCCACTTCCCGCACCACCACCCGGGACGGGCACCACGCCGCTTCGCCCGATCGTTTTGGAGGCGGTGGGGCCGTCTCTTCCGGGAGATCATCCGGTTGCTCCGCTGTCGGACTCCCGCCGCTGAACGGGAGAACCCGGGGCGGCAGCGCCGCCGGCTCGCGGACGCCACGGGATTGCCGCTGCGGAGCAGTCGGCCTCTTGTTTTGCGCGAGGGTAAACAGATCAGAGGCCGGTTCTTCTGCCGGTTCGTCCAGCGGCATCACCTCCGGGGCGGGTTCCGATTTCTGCTCGATCCGTTCGCCAGGCGACGGTGCATTCCCCTGTGCAGGCGGTTGGAATCCCGGCCCGGACGTGATCGGCGCAGACAGGGACGCGGTCTCCGGCTTGCGCGCATCCGGCTGCAACCGCGCTGACACCGGAGGGGCGACCGATACCGCGCGGCGCTGAATCTGGGGGGGGCGCTTTCCCGTGAATATCTCGATGAATTCCGCAACCAACGGGTCCGGCTCGATGCCGACACATTCGGCATATAGCTTGATAAAACCCCTTCCGTAGAGCGGCGCGGCAATCCTGCGGAAATCCTCGAGTTCGAGATCTTCCACAATCTGCACCATCATCCGGGTGGTCTCGGCGACCTGCTGGGATGTCAGCCCTTTCCGTTCACGTGCTTCTTTTAAGATCGATCCTAGCGCCATAAATCCGCACCTGCCTTCCCGTTACCTCAACCCGCCCGCGGTGTCTTCGGAACCGTCCGACGGTTCTTGGGCATCCGATTCAAACACACCTCCAACAGACTCCTCCAGATTGGCTGAAGCTTCCGACGAACCGTCAGTATGCGCATATCCAGCATCCAGATCAACCAATATATCGCGGGGGGCCACGCCCTGCGGAGGTCCGATGATCCCGCGCGCTTCCAATAGATCCATAATGCGACCCGCGCGTGTAAACCCGATGCGCAGCCGCCGCTGCAGCGTGGACGTCGACGCGCGGCGCGTGTCCCGAATCACGCGCATCGCCTCCCGCACCATCACCTCATCGCCGTCTTCCTCAGCCGCCCCCTCGCCCTCGCCTCGCGCGGCGTCTGTCGTCCCCTCGTGGCCGGCATCATCCGCGTCGACGTCATCGGCGCCCAACTCCCGCACCTTCTCGAGCTTGGTAAGGAAGGTGTCGTCAAACGCCGCACGGCTGTGCTCCTTGACAAACGTGACCACGCGGGCGATCTCGTCGTCGCCGACCCAGGCCCCCTGGACGCGCACCTGTCCGAGTTTGGAATCGAGAAAAATCATGTCTCCTCTGCCGATCAAGCTCTCGGCGCCCTGGGCATCGAGAATGATCCGGCTGTCGTTCCTCTGTGCGACCTGGAATGCGACACGCCCCGGAATATTGGCCTTGATGGTGCCGGTGAGCACATCGACCGAAGGCCGCTGCGTGGCCAGAATCATATGGATGCCTGCCGCGCGCGACACGGCCGCCAAACGCGAAATGCTCGCCTCGACCTCCTTACCGACGGTGGTCATCAGGTCGGCCATCTCATCGATGACAATCACAATATGGGGCAGTTTCCGTGGAAAGCCGTCGTCCACCGGTTCGGTGTCCGGACCGGGGGCGAAGAGGTCGTCCTGCTGCACGATCATCCGGTTGTTGAACGCGGCAATGTTGCGGGTTTTGGCCGCTTGGAACATTTTCAGCCGCTTGTCCATCTCGCCCAGCGCCCACCGCAGGGAATACGCCACCTTCTTGGGATCGGTGATGACCGGCACGAGCAAGTGCGGCAGATCGTTGTAGGGCGGGAACTCGACGCGTTTGGGGTCGACCAGGATCAGGCGCAGTTCCTCCGGCGTCCGGCTCATGAGCAACCCGATGAGGATGGCATTCAGACACACGCTCTTGCCCGATCCCGTCTGACCGGCGACCAGCATGTGTGGCAGTGTCGCCAAGTCGAGCACCAGGTCCTTGCCCACGACATCCTTGCCCATGGCCAGGGGCAGGCCATACGTCCCTTTCGTCCACATGTCACCTTCCAATACCTGGCGTAACGTCACCTTCTGCGCCACCAGGTTGGGCACTTCGATGCCGCACACCTTCTTGTTCGGAATCGGCGCCAGAACCCGCAGGCTGGCGGCTCCGAGCGCGAGTTGGAGGTTGCGCACTTCAGCGGCGATCCGTTCCACGCGGACACCCGGGCCGGGCAGCACCTCGTATTGGGTCACGACCGGCCCCGGAATGATGTTGGTCACCTCGATCTGAATGTTGAACTCTTTAAATTTGGCGACCAGATTGGCGGCCGTCTGCTGCATGTCGCCCACCGTCGGCCGGTCATCGGGAACCGGTGAAAGCAACTCGACCGGCGGCAGACGATACGGTTCCAGCGGCGTCTCAGATACACCGGCATCATCGGCATCCGCCACCGACGAAACAGCCGCATCCGCACCCTCCGCCGCTGGCGCATCGGCAACGCCGCGCTGTTCGCGTTTCGCCGCTTCGCGCATCGCAGCCGCCTTGTTACGTACGTCATCTTCCGGTTGCGGCGAAACCTGGAGGCGTTCTTCGGCCAGCATCCGTTTGCGCGCTTCGAAGACGCGCCGGGTCTCTTCTTCCTGCTGCTGTCGCGACAGCCGTTCCTGCTCGCGCGCCCGACGGACGGACTCCCGGGTCTCCCGCACCCGATCGCGTTCCGCGTCCTTTGCGGCACCCTCCGCTTCGCGGCTCAGACGCGCCGCCACCGCCAGCGCGTGTTGGCGCCGCTCCTGCCACCGCTGCCGGAACCAGGCCCCCGCGCGCCACAGCGTCCGCACGCCAACCGTCAGCACCCCGAACACCACCACCAGCGTCACCGCCACCACCGCGCCACCCACCGGATTGAACCAGCGCTTGAGAAAGCACGTCATCACCCATTGCCCCACGACGCCGCCCGCATTCGGCGTGATGTTGAGATCCCGCATTGGCTCCAACACCGGCGTCGCTCCGGACGCTAATTGTATGAGCGCGCACACCATCACGAGAAACAGGAAACCCCAGAGCAGCCGTCTCCCGAGCCGCACGGGATTGCCGAATACCATGAGCAGGCCGATGAGTATCAGCGTCGGCGGCAACAGCCACAACGCAAACCCGAACAGCGCATAGCCCCAGAAGATCAGCCAGGCGCCGACCACGCCCATCAAATTCGCGGGCGGCATATTGGCCGGCACATGAATCCACGACACATCCCGGCAATCATACGTCACCAGAGCGAGCAGCGGAAACAGGCTGGCCGGAATCAATGCGGCGCCTGCCAGGCGAGCCGCCAGTTTCGGCGGCGTCGCCGTATCCTGTGTTTGCGTGAGGTCTGCCATAGCCATCATCCTTCGGGATCCGCTTCGGAACCATCCCCATCGGGATCCGCCTCCGACGCGGCTTCCGGTTTCGCCTCCGGCACGGTCTCCGGCTGCAACGCCAGCACGGTCACGGCCGGCGGCTCCGTCTCGGCCGTTTCGACCGACAAGTCAAAGGGAATAAAAACCTTCACCGGCAGGACGTTTGTACCGAGCCGCTGCGCATCGCGCATATCGACAAAGACCGAAACCTGGCCGGGTTGCATGGCGTTGACCACTTCCGCACGGCCGGTCAGCCGTACGGACACCTCGGGCGGCACGCAGCGCCACGCCTGTCCGTCGCCGGGAAACCCGGTCACAAGCGCCGTGACGTTCGAAAAACTGATCGTGAACCGATCCGTGATGATCTTGACCTCAACGGTCACTTCGGCAGGATCAAATTTGACAAGCCGGGACACGCTGGGTTGCAAAATCTGAACCGTCTTCTTGTAGCCTTGTACGCGGCCGTCGACGTCCACCGGATCCGTCTGCAACTGCACCCCGCTGGCGGCCATCTCTTCGAGCTGATCGCGCGAGCCGGTCACGCGAACCGTCTTGGGTGTGTAATCCACGACCACACGCCCCCGGTAGGGCTTCCCCAGCACGACCGGCTCCGCCACCGGCAACTCGATCTCGCCGCGCACGTCATAGGTGACCTTCGCCATCTTGGGTTCGATTTTGATCGCCCGTATCTGCCGGTTCCCCCCCTGGAGATTGCGCACGGTCAAACGGAACTCCTCGGTATTGCCCGTGATGCGGGAACGGTTGCCCGCGGCCGACCGCAACAGGCGACGGATCCACGATCCCTGTCCTGTGCGCCCTTCCGAGACGCTGGGACGGACAATCATGCGGAGCTGGCGGCTGTCCAATCGCTGCAGTTCCGTCAGCGACCCCTGAATGGTCACCGACACGGCGAGCGGCTCGATCGTCGCAGCCGCCACCTGTGCCTGCGGATCCAGATCCAGCGGCACCATCACCGTCTCCGTGTGCCGTATGCGCGCCCGGATAAAAAGATGGAGAGCGGTCGCCAGCACCAGCGCCACCGTCTTCCATCGCCAGTCGCGCAGCACCCAGAATAAAACATCGCGCAGAACCGCGTTCTGCCGCCATCCCGTGGCGGGGTTAGTCATGACGCACCTCCCGCTTCCGATGGACGAACTGCAGGAACCGTTGCGAAAAACCGTTCTCTGTACTCCGCTGGTTGAGACGCTCCAGAAATCGCCCGAACGTCATGTGGTCGTCGGATTGCCGCGGATCCAGCGCCCGCAAATAGCGGCGCAACGCGTCCGGACGCATCCCCCGGTAGAATTTGCCGTCGTGCGCGATGGACACGGCCCCCGTCTCTTCGGAGATGACAATGACGACCGCGTCGTTCGCCTCGCTCAACCCCACCGCCGCCTGATGGCGCGTCCCCAGCCCCTTCAAATCAGGGCGTTGCCGCTCCGACAGCGGAAAAATGCACCGGGCCGCCACAATGTGCTCGCCCCTGACGATCACCCCGCCGTCATGCAACGGCGCGGGCGGATAAAAGAGCGTCTGGAGGAGTTCCGAAACCAGCGGAGCCTCGATCCGCACGCCCGTTTCCACAAACATGTCGAGATTCTCCGTCCGCTCGATGGCGATCAGGGCGCCAATCCGCCGCTCCGAGAGCTGGTCCACCACTTCGTAGAGTTTTTCCGACACACGCTCCGGCTGCATGTGCCGCACGGCCTGCCACGGCAACGTGCTGAGAAACGGTTGTTTCCCGAGAATGGCCAATCCCCGGCGAAATTCCGGATGAAAAATGATGATCACCCCGAAGGCGAGGTACAGCGCCAACCCGCCAAACAGCCAGCCGAGCACATCAAGCTTGAAGATGCTGATGGATGCGAAAACCACGAAAATCACGATTCCCAGTCCCATCAGGATGGCTGCGGCCCGCGTCCCGCGGATGAAGCGCAGCATGTAATAGAGCACCGAAGCCAGAATGGCGATCTGCAGAATATCCCGGAATTCGATCTGGAGCGATGTCAGCATTTTACGGCCTGCCTCTCTCCCGGTGCAACCGAAACCAGAACACGCAACGCGTCCACGGTCTCCCGCACATCGTGAACCCGCACGACGGATGCGCCGCGCTGCACGGCGAGCATCGCGGCGGCGACGCTCCCGGCCATCCGCTCAGCCGGCTGCGATCGCCCGGTCAGGGCCCCGATGAACCGCTTGCGCGACAGTCCGACCATGACCGGCGCCAGCGCCGTCAGCCGACCCAGCTCGCGAAGCAGCGCGACGTTATGCTCCACCTCTTTGGCAAAGCCGAATCCAGGATCGACCAGAATCGCCTCCGCCGCCACGCCGGCCGCGCGGGCGGCGTCAACCGCCGCGCGCAATTCGTCACCCACCTCCCGCACGACATCTCGATACACGGCGAGGCCGTTCATGGTTTGCGGCGTGCCACGCATGTGCATGAGCACCACGCCCGCACCCGTCTCGACCGCCACCCGCCGCATCGCCGGGTCGCCCCCGAGCGCCGTGACGTCGTTGATGATGCAGGCGCCTGCCGCGACGGCCGCGCGGGCGACCGCCGCCTTCCGGGTGTCGACCGCCAACGGCACCCGCGTCCGGCCGGCCAGCGCGCGGATGACCGGAATCACGCGGCTCAGTTCCTCATCAACCGGCACCTCGAACGCACCGGGCCGCGTGGACTCTCCGCCGATATCCAGCATGTCGGCTCCGGCTTCCAGCAGGGCCACGCCGTGGGCAACCGCACGATCCGGCGATCCGTCCCACAAACCCCCGTCGAAAAAACTGTCGGGCGTAACATTGACAATACCCATGACCATCGGCCGGTCCAAGCTGACCGTCCGTCCGTCACACCGCCACATTGTCTCTCTGCCACAGCCCATCGCGCACGTTCCCCCGGGTCAGGCAGGCGGCACGGGTGGCGCTGGCGGAGCCGGTGCCTCGCCATCGACAGCCGCCGCCAGCGTCTCCGGCGCGGGAGCCGTTTTCAGCGCTTCGGCCTGCAACCGAGCCTGCGCCTGAGCCTCGGCCACAGCTTCCCGTTCGGCACGCGCCCGGCGCTCCTGCTCATCCCGCTCAGCCAACTCCCCACGTGTCAGAAACCGCCCCAGCTTCGCCAGATCGGCCACCTCGCGACCGTCCATCGTCTCCTCTTCGAGAAGGCGGTCGACCAGAAGCTGCAGCTTGTCGCGGTTAGTCGTCAGCAGGGCATCGGCCCGGTCGCAGGCATCGCGGATCAGCCGGCTGATCTCGGCGTCAATCCGCTCCGATGTGGCATCGCTGTGCGACTGCGTCCGCGAGACTTCACGCCCGAGAAAGATGAGTTCCTGATTTTCTCCAAACGCCTGGGGACCGATCACCTCGCTCATCCCGTATTCGCAGACCATGTGGTGCGCGATCTGGCTCGCCATGCGGATGTCCATCCGCGCGCCGGTGGAAATATCGCCGGTATGCAGTTTCTCCGCAATGCGCCCGCCCATGAGCACAACCAGTTGGTCCAGCAGCTCGTTGCAGGTGCGGTTGAGCACGTCGTGATCCGGCAGCGACATCGTCGCCCCCAGCGCCTGGCCTCGCGGGATGATCGTGACTTTGTGCACCGGTTCGGTATGTTCCAGCAAGACCTGCGTCAGGGCGTGCCCCGCCTCATGCCACGCGGTGATATTCCGCTCCTTTTCGCTCATCGCCCGGCTGCGCCGCTCGCGGCCCCACAACACTTTATCGCGGGCTTCCTCAAGATCGGTCTGATCAATCCCCTCTTTGTTCTGACGCGCGGCCAGCAGCGCCGCTTCGTTGAGGAGGTTGGCCAGATCGGCCCCGGAGAATCCCGGCGTGCCACGGGCCGAGCGACGCAGGTCCGCGGTCGGGCCGAGTTTCAGGCTCTGCGCGTGCATCCGCAGAATCTCCTCGCGACCGTCGAGCGTCGGCAGGTCGATCATGATCTGACGATCAAACCGCCCGGGCCGCAGCAAGGCGGGATCGAGCACGTCGGAACGGTTCGTCGCCGCAATGATGATCACGCCTTCGGAGGTCTCGAACCCGTCCATCTCAACGAGCAGCGCGTTGAGCGTCTGCTCCCGCTCGTCATGCCCCCCGCCAATCCCGGTGAATCGGCTGCGACCAACGGCATCGATTTCGTCAATGAAGATGATGCACGGCGCGTTCTTCTTGCCCTGCTCGAACATATCGCGCACGCGCGACGCCCCGACCCCCACAAACATCTCCACAAAGTCCGAGCCGCTGATGCTGAAGAAGGGGACATCGGCCTCGCCGGCAATCGCCTTGGCCATCAGGGTTTTGCCCGTGCCGGGCGGTCCCATCAGCAGCACCCCCTTGGGAATGCGCCCCCCCAGTCTGGAAAATTTCTTCGGCTCCTTGAGGAACTCGACGATCTCCTGCACCTCTTCCTTGGCCTCCTTGATCCCGGCCACGTTGGCGAAGGTGATCTTCTTCTTGTCCTGATTCAGCATCTTGGCGCGGCTCTTGCCGAAATTCATCGCGCCCACGCCCGAAGCCCGTACCTGCCGCATGAAGACGAAGTAGAGCAACCCGATGAACAACACCACCGGGAGCAGTTGGAACATCAGGGCCGTCCAGACCGATTTGGTCGCGACCGAAGGATTCACGCCATGCACACGCAACCGCTCGTTGAGAGACGTGCCTTCGGAATCCAGGATGACCAGTTTGAACTTTTCAAGCCCGCCCTTCTTGACGGCGCGCACATGGAGGATGCCGCCCGAGGGGTCGGGGATGAACTCGACCTTTTCAATCTCGCCCGCAGCGGCGAGCCGCTCCAGTTCTCCCTGGGAAATGTCGCGCATGCCGCCGGCGGACCGGTTGCCGGACATCATCCATAAGGTCACACCCAAAAACACGAGGACGACCAGCCAGGCCAGCATAAAACGTTGTGGCGGGCCCCCGGCGGGACGCTTCCCGCCATCTCCACCCTTTGGCAGCGGAGGCGGTGTCTTCGGCATATCATGCTCCGATTCGTCAGTCATCATTTTACGGCAATTGCTCCTGATAAATGCCCTCAGTATAGACCACCCACGAGCTGGGGTCAATCACAGCCATTCTAATTTTGAGCACATCCGACCAGTCGAAATCGCTATCGGGTTCGGGGTCGGGGTCGAATTCCCTGCATTCTCGTCAATTTCGGTCCCGATCCCGATTTGGATCCCGATAGCGGCTGCCAGTGTTAGAATTGCTGCCAACGGGCGCGTAGGCAACCCTCACGCCAACCCTCACGCCTCGCCCGGGATTCGCACGTCGCAGAGGATGGGCAGGTGGTCGGAGAGGGTCGAGGGCTTAGGTTGTAACGACTCCACGCGCCCAGGTGCGGGTGGCACAGAAGGCCCGACCCTGATAAACCTCGTCCCTGATAACCCTGAACCCTTCGCTTGCACAAACCAGAGGTTTTGAAAGCGCCTCAATAGGTTAATCCGCTACGATGACAAAATCGGCCGCGCATTCGAAACGGACGGGGGCCGTCCCGGACGACGAGTAGACGCGTAAGATGTACGTGCCCGCCGGAACCGATCCAACGACCACATCGCGTCTATCGCCCTCCTGAACCATAGGCAGCATCCGGGTGTTCGCACCATCCGCCTGACTCAGGGTGGCAATCAGTCTCACGTCTTCAGGAGCCTGGAGCGTAATACCGGCCTGCGTTCCCGCCCCCAGATAAAGCGTGTCCGTGAAAGCGTTTGCGAGCCGCAAGCCATCGGTGAAGAAGGCCGGCTTCAGATTGGGCAGCGCCGCAAAGCTCGCGACATCCGGAACCGGATCCACCAAGAGCTGCCACGCAGCCGATTCGGGCAGATGATCGAATATCATCTGGTTGGCCGGCGTGTTAAAGTAGTAGGCGCGGCGCGCCGCATAGGCGTCTTCGACCTGTTCAGTCTGACGCGCCCCCCAGGTCGCGTCTAGAAGCATCCATGTCTGGTCAACCTCGACCGCGTTCCAGGCGTGTTTGAAGGCGCTGACGAGCGTATCATCCTCGGTGCCGCGATAGCCGCGCACATCACCGATCAGATATGTCGCACGCAAGCCGACGCTTTGCGCCAATGCGTCGAACAGCCAGGCGTAGCCAATGCAGACCGTCGTGCCGCGGCGCAGCACGCTGAGCGGGTCGTGGTCGTGACAGTAGTCCTCGGCGCCAGCGACCACGTGCGCCCACTCTTCCGTATCGTACCGGATATAATCGGTGATCCAGTCGTAAATCGAGCGGGCACGCTGCAGATCGTTGGTGCTGCCGTCCGTGATCTCAAGCGCCAATGCGCGCACTTCGGCTGGAATGGGCTGTCCCGCGCTGGCGCGCAAAGCGGCAAACAGGGGGTGCTCGCCCGTGGCGCCGGCGGCGGCCACCCCCGCGCCATCCGGGCCGGCGGCGGGGGGACCGCGCGGCGGCTCGGAGCGCGCCTGGAAAAGGGAATTTGAAAATGCATGCGGCTGGGATGGATCCCGACCGCCGACACCGGGGGAATGCGTCACGCGCCAGACGGCGGCGGTGTGTGGCGCAATAATAGAAGCGGCTCGGACCCCGGACAACGACGCCGGGTCGGCGGGACGCTCATCCCCGCCCCCCGGGCGCGTCGGCTGACGCATGCGCCAGAAGACACCGCAGAGAACAAGGGCTAGCGCCGAGGCCGCGACCAGCACCAGCAGCGCCCGCAACGTCCGCACGGCAACATCCCGTTTTTCGCTGTTTCGCACAACGCCGCTACTCCATCCTTCCCGTGCCCTGCTTGCCGGCGCCACCGACGATGACGGAGACGACCGACTTCAGCCAGCTTCGCAGGGCACCGGCCGCATCGGCGTCAAGCCGTTGCACGGCCGCGGGCCAGCTCGCGCCCGCTAGGGAGGTGACAATCGTTTCGATCGCATCGGGCCTGCCGATCGCGGCCCGTGACGCCAGCGCCTGCTCGATCCGTTCGCACACCGGCTCCCACCCGCCCGGAAAACTCGCACGCGCGGCACCCTCCCCGATCAGGCGGACAAACACGGCGAGCCGCTCCACCCGCTCGCGCAGGGCCTCGTCCACCCGCTGTATCGCGCCGGCATGGCAGCGCGCGCCCTCCAGGGTGCGGGTCATGAATCCGAACCGGACGTGGCGATACCACTGGTCGAGCGCCAGCAGGTTGCCGATGTAGACCAGATTGTTGTGGACCACCCGCTCCGGACGCCGGTAGCCCATGTCGTACGGGCGATCCCCCGGCGGGAGCGTCGGCGGCACGACCAGCAAATCGGGCGTCTCGACGTCGTGGCGCAGCACCTGCCCCGCCGCCAGCACCGACCCGTAAGCCACACGCACCGGGCCTACCGCCCCGCACTGGCCCCCCAGAAAGATCCGCCCGCTCCGCAACAGCACGCCGTCGGTCACGTCGCCGAAGAGTGACGCCGTCGCTTTGTCACCGTGCGGGGTGAAGTTGAAATGGACAAAAGACGACCCGACCTCGGAGTGGTCGTGGCTCCCGGTTCCCCCCGCGAGCAAACAATCGCAGAAGTTGACCAGACTCCCCGTCGTCGCAAAAGGCATGAGGATCGTCTGCTTAAACCCGCAGCAATGGCCGAACGTCGCCCGCTCCTCCAGAAGACACCCCGGCCGCACATGCGCCTGATCCGCGCCGCTCACCCCGTCCAACAACGTCGCCCGCTCGAAACTCCCTCCCCCGAGCACCACGTCCGCCCCCAACTGGCAGTCCTTCAGCCGGATCGGCCCCTCGACGCCCAAACGGCAATTCGGCCCCAGCGCCAGATCACGCCCCTCGAGCCTGCATCCGGGATGGAGCACCACGCCGGCTTCAATCCGTTCCGGCGCCACATCGGGCGCCACGTACACGGTGGCGGGATCCACAAGCACCACACCCCGCTCCTGCAACCGACGTTTTAACGTGTCTGTTTTCATCGGCACTCCTCGGATCCGGATGGGCACGGAGCCCCTCACCGGTATGCATCACACCACGGTCTGGTAGATGGCTGCGGCCACGTGATCATGCCACTGGTCAACAAGCGCCTGCGTCCGCGCCTCGACCAGAATGCGGATTTTGGGCTCGGTTCCGGAATATCGGACCACGATCCGGCCCACGCCGGCAAGCGCCTGCTCGGCCTCCCGGATGGCGGCGGCGAGCGCTGGCACCTCCGGGATCGGCGGCTTTTCGCGAACCTTCAGTCCCGTCAGCCTCTGGGGATATTCCTCCATGCAGGCGGCCAGCGTCGCGAGCGATTTGCCGGTTTGCTTCATGACGCGCATCACCTGCAGGGCGCTGATGATGCCGTCGCCGGTTGTGGCAAAGTCGTGAAAAATCAAGTGCCCCGATTTCTCTCCGCCCAGCGAAAGGCCGGACGCGCGCATCCGCTCGATCACGTACCGGTCGCCGACGTCCGTCACCGCGACGGAGATGCCGTGCCGCTTCATCGCCTCGTGCAACCCCAGGTTGCTCATGCTCGTGCAGACCAGCGTGTCTTCGGCCAACACGCCCGCCTCGTGGAACGCCAGCGCGCAGATCGCCAGAATCCGATCGCCGTCGACGACACACCCGTCCGCGTCACTGAAGATCACCCGGTCGGCATCGCCGTCCAGCGCGATCCCGAGATCCGCGCCGCACTCCCGGACGCGCCCGGCCATCACCTCGGGATGGAGCGCGCCGCACCCATTGTTGATGTTGTAGCCGTCCGGGTCGGTGTTCATTTTCACAATCGACGCGCCCAGCTCACGAAAGATGTACGGCGCCATCTGGTAGCCCGCGCCATTGGCGGCGTCCAGAACAATCTTGAGCGGACTCAGCTTCTCGTTGCGGATCGTGCTTTTGGTGAACTCGATGTAGCGCCCGCGGGCGTCGTCCACGCGATAGGCCTTGCCCAATTGATCGCTTCGGATGTGGTCCGAGAGAATACGCCCGCTCAACACCCGCTCGGAGATCGCCTCCTCCGCCGCGTCGTCGAGCTTGTAGCCGTCGGAATTGAAGAGCTTGATGCCGTTGTCGTCAAATGGATTGTGCGACGCCGTCACCATGATCCCCGCATCCGCCGCGAGCGAGCGAGTCAGGTGCGCCACGGCGGGCGTGGGCACGGGGCCGACGAGAAAGACGTCGGCGCCCATCGAGACGAGGCCGCTGGTCAGGGCGCTCTCGAGCATGTAGCCGGAAAGCCGCGTGTCCTTGCCCAGGACGACGCGCTTGCTGCTGTGTCCGCTCGCGCCGATCACCGCCGCGACGGCCTTGCCGATCTGCAGCGCCATTTCGGGGGTCACCGGGTCGCAATTGGCCTGCCCCCGAACGCCGTCCGTGCCAAACAATTTTCCCATATGCATCCTCTCGATTCCGTGTGTCAATTGGTTATTCGACGGTGACGCTCTTCGCCAGATTGCGCGGCTGGTCAATGGGACAGCCTCGGAGACGGGCGACGTGATACGCCAGCATCTGCAGCGCGACGACCGTGACGATCGGCGTGGTATACAAACCCAGGCGCGGCACCTCGATGACGGCGTCCGCAACGGCACACGCCTCGTCATCACCCTCCGTGACGATTCCCAGGACCGGCGCGCTGCGGGCGCGGCATTCCTGCGCATTGCCCAGCGTCTTTTCCTTGCCCGGAATGTCATTCAACAAAGCCACCACCGGCACGTGTTCGTCCAGCAGCGCGATGGGGCCGTGCTTCAGTTCGGCCGCGTGGTAACCCTCGGCGTGGATGTAGCTGATTTCCTTGATCTTGAGCGCGCCCTCCAGCGCGACCGGAAAGAGCACCCCGCGGCCGATGTAAAACATGTCGCGTGTCTGACCATAACGCTCGGCCAGCGCGGCGATCCGGTCGTTCTGCGCCAACACGCGGCGCACCGCATCGGGAAGGGATTGCAGCTCGTGACACAGGCCGATTCCCTCCTCGCGGGAGAGCCTGCGGCCACGGCCAAACTTGAGTGCGAGCGCGGTCAGCACCGTGAGCTGGCTGGTAAACGCCTTGGTCGAGGCCACGCCGATCTCGGGCCCGGCATGGAGATAGACGCCCCGCCCGGCCGCCCGGGCGATGGTCGAGCCGACCACGTTGCAGATGCCCGCCACCCACGTCCCTTTTCCCGAAGCCTCGCGCACCGCCGCCAGGGTGTCGGCCGTTTCACCCGACTGGCTCACGGCAAGCACGAGATCATCGGGCGAGAGGATCGGGTTGCGGTAGCGGAACTCGGCAGCCTGCTCCGCTTCGACCGGGATCCCCGCCAGCCCTTCAAAGGCGTATTTGCCGGCCATGCCGGCATGCAGCGACGTGCCGCACGCCACGACCACGATGCGGCGGACAGCGGCCAGCTCGCGTGGCGACAGCCCCAGGCCGGCGCATACCGCCGTGCCCGCATCCAGATCCAACCGGCCCCGAAGGGCGTTTTCGATCGCCTCGGGCTGATCGTGGATCTCTTTCATCATGAAGTGCGCAAACCCGCCCTTCTCCGCCGCGCCGGCATCCCAGTCCACCATGTCCACGCGGCGCGAAACCGGCACCCGGTCGCGGGTACGAATATCCGCCTCCCCGTTCCGGATGTGCACCACATCGCCGTCCTCAAGGTAGACCACCTGCCGCGTCCGGCTGATCACCGCGGTCACATCGCTCGCCACCAGCGTCTCACCGGAGCCCATGCCCAAGACCAGTGGACTGCCCCGTCGGGCCGCAACCAGCTCGCCGGGATGGTCTGCCGAAACCACGGCGATGCCATACGTCCCCGTGACATGCCCCAGCGCCTCGGCCACCGCCGACGCCAGATCGCCGTGGTAACACTCGCCGACAAGCCGGGCCAGCGCCTCGGTGTCGGTCTGGGAGGCGAACACATGGCCCCGCGCCTCAAGGTTCCGCCGCAACGCCGCGTGGTTCTCGATGATGCCGTTGTGAACCAACGCGATCCGGCCCGAACGATCCAGATGCGGATGGGCGTTGGCCTCGGTCGGCGCGCCATGCGTGGCCCACCGCGTATGGCAAATCCCCGTGAACCCCCGACGGCATACGGCGTCCTGCCATTCGGCAGCAACCCGGTCGGCCAGCCCCTGTACCTTGCCGACCGATTTGCAGACATGCAACGTCCCGTCGTCAACCAGCGCGATCCCGGCTGAATCGTACCCGCGGTACTCCAGTCGCCGCAATCCCGCCAGCAGGACGCCGCACGCACCCTCAAGCCCCACGTATCCCACAATTCCACACATCACGGCCTCCCACGAAATTAACCCCCGAGCACATGACCCGGCTCACGCCTCACACCGTGCTGATGAAACCACAACGAACGCCCCTTGTCAAACGTAATGCAGCAATTCCAACAATAGGTGTGGGGTGTGGAATGCGCGAAGCGTCAGGTAGGGCGTCGGCGTCCCGCCGCGCCGCAGGCAAGAGGGGATGATGAGAAAATCTGAAAACTGAAAACTGAAAACTGCAAGCTGAAAGCTGAAAGATTAACCACGGAGCACACGGAAGAGAAAGTGTATGTTTGCGGTTTAAGAAGGCTCTTGAAAACCCCTGGAAAGCGCTGGAAATCCGAGTTCAGCATGCCACGATTCAGACCGGAAACGCCTCCTGAACCCCGAACCCTGAACCCTCCGTTGCACAAACCGGAGGTTTTGCAAGCGCCTCTCAAATCGTGCCGAGGGTCTGCCGCACCGCCTGTTGCCACCCCTGATAAAGCAGACGACGGTGGGCTTCCGGCATGACGGGCCTGAACTCCCGCCCTCCCTTCGCGTGCTCGCGGAGTTCCGCCGGGTTGCGCCAGAATCCAACCGCCAACCCGGCCAGGTAGGCCGCACCCAGGGCGGTGGTTTCCATGATTTCCGGCGTGCGCACCGGCACCCCCAGGATGTCGGCCTGGAACTGCATCAGAAACCCGTTGGCGGCGGCGCCGCCGTCGGCTTGCAGATGCTTCAAGTCCCTGCCCGAATCCTCCTGCATGGCGTCGATCACGTCCTTGGTTTGATAGGCGATCGACTCCAGCGCCGCCCGCACCACATGCTCGCGCCGGGCGCCCCGTGTCAGCCCGAGGATCGCCCCGCGGGCATGCATGTCCCAATAGGGCGCCCCCATCCCGGTGAAGGCCGGCACCACGTAAACGCCCTGGGTGTCAGGCACCCGGTTGGCGTCGTCCTCCGTCTGGGCGGCGGTGGCGATCAGATGCATTTCGTCCCGCAACCACTGGACCACGGCGCCAGCCGTGAAGACACTCCCTTCCAGCGCATAGTCCACCCGCCCGTCAATCCCCCAGGCCAGGGTGGTTAGCAACCCGTGCCGCGATGTCGTCGGCTGCGCGCCCGTGTTCTGCAGCAGAAAACAGCCGGTGCCGTAGGTGTTTTTGGCGCTGCCCGCCTCAAAGCACGTCTGACCGAACAACGCCGCCTGCTGATCGCCGGCATTGCCGGCGATCGGAATGCCGACCCCGCCGAACAAGTCGGGCTCGGTGTCGCCATAAAAGCCGCTCGACGGCCTGACCTGCGGCAACATCCCGTCGGGAATCTCCAAGGTCGACAGGATCTCCGCGTCCCACCGCAGTTCACGGATGTTGTACAACAAGGTGCGCGAGGCGTTGCTGTAGTCCGTCGCATGCACACGGCCGTGGGTCAATTTCCAGATCAGCCAGGTATCGATCGTTCCGAACAGCAGGTCGCCCTGCAGCGCGCGCGCCCGAACGCCGGGAATCTGGTCCAGAATCCACTTCAGCTTGGTCCCCGAGAAATAGGCATCCAGCGGCAAGCCCGTCGTGAACCGGATTTTCTCAGCCCAGCCCTGCGCCGTCAGCGCCTCGCAGATCGCAGCGGTTCTCCGGCACTGCCAGACAATGGCATTGCAGACGGGAATGCCCGTCTGGCGGTCCCAGACCACGGTGGTTTCACGCTGATTGGCGATGCCGATGGCCGCCACATCCGCCGGCCGGGTTTCGCTCTTCGCCAGCACCTCCCGGGCCACCTCGATCTGACGCTCCCAGATTTCCAGCGCGTCATGCTCGACCCAGCCCGCCTGAGGATAGCGCTGGGTGATCTCGCGCTGCGCCATGCCGGCCATGCGGCCGGCATGGTCGAAAAGAATGGCGCGCGAGCTGGTGGTTCCCTGATCCAGCGCCAGGACGACTTTCATCGTTTCTCCCAGGGAAAGGGACAGTCGAGGACGAACCGGCGATTCAACGCCGAAAGCTGCTCCCGCAGCACGGGCGGAACCGGGATGCCGTGCGCGTTCCGGTAGATCGACGCCAGCCACTCCTTCTCGCCCGCGGTATAGATCCGACTCTGTCCGGCGGCCTTCACGGAGTTTCGCAGTTGGCGCATGATCGAGCCGGCGATCGCTTTGAATACCGCCGGATCAATGAACTTCTCGATATTGATGGCCAGAAAGAAGTGTCCCAGCGGGTAGGGTATTTTGGTGCCCGACGCATCGACCCCGTTCAGCTCTTTCATGAATTTCGCATTCGACAGCGCGGCCGACAGCACCTCCACCACGGTCGCATAGCCATACCCCTTGTAACCGGCGGTTTCCTCGCCGATCCCCCCCAGCGGGGTCAGCGCGCACGTCCCCCGCGTCAACGCTTCCAGCACCGTCTTCGGATCTGTCAGCGTGCCGCCGTCGCGCCCCACGACCCACCCCGGCGGCAGGATTTTGCCCGCCCGCTCATAGGCCTCGATCTTTCCCCGTTGCGTGACGGACGTCGCACAGTCAATGTTGAAGTGAAACGCCTCGTCGGTGGGGAATCCGATAGTCAGCGGATTGGTGCCCAGCATGTTTTCAACGCCGAAGGTCGGCGCAATGGAGGGTCTCGCATTGGTCCCGGTGATGCCGATCATCCCGCGGTCGGAACACATGTCGGAATAATAGCCGGCGATCCCGTAATGCGACGAATTCCGAACCGCCACCATTCCCAGCCCGTAGGTAGCGGCCTTGTCGATCGCCGTCTGCATGGCGCGTCTGGAAATCACATGCCCCATGCCGTTGTGGCCGTCAAAGACCGCGGTGGTCTGGCTTTCCGTCACGACGTCGATCCGGGTGACCGGCGAAAGAATCCCCTGGTCAATCCGGTCGATATAGATCGGCTTCAACCTGCCGATCCCGTGGGAATCGATTCCTTTCCTGTCCGCGCTAATCAACACCTCGGCGATGATGCGCGCGTCCGGTTCAGGGGCGCCGAGCTTGACGAACACGTCCTGCATGAAGTGTTCGAGCAGGGCGCTCCCGGTCCACACGCAATCGCGGTAGTCATTCGTCTCGTTCATCGGTCTCTCCTTTGCCAGGGGTGTCAGGCTTGCAGCCTGCCCGTCCGTTTCAGGACCTCTCCCCCATCACCACGCGCGACAAACCGGCGAGATCCCCAAACCCAAACACACGCAGCCAATTAACCACGTCCGCCCCGCCGCTGCAAGCTCAAAGAAATCACCCCTGAGGCTCTTGCAAAACCCCCTCTTCGGTGTTTGCAAGAGAGAAGTCAAAATTCAGGAGTCAGAATATTCGTACACGTTGCCGGTGCGAAGGTTCCAATCCCGAAACCCGAACCCTGAACCCTGAACCCTGCCCCTGTCCCCTGAACCCTGAACCCTGCTCCCTGCCCCCTGAAACCTGAAACCTCCGCTTGCACAAACCGGAGGTTTTGCAAGCGCGCCCCTCATACCAATTTCCGCACCACCCCGCTGACCACGCCCTCCACGGCCAGCTTATGCGCGGGCCGAATGGTCTTGTACGCCCTATTCGCGGGCTCCAGCCTCACCGCCCGCCCCTCCTTGAAGAAGTATTTCATGGTCCAGGCGCCGTCCACACAAGCGATTACGATATCGCCGTTGCGCGGCACACGCCCCCGTTCCACCAGCACCGTGTCGCCGGGCAGGATCCCCGCCTCGACCATCGAGTCACCTTCAACCTTCAGCATGAAGGTCGCCTCGGGCCGGTTGATCAGGTACTCATCGAGGCTCACGGTATCGAGCAGCGCCTCCTCGGCGGGTGACGGAAAACCCGCCGCCACGCTGCCCAGCAGCCTCAGGACACACGCCTCGCGGCGCGGCGGCGCCACAAGCCTGCCGGTCGCGGTGCGCGCCAGCACGCCCGCCTCCACAAGCTTCCTCGCCAGGACGGAGGCCGTGTTCTTGGACCGCACGTTGAAGAGCGCGCACAGCTCGGTCAGCGTCGGCGCCCGACCGTTGCGTCGGACGTAAGCGTTCAGGACGGGAATGCGTTCGGAAAGTTTGGATCGAGGTGACATGCGGACAGTATAGAACATTTGTTCTGTATCTGGCAACGCCAATCGGTTATCCTCTTCCCCCATGGACCCCCGCTACGAAGATTGCTCCCTGCTGCACGTGGACGCCGACGGCTTTTTCGCCGCCGTGGAACAGGCGCTCAACCCGGCCCTGCGCGGCCGCCCGGTCGTGACCGGCGCGGAGCGCGGCATCATCGCCGCCGCCAGTTACGAAGCCAAGGCGCGGGGGATCAAGCGGGGCATCCAGCTCCACGAAGCCAGACGCCTGTGCCCCGATCTGGTGGTTCTCCCCTCGGACTACGAAGCCTACAGCCTCTACTCCCAGCGGATGTTCGAGATTGTGCGCCGCTTCACCCCGCTGGTGGAGGAATACTCGATCGATGAAGCCTTCGCAGATCTTGACGGCTGCAGCGGCATTCTGGACGCCTCGCTGGAGGCGGTCGCCGAACGGCTCCGCCACGCCGTCTTCACGGAGCTGGGGCTCACCGTTTCGGTCGGCATCAGCCTGACCAAGACCCTCGCAAAACTCTGTTCGAAATATCGAAAACCGAACGGGCAGACCATCCTGCGCCGCGAACACGTCACGATCATGCTCCGTCGCACCCCGGTTGGCAAGGTCTGGGGGATCGGGCCCGCCAGTGCGGCGAAACTCCTGGCGGCGGGCATCCAGACGGCGGATGATTTGGTCCGCCTCGATGAAACCGAAGTGCTGCGTCTCCTGCACAAGCCCGGACACGAAACGTGGCGCGAACTGCGAGGCAGGCGCGTCTTCCCGATCCAGACAGAGGTCAAACGGCGCTACGACAGCATGATGCGGGGCCACACCTTTTCACCTCCCAGCGACGACCCGCGACTGGTCTTCTCCGAGGCGGTACGCAACATGACCGCCGCCCTGGCCAGGCTACGGCGGCGCGAGCATCTCGCGTGCGAGGTCGGCCTCTGCCTGCGCCGCAAGGACTACACCGCGCAAGCCGCCGCCGCGCCGCTCCCCTGCCCGACGTCACATGATGGCGAAGCCGCGCCGGTTCTGCGCGCGCTGTTCGACGCCCTGTTCACCCCGGGAGAGACCTATCGCTCCACCTTGGTCTGGCTTGGCGGGCTCGCAGACCTGCGCCACCGCCAGCTCGACCTGTTTGAGGAGACACCGGCACGCCACGCCTACGGGAGACTCGACGCGGCCATAGACCTCCTCAACCGCCGCTACGGACAGAACGCGATCGCCCCGGCAACCCTGTTGGACGGCAGACTCAAGCCCTGGCACCCGCGCGACGCCGCCCCGGCGCGTTACGGCGTACTGCTGGAAGGCGAAGGGGCCCGGCACCTGGCCATCCCGCGGATGACACTGGAAAATCCGGTGTGAGGACAAACCTCGAAAGCGGGGCGAAAACGGGCAGAAAACTGCGGGAGAGCGTTGGGGGAGAGAATGTGTGTCGTGCCCTTTTGCCGATTCTGGCTCTCAACGCCGTTGCGAGGGGTCTGCATTCGTGGCGAAGCCGGGAAAAGCGGTGTCGCGCGGAATACCGCTTGTCTCCAAGACGCTGCCGCCGGGACGGAGGGCTTCGGGACGCCGCGCCAGCCATTTTGGAGTGCGGTGGCAAGCGGTATTCCGCGCGACACCGCTTTGAGGAGGTTCGAGGTAGGGCCGCGGCGCCGCGCCGCAGGCAATAGGGAATGATGAGAAAAGCTTAAAGCCCGCCGCGCGGCTGCGCCGCGAATAAACTCAAGTGTAACTGCGACAGGTCGGAACGGTGTTGGGTTTCACGCTTGAATATTTCTGCGTCAGCGTGGCCCAGAAGGCATTAGGCGGCCATAGGCGGCGGGTGTGTTGGGGGCCTGTATCCCTATCTTACAGGGGGGCGCAAAATCAGA
>Ga0268276_1000159_pt1 | contig 81793 bp, 57 predicted proteins | sample saktaG_4_FD_190145 | JGI IMG/M metagenome (GOLD analysis project Ga0268276, IMG submission 190145) | Saline water microbial communities from Sakinaw Lake, British Columbia, Canada - sak_2010_1_5_45m | ecosystem: Environmental > Aquatic > Non-marine Saline and Alkaline > Saline ... | reverse complement strand
TTCCCAGAATAGAAATTTTAGCTCATTTCGGAGAAAATATTATGTAAAGTGTTTTAATAGTTAGCCTCTGAATATAAACTTGTTAACCAATTTACTTTACATAACCATTTACTTTACATAATGTGCAAGAATGATCGAACAAGCATTAGACTTGATGGCAACCTGGAAGATTACCTTTGGATCGGCAACTGTACCGGACAATCCTCCCTGGCTGACCTTAGCCCATCCCAGGACCTTATTGGCCCTATTAAGACATAAAACCATGAATTCCTCAACATGATCTATCTTAGGGCTCCAGATCCTCTGCAAGACTTCATAGGTATCCCTGCTGCCGCAGACTTTCTGCATATCCGATAACCTGACCTTGTTCCTGTAAAAGATCTCGATCTCTGCCAGGTTAGAAGTGAAGAGAGTGATAGAATCTTTGGCTTTCATATCGTTGCCTCCTCTTCCTTTAAAAATTTATCCTGTTGTTTGGGAATGATATCAGAACCATACCTGGACCTGATGTAATCCATGTCTTTTGGTTTGGTATTGGCAGATTTGAAATCCTTTGGCCTCCAGTACCACATGGATTTCTTGGGTGCAAAGAAGAAACCATTTTTCTTTAGCTCTTCCTTATATGAATAAGTGTTTCCAGAGAGCCAGATCCAATTTCCGCATACTTCAATAGTAACATCCAACCGGATAATCTTTTCGATAATCTCCGGGAACTTGATAAAGTCTTCCCTGGCTTCTTCTTTTGCCTGGCAAAAACCAAAGGTGGGATCTGTCATGACCACTTGATACTGCCTGTTGATTTCCTGCATCGTTGCAGTGTCACCTCCACGATCGGGATGGTAAAGTAAGACCAGCCGTTTATATTCCCTTTTAACCTCATCAAGGGTACGGCATTCATTAAAGAATGGAGTTATCATAATAAATAAGATTTAAGTTTAAGAAAGGATGAAAGTCAATAAGTGATTGAAATACTGTAATAGAGAAGCTGAGTATTACGATATTAGGATAAAGTAATAAGGATTGACAATCTTAAAGAATATGAATTAACCGAGATAAATAAATAACCTATTCAGAATTTGAAATTGCTTTTAAATAAAGAAACCACTTATCATTGATTTCTGATTATCATTCTTATAGTCCTCCTGTTATTTAATTATTGAATGATTATCCTTAACAGTTCATTATTATACTATCATGACTATATATTGATTGCTGTTATACCCAATGACTATGTCATGACACATGACAATACCCAGGCAAAGAGGGTAACCCTATCCAGCCAGAACCCCCAAAGGGAGGCAGAGAATTTATTCCTGCACCATATGATATGTTGTTCCAACGTATAAATAAACGTTTTAGGCGGTTCTTCTCCAGACCTGCTGATGACTATGAATTGTAGTCAACTGAAGGCAACTTAGCCTATAATCATGCCCATTATATGAACGGTTTTTGTTATTCTATCTCTAATAGATAAACAAAATGATGTCTGGAAACAAACAATTATGGCAATTATGACCCATTATAAGACCCTATTGATATGAACCGGTAAAAAAAAGAAAGCACCCTTTCGAGTGCCTTCCTTAAATCATGCAGTGGTTGATCAGACGGCAACAACCAGTACTCCATTATTCACGGCGAAATCCAGGGCAGGATTAATGTATCCTGCAGTGTCCGTGTCCTCCACAGGCTCGCCTTTTTCATTGACAAACAATACCGGTGCTTTGGCCGGATCAGCCAATTTAGTGAGATGCTGTTTATAAGCGCCTCTGATATCGGCTGCCATGATCGTGAACATGTCGCTTGATCCGATCTGCGCGGTTGCGATGTCGTCACCAAGATACTGCGAGTCGGACTTTCCGATCTTGAACTTGCCTACTACATTCAGCACACCACGTTTGATCATTGTTCCTGCTGCCAGGAACTGAGCGCGAACACGTTCCCCGCCCTTAATTTGCAAACTTACCTTTGCCATAGTTTTAAAACTTAAATGATTAATTAATAAAGGTTAATTTAAAAAGTTACTTTGTAACCTTTGAACCCACGGGGGGTTGCCGGGGGGTATCTTGAACAGGCGTAATGGTATTTTATGGCGGGGGGATTCTTCAGGTGGGGGGGAGTCTGAAGGGAGGGGGTGTCTGCAGAGAAAGGGGGAATGATGAATTTTCCTACAGTCGGAGAAATTAATGAAATCTTGACAATTTATAATTCAGAAAGTTGAAGTATCCATTTTGGTAAAGTCAACAATGGTATTGGCGAAATGCCTAACCTTTCAATACCCCCTCCATTAATGTTTGAGTTGATACTCACAAGCTCACCCCTTTCATTAATAATAGGCCCTCCAGATGATCCAGGAACAATACGTTTCTCGCTTTTAATATGAAGTAAATGTGAAAGGGGATTCGGTATTGTGGCTGATGCGTTGACCCATTTCATATTTTTATTTAAAATCAAAATAGGTACATGTTTATCAACTTCATATTTTAATTTACTCAGAGGAATTGGCTTAGTCGAAAGACAGAAATCCATAAATCGTCCAAAATTTCCCGATCCCATATCTTGAAAATATGTTAGGATTGCTATATCACTTATGAAATCGACAAATAAAATATCCATCGGAATCAAGCTGTCTTTAATAGTAATTATAACAGGATTGACTTCATGCAAATTCATATTCCTGCGAAAAACATGTTGGACACAATGAGCAGCAGTCAATAAAAGATTACCAGGTATTAAAACAGCACGGCCTCCACTCTTTTTATGAAAAGGAACGACAGCTTTTTCGATTTTAGTTAGATTCAATGATTTTCTCATTTAGAATAATTTTTAGCAACTAAGATATTAAAAGTCTGTCGTTAATTTCATAATGTCCAGTAAATTAAAATTATATAAACAAATAATAAACCGCTCTAATTTTTGAACTTTAAATTAAAAGAATGAAGACATATTATATTGTGCTATATATGATGTGGGTATCATGAAAAGCGTGATTATACTTTAACTTTCTTACCTTTATATCGGAATCAGGCTAAAAACTAACCTTAAAAAGCCTTTGCTTTCCAGTATTATTTCAGTGATCTGATATTGTTCATCTTAGCCGGTTGGTTTTATTTTTAATTTTAATTGAATGAACTTTTCACAAGGCCAGCGTATTACAACCAGGGGTGAGGATTTCCTTATTACCGATGTTGCTCCTAATAATGATGGGAGCTACTTGATCGAAGCAAAAGGTATCAGCGAATTAGTTAAAGGAAAACAGTTCACTTTTGACAATAGCATTGATATTGACATAAAAGCAGTCGATCCTCTAAGTACCCGTTTTGAAGCTGATACCGATACCGGTTACCGTAAGACAAAACTTTATTTAGAAACAAGGATAAGAAACTCCTCCGTATTCTCTGATAAAATTACAATCGCTCCTAAGGCTGCCTTCAATGTTTCTGATTTTCAGCTTACTCCCACACTGAAGGCATTGCTCTTACCCCGGCCAAGACTTCTGATTGCTGATGGAGTGGGTCTTGGTAAAACCATAGAGGTTGGGATTTTCCTTACTGAATTGATGAAGCGGGGAAAGGCTAAGCGAATTATGGTACTTGCTTTGAAATCAATCCTTGGACAGTTCCAGCAGGAGATGTGGCATCGTTTTGCGATTCCTTTGATGCGATTGGATAGTGAGGGCATTGCCAAAATAAAAACCCAACTACCAGCTAATAAAAATCCATTCGATTATTATGACAAAACCATCGTCTCGATAGACACGCTGAAGAACAATGCGAAATTCCGGCATTATATCGAAAAGTCACAGTGGGATGTCATCGTGATTGATGAATGCCATACTGTGGCTAATGTTGACAGTCAGAGAGGAGACCTGGCCCAGTTCCTTGCTACAAAGTGTGAATCATTGATTCTCACCTCTGCTACTCCGCACAATGGGAATAAGATAAGTTTTGCCAACCTGATCAATATGATCGAACCAACAGCTATTCCCAAAAGTGGCAATTATGATAAAACCCATGTCGAACCATATTATGTCAGGCGGTTTAAGAATGATATCGATGATGAGACGGTTCGGTCTAATTTCCGTGATCGGGGGATCATCAGATCTGGAACTGAGCTTTTTGATGAAGAAACGGATTTTCTCAGGTACCAGCAGAGTTTAAAAATCCAGGCTTTAGGTGCCTTAAAAAGAGGGAAGCCGAAAGATGATTTGCTTTTTAGTGTTGGAATCTTTAAAGCATTTATGTCTTCTCCAATGGCTGCTCTTTCCTCCATTCAAAACCGGATTGAAAAAGTAAGAGCATTGACAGCGCCTACTGATGATTTTCAAGATAGCATAAGTGTATTGCAGGAACTTGAACGGCTTGTAAATAATGTTCTATCTAAAAATGCAGATAGCAAATACAAAAAATTCAAAGCAACTTTATTAAGCCTGGGATGGGCAGGTCAGAAAAAGGATGATCGTTTTGTTCTGTTTGCCGAAAGAATTGCAACTATTGAGTATTTGACGAAAAACCTTCAAAGAGATTTTAATTTATCTGATGAATCAATCGCATATTTCCATGGTGGATTGAGTGATGTGGAACAGCAAGACATCGTTGAAGATTTTGGAAAGGAAGACAGCACGGTAAGAATCCTGCTATGTTCAGATGCAGGAGCTCAGGGAGTAAATTTACACTTCTTTTGTAACAGGATGTTCAATTATGACATTCCCTGGTCTCTGATAACTTTGGAGCAAAGGAATGGTCGTATCGACCGTTATGGACAGTTCAAGACTCCTTATATCCATTATTTAATTTCCGAATCTCCTATTGAAGGATTAAAAACAGACCTCCACATTATCAAAAGGCTTACTGTTAAAGAAGAAGAGGTTCATAAAACGTTAGGTGATGCAGGCTCTGTAATGCACCTCCACGATGCTGATAAGGAAGAAAGTAGGGTTACTGAGGCAATTATCCAAGGTGATGAAAATTTCCTGGATGAAAATCAAGGTTTTGATTACGGACAATTATTTGAAAATGATAGTACAGAAGCGATCATCACTGACAGCCCTTTCGAAAAAACTGACTCAATCTATAAAGACGACCCGACTTATTATAAGCAGCTCTTTGGCCAGTTGGAAAGTGTGAATATGATCAGATCATCTGATTATGAATTCACTGATGAAAATTACCTCGAATTGGTCAATACGGATGAACTGGAAGAGATACTTTTTGATATGCCGCCGGAAGCAAAGCCTGATGGTGGAAGGATATTTAAATTGACCCTTGATAAGGAGCTGGTTCAAAAAGCTATTGAGGATGCAAGAAAGAAAAAAGGGGATTGGGCTGAATTCCAGATACTCTATGATTTGCACCCGGCTATTCAATATTACATGACGAAACTGGAAGCAAGCGTTGAAAAGGATGTTGCTCTTGCAGCTAAATTGACAAGAAAATTACCAGCAGGCTCTGCCTGGTACGTTTTACACGGGCAAGTTTCCAATAATCTTGGTCAACCAGTAATTTCAGACTTCTTTGTGGTGGGTTACAACGGTGAAGTAATAGACTGTCATTCTATTGTTGAATTTGTCGAAAAGTATCAATTAAGCCAGGGTCTCCATACTGAATTTATTGACTATGCTGAGCTCATTAACCTGGAAAGAAATCTTCCAGGTGTTATTGCTTTTGCCCGGGATGTGCACATGAAAAAGATGCAGGAGCGATTACAGGATGTTATGTTGGAGAAATCCATCGCCTATGAAAAACACCTGAATGAATGGAAGAGGACATCTCTCGAACAGTTGGAGCTTGATTTTGAAGACCGCCCTGATAATGTTTTCTGGAAAAAGCGGAAAGAAAAACAAAAGCAGGAAATTCATACGATAGCCGATGATTCATGCCAGTATATGAAGGATCTGACATCGCTTGACAATGAAGCATACATCAAAGTAATGGCCGTATTTTATAATCTTTAGCAAATGATCAAGTTTATTGATAATACCGGTGATTTCTTCTCAACCAACTACTTTGATGAAGACTTTGTAAATAAGGTCCATAGTAAATCCGGTTATAGCAGTGATGATATCAAGGAGTTGCAGAAGCGGATCACTCCACTGAAAGACAAGTATTTCAGGTATAAACAAACCTTATTGGAGGGATTCAAGAGAGTAAAGGATAAAGTTTACGAAACGCACACTTTTCACACTTTCCTATTGAATGCTCTCGGGTATGATGGAAATCATCCCCAATATGATGAAATGTTTCACTTCAATGAAGAGGAGGTCATCCCTGTTAGGCATAAGTTATATCGTGGCGACAAGCTGCACATGATGATCATGGAAATGCAATCTCTGGTCAAGGAGGGAGATGAGGAACCGGATGGTCTATTTGAGCAAAGTTATAATGTAGAGAACGAGCAAAACCAATATGCGGCTGAACAAAGATACCATCGGTCGCAATGGGATAGGGTGTTCAAAGTTCCACCTGGTCTGCGGATTTCACCTGTCGTCATAAATAAGGCTATTTCTCAGCTGTGTCTTTTAGAACCTAAAGAAAGACCGCAATACATCCTCATGCTTGCAGGAAATATTGTTTTCTTGATCGAAGCAGAGAAATGGTTCAGGGGCTCTTATTTACAATTTGACCTGGAAGAATTATTCTCAGAAGGAACCATGGAACGAAAATACTATTCATTGTTCTATCTCCTGTTGTCCAAAGCGATGCTGGCTCCGGACAGTGAGATGGTGCTCATGGACCAGCTGGATGAGGACAGCTATAAAAGTGCTTATGAAGTCACACAGGATCTTAAAGAAGGAGTAATACATGCTGTCGAAGCCCTGGCCAATGAAGCACTGTATTATAAAAAGAAAGTCTTACACAAGGAATTTGATGAATCCGATGATCAGTTCGAGCAGGAAATTAAAGACGATTGCCTTAGCCTGATTTATCGGTTATTGTTTGTCTTTTATGCAGAGTCACGGGAGGATCTGGAAATTCTTCCTATCAATGACAGCGTTTATCAAAATGGATATTCTCTTGAAATGTTGCGTGACCTGGAGCAGACCAAGCTCATTACCGCCAGAAGCCTGAATGGCTATTTCTTTCATGAATCACTCAGCCATCTTTTCAGGCTGATGAGCAGTGGTTACCGTGAAAAACAAAATGGAAGTAATAAGAGTTTCAGGATTCGTCATATTGATTCGCCACTTTTTAATGACGGAAATCTGAAACAACTGGGAGGAGTTAAATTCAGGAATGTGATCTGGCAGGACATCATCCAGCACCTTTCTCTTTCTAAAAAGAAAAAGAGAAGAGCAAGAGGCCGTATATCTTATGCTAATCTTGGCATTAATCAGTTGGGCAGCGTTTATGAGAGTCTTTTGGCTTACCGGGGATTCTATGCGGAAGAAGATTACATCGAGGTTCACAAAAAAGGAGCTCCGGAAGAAGGAACTTATTTGGTGCCTCGTTCACGTCGTGATGATTTTGAAGAAGATGAAGTATTAAAAGATGATAAAGGTGATGAAGTTGTAATACCTAAAGGACAATTCGTATATAGGTTGAGTGGCCGGGACCGGCAAAAGTCTGCCTCATACTATACCCCCGAAGTATTGACCCGGTGCACAGTTAAATATACCATTAAATCGTTTATTGATAAGTTGGATAAGGGGGAGATGGAAGCAGTCGAACTACTCAAACTTAAACTGCTTGAACCTGCCATGGGGGCTGCTGCTTTCCAGAATGAGATGATTAACCAGCTGGCTGAAGCCTATTTAAATTTCAGGCAGAAGGAACTAAAGACTAAAATATCGCCGGATAAGTTCCGGGAAGAACTGCAGAGGGTAAAAGCCTTCATTGCCACTCATAATACATACGGTGTTGACTTGAATCCAACAGCCATTGAATTAGGCAAACTTTCCCTGTGGCTGAACGTGATCCATAAAGATATGGAAACCCCATTCTTTGCAAACCGACTTGCAGTTGGTAATGCAGTAGTAGGTGCCTGGCTTAAAGTATATCCTGCCAAAGATTTAATGGTTGACCTTGATACATCAGGTATTCCATTAAAAAAGCAATCCAAAAAAGAATGGTGGGAAGCAGCACCTAAGCATCTGAAATTCGGGAAGAATGGAATAGCAAGAAAGGAAAATGATATTTACCATTTTCTCCTGCCGGACAAGAACATGGTACCTTCAGCCAACATCGATCTTTTAAAGAAGGATTATATCCAGGAAGCAAACAGGGTGAGGGATTGGAAAGCAGATTGGACTAAACCGCTCCTTAGATCGGAGATTGATCTATTAAAGAAGATTTGTCAAAACGTTGACAAACTACTGAAGGAATATTATGGTTTCCAGAGTTATATCAACAGGCAAACTCAATCTCGTTTCCAGGTATGGGGACTGGATACAACAGGCACCCAGGCTAATTTTAAGACTTATATAGAAAAAGAGGAACTGGATAGTTACCGTAACCGGCACAATGCACCCTATTACAAACTGAAAATGGTGATGGATTATTGGTGTGCCCTATGGTTCTGGGATGTGCGAAATGCCTCGGAACTTCCTTTCCGCCAGCAATATTGGCAGGATATTGCCAACATCCTTGACCTTGATTTGACCCAATTGGCTGCTGATGCTATCCAGCCCAAGAATAGTGAATGGGAAGCAAAAAGAGCGGTTCAACTTAATATTTTCAAACCCGTTGATACTCAACTGACCTTCAAACCAGAAATCGAGGGCGCCTCTATACAAGAAGTGTCAGAGTCCCTGGATTATCAAATTCCTGAAGATGATAATGAAGAGGAATTCCAGGAGGCATTTAAGAGATATTCTACCTATCGGGATTTCTTCGATAAAAACCAGCGTATTCATCTTGTCCAAGAACTTAATCAACGGCATCACTTCTTTCATCCTGAATTAGAATTCATTGAAGTATTTTGGGAAAGAGGAGGATTTGATTTATTAGGTGGAAATCCTCCATGGGTTAAAATAACCTTTGAGGAAAAGGACATCATATCTGAGAAATATCCTGAGATATTGATGAGGAAAACCACTGCCCCGCAAGTCAGGTTAATGCAAACAGACTTTCTTAACAATGACAAATTAAAAGAGTTATACATTGCAGATGTTCTTGATACCGATGCAACCAGTATTTTTCTCAATGTCAAGCAAAATTATCCCCTATTAATTGGTCAGCAAACAAATCTTTATAAATGTGTACTTGTCAATGGTTTTCAATTATTAAATGCAAATGGCTTCCTTGGTTTGCTGCATCCTGAAGGAGTTTTTGAAGACCCTAACGGACAGGTTTTACGAGCCGAACTTTATAAAAGGATTAATTTCCATTTCCAATTCTTAAATGAACTGTTCTTGTTTCAAGATGTGGGCGATAGAATGTTATTCAGTATTAATGTTTATAAAGGACAGCGATCTTCTGTCAACTTTATAATGATAAATAATCTATTCCACCCATCAACGATAGATGGGTGTTTTATTCATGATGGTTCGGGAATATGTGGCGGATTTAAAATCAAAGACGAAACATCAGGGAAATTCACATGGAATATCAAACCGCATAAGGATCGTATTATTTACTGTTCAAGTGAAGAGCTTCGCCTTTTTGCATCCATTTTTGAAGATATCGCTGAATTTGAATCAGTTAAACTTGTAAATATTCAATCTAAGAAAATTATCGAAGTTCTTGAAAGAATTGCTGCGTTTAAAAATAAAGTTGCAAATTTTGAATCAATAATTACACAAGGTTGGGATGAAACTAATTCTGTAAACATAGATATCAAGCGTGAAACAAAATATGCTGATCTTGATCAATACGAGTTTATATTTAGTGGCCCTCATTTTCATGTAGCTAATCCTTTAAGCAAAACCCCAAGAAGTATTTGTACTGAAAAAGCACAATATGATGTTATCGATCTAAATCTAACGGAGAATGATTATTTTTCTCGAACTAACTATATTCCAAATATTGCTGAAAATGATTATGTAAAAGCATTTAAAGGATTTAAAACCCATAAAGATATAGCAGGAATATGGCAATATGATAATTGGATAGACCATTATAAACTTGCTTTCAGTAAAATGCTGAATACGAGTTCTGAAAGAACCTTGCAACCAGCAATTATACCACCAAAAACTTCTCACATAAATGGGGTTATCTCTGTAGTATTTGAAGACCTAAGCAAACTTATTGAATTTGCAGCACTATCATCTTCTGTAATTTATGACTTTCTGATTAAGACTATTGGTACTGCTAATCTCACCAATTCAAGGCTTATTTCGCTTCCATTGGGTATCAATTCGAAATTTCAAAACTCCTTGTATGTGAGGATATTATTATTGAATTGCCTAAATAAGTACTATGTCGACATATGGAATATAGGTTTTAAACCAGACTATTGTAGTGATTGCTGGAGTAAAGAGGATCCACGATTAAAACAGTTTAATTTACTATCATCCGAGTGGAATTGGGATATTCCCATAAGAAATGCTTTCTGCAGGAGGTGGGCTCTTATCGAGATTGATGTTCTTTCTGCAATGGCATTAAATCTCTCATTTGAGGAGCTTGTAACCATCTACAACATTTCCTTCCCACTTATGCAGCAGTATGAAGATGAAACATACTATGACCAGAAAGGAAATATTGTTTTTACAGTTAATCGGGGATTAACAGGTATTGGATTAGACCGTCCCGATTGGGAGCAAATCAAAGACATGAAGGCTGGGGAAACCTATGAGCATACTATTGAAAAAAGCGAACTTTATTACGGAAAGAAGGTAACCTATTACGCCCCGTTTGATCAATGTGACAGGGTGGAGGATTATAAGGTTGCTTGGTCGCATTTTGAGAAGATATTTAACAAATAAAATTTAATATTTATGGAAAGGAAAGACATTTATATCCAGACATCAGATGGTTTTTTAAAAGATGTAAAGTACACTGCAGGTTTATTAGAATTTTTAGCAGAATATAAAGATCGATTTGGACGCGCAAAATCATTGGAAGTTTATATTAAAGAGATACCATATACTATGTTGAAATACTCTTTGGAAAAAAGAGAAGAGCCAATTCAAATAACAGATGATGGTAATAAAATTGTAATTAAATATCCAACTCATAAATATTACGATATAAAAGGAAAAGTGACGGGAGTTCCAACACAACAAGATATTTATAATGGTCTTAGATTTGTTTTAGAGAAAGCAGCTAATAAGTATTTGGAAAGATTCCCTCAAAATGTAAACGAATAAAATGTTACCCCTTCAACAAGCATACGAGGTCAGACAATCCATTCTTGAATACCTGAAGGCAACATTTAGCTTCAAGGAGAAGGAGGTTTCAGATGCCTTTTATAACTTCATCAATGATCCTGTTGAAGGTGTTTTCAAGGGACCATATATTTCGCTTAAATTACCATTCGTTACATCTAATCCTGATGAAAAGGTGCCATTGGAAATCGGCCCTTCATTTCCACCGTGGGATCATCAGCTTAGAGCATTTCACCGATTAACAATTCATGAGGGGCATAACCCTCAGCCTACTCTCCTGACAACAGGGACCGGTTCCGGAAAGACTGAGGCTTTTCTTTTTCCTCTTTTGGACTATTGTTACAAGCTCAGAAATCAAAGAGGTATTAAGGTTATCATCCTTTATCCTATGAATGCCCTGGCAACAGACCAGGCGAAGCGTATAGCGGATACCATTTGGAAGGATCCAAGGTTAAAAGGGCAGGTTACGGCTGGTCTTTTTATTGGAGAAGGAAAAGACAAGCATAAGTTTCCTGAATCAATGGGGGAACAAAATATCATCGAAAATAGGGATGCTATTATTTCAGATCCGCCAGATATTCTGCTGACCAACTTTAAGATGCTCGACTATGGTCTGATGAGGCATCAATTCCATAACCTTTGGCATTATAACTTTGAAAATCCTGAAATTCTTAAATTCCTTGTTCTTGATGAATTACATACCTATGATGGCGCCCAGGGGACTGATGTGGCAAATCTAATCCGCAGGTTAAAATTAAAGCTCTCTATTCCAAAAGGTCATTTATGTCCAATAGGTACTTCAGCAACCATAGGAAAAGGGGAGGAATCAATCAGCCTTTTAACCGAATATGCTTCGGCAGTGTTCGGAGAAGATTTTCTGGAGGATTCAGTCATCACTGAAAAACGATTGACCTCGGATCAGTTATTCCTTATGCCGGAGAATGATCTGGATGGCTTCATTCCAAGATTAGTCGGAATCAGCCAAAGTCGTCTTGGTTTGAATGAAAATTACCATGATTACCTCTCCCGACAAAAAAAACTCTGGCAACTCCCTGAAACCATTCATCCCTTTCAACTATCTGAAGAATTAAAAAAACTGAGAATCGTTAAAGATACCGTCTCGATATGTGATGCGGGTATTCTTTCTGTAAATGAATTAATTGAACGATTGGTTAACATCAACCCTTCATTTAGTCGATTGCCTGAATATAGTGCGGAGGGGCATATTAATCCAAGAGAGGAGGTGATAACCTCTATCCTGGCATTGATAGCAGAGGCAAAAGCAGATGAAATGGAACGATTCCCATTTTTAAACCTGCAGATTCAACTATGGGTAAGGGAATTAAGCGGTTTGCTGAGAGTATTTGATAAAGAACCAACATTCAGTTGGCGGGATAGCATCAGCAAGAAAGGAGATAAAGCTGCACTGCCTGCTTATTATTGTCGTGAATGCGGTGCCAGCGGTTGGCTGGCTGTAAAACACGATAACCGGAATCAGTTCGAGACAGATCCGGTAGATGTGTATGCTAAGTACTTCAGTCATCACAAAAACTTATACTTTGTAAATACCCATTCAGACCAACATTTTGCAATAGATGAATACGCACCCTCTAACACTTTAACGCCTTTTGTTGATTGTTCTGATTTACGACAATTTGATCATGATTCTGATCAGAGGTTACATGTCATCGCATACAGAAAGACCAATGCGAGCAAAAGTCTCCATATTTGCCCTGAATGTAATTCAGCAAATGATATAAATATAATCGGAACAAGGATTGCCACCTTAAATTCCATTTCCATCAGTCAAATCTTATCATCTGATCTTGATGAAAGGAGTGAAAAGTACCGAAAGGTGCTTGCTTTTACAAACGGGGTCCAGGATGCAGCGCACCAGGCAGGATTTATTGGAGCAAGAAACTACCGGTTTACTTTCCGGTCTTCTTTACAAAAGATTATCAATCAGTTTGAAGAGCCGATAAACCTGGTCATTTTAAAAGACAAGTTTATTGAATATTGGAAATCGAATTCCGATCCGGCCGGGGTAAACCATCTGGAGGCATACTTTTACCGTTTTTTTCCTGCAGATTACCTTGGCAAAGCAGAAGTTGAAGATTATCGCAATCCAACTACCAAGAAATTTAGTGCCATCTTTGAGAAAGAGTTTGATGCCAGAATGTCCTGGGAAATCATATCTGAGTTTGGCTATAACGCTATTATTGGTAGAACACTTGAAAAAACAGGCTCTTCGGCGGTAAGTTTTAATACTGAATTATTTCATGAGGTTTTCAGCAAAATGCAGGGCTGGATGAAGGCTAATCTTCTCGGAAACATTGAACTACCAAGTTTTGTATTATTCTTAAATGGGATTTTGCACCGGATGAGAATGCGCGGTGCTGTGGACCATGAATATCTAATAAAATTCCGCAGTGAGGATGTCAAAATACGTGATTTAAGCTGGCTGAATGACAAAAGGCACTTTCTTAACAAAATGTTTCACCCATCCAGCCGTTTCCCGAAATTAGTTTGCAACTATCCACATAGCCGAAATATTCTTGATACCACTTTTGCAAGACAATCTAACTGGTTCCATAATTATTTCAAGAAGTCATTCTTTATTGCCCCTGATAATCCTGAACTTATCAATGAATTTTACATTGAACTCTTTCAGAAATTAGCAGAGAGTCAATTATTTAACAGCATTAGATCAAAGGATGGTGAGAACTTTGTGATTTATCCGGAGCAATTATTCGTTTCCAAGCAAGCCGCAAGATATCAATGCTCGAAATGTTCTTCGGTTATTCATGTTATAAAAAGGGATTTGGCAACGGAAGGAATGATGTGCCTGGATTATCGTTGCTCAGGAACATACCAAAATGAGCCGGGGGAGGGATTGAATTATTATAACCTGGTGTATAACAGTACCAGGTCTCCACGAATCTATGCTTCTGAACACACCGGTGTCTTGGAAAGAAAAGATCGTGAAAATATTGAAATCGATTTTAAGGAGAGGCCAAATTACAATTCATTAAATGCCCTGGTAGCGACTTCTACTCTTGAAATGGGTATTGATGTCGGATCTCTTAACACAGCTATCAACACCAGTATCCCTCCACTTACCTCTAACTTCTTACAACGCATCGGTCGTGCCGGACGATCTTCCGGTTCTGCATTCATCGTGAATTTTGCTCAAAATAAAGCTCACGATCTCTTCTATTATGCAGAGCCTGTTGAAATGATGGATGGGAATATCAATTCGCCCGGATGTTTCTTAAACGCCAAGGACATTCTATTCAGGCATTTTACAGCATACTGTTTTGACAGCTGGGTAAAAGTTGATCCCGAGAAAAACCAAATACCAGGTTTGATCAAGACACTAAAACTTCTATCAACTAAACCAACCAATACAGCATTTTTTGTAAATCAACTACTCGCATTTGTATTGGATAATCAGAAGAATTTAATAGATCGGTTTGCTTTAATCTATGACAATAAGATTGAACCTGTCATTATTGAGGAAATAAAGACTTCATTACGCCAGGGGGCTTTTCAACAGAGATTGATTAGGGTCTTTGAGGAACTGCGGGATGAATTGTTCTTTATTAAACATAAAGAGGATGAGATCGATACCTACATCAGGGAAAATCGACTTGGAGAGGAGGACCAGCAAAGAAAGATGCTGGAGCAAGAGAAAAAATCATTACAACAACTCTATAAATCGATAGAAAACAGGCAGATCATTGAGCATTTAACGAATGTCGGGGTATTACCAAATTATGCTTTCCCGGAGACAGGGGTAACATTAAGCGCCCATGTATTTGGAATGCAGCCTAAAGGTGGGGAGCAGGAACCTGTAACAAAAACCTATGAGATAGTCAGGTCTGCAAAGTCAGCGTTAAGGGAATTCGCACCAGGTAATATGTTCTATAGCCAAGGTAATAAGCTGGAGATATCGGGTCTGAATACCTTTGATTGGTATGGCCAAAGATCGAGTTTGGTATCCATGCGGTTTTGTTCAAAGTGTGATCATATTGAAGAAACTGTAAAGAGTTCAGGTGGCCTTTGTCCAAAATGTGGTGATGAATCCTGGAATGCAGCATCCAATGTTCATAAATTTGCAAGATTGCACTCTGTTAAGTCCGTGAATTCTCGAACTAAATCTGCTTTGGATGATTCCAGGGATGAGCGGGAAGAGAATTTTTACAGAATTTCCACTCACTTCAGATTTAACCCGAACACCATTGAAGGGACATGGGGAATGAAAAAGATCCCCTTTGGGATTGAGTATGTCAAAGATGTTGATCTAATCCAGGTCAACCTTGGGTTAGCAGATGTAATAAATGCCCGGCACCTGACGATTAACCAGATTGATGAAGTGCCTACTCATGGATTTGTGACCTGTAAACATTGTGGTAAATCAACCGCAAATCCCCGTTCAATCATTCCTCTGGAAAAAAAGTTTCACTATGGATACTGCAAACATAGAGAAGATGATTATCACGAAGCACCTGATGATGTCTTTGATGAAGCCTATCTATACCGTACTTTCCAGACAGAAGCTATCAAAATTCTATTGCCTGTCCAGGAGTTTTTAAGTGAGGCCACTCAAAACATGTTTAAAGCTGGTCTTGAACTGGGATTAAAGAAATATTACAAAGGCAATCCCGATCATGTAGCCTTTGACTTCTATTCTGAATTTAATCAGGCAAATGATCGATTTGACCGGTACCTTGTAGCCTATGATACTATTCCAGGAGGAACCGGCTATCTGCAAAAACTATTCGATCCTAAAGAATTCACACTGCTTTTAACAGAATCCTATATAGCCATTCGGGATTGTATCTGCAAAGAAACCGGTAAAGACGGTTGCTACAGGTGCATCCTAACCTATGCCAATCAATATATCCGGGAAGATTTAAGCCGTGAAAAGGCCGAAGAACTGTTTGCACGAATTATCGAAAGTGCAAAGGAGTGGGAAGAAATAGACCATGGATTATCATCTATGACCAAGGGGGGCCAGATCGAGGAAAGTGAGCTTGAACTGAAGTTCATTCAATCCATAAGAAAACATGTTGAGCAGCAGGAAGATCATCGATGGGCATTCAAGGAATCTAAAGAAAATGGGATAGTTATTTATTACCTGACCCTTCCTTCCAATAGCGGCAGTGTTACATATCTGATAAGACCGCAAGTAAGTCTGGGTGAAGTACAAGGGGTGGAAGAGTCAACACGGACAGATTTTTATTTCAAATGTGTGAAGTTGGAAAGGGAGGGAAGCGTCATTGAAGAAGGGCCTGAGTTGGAGGCATATAAAGACTTAGCCGTTTACCTGGATGGATATACTTATCATGCTTCAGGGCAACACATGCGTTTTTACAAGGATTTAACGATAAGAGATTCCATCAACAAGACACCAAATATCCGGACATGGATCCTCTCATGGACGGATGTAACGAACTTTGAGAAAGGGGAAGCAGATCGACTCGAGTTGGATGAAGCCAAATATCATGAAACTATTCTGAGACTCAGACGAACCCCGCAGTGGAGCACTTTAAAGCGGACCCTGTTTAAGAAAAAGAACTCGTTAGAGCGGATGCTTTGGTATCTCACCTGCAGTGACGATGATCACATCACTGCCGAGCTTGCGCTGTATGTTGCATGTTTCCAAAGTCAATTTGCTCATCCATCATTCGATGAGAATACTGCCCAAAGACTACTTGATCCTGATGAGATAATTGATTCAGCAGCACGAAACCTGGACCCGGGAGGAAATCTTTATATGCTTTCCGAATTGACAACTGCCAATGAATTATTTAAATCCAGGATATTCGTCAGACTCAAAGATTATCAACTTCTTAAAAGTCTTAATATTTCGGAGCATGATAAAATCGAAAAGGATGTTTGGGAGGAGTTCTGGAGGGGGTATTGTTTATTTTCATTACCCTAATCTCAGTCAATCCATATTGTTATTAAGATTAATTAATGCACATAACCATGCAAATGTTAAATGAAATAGTAGATTATTATTTAAGGCATGATACCAACTATGCCTTAATGATTACTGGTGAGTGGGGAGTTGGGAAAACATATTTCTATAAAAACATCTTAAAAAAGCAGATATCAGACACGTCAATTTCGCCACATAGTAAGAAAAAGTATAAACCTATATATGTTTCTTTATTTGGGTTGAAATCTGTTGAGGAAATCCAAACTGCTATTTTCTTAGAACTGTATCCCTTTTTAAAAAAGAAAGAAATCAAATTGGGTGGGACGCTCTTGAAATCCCTTATTAAAGGCATCACGAGCATAAGCAATATAGGCGATGTAATTGATTTTAAAGAAATTGAGTCTAACAAAGCCGGTTGGATAAATTTCGATCAACTTGTACTTTGTTTTGACGATCTTGAAAGAATTAGTAAAAACCTTGGCATTGATGAATTCATCGGTTATGTAAATTCTCTTGTGGAACACGAGAATGCTAAAATTCTAATAATAACTAATGAAACCGCGATTTTAGATGATAAATATAAAAAAATTAAAGAAAAAGTAATTAGTAACACTATTGAGTTTAAGCAAGATTTTAGCCAGGTATTTGATAATCTAATAGTACAACAATATTCCCATCCTGCAACATTTAAATCTCATCTTATTCAAAACAAAGCATTTATATTAGATTTTTTTAAAGATAATTCCTTAAATCTCAGAATTCTGATGTATGCTCTTTCCTACTATAATACTATTTATACTGGAATATCTGATTCAATCAGTTCAGTGCCAGCTTTACAGAAGGCGGAAGATATTATATATAACTCTATATTAAGATTTGCGCTTGCGATTTCCATTGAGTATAAAAATGCGAAAATATCATATAATAAAACAGAGGGTTTAGATAATATGGGGATTTTTATACTTGAAAAAATATTACTAAAAGACATGGATGGCCGTAAGGACTTTAATAAGGATAAGGGTGAAAAATCATATAAAGAATATTTTATTGACAAATACTATAACAACGAAAGGTATCATTATTATAGATCAGTTTATGAATTTCTTACAGGTGGATCAATTTTCAAACCAGATGAATTAATTATTGAACTTAAATCTCAGTATCACATAGAAGATAATGTCATTTCACCCCACTATGAGATTTTTAATAGATTAGATTATTCTAACGTGCTCAAAATCGATGATGAAGAGTACAATTCATTAACAAAAGAAGTCTTAAACCTTGCCGATAATGGTGCTTACAAATTAGATCATTATTTAAATATCTTTTTTTACGTCGTTAGATTTGGAAATCCATTGAATTATGATAAAGATAAACTGACAAAAAGAATTCTAAGAGGAATAAAGAAAGCAAAATCACATTCAACCTATAATCATAATCTTCGTTTAGAATTAGATTTGGAAACTAACCCAGAATATAAGTTCCAACTTCTTCAAATAAGAGATGCAATAAAGGACGCAAATGATGAATTGCATTATGAAATTCTGAAAAAAGATTATAAGAGATTGGAGGAGAAGTGTCATAATGATTTTGAAGAATTCTATTCTGAGGTCATGGTAGGAAATACATTATATAGGTCAACTCCTTTCCTCCAATATTTCAATTCTAAGAAATTTTATCAATTATTCATGAAAAGCAATAATTACCTAAGAATGCGAATGGTGAATTTTTTAAAAGACAGATTCGACAGATATCTTGATCAATTAGATGATGAATATGAGTTTATAAATTATTTGCACCAAAAAATACAGGAAAAGAAAATCGGTATGACAGAGAAAGGTATTGCATTTTTTGTAATTGATCAATTTGAAAAGACCCTAAGTGAATTGCTTAAAAAATTAAAGCCTGAATAAGTTTGTTTACTTGATCTAAGCTATGAAATTGAATAAACATTTATCCTTTTTGTTAGGTGCTGGGTTTTCAGCTCCAATGGGATATCCAATCGGAATCGATCTTAACAATTTATTACTTGATTGCAACAAGGAAAACTTTGCCTTCCCTTCAAATGGCTCATTAGCAGTAAATACTGATGGCACAAAGCCCAGTTTTGGCTATAAAACAAGCTATGATATTGAGTTTGAATTTTGTTTTGAATTAATCCAATATTTTAAGAAATCCAGAGGTAGCTTTGATTATGAAGAATTTTACGATTATATTGTGGATGAAGTCAAAAACGATAAAATGGTCAATGAATTAGCAAGGCCATTTTTGAGCACAATTACCTCTGAATCTTCTTTAATTAGTGGATTAAGAAAGGTTTACACACAAGTAGTATCATACTTTTTAAAAGATAAAGATGGTAACAAATACTACGATCATTTACCTTATGATATGGATAGGTCCTTTCCCGGTTATTCTGGCGTAATGAATTGTATTTCAGAATTATCAAATGATTATACTATTAATATACATACACTCAATCATGATTTATTTTTTGAGAGTTTTAATAATACTGACTTTCTAAAAGGGGAATTATGTGACGGGTTTGAAGAACTCGGTTCCTTTTACTACGGAAAACTTAATGTGAACAGCAGACAGTATATGGTAAGGCTTTCGAGATATACTGGCAATTATAATACAAAATTTAGAATATATAAATTGCATGGAAGTCGAAATTATGAACCTTTTTATCATTCTGAAGGTGGCCTTTTCATACCAGAAACCTATATTAAAACGAGATTTGGAATTGGCCATACGAACCATTATAAGGAAATAACTAATAAAGATGGACTTTTAGACTATGAAAATAGTTGGGTAAACTACCATGCTGACTTTTTAGTGGGAACGACATCAAAAATTGAAAGGTATAAGAAACCATTACTATTTAAAAAACTATTTAAACTATTCCGGGAAAATTTGAGGAATTCAGAAAAATTGGTCATTATTGGTTATGGAGCTAAAGACAGATTTATTAATCAAATGATATTTGAAAATTTTAAACCTACTATGGTAATACCAGTTATTATTGATCCATATCCTAGTGAGATGTTAAAAGAATTTGCTGAGAAATTAAATGCTAAAATTGTTACTAAGCAACTTGAAGATGTAGTTATTAAAGACATAGATTAAGAAAAAGGCAAATTCATGGTTATAAAGCATTAGTCCTTCAGCATCCTTTTATACCACTTTAATACCAATCAGAGTATATCAGGGGTCAATTCACTCATATGAAGAGGCATGATTACATTAATATAAATTTATAAGCATTTACACAAAGCATGAATAAATTGAAGCCAAACGATTTGGTGATCAAAGAGATAAAAAATCTGATAAATGAAAAGGGTTATATTTATGCTCTTCTCATGATTCTTTTCGAAGATTTTCATATTGACCCTGAAAAACTTCATAAAATTGATGCTAGCCAAAGACTTAGTGTTAAAGAAGCATCATTACTACTTGGCTTTTTAATTCAAAAGAAATTCGATCCTTCAATACCTGAAAGTCTACAAACTTTTATAAAGTATAAGAATAATACATATAAATTGTTAGGGGAATTACATTCTTCTTTCATGATTCCCTTTATGGATCAGTTATGTAGAATTAAGGAGAGGAGAAATGAAATTCATGATTTCAGAATAGAAGAAAAGAATTTTTTTGGGAAGGGAGAGATGCTCACTGAACCAATTTTTTATTCGGGCACCGGTGTATATGATATCCAGTATTTAGATTTATTGGAGCGGAAATACAAATATGATAAGGAATGGCTTCTCAAAAAAAAGAATTTTGATCTTGAAAAAGCAAAGGATATTGTCATTAGAATAAAAGAGATTTTACTTGAAAAATCAAAAAGAGTTCTCTTGGTTGGTTTAAAGGAAAATTTACCACAAATCATACAGGAGGCAAAAAAAAAATATCCTAATGAAGACTGGGATAGGTATGCCATAGATATTCTGCCAATGATGGAATTATACCAATTTATTGGGCTTTTTTCTGAAAACCCAAAAATCGAAGAAGACTTTCACCTAAATCTAATCAATGAATATTCATTAAAATTCTTTTATAATGAATTGATGGAATTATTTGTTATTAGGAAGTCTGATTTTCATGATCAAGTTGGAATAAATTCATTTTTTGAAAATTTTTCATTTTCTCAAAAGGAAAATTTAAACCAGCAATTTCAAGCCGTCGGGAACTTTAATTTAATAAATTCAAAACCAATTATTCAAATTGATGATGAGAGATATATTGTGCCATCTTCATTTTTAGTTTTTGAAGCGGTTTATGAAAGCCCATTCTACTGGATGTGGAAGGAGGATAAATATTATAGAAATCAGCTGAGCATAAATAGAGGTAAAGTTGGAGAGGAAATAGCTTTTGATTATTTATCGAAAGTATTTGGGAAAAACAGAACCTTTAAAGCTGTTAAAATCATCACCAAAGAAGGACAGGATGTAACAGACATTGATGTTTTATGTCTTTTAGGGAGCAAAGCATTGTGTGTTCAAGTCAAATCTAAAAAATTAACAGAACTTGCAAGAATGGGCAATGATGATCAATTAAAAAAAGACTTTCAAGGGGCTGTACAAGATGCATATAATCAGGGACTTATATCTCGCAAAAAAATATTACAAAGAAGTGCTAATTTCTTTAATGAAAGTGGGCAAAAAATCAATCTTTCAGAAGACATTGATGAAGTTTTTATCATGGGAATTACAACAGAAAATTATCCTTCGTTGACACATCAGGCTTATATTTTGCTAGATAAGGAGAATGATGATCCATATCCTATATTTTCTACAATTTTTGACCTGGAACTAATTGCCTACTACTTAAATGATCCATACGATTTTTTGTACTATATCAAACAAAGAACTACATTAATGGATTATTTCAAAGCCGATGAAGAGATAGTTTACCTCGGTTATCATTTGGATCAAAAATTATGGAAGATTCCAAAAAGCGATTATGTCGTTTTAAATACAGACTTTGGTCAAATGATAGATAGAAACTATTACCCCTTTAAAGCTGGTTTAGAAATTTCAGATGATGGTGATAGAATAAAAAGTAGATGGAAAAACGATGATTTTGATCATTTATGTGATCAACTTAAATCTATAAATCAACCAAAAATAACAGATATAATTTTTCAGCTCCTTGATTATTCTGGAGATGCAAGAAAAGACCTTGTCGATTACATTATTAAAACAAAACAACGAACTTCAAGAGATGGAAAACAGCATAATTTTTCAATGCCACCAGATGATAGTTGCTCTCCTCGTGTTGGCGTGACTTATCTCTCCTTAAACTATGATAGTACTGATGAATTGCGAAAAAGACTACTGGCTTTATCCCAGGCAAGAAAATACAAAAATCAGGCTGATATTTGGATTGGTCTTGGTAGCTTAAATAGTAGTAATGAGATGGTAGATATAGTAGTTTTCAGTGATCATAAATGGGTTTATGATGCAGAATTAGAGAGTTTGTCAAAATATATGCTGGAAGGAAAGGGGCAAGGTCAACAAATTAGAACCCAAAAGAAAATAAACAGAAACGATAAATGTCCATGTAATAGTGGATTGAAATATAAAAATTGTTGTGGGAGTGGCATCAAATAACGAATAACGGTGTTAATATTGTGAAAAGAGAATTCGGGAAGTTTTTTGGTTGGCAAATAAGGGAAAAAGTTTTATGATAATTTCTTTTGGGATCGCCCAATTTTGCATTTTTTACTCCGAGTGGTATCTTTATACCCATTTGGAGCAGATCGTTCATGTAGGGGCTTACCCAAACACAAATTCGCATAATATTTGGCTGCGGTTTCTTCTGAACGGGTGCAGATAGCACTTCGACCAAAGTCGTTAGTTCCTGGGTAGTACTCCATAAGGCTTGATCCATCAAAGGTTTTACCAACTTTAATGGTGAATACTTCGTGACACCCATCACTTCGGAGGTACCAAGCTACTTTTTCTGTTCTTTGGATAAGTGCAGCGGTTAGTCCTGGAATGCCAGTTCCTCTTGGCTTTACAATGGCTGGAAGTCGCTTAATATATTTTGTCATAGCCCAGTTAGTTTTTAGTTCTTATCGCAGCAGGAGGAAATCTATTAGACCATCCCTTTATGTATAGAAATAAGAAATGAGTCAAAGGCTTTACAATTATCCTCCCCACGCCCCAGAATGCAGACGCAATCGAGTATCATCTTCATGTAGGCTTGCCATTTAGTTGTAAATTCAATGCACCCTCCGATAATTTGCAAAGCATTCATTATATATAAATTGGAATATAGTCATTGATAATCCCATAGGTTTGTTAATATATGTTGCATGATCAGTAAACATCCAGTAACACTGAAAACCCTTGCTGTTCTAATGTATCATAACTGTTGCAAGATTTTTGATGAAATAAAACTCTTTTAGATTAAATGTCAGAATCAAAGGAGGTTACATATCTAAAATAATATAATTATAAAATATCTTATAACTTTCTGAAGCACATCCGATTCTACCACTATACCAATAGATTCAGATGTTGCAAGATCAAATTCTATCTGGCAACATACCTGCAACATCTTGCTACAAATACCTTTTGGACTAATATCTGCCATTTGTTTTACTATATTTATGAGCAATCACCTCAATTACCTGTTCATAATCTCCATTTACAGCTTCAACATAATATCCATGCTTGATAGTGAGTTTATCCCTGACAGTTATCCTCTCATACTTCAGTTGAGCTAATGCCTTGCCAATCCCCACGGTTGAAAGTTTAACCTGGTGGTTGACAATACTTCCCAGATAATTTAATATATCTGTCGCATTCAGAAAGATGGCGCTTTTATCTTGGGCAGTCATAGGAGTGAAGTACATCCTTATCAAATTGATTTCATTGGTTTCAATTTGAAAAGTCAGGTTGTAGTTATCCCTTCTTATGCTTTCATCTTTGGTTAAATTAAAATTGTACCCTGACTTATACAGGTAATATGCTTGCGCCCAGACATCATTGATATTGACTAATTTGACTCCAGTTTGAGAATTACAATAATTAAAATTAATCTCTATGATATCAAAGATGATCCATCTTGTATTTCTTTCATCGACTAGAAACTCATCTTTATTGGTTGAGGCGAAGAAAGAGCATCTCCTTTTTCTTGTTGTTGCTCGACGTCCATATGGGATCCTCTCATTTACATCTCCCAATGAGATAAATGCCTTTAGCTTATTAACATCCTCCTTATGAAGTGATGATAATTCCTCGATATTCCAAATCAAGTTTTCGCACAAGGCTAAACGGCAATCTTTATTTGACGCGTCAATGGGTGCTTCGGTGAAATAACGCTCATTTTTAAATGGATTCAAATTCCTAATAAATGTTGATTTCCCAGTTTCCTGTTCAATCGATTTAAAAACGAAGACTATGCGATTAATGTGCTCACCCAGACCTTGTGCAACGGTCCGAACAATAGCTTTTTTGAACATCTGTTGGAAAAAAGTTGGATCACCGCTAACCTCTACGAAACCTGCCAGCCTTCCAATATAATCATTTACCCCATCATAAGAAAGCGATTCAAAGTATGACCGGATAGGATCATAAGGTCTAATGAAACTGCTATTTAATAAACTCGTCAGATTTGCTTGGGTGAACTTGATCTTATTCCGCATGATCTCACAATAGATATCGTCTTCATTTATTTCAGAAGATATAACACTTACATTTTCCAACGAACCTGTCATAATGTTCCTTCGAAGGTTGTAATTTGCCGTGATGAAGGATTCCACCTGATAGATAGGCAGCGATTTATCAGCTTTCTCTGGGGCAATTATAATTGGAAACATCTTGCCATACCTGATTCCATCCTTTATGGTCCTTTGCGCCTGAGGAAATGAAACAATGTTTCTTTTTTGTATCTCGGTCTCCAGGTGATCGACTGCTGTTTGTTCAAGGAGTGATCCACCGGTTATATATCCACCCAGGAGACAGGATGCCTTTATTAAAGAGTGATGTTTTTGTCCATCCTTGGCTTCCAAGACCATTCTTGATGCTGTTTGCAATGCTTTTTCTGAGGTCGATGGAGGAATGGCGTCTATTTCGATTATCGATAACTCCCAGACTGATGTTTTTTCCCATTCCCGAATCAGCATTTCAGGATCGTAGGACTCAAAGCATAGACGGGAAATGTCTTTACAGGCATCATCAATGTCTGGAAGTTCTAAATTGAGAGATGCATAGTATAGCTTAAATTCCGCATCATTTTTCACCAATGGAATCCGGAAAAGGGCTTTCGCCCCATTCCCTGATGGGCTAATCCATGCTGCCAGACATTCTGGATAGTTATCAAATAAGTATCGTTTTATAAATTGGGGATCTAAGACATGGTCCCAGTCCAGGCATATAAGACCTGATGACTGATTTAGGTTTTTATTTGCCCTGATCGGTAAAAAGTTGCCAGTAAATGTTATAGCAGGCAACCAAAACTTCTCTTTATCTCTTAAATTTTTATCAGTTGATTGCCTGACCCGTTCAACTTGTTCTCGACTTTCACCCGTGCGAATCCTTTCCAACGCCTCTAACACTGATATTTCGCCCTTTGGTATTATGTTCCATACACCCTGGAAATCATTTTTAAACCAACTTACTCTCAGAGTAAAAAAGCCGCTTTCGGGAGGTGATAGGAGTACCTCCCTACTCACGGCTGTTTCTTTTCCTATCACCTTTGGCATGGCTTATTCCTCCATCTTTCCTACTCTTTTTGTCGCCTTTGATAATTTAACCGCTTCCTGTAATGACCTGAAATCTTGGTGGCGTGTTTCAAGCCATTTGATTACCTCATCAGCTTCAAATTTTACAACTCGGGGGCCGAATTTTTTGAAAGGAATTCCAAATCCAAAAACTTTAGATTTGTAAATTTCACTATAGAAAAATTGTCTGGAAAGTCCGGTAAGAGAGGAAATCTCCTCGACCGAAAAGAATTTTTGCGTCATAATAAAGTCAGTAAAAAAGTTTAATATATTTCTCTTAACTCTTTTCTGGCTTGCTTGACGCAGGCATGCTCTTACTCTGAAGATGCAGATACAAAAATAGTCGAAAAATTTCTCCTATTAATAAATGTCACTGGCTATTAATAATTGTTAATTATGTATAATATTTATAATTAATGTGTTACATGCCTTATAAAGTGTTGAAAACTTTCAAAATATTTATAATTATTTTGAAGTAAATCCACCAGTCCTTGTGCAGTGGAATGTGATATTTATTTATCGGTTGAAACTTACAACATGTTAACAGCTATTCTCTTACGTTCCTGATAAGCCGGTTGAATATATCCTTCAGTAGTAGATAATCTTTTGTGTCCAGCAAGAGCCTGGACAGCATCTAAGGTTACCCCGGCCCGTACAAGGTTAGTAATGGCCGTGTGTCGCAATGTATATGAGGTTAACACAGTTTCAATCTTGGCCGCAGCTCCGATACTTTTCAATTCTTTGTTAAATGACTTTAAAATTTTCCTGATCCGGTTTTCACGTTGCGCTTCAGTGGTATGTAACTCTTTATGAAGTATTGGGAATATATAGCTGTCATTTCTGCCAGTGATTGAAGGTGATTTGCCTGTCAAAGGCTTGTAATGATTCAACAGTTCCCTTATAATAGGATGTATAGGGATATTCATCTCATGATGCGTTTTCTTTCTGATATAGTAGATATCATCACCTCTGATATCGTCCCAGGTTAGTCGCGCCATGTCTGTAAAATTCATTCCAATGGTGTAATAGGCAAAGAGTAAATAATTGAAATAGTCATCATTACGTTTCAATGCAAAAATGGAGTTGAGTTCCTCGGGTGACAAAGCCCGCTTATTTGGTTTTCCTTGGGGCATTTCATAACCTTCAAATGGCATGCGCCTACAGTAGCCGAACTTTACTGCCTTTGCTAAAGCGGCACGGAGCGTTCGCATGTAGATAGATACGGTAGAATCCTTGACGAGATTTTTCGTTTCTATGACCTTGCCAGATTTATCTTTTTTGGTTATCCGACGTTGCTTTAGAAAGTGTTCGAATCGATAAAGGAAGGCCGAATCGATTTCATCAAAAGCGATATCCTTGCCTTGTAGAAACAGGCTTAAAATCCTTCTGGCATTATCGTAAACGTTTGCTTGTCCAATATTGTCTACGGCTTTATAATCGTCCCTGATCTTTTCTAACCATCGTATCACTGTGTAATCATTGATCACGGGATGCTCCACCATTGTGTGCAGAGAATCCAAACTTACTTGCTTATCATCCCGCATCAATTCGCGGATCTTTGATGAATACCTACTTAATTCATCTGCTATCCGTTGCCACATAGCAGCGTTGTCCTCTTTAGTCTTCTTCTTCTGCTCCTTAGTCATGCCGGCAATAATGGGCAAGTCCACATAACATCCTTTCTTAACGTTCCATCGTTCTTCGGGAAGTGAAATACCCAAGGAGATATGTTTACGTTTCTTGCCATCATTGAGGCGGACCATTAAAGGATATTCACCTGTTGATAGCTTCTTGCCTTTGAATAAAATGATACTTGCTTTCATAGTATAAATTTTACCGGTTTGCGATTTGGTTTGCGCTGCCTCGACAAATTTTCAGGTAAAACGCCTTAAAAATTATTAAACAAATGTAAAGATATAAAATTAAATATCAATGTTTTAATATTGATTTTATTAACATCGTTAAAACCCCATAAAAGCCAAAAAAGAAAGGTTTTCATGCTTCACACGCATGAGGTCACTGGTTCGAATCCAGTACATCCCACAAGCCTTTCAGCAAATAATATCCCTTCCGGTTGAAACATAGTTGAAACAGTTGAGCGGGAATTTATTGTCAGTTTCCTGAGTTTTCTTTGATTATCTCTTCTATGACTTCAGATCCATAAGCAATTATTATCCCAGAATTTTCATTAAAAACAATATTACCAATTGGAGTAGAAATCAATGAAGGTTGGTTTCGGTAACCTGATATAATTGCAACCAAATCGTATTTAAATGCTGCTTTTTTCTTACGATCCCTGAATAAAACTGTAGCTCCAGAAAAACCTGGATTGTTATTACCATCGAATAAATATATTAGATTGCCGTTATCATCCAAAACTCCTGAGAAAACTAATTTTTTCACAATAGGAATTGGAAATCCTCCAAACAACTTTGATTTATCAGAAGTAGACAAATTAAAAGGAAAACCAACAAAAAACCCTTCATCACCAAATAAAAGATCAAAAGTTGCAATATCGATGCCGGAATATATTGCACCAAGATTGGTGGGCTTTATCACTGCGACATCAATATTTTGATTAGGGGAAACCATCACAATTCCTGAAATTGTAATCCAAGTTGAATCACTCCGAATGCTAAATTGTATTGTATCCTTGTTTTTCCACTTTTAATGATATGCTTTGCTGTTACAAAGTAATTTGTGCTATCAATATTTACAAGAAATGGCGGAACGAGACTTAAGAAAATCTCTGGAAAATTGACTGCGACACTCAGGTAGGGACATCTGAAATCCGATATTTTTATATTTATTTCTTCATGCTTTTCGAAAGCTTTTTTATGGCATTTTCGATGGAATTTTCCGGTTCAATGATATTGTGTTCACCCCAGAAATCGACATCTGTAAAATCCTGAACTTTTTCGGTAAAAACCATGTTCGACTTGAAAACTTCCTGGTTTGCAAATTTAATGATATTATCCTCACGCCTGTCTGTAATGGCTACCTCCGACATCACAGTATAGTAATTTTTGAATAGTCGTTTCTTCCAGTCGCAACGGAATTTCAGATCGACGCGCACATAGTTGAGGTAGTATTTGCCGTTTTGTTCTTTATAGGTTACCAGGTAGCTGGTCGAAGTCGGCATAAAGAGCAATCCCATAGGTTTTTTCTGAACAAAAACGCGCGAAGCCTTGGCTTCATCATTGAGATCGAGGCTGAATTCAGCCCGGGTTATTGCCTTGTTATCCTGCGAGATGTAGAGCTTTCCAAAATAAAGCGGCTCTTCTTTTACAATATTAGGCGAGAAGGTAATTACCCAGTTCAGTTTATTATCAATATTTACCATCGACCCAAATTCGAACTGGTAATTATCAAGGTTATCCAAAGCTATGCTGAGATCGGTATTTTTGACAATATCAAGCAACATCGAAACATTTGGACCACCTTGCAGTTGAACCATAAGGGTATCTGCTTTTTTCACATTGGTACCCTTGCGGCCTTTGTAAATTTTCACTTGGTCGTCCTGCATACTTGAATAAGGAGCTTTATAAATATCAATAACAGCTTCGCAAATTGAAAGATAATCGTGGCGCTGCATGATGGACTCACGATAGAAGCCGGTCATCATGTTAGGTACTTCACTGTAATTCTTTCTGATGTTTTTAAAAGCCATTTCCACCATTCCGCGTGCATCTTTCGGCACTATAGGTATCTCTTTTAGCTGGATAGGCTGAATCTCAAGATAGAATGTTTTTTCTTTTCCGACTGCTTCACTTATTTTAAATTTTGCTGTTGCATAACTCAGGTGCGATACTTCAAAGTATTCGGCATTGAGCGATGTATTCACTTTTAAAGTGAATTCCCCTTCGGAGTTTGATACTGTTCCAATGCTCGTGTTAGGAACAGTAATTGTGGCAAAACTAACTTTTTCACCGGTTTTGGCGTCCTTCAAAAGTCCATTAACAGTAACAAATGTACTTTGTGCTAAAGTTATAACATATGTCGTAAAAAGCAGAGATAATATGCTAATACGGATCAGATTCTTATTGAATGTTTTCATGGCTGTGGATGTCATTTTAAGTGTTTGAGAGAAGGTCGGGGTGAAATGCACTATGGAAGAATAAATGGTGAATGGAATGAGTTTCTTAATCAGAAAACTGGTTTCATATAAAAGCCTTTAATGATCTCTCCTAAATTGATGTCCATTTTATCCTTCCTTATTTGTTGCTGCAATTCATAATGATATTGTTCATCCATCAGGCGTTGCTGCTCTCTCAGGAATTTTAATTCTGATTCAGTATAATCCTCAGGGATTGCAGTTGAATTTCTGCCGCCCTTGAAAATATAATTGCAACCTTTCTCATTATTCTGTATTGAAATAAATTCATAGTGCAACAGCCCTTGTCCGGAATTGCAAATCGTTGGCAAGATAGTATCAGCCATTGTATGTCTCAGGCTTGCTTTAGGCAGTTTCAGGATAAACTCATCATTTTGGAGGGTTGCCTGGGCAATTTCCTCCTGGGAATAGGAGTTAAGATCAATACCTAAAAAAATAGTGATCCACACAAGAACCACCAAACCGGTAATAGAAACTCTTTTTTTCATGACATTTAAGTTAAAACAAAGTTATGCCACGAATAGGGAAATTAAGACTTGATTTTCAGCTACAAAGATAGTGATTCTTTGAGGAGAAAGCAAGGGGAAAGGCAAATAATTAATTGCCGAACTTTAAGGAAGTTTAGAACATGAGGTCATCTCACACTTTATTTGAAGACAATGAATTTCTTCTCAGTAATCACTTTTCGACCTTCTTTTAATAGTAGAAAATACATGCCGCCGGTGAGGGTGGAAATATCCAGGACACAACCCGGATGAGTGCATCCATCTAAACTATTGATCAATACACTCAACAGCAGTTGTCCTTTGAGATCAAAGATTTCAACCGCCAGGTCGCTATAACTTTTTAATCCTATATGGCTTAAATCAAAATAGAGCTTATCTTTTGCAGGATTGGGGTATAAGTGGTCTATCATCAATGTCTGCTCGTCCAGAAATGAATTATCAACCACATGGATGCTTATGGAATCAGCTTTGTAGCATCCATTTTCACCAAGGTGTACCCAAACTATATGATATCCTTCACCATAATCAATGGCTCTAAACATAAAACCCACTCCTGTTGAACCATCACTCCAGCGGATGGAGTCGGTTTGAGGATCAACAGAAAAATTTAGTGTGTCTGAAATAAAAATCAGGGTATCGCTGCCTAAATCCACCTGTGGCAGTGGCGTGATCTCTACAAAGATAGTATCCATGTCGGTGCAATAATGTTCATCGACTGCCAAAAGCGAATATAAGCCGGTTTCATTCGCCACAAAATGGTCTTCGTATGAAGCACCATTGTTCCAGGAGTAATAATGATATCCTTCAGGGGAGGATAACAGCAGGCTTCCGCAGACGACCGTGTCTTTTCCCAGGTTAAGAAACCCCATCTCGTTGGAAAGCCTTGCTATGAATACTTCGGGAATGTCCAGGGAACTGCTGAGTGTGTCTTCTCCAAAATATATTTCTCCATTAAACCCTCCTCCAATTAGTATATTGCCACAGTGATCCAGATTCAGTGCACTGGTGTAATGAAAGTTAGTGCCCGGAACAGTAATAGCCCAATTGAGGTTCCCGAAAGGGTGCAATTTTGCAATAAACAGGCCTTTCATACCTTCCCACGGCAGAATGGTATCTCCGAGGACCAGTTCGCCCTCGAAAGGAGCGCTGATATAAATCCCGTCATCCCGGTCCAGATCAAGTGAAAAATCACTCGTCCCTGTAATGTTTGGAATGGTAATATACCATTCAGGTTCCATTTGGTGGTCATATTTCACCAGTAACCGGTCATAATAGCCTACAGGATTTAACGTGTCACCCAAGATGATGAGTGGTGAATTAAAGTCACCGATCGTTATAAAATCACCATGGCTGTCGATCACCATATCAGTGAGCCAATATTGAGCGAATTTTATGTAATCCCCGGGCCTGCCATTTGACTCATATGGAACAACTATCTGCGTAAACGGCTCGAGGTCCCCCACTATGGTGTCCCCGTTTAACAGGAACTCACCGATCACGAAAAATTGCGCATAAAGGTTATTCTCATTATCCAGAACAAGGTTATCTGTTTGCACCTCTGTGGAAGATGTACCGCAGGAAAGCCATGAGAATTCAGCATTGGCCTGAAGGGAAAGGACTGATGCGGCATAATCGCGAAAATTCACGGTCGTATCGTTATTGCCAAAGACTACATAATTATCCAACAGAGGCCTGGAATGATACATACCAAGATAGATAATATCCTGGTCATCAATCTTGATGTCTCCGACCCGGTCAACGCTTGGCCCGCCGACATGGTACGCCCAGATAAATTGCCCCGAACTGTCATATTTAGCGACAAACACGTCCCAGTTACCAAGGGAATACAGTATCGTATCACCAAAGTCGACAGAAAAATCAAAAGTGCCCGTTACATATAGATTTTGCTGGGCATCAACCGCCATTAAGCAATCAGCAACCATCCCGTAGGGACCGGCAGGCTCCTTCTGAAGAGAAACTGCCCATCTGAAATTTCCCTTTCTGTCAAAGCTTGAAATAAAAGATCTAAAGTCTCCATCCTGACCGGAGAAAGCAGAATCTCCGATTTGGAAGTCACCCGAGTCATAAATTCCGCTGAGATAACAATTATTCGCATCATCGATCACCATGTCAACGGCCATATCCTGACATGTAGAGAACGATTGAATGCTCCATTCCCATGACTTTTCCTGGGAAAAAGAAGACAGATAACAGAAATTCAATACAAAATATAGCAGCACGATTGATCTCATGGCATTTATATATTGGTTCTTCAAAGATATGATTTATTTAATTGATAGTCAACCAACACACAATAAACTCCGAAAAAGTCTCTAAATATTTTCAAGCTATTTTTATTTGGCTTAAAATTTCCATTGGCGTCCTATCGCCAACGTTTTGTGCAATAGTATACTCTGAAATATGTGAATGATGTAGATTCGACGTATGAAAAAAACTGGATTGATAGAATTTTTTATTCCAAAAGTTATTTTAAAAACATAGAATTTGGAAGTTTGATTGATTCACTTTGGGTATCAGATCATTCTGCAAATTATGGGATAATAAAAATAAAAAAATACAACTCTATATTAATACCTTAGAGAGGTTTTTTATTTTTAGGGAAGCCTGGGGTATAATTTTATTTTAAGAATCTTATAAACTTATCTTCCTGAAATTGAATATATTTCAAAATTATGTGTTATCTTTATCTCGTTCAGAGTACTTAAAAAAATTCCTGTTAATGAACCTAAATTATGGAGGGAATGAAAATGAGAAGTTTTAATGCTTTTGCAGCGCTGGTCTTCATGCTTATCCTGGCTATAGGTGGAGGATTAGCCTATTCTTCGTACAGCGGTCCGGCCGATGCCGGCAGAATTGCGGGTATCATCATCATGACCGTTATTATCGCCATCATTGTTTCATCCGCGATAAAAGTTGCGGATCAGTGGGAAAAGGCGGTGATATTGCGTTTGGGTAAATTCAGTGCCATTAAGGGGCCCGGGCTGTTTTTTATCATCCCGGTAATCGATGCTGTCCGTTTCTGGATTGATACCCGCGTGATCACAACAACTTTCAATACAGAAAAAACGCTGACTAAAGATACCGTACCGGTAGATGTAGATGCGGTCCTGTTCTGGAAAGTGATCAACCCTAAAACAGCAGCCCTCGATGTAGCCGATTATCGAAGTGCCATTAGCTGGGCATCGCAAACAGCTTTAAGGGATGTAATCGGCAAGACTATGCTTTCGGATATGCTCGAAGGCAGGGAAAAAATCAGTGCAGAGCTTCAAAAGATCATTGATGAGCGTACCGAGCCTTGGGGAGTCAACGTTATCTCGGTGGAGGTGAAGGATGTGCTGATTCCACCGGCACTGGAGGATGCCATGTCGATGCAGGCACAGGCAGAAAGAGAACGGCAGGCCCGTGTAATACTGGGAGATTCGGAACGGCAGGTAGCAGAGAAATTCGGAGAAGCAGCCAAAACCTATGCCAACAATCCTACCGCTTTACATCTGAGAGCAATGAACATGCTTTATGAGGGTTTAAAACACAATGCCACCATCGTGCTTGTTCCCAGTTCGGCATTAGAAACTATGCAATTAGGCGGCCTTAGCGGGCTTACAGCACTGACCATGGAGTTGAAAAAAGAACAGGCGGATAAAGAGAAGGAAAATAATCCCTGATCACTCCGTAAGTAAGCGCATTCAGGCGAGTTGAAACCGGAAATATTTTTAGAAAATCCTCCGGAGTTCAAAGAAAAGATTTTATATTTACATTATCAAACTCAACCAAAGCAAGATTGTTTAACTCAACAACTTACTCAAATTCGTATAACCAGGTAGAAATTGCCACCGGCAGTACTGATGGGGTAAATGTCTATTCTTTCTGTGCGAAGATTATCGAAATGGAAGCAATGAAACAAGAAATTCAAGCAAGTGAAATTTTTGAAAAACTGAATACGGAAAAGCTAAAAACCGCACAGTGGAAATTGTGAAAATATAACTACGCATAATAACAAGCGTTCGGTCGTGTTTTCCATGATATTCCCGCTCATACATTCACCATGGGGAATTTCCTAAACTACCAAACCTCACAAGATGAAATTGGCCTTATTGATTTCGATCATATGTACTCCTATCTGGAGTATTTAAAGAATTTTATTGGTGATTTATCAGAGACTGACTGTGATTTTACAGTCCGATAAAAATCTGTCTGTTAGCGTTCAATGGAAAAACAGTAATTGGAATAAAGCGGAAACAAATAAATGAGTTGTAACCTGTAAGAGGAATAATTATGAAAACCAATTTAATTTTAACATTGACTATGATTGTGACATTGTTTTCGTGCGGGTCCAAAAATGAGGATGCTGCTCCTTCAATAAAAGAAGGTATGATAAATGTTACAGGCGGTCAGGTATGGTACAGGATTGTAGGTGCAGATAAAACAGGTATTCCGCTGCTTACATTGCATGGCGGGCCCGGAGCTCCCCATGACTATCTTGAGACGCTGGAGGCACTTGCTGACGAGCGTCCGGTAATTTTCTATGATCAGCTTGGATGCGGCAATTCCGATAAACCTTCGGATAGCACTTTGTGGAATGTAGCACGTTTCGTGGAAGAACTGGAGCAGGTGCGCACAGCGTTAAATCTCGAAAAGGTTCACATCATGGGCCAATCATGGGGAACTATGCTTGCAGTTGAATATGTGCTTCGGAAAAAACCGGAAGGTATTGTAAGCCTGATTCTCTCCGGCCCCTTTTTAAATGCTCCGAAATGGATTGCCGACCAACAAATATGGATTTCACAACTTCCGCAGAACATCCAGGATACAATCAGAAAGTACGAAGAAAATGGAAATTTCGCATCTCCCTCATACCAGGACGCCATGATGTATTATTATCGTCAACATGTCTGCCGGCTTGACCCCTGGCCCGATTGCCTGAATAGGGCGATGGAAAAATTTGGAAAAGATGTGTACGAATATATGTGGGGCCCCAGTGAATTTACCGCGACAGGTACATTGAAGAATGCGGACCTGAGTGAACAGCTGAGCCTGATCACGGTTCCAACCTTATTTACCTGCGGCGAATTTGATGAAGCCACTCCCGCTACCACAATGTTTTACCAGAGTAAACTCCCCGGTTCTGAAATATACATTTTCCAGAACGCATCTCACGAACATCATCTTGAAAAGCCAGATGAATATGATCTGGTTGTCAAAAACTTTCTGAAAAAGGTTGAGATGACAGAATAGAATATGGCCCTAAATTATTGGTTGCATAATAATTTGATATTTAGAATTATGACAGAAAATCAAGATTGTGTACAATGTTCCACTGATATTTATAACTATTATGGAACAAAGCCGGAAGGCGAGATTCAAACAAGAGAGGCAAAAAAAACACCCACACAACGTGTTGAAAAGGCACGCCAGATGTATTTTGAAACAAAGTCATCTGCATCAGTTGAGTTTCCCTATTGGTATACACGACGATGGGAAGAAGTGGAAGGTGAGGTTCCAATAATAAGAAGAGCCGAAGCGTTAAAGGCAGGATTCGGACATTTAACTCCAGCCATATTACCGGGAGAATTACTGGCTATGAGAAAAGCAAATTATTTGCGTGGTTCTTATCCTATGCCATGGCTGTCGGAAGCGTTTTTTCTGGCTAAAGAAGATGAATTATACAAAGAAGCTCAAAAATCAGGAAAAGTAAGTGCCGATGAAGTAACCACCATGGGACAAGGTGGTGGAAATGTAACAAAAAGTGTAGGTAATGTAATTTCCATTGCCGGTAAATTTGGTCTGCGAAAAGAAGAAATGCCGATTTTAATAAAAACTGCAAAAAAATGGTTTAACAAATCAGTTGATGATGTAGGTCATAAATACGAGCAGCTTGTTCCCGGCTATAATACAAAAGAGGAGATAATGCGTGCCGTAATATGTATGTTCGATTCAGGATACACACTTCCGCAAGGCAGAGAAGTAATGAATTATTATTATCCTTTACAATTTGGAATCGAAGGGATAAAAAACATTTGCAAAGAAAAACAAGACCAAACAGCCGGTTATCCTGACATGGACAGATTGTACTTTTATAAAGCCGTTTATATAATGCTTGAAGGTCTTCAAACGTGGATAATGAATTATGCTAAAGAAGCTCGCTTCATGGCTTCGCTTGAGGATAATCAGACTCAAAAAGAAGAATATCTTGATATTGCTGAGCGATTAGAATGGCTAACGAAAAACAAGCCTAGAACTTTTCACGATTCACTTCAATTAGTGTGGATATTTCATGTTGCTGTCCTTAACGAAGATGCAATTTCAGGCTTATCACCGGGTCGTCTGGGGCAGGTTCTTTACCCTTTCTGGAAACAGGATATGGACCAAGGCATTCTTACAAAAGAATGCACAATTGAGCTTCTTGAGTGTATGCGCATGAAATTCACAGAATTAGACTGTTTCGCGTCAATGGGCGTAGTTGGTGGAGTTTTAAGCGGAAATACGTTTAACAATCTGTGCATTGGTGGATTAGATAAAGATGGAGATAGTGCAGCAAATGAATTAGAAATGCTTATCCTTGAGTCAGCTATGTCTTGCGATACCCCTCAACCAACACTTAGTCTGCTTTATGATGAAAAATTACCCGAAGAATTTTTATTAAAGGGAATTGAATGTACTAAAATTGGCACAGGATATCCTGCATGGGTAAACAATAGGGTTGCAATGGAGTTTCTTCTAAACAATTTCGAAAAAGAAGGTATGCAACTCGAAGAAGCAAGAGCATGGGCGATTGGAGGTTGTCTTGAAACTTCACCGGGAAGCTGGATGCCTCTTGAACTTAACGAAGAAACATATTTTATACCAGGCGGTTCCGCACCTGCAACAAGTGTTGGTGTACATTTTATTTCCCTTCCAAAAGTACTCGAAGCAGTTTTATTTGATGGCCTGGACAAACGAACAGGAAGACGTGTTTATCCTGCACATGGCTCCAAATTAGAGTCGTATGAAGAAATATGGACTGTTTTTAAAAAGTATTTTAGCATTACGGTTGAAGTATTAACCCTTGCAAACAATATACAGCACGACATTTGGGGTAAAATTTCTCCCTCAATTATAAATAGCATGCTGAAACCGGATTGTTTGGAAGTGGGGAAAGATATCAGTCATAAAGGTTGCCGGTACAACAGAACGTTTAATGTTGAAATTTGCGGAGGTGTAAATCTTGTAAATTCATTAGCATCAATAAAGAAAAATGTTTTTGATGAGAAAAAATTATCACTACAAGAACTCAAAGCTGCAATAGAATCAAATTTCGGTTATCTATCGGCATTAGAAACCGGTTCATATAGCTTAATTGAACAAGTTAAAACCAAAAACTATATGGATTGGCTGAAAATTCATAAACTTTGCCTTGATGCTCCCAAATATGGAAATGATGATAAATATGTCGACAACATTTTTAAAGAATGGCAAATATGGTTTAGCAAAATGTGTGAAAATTACCGTTCACTTTATGACAAACCTATGTATTCATGTCAAATATCAGTATCAACACATGCGCCAATGGGAGCTGTAACGTTAGCAACTCCTGACGGAAGATTATGTGGAACTACTTTTGCCGATGGATCTGTTTCTGCTTATCCGGGATCTGATAAAAATGGACCTTATGCATTATTCAATTCTGCAACTTGTTACAACCATGCTTTATCTCAGAATTCTCAGCTGAATATGAAAATCCATCCTTCGGTTGTTAAGGGAAGGGAAGGTTCACGGAAGTTTTTAGAAATGATAAAAGCTTACCTTCGTAAAGGAGCGTTCCACATTCAGTTCAATATTGTTGATTCCAGAATGCTTAAAGATGCACAAAAAAATCCTGAAAAATACAGGGGACTAATGGTGCGGGTAGCAGGATTTACTCAATATTGGGTTGAACTCGGGAAACAAATACAAGATGAAGTTATTGCGCGAACGGAGTATGAACAAATAGGATAAAATTAATAAATGTGATACACTACGATTGTAAATATTACCTTAACACAGATGTTTTTAAAGGCATTTGTAAAAGAGATAAAAGCAACATAAATGCCGACGATGAAGCATGTAATAATTTTGAAAAAGCACAGAAATGTAAACATTGTTCAAATTTTTTATTATACGGTAACGATTGGGGAACATGCATGAGCAAATATGAAGCTTATCCGGAAATGAACGCAGTTACATGCAATGATTTTAAACAATAACCATTCCGATTCTAAAGGTTATATATTCGATATTCAGGGATTGTCAGTACATGATGGTCCCGGATGTCGAACATCAATATTTTTGAATGGATGCACCATGAATTGTTTCTGGTGTTCTAATCCGGAAGGCATCAATAGGAAACCTTCGCTATTGTATTTTTCTTCAAAATGCATTGCTTGCGGTAATTGCATAAGCAATTGCTCGCAAAATGCAATTAGAATCGAAAATGAAAAACTTAAAATTTCCAGGCAACTTTGTGCTGTATGCGAAAAACAAAGTTGTATTGATGAGTGTTTTACCGATGCATTGAGATTAAGCGGATATGAAATTACAGTTTCAAAGCTCTTTGAAATTATCCAGCGCGACAGACAATTTTGGGGCAGTGCAGGCGGAATAACATTAACAGGTGGAGAACCATTATTGCAGATAGATTTTGTAAAAGAAATACTTTCTAAATGTCACCATGCCTATATTCACACTGCTATCGAGACCTGCGGTAATATTCCATGGAAAAACTTTCAAGCTGTTATTCCGTACATTGATTGGATTTTCTTCGACCTTAAACATCTTAATAGTCAGGAACACAAAAAGGCCACAAATGCCGGCAATTCACTGATTTTAGAAAATGCAAAACTACTTTCAAAAGAATTTGACGGAAGACTAGTATTTCGACTTCCATTAATTCCCGATTTTAACGATTCGAAAGAAGACATCGACTCAATTATTTCATTTATTAAAAAAACAGGAAGAAATGAAATCAACATTTTGCCTTTACATCATTTAGGCAGGGAAAAGTATCAAATGCTTAATAATAATTATCTTGGGAGCAACTTTCCTATTCCGACAAATGAAAAATTAAGGGATATTGAAAAAGCATTTAAAGCATATGGTATTGATTGTTATATAGGTAGTGAAACTCCTTTTTAGGGCATTGATGACAGTTCTTGTGGTTCTTTCGAGTGTGGTCTCATTATGTCAGCTTGCGTGTGCACAGGCTGAAAAACCGGCAGGTTCGGCAGCACAGGATCTGCTGGTCAAGTGTGAGGTTGAAACAGCGGTCAGCATGCTTCAGGCAATTTTCACAAAATATCAACAGGGGGAAATGACCCTTGAGCAGGCAAAGAAACTTGGCGCCGACCTTTTTAAACCATTCGGATGGGTTGTCGGCAGCGGATACTATCTCTGAAAAGTCCTATTAAACCTGATCAATCCGTTTACAGGTAATCCTGACTTTGTAAATTCAAAGCTGCCATTCATACCGGCAGATTTATCAGCAATTATTTCACTCTTCTGATGATAGGCATAATCGTAACTGTTTAGTAAAATAACTGCTACCAGAGCCAAAATATTGACTGGTTTACCAGATCTGAAAATTGCTGTTTTTATATTTTCAATATTTAAATGTTTTATTGTAATATAATATTGGGTTTATATGTTATTACCGTGCGTTTATTTGTTTTATCAAATTGTTTCATCAAAGTTTATAAAACCACCTTTTCCGGCCACGGATTAAATTTTGAAGTGCCCCAGAGTTTGTTGATATAATCGATGGAGAAAAAATCTTCAAAAGCATGGATCCAATACGTGCCTTTATCGGACAAACAAATCTGATCGCTGTCATTTGTTAAATAACCTAGTCGCGACAGCATTTTAATCTGTTTCCCATATTTCTGGTCAAAACTTACACCAAACCGATCCTGGAAATCGCTTTTTCTGAATTTGGTTTCATAAATCCGCCAATACAGCCAACCTGCCATCTGCATTTCTTCAGACAGATCAAGTGACAAAGCAATTGGCGACTTTCCTTCATTGATAGCCTTAATGTACTCTGCAACATTAAACGTGTTTACATAGAAAACATCTTTCAAATAAGAACCTCCGCTTGCCCCCAGCCCAAGGTACAGAGGCACGGTAACAGAACAATATTTAGCTATTCCTTTTTTCGTGAATGCCCATACTGATGACCGCTCAAACCCGGAATCATAAAAGATATCCTCCAGAATTCCCAGTAATTTCCTGCGACGAAACATTGTAGCAATTGCATTTCCATTATTATTAGATTCTCTTCCCAGGCGTGTATAAGGAAATCTGAATAAGGGATAAGTCGCTACCTGGTGTATGCCCAGGTTCACCATATCATGGCCTGCTTGTTCAACCTCCGCAGCAGTCTGGCCGGGCAAATCAAACATATAATCGATATTCACACACTCGAAGTTTCTTCCCACTGCCCGCTCAATGCTTTTTTTCACTTCTGCAACCGTGTAAGGCCTCTCAATGGACTTCAGATGCCGGTCCTGCAAGGCTTCAACGCCAATACTCAGATACCTGACACCCATCGCCTCTATTGCATCTAGATTTTTATGTGTCAGGTGATTCGGATGGCTTTCCATATGAACATGGCATTGCATATTAAAATGCTTGTAAATATGATCAATGATCTGCTCCATTCCATTTCCAATCATCGTGGTTGGCGTGCCTCCTCCGATATAGAAACTGGTAACCGGTTTATTGCTTAGAAGGGGAATGTAGGAATCTATTTCTTTTATAAGGGCATTTTTATAATTCCGGCACGATTCATACCTGAAAATCTCCTTATTATATGGACAATACGGACAAATTTGATTGCAGAACGGAATATGGAGATAAATACCGGCTTCCTGAATGTCCCTGATTTTTTCAGCCAGTAATTCTTGGGATGGAATATTGCGGTCAAAGATTACCTTGTCCTGCCCGGTGAAGTTTTTACTAATCCTATTTCTTAAATAATCAGTGATCATAGCGTGAGATCGTTTATTAATTATCAGGCAATGATGACCAGCTACAGTGTTCAAGGGCATATTCCGAAAACAGGTACATGAAGTTTATTGCTTCTTTTTTCACCCTGTTCAGATATACTTTTGTTAAAGATGATTCTGCAAGCCTGCATTGCTGATAGTATTCCACTATAACATATTCCTCCTGCTTTTTAACCTGGTAAAAACCTGAAGACGAAATCAGCCGGGGCATTATCGTTTGGTTATTCTGACTTGATACCAGGGTAAAATCCACTCTTTGTTTTTCTTCATCAAGTTTCCTGTACCAAACTGTCGTGTTTTCAAAAAAGATGAATTTCTGATAGGTATAACTGATTTGGTTCCAGTTACTGCCAGAGTCAATTAACACGACTTCTTTTGCATCAGGCGCCAATGCATAAATATGAGTGTATTTGAATGATATGTCAAGCAAACATTTTGGATTGGCATTTATTTTGAAACTACTATAAAATGAGTAGCTGGAATCGGTTTGGGTATATATGTATTTAATATCAATTTCTTCTTCCGCAAAGGCCATTAAAGGCATTAATGCAGAAAAGAGTGCTAATGCAAAACTTATTATATTTTTCCCATGCATCATCAATATTGTCAAAGCCCGTTTTTAAAATTTAAAAATATTTCAGTGCATTAACTATAGCGCCGGGTTTAAGTTTAAGCGTCTGATCAATTTCTGCGTAACTTAAATAACCGCAATCTTTACATACTTCACCATTATTGTTTTCCCTGCAACAGGTATAATAATTACCATCCTCATAGACGCTGCATATATCCAGGTTCTTCTTCCAGTTGTTTCTGATTGCAGATTTAAGTCCGGCAGAAGAATTTAATATTTTATACTGACCTTTTAGTTTCAGCAGGTTCTTCAGAATCTCATTTTTTGCTTTCATATCAAGGTAAAGCTCATCATAACCGTAGTAAGGTGTATGGAAGTAAAAGAAGGTGCCTTTGATTTGATGGATCCTGCTGATATATTCGCAAAAACCTGTTATATCATCTTTATTCACTGAATTTATCGTATAGTTGATATAAATCGAAGGATGATCTGATTGCTGAATATTGTCCATTATTTTATCAAAGGATTTCCCCCTCAATGTGTCATGTGTATCATGCAGTCCGTCAACACTTACAAAAATTGTATCAGCTGCGGATTCCAGCTGTCGTGTTCCATTCGTATAAATAATAACAGCATAATATCCTTTCTTTTTCGCATAGTTAACAATGTCTTCCATGTTGTAAGAATGATCATACCATATCATTGGTTCCCCGCCCTCTAAATAAAGGCAACGCCCTCCTTCAGCATAAAAAGTATCAATGACCTTAACCGATTCGTCAAAACTCATGGTTGCCGGCAGACGATCAATCACTGTGCAATGACGGCACCGAAGGTTACATTTATTATGAAGTACGAGTCCGCATATCAGCGGGTTTGCCTTTCCCCTCAGCCAATAATTTGCCAGATATTTTATTCCAAAGATGACTTGTTTCATAAGTGGTTATTTTTCATTCCTATCAGCCGGGTAACGAGATTTCGCGGGATAAACCTGATCAGAAAAACCTGCATTTTGTTCGCCATTCCGGGGATGACAACCCTTTTACCTTTCATTAAGGCTTCATATCCGATTTTAGCGACCATGGAAGCATCCATTACAGGAAAGAAGAAAGATTTCCTCCTCTTGGTAAAATCTTGAAAAGCCGTTTTAGTCCCACCAGGGCATAAAGCCGTAACGGTAACTCCCGTACCTCGCACTTCTTCGGAAAGAGCTTCCGAGAAACTCAATACAAAGCTCTTTGCTGCGCAATAAACAGCATTGTAAGGCCCAGGCACAAATGAACCTGTTGAACAAATATTAAGTATCCTTCCCATTCCCCGTTCTAGCATACCAGGAAGAAACAATTTTGTAAGCTGGCTGTAAGTTATGCATTGTAATTGAATCATCTTCTGCTCATCTTCCCAGGATGTTTCGGAAAAAGCGCCTTTTACATAAAAGCCAGCATTGTTAACCAGGTAATCTACAGAAATTGATTTCTCCAGAACTAGTCTGAAAATTTCTTCTGCAGCATCAGGATGACTTAAATCGATGGGAATTGCAAGGACTATAATTTTATAGTTATTCGATAGATTATCAGCCAATTGAATTAAAACATCCTTATGCCTGGAAACAAGAATTAAATTATGCCTGTTTTTCGCGAATAGCAGGGCCAATTCATAACCAATGCCCCTGGAAGCGCCGGTGATCAGAGCAAAGTTCATTTCTCATTTTGCTGTTATCTTTTCTTAAATACCAACTAATAATAAAGAATGAACTAAGCATCACCAACACTAAGGACATTCAGCATTAATAGAACGATACAAAATGCAACGGAATTTTTCATTTTTTAAGGATTGTAGAAGGTTTCCAACCCTCGGGTTGGAAACCCCGTTGATTTAAGGTCCTTTTTTAAGCCCAACTCCGCCTACCCGCATGGCAAAATCAAAGCTTGCTTTTCTAATGCTGGTTTTCGTCAACCTTGCCTCACCGATTTTTCCGGATATTGTATTATCCTCATTGATTATAATCTCAAACGTTACAGGACCAAAGTCTGCATTCAGGGTAGTATTTAAAAATCGTCCTTCCCCTGCCCAGGTTCCTGTTAAGTAAGGATTGGCAGCTATCTGCTTTTCGTTTTTTTCCTGCCGGCCTGTGCAGGATAGGGCCAGGATCAAAAGAAACACTATTTTCAAGGTGTTTTTCATCATTTGGTTTCTTTTTTGGGAATCCATCCCCGGGGATAGTGTCCCTGGGAATGCATTCCCGGCGCACTTTAATTCCTGATACAACGAACAGAAAAAGCTGCACTCCCTCCACCTGTATTCCTCTGTATCATGGTCTGATTCCAGTCCATATTGCGGTAGTATTTCTGCGTTGGGTGGGAGCTCCAGAAATAAGCTTTATATCCAATGCCCCAGAAAGCATTCTGAACAAAATACCCTCCGGGAAGAGCGGTAAAACCGAAAGCGTCGGTTGCTCCTGAATTAGGATATACCCAATATTCCGTGCCCGTTTGCTTGAGATTTCCTCCTGCATCGACGCCTCTCCAACCATTAACTCCCCAGGCCGGATCCCCTATTCCGTACGCGCTGTCTGCGGCGCCTTCCAGGATCTGCCATTCCAGATCGCCCGGTACATGAAAACCTTCCGGACAGATGCCCTGCCCTTCGTTTACATTAGTATACTTCATCATTTCATTCCAGAAATATAAGCCTCCTACAATGTTGCAGTAATATTCATCATCCCCCATACAGTATTTTTCGATGATGTCGTTATTTGCCTGGCTCTGCGTGGAAGGTATCATAACCCCCGCGTTCATGTTCTCCCTGATCCAGCACTGGCTGAATATCTGAATGGTATGATACCAGCGTCCTTCATAAGATAAAGAATCCATGCCGGGACAGGGAATATTCGTGGCAAATTGAAATACATAGTCCTGGCTTGTTTCCGGGGAATCAAGGAATCCGGATTCCAGAGTATCAGCGTAACCGATAAACATTAGCTCATCACCCGGGCTGAATGGAAACTCCTGGATAGCAGAACTGCTTTTTAAGGGAGTATCATTATTACCACTTCCCATATACTCCAGCGAGCAAGGCCTGCCGGAACCCGAACCGGTATTCAGGATCTTTATGGTTTTGCTGATACCTTCCCAACTGGCGGTGAAAAAATTAAGCTTTTCGCCTGCCGGTTCAAACTGGAATGTGTGATAACCCTTCTCCAGCATTCTTTCTGAAGTAATGAGCCGGTGTCCCAGGACATCTGTAACGGTCAAACTTACTTTATCCCTTTCAGGAACGTACACGCCGATAGTGGTTCGGTTTGCCACAGGGTTCGGAAAGTTCTGCGTCACCCTGAACTCATTGAGCAGATCCGGTTTTTCGTTGATGCCAACATAGTTCAAAACGAGCACCGTGTCAGGATAATATAAAACTGTATCTCCTCCTTGGGTGAGGTTCTTCACTTTGATGTTGCTTAATTGAAAATATGAAGTGTCGTTGACACTTGTGAAGGTCAATTCAATAGCCGGCCTTTGCCCGTAAGAATTTGCAATACAAGCAAATGCCACTAGTATTAGAATGCATGTAAGCTTTTTCATGTTACTAAGGTTAATAAATTAAAAAAAATGTTTTTATCTCATCACAAACGGAACAATGATGGCTATAATACCGGTACATACAACTACCATGATAAACAGGTTATACCTCACGCTGTAACTGCTGAGCAGCGATTCATCGTAATATTTGTCGACCTGCTGGTCTTTGTACATGGTAATTAAACCGTTCAACAGTTTTGTCCGCGTCTGTTTCCCTTTCAGTAAACCGAAAATGGCTACAATGTTGATCAGGATGACCAACCCGACAAAAATGAACATCACCATCACTATGGTATCATCCGTTCGTGATTTTTCCACCATACCCGCATTGACAGCAAGGGTAATCAGGTTCAGAGCAATAGATGAAAGGATAAAAATGATATCCGTTTTCGCACTCTGCTGCAGCTCAGAGATGATGTGCTTGTGTACATGTTCTAACATGGCTTGTTCCTCCTATTTTAATTATGTTTCGTATAAATGTAATAAATTTCATTGCTTTTTGCAACACTAAACTGGTTTGATTTCTCCAGATTCCTAAAACGGGCTGAAAAAAGAAAAATAATGATGGCTAATCTGATCGGGTGGATCAAACAACAATAATGTCGGAATACCAGAAGCCCTGGAGAAGTAAGGATCCAACGATTTTGCCTCTTCCATCAGTTTTTCGGCTTCTGCCTGGTTTCCAAGGAACATTTCAACCCGCATCAATAACCCCATCGCATATGCTTTCAGCGGTACAATCGGTTCGGGGGTACTTTTTAAGTACTTCTCAATAAACGTTTTAGCAAGAGGCAATTCCGTACCGGCCAGATCTTTGTTTTGCATCACCTTCATCATATGATACCTGGCCAGGTCAAGAATAAGGATGTTTTTTGATGGATCTGATTTGATTGCCTTATTGAAATAGTTTTCAGCATTAGTAAGATCATCAATATACAGACACGCCTTACCGGCTTCCATGAGTAGGTCAGGATTTTTCTCATCCAGTACGATTAAGTCCTCCCAGTATTTCACCAGGTCAGTATCTTCAGAAGCCAGTGCAGCTTTTGCTTTAGCGCCGAAATAGCCGTTCATGGTTGCTAATTTTTCCGCATAAGCAAGTGCTTTCGCACTGTCCCCTCCCATATCCTGCGGCAGCATGCCATAAATTTCAACCAGGTATAAACTAGCTTCATAATAATCCGGCTTCAGCGAAAGAACTTTTTCAAAATCGGCACAGGTTTGTGCAATATGATTTTTTACATCCCCCTGTCCTGTTTGCATGGACATGAAAGCATTCAGGAAGCTGGTAATCGCCTTAAAGTATGCATAGGTGACATTCTTTGGATCATAGGTCACGGCTTTATTAATGGAGATGAGAATATCATCTATTTTCATCCCTCCTCCCCCTATCAACATATAATGCTTTAAACGGGCCATTTCATAATGTGCCATCGAGTTTGTTGAATCTTTAGCGAGGATGGTTTCCAGCAAAGTTTTTGCCTCGTCCACTTTGCCATTCATCCGCAATTCAAAAGCTTTAAGTACTTCCTTATCAGGATTGTTGCCGGCACAAGTGCAGGATGCCAGAATCCCGATGATCAAAATTTGTAAAAAGGCTAGCTTTTTCATTAGGTCAAGGTTTTAAATTAAACACAAAATAATTTTGTAATTTAGAAGTCAAAATTAGGGACAAACCGGTTTTTTCTTTTGAATTGCGCTTGTAAACCATTTGTAAACATTTTACAATTGTTTTTCTTTTATACCACCCTGTAACTGATCATCTTTGTGAGAGATAAAGATTCACAGATATTCGAATTGCTGAAACAAAAGATTGTGGAGCGCATGCTGCAGTCATATCCGGGCATTAACCCTTCTATTTCGGATTGGAAAGGACAGGAGATTGTTGATTTCCAAGAAGAGCTGCTACATAAGGTCAATGCCCATATCAGTGAAAAATGGTTTTATAGTCATGTGAAATCCGGAAGGGAAACACTGCCGCGGATCGACATCCTCAATCTATTGAGCAAATATACCGGGTATGCCAATTGGGATGATTTCAGATTTAAGAATACAAGCCGGGAGATCACTGTTAATCCTACAAAAAAAGCAAACCGGTATTTCATATATATCCCCCTATTGGTTATTGTTATCCTTGGTATCCTGTTTTTTCTTTTTAAAATGGTCAGCACAAAGGATTATAAATTCCGTTTCTATGATGCCGATATCAAAGAGCCTGTCACAAATAATATTATCGAAGTCAATGTGCTCCTGGAAGGTGAATCGCCCGTGAGCTATTTATGCGGGACGGACGGTAGTTTTATCCTGAAAACGGATAAAGTCAATGTCCATTTTGTAGTAAAATCACCTCTTTATCAAACAGATACAATTATCCGCATCCTCGATAAATTCAACCGCGATGAAATAGTTCAACTCAGGCCGAACAATTATGCCATGATGATACAATATTTTTCGACGATGAATGTGAAAGACTGGCAAAAGAGGAGGGACCAGCTAAATCTTGTGATAGCTGACAGCGCCATGATTTACCAGGTTTTTGCTAAAGAGTCTATCGGAGTGGAGCTCTTTAACAAATGGGAATTCATTAACAAACTGACTTTACCTTCAACCGGTTTAAAGGATATCGAAATACTGGATACCAAATACCAGGGCGATAAAATTACGCTTATCCGTTTCAAGCAAAAGGAGGCAAATAAATGAGAAAATTTTTATTCATATTCGTTGCTATTTTGGCTTACCTGCTGCTATGCTCGAAATCGTGCGGATCGGATGAAAAGGATGATTCCGCTAAGCAGGCAGCTGAATTGACTAAAACAAAAGTGAGCATCAAAAATGAATTTGAATCGGATGATCTTTCAAAAAAGTCACTGAGGGCATTTGAAGTTAAGGCGAAGCAAAAGCTGGTGGACTTTTCCGATTATCTTGACATTTATTCGGATAAACAAATGGATGAGTCCTTTAAAAGTCAGGCCCGTCAGATGATCCTGGACATGTTCATGTCCGACACTATAAGGGTTACAACCCTCTTATTACAAGAATCAAATGAGAAAAATTTCCAGATAACCGAATTTCTGAGCAGTTGTTCAGCATCTGGTTATAATTCCATGGATTTCATTTTCGATTCCATAGAGGTTGCCGCGCCTTTGCGTAGAATTGATGATTTTAATTATAAAGGAAGACTTTCATTTTCACGGCGTGTGAAAATCTGTTCCGCTTCCGATACTCTATTTACAGATACCGACAGGATGGAGGTTGATATTTTTGCTTCGAAGGTCCGCAAGCAGTTTGGGCCAGATACGCTGCGGATTTGGAGTGTGTTTTTGGGGGATATTAAATGATTTGACGATTGTCGATTGTCGATTTTTTAAAAAATTAAATGCTATTTTAAAAATTTTAACTGTATCTTTGCACATTATGTGGGAATATTTACAGGTAAAAAGAATATTGGCTCAGCATCTTCCTGCTGAGTCTGAGAATCGTTTGCTATTGCTCACAGGTGCCAGGCAGACTGGAAAAACATCACTTGTCAAGCAATATTATAAGGATTTGCCATACTATAACCTTGATGCCATTGAATACCGGGACCAGTTAAGCAATATCAGCACTTTCAGGTGGGCACAGGAGGTGGGGACTGCCGTGATTGACGAAATACAGAAAGAACCGGCATTATTCGACAAAATAAAATTCGCTTTTGATGCAGGGGAATTGAAATTCTCTGTCCTAACCGGTTCATCTCAAATTTTGCTTCTGAAAAAAGTGCGCGAAACCCTTGCAGGAAGAGTTACATTAAGAGAGCTTTTCCCATTTATGGCATCTGAGCTTTGTTATCCTGAAGGAATAGATTGGAATTCGATCCTGATTTCCAAATTGATATCTGCAAAACACATTGATGAAATCCTCACTTCTGAACTATCAGTTTTAATTGGAGATTCATGGCTAAAAGTCTGTGAAGCTGAAAATTATTTGCTGAAATGGGGGGGCATGCCTCCCTTAATCCATATTTCTGAAGAACAAGGCAGGAAGCTTTGGTTAAGGGACTATGCAACAGCATATCTGGAAAGAGATCTTGCTGATCTGGCCAACCTGAGTGATCTAAAGCCATTCAGGAAATTTCAGAGAATTGCTGCTTTGAGAGCGGCCAACCTTCTTTCATATTCTGAATTGTCGAAAGATTCGGGAATTGCTGTGGAAACTGCCAGGCGTTACCTGGAATATCTCCGGATATCTTACCAGGCTTTTTTGATTCAGCCTTACCATACAAACCTGACCAGCAGCCTGGTAAAAACACCAAAACTGTTCTGGGTGGATAACGGCCTGCTGAGGCATCTTTCAGAATATGGTTTCGCTGTGGATAGCGGGCAACTCTATGAAAATTACATTGCATCCGAATTGTTTAAATTTATCCGGACTAACGGGTTAGACACAAGATTGACATTTTACCGGACACGGTCGGGAATGGAGATCGATTTCATACTTGAAACCGAAAATGGTTTAATAGCAATTGAAGCTAAAAACAGAGACATGGTTACTTCATCTGATTTTAGCGCTCTTCGGCGACTGGCAGAATCATCCGGGAAATCATGGATTGGAGGAATTGTTGTTTACAGGGGAAATAAAATCCAGCAATTCAGCTCACAATTATGGGTAATTCCTTCGTGCAGATTTTTCAGCGCTAACATAGGACGGTAAGAAAGTTGGAAAGTTGGACAGTTGGACAAAAAGAACAATAGAAACTGATTTGAATTTGGTATTTTGAATTTGTTTGGTATTTTGTGCTTTGAATTTGGAATTTATTTTTAAAGGATCTCCAGCACTTCCCTGACCATTTTATCGTCTTCCACCACCGCGATGCGGATAGGATTGCCGGAAGAATTGCCTGTTTCTGACATGGTTTAATTATGAACTGCTAAATTACTATGAACGATTACGATATGGTATCCCCTTTTCGTGTTATTTTTTGGCTTTTAGGTTTCTCGCAGATTAGCGCAAATCAACACGCAGATATACGCAGATTGTAAATTGCAATTAGGAAAATCTGCGTAATCTGCGATCAAATCAGCGAAAATCTGCGAGAAACAAAACGCTATTTCAATGAAACAATCAATTCAATCTCAGTACCCAAATCTACTTCGGATTTGATCACAATCTCCCCGCCGATATCATTCATCCTCTTCTTCATATTAACCAGCCCGTTGCCAGGAAATTCCAGCCTGCCGGGATCAAATCCTTTTCCATCATCCTTTATTAAAATCCTGAATCCATTCTGATTCATAACCAACGAAATCTGAACCTTCGTCGCCCCCGCATGTTTCACCACATTGTGCAGGGCTTCCCTTACCACCAGGTAGACATTCCTGCGTACCTCCACACTCAGTGCCTGGTTTGGCAGTTCCCCGGGGAGGTCGAAGACACAGCTTATAGCAGTGGGTTCCAGGTATTCGAACGCAAAACGGCGAAGGTAGGTAACTAGACCTTCGAGGTTGTCGTTTTTGGGGTTCAGCGCCCAGATGATCTGGTTCATCTCTTCCATCAGCCCCCGTGAAGTATCGCTGATCTGCCCGAGCCATTGCCTGGACCCAACCCCGATATCAGTCCTATTTTTTTCCAGGTCGCTCATCATGGAAATCCGGGTGAGGCTTGCCCCGACATCGTCATGCATATCCTGCGAGATCCTGGCGCGTTCCCGCTCCAGCATAAGCTGACGGTCGAGATCTTTCTGGTAAAGTGCTGCCATTTGGAATAAGGCAATAACTCTTTTGGCGATCAAGATGCAGCAGATCATGATCAGGCTGCCTATTTCCTGGGAAATCTCTATCGGATTTGGATTAGTGAAAGTCATTTGGATGATACGATTATAAAACAGGGCAAAAGACATTGGTGTGATGAAACCGAAGAATGATCCGATGATCACCATGCGCAACTGTTTTCGGGATAGGGTATCCTTTGCCTGGTAGAACCCCCGTTCCGGTTTTGGAACAGCCGACGCTTTACAATGCAAATTGCAAGTTTAACTTTCAATTTGCATACATGAAGGGCATTTAAATGAAGGATTTAGCAAAATACTTTCAATTTTATTAATATAACTTTATGAATTTGATTAATTTTGTAAAGTTTTGAAAACAAATTTCCAATGATCCAACGTGAAATTCAAAGTGATAAAAGAATTTCAGGAAACCTATCCGGAAGTCACATTCATGACGGTCTCAAGAGAGAATTACTGGGAATTTCTTTCCTGATTGCCGATTGTCGATATTCGAACGATTTCTAATCACTAATTTCAAATTTCAAGCATCACAGTTTCGCATCTCTTTTCTATCTTTGCATAAAACCATCCTTGTGAACGAATTGGAATATTCGGTCGTTGTGCCGGTGTTTAACAGCGAGGCTTCGCTGGAGGAGCTTTTCAGCCGCATGACTGCTGTGATGGATTCCACCGGGAAAACTTATGAACTCATTTTCGTCGATGATGGCAGTAGTGACCATAGCTGGGAAGTTTTGAAGAAGCTCAAGGAAAAACAACCCGGCATCCTTACGGCCATCCGGCTGGCCAAAAATTTCGGGCAGCACAGCGCGACTTTCTGTGGTTTTAATTTTGCCAAAGGGAACTACATCATTACCATTGACGATGACCTGCAATGCCCGCCGGAAGAGATCCCCAAGCTGGTCAAAACAATGGAAGAGTTTGATGCGGAACTTGTTTATGGCATATTTAATGAGAAGAAGCATTCTTTCTTCAGAAACCTTGGTAGCAGTTTTTTTAAAAACTCAGCCAACCTGCTGGGAAGGCCCAAGGAAGGCTCTTCCTTCCGACTGATCTCGAAAAACATCATCCAGAAAATCATCATCCATCACCAGAACTTTGTTTTCATCGATGAAATCCTGCACTGGTATACTGAATACGTCGGACTCGCGTTAGTGGAGCACCATAAGCGCAAATACAAAAGATCGGGCTATAGTAACCGCAAGATCTGGAGCCTCATGACCAACCTCATGTTTTATTACACTACCGCCCCACTGAAACTGATGGTGTACGGCGGACTGATCTCCTCTGCTTTCTTCTTCGTCCTATCCATCATCTTCATATTAAAAAAGATATTCTTGTCTGTACCCCTTGGTTATACCTCGCTGATCGTCGCCATCCTGTTCTCGACCAGCCTGATCCTGCTTTCCCTTGGTGTCATAGGGGAATACCTCAGCCGGATCTACATGGTTCAGAACAAAAAACCGCTCTACTCAGTCAGGAAAATTCTCTGATTATATCCGCCTGGAATAATTCCTTCAGGCTTTTTCTTCGAATACACCGGTAAGATTTAGCTCCAGCTTTTCCGACCTGTACCCTTCTCTTTCCATGTATTCAAGCAATCGCGGCAGGGCATAGAGCACTTTCTCACGGGCTTTCAGGTTATCGTGAAAGACAATTATCGCCCCTGATTTAAGACCTTCCAGGGACGTTTGCAGGCATTCTTCCTGACTTATTACCGGATCGTAATCACGCGTCAAAACCGACCACATGATCACCTTGAATTCTTTCGACAAGGTTTTTGCCTGCTTATAGGTCATCAACCCGTATGGGGGCCTGAACAACCCGGAATCAATGAATTGGCCGGCTTCCCGGATATCATTCATGTAATCTGCATAATTAGTCGACCATCCCTTCAGGTGATGATGGGTATGATTGCCCGTGGAGTGACCTTTCTCAAGGATTCTACCATAAATTCCATGGTACCTTTTGACATTCTCCCCGACACAGAAAAAAGTGGCTTTAGCATTATATTTCCCCAGTATTTCGAGGATTTCATCCGTCACTTCAGGAATAGGCCCGTCGTCGAAAGTGAGGTAAACCGTTTTATCCATGGTTTTCACCTGCCAGATTAATGAGGCAGGAAGAACATAAGTGAAAATGCCGGTCAGCAGCTGATCCTTCAAAATACTACATGGTTATGATAAATTAAGGATTATAAGACTCCCCGACATACAGGTTATAATAGAGATCGAGTGTTTCTTTTGCCTTGTCGGCCATTTCCTTCTGTCCATATGTTTCAGCGGCCTGCCCGATGGCATGCAGAATCGCGAGGCCCTGCTGGATGTCGAATGAGATATATGCCCTCTTATTTGCAGGAAATCTGAAATAATATTCCAGTAGTTCACTATAAATATCTGTCATTCTTTGCAGTATGGCATTTCCTTTATCAATCTGTCCTGCTTTCAAATATGCTTCTGCCATGGGCAGGTTAAAGTAATTATAAGGAACGATACGGTCGGGGATCAGTTCCTGTATCCTGTCGCAGACCATTACAGCTGAATCCGGCTTGTTTTCCGCAGCCAGTGCCTCTGCCAGCCTGGCATAACAATTCCGCATCGTTACTGTCATCCTGTTAATGTCATCACTGACTAAAAATCCCGGTTTCAGTATATCGAACTCAAATTTGTTCATCAGGTTGTCGAACATCACGGCGGAGTTCACTCCTCCAGTTTGGTTTTTACTGGTAAGCTGTTGTTTAACAGGGACCAACCGGTAAGCAAATCCTTCCAGTTGCAAATAACTATCCAGGCCAATGTAAGGCTCGCTGCCAGTTGTGCTGACATAATAAACCGGCCTTTCCCAATTGTTATGAGCCAGCAAATCAAGCATCATCAGGTAATTCTTGGTAATGACATTGCTGCTGATCCTCCATTCAAGGTTTGTCACCTGCCCGGCGAGTTTGCGCGGCACTGTTCCGTTGTTTACAACGGTAGCCGAATCAACCGTAATCCTGAATTTTTTAGTGGGGAAATAGTCGGCCATTCCCCTGCCAGTATTTATCTGCAGTCTCTTCTCATCTTTTTTGATGATATCGAAGAGGTCTTTCACCTCTACATAATCCGTAATATTTTCCTTCTCAACCAGGAAAGTTATATCGTGAGAACCGTTGCGGTAAAATTCCTGTGTCAGGGAAAACGGAACCGGCTTTGAATCGTAAGCCTGGCGCTTCATCTGGTCGATGTACCAGTCGGTATTGAGCAGGCTCAGGTTACAGACGCGCACATCAGTCCGTATGCCTTCCACTTCCTGAGCGTACCAGAGGGGAAAGGTGTCGTTGTCGGCGTTGGTAAAAAGAATTGCCCCCGGGGCGCAGGAATTCAGGTAATTTTTGGCCGTTTCCAGTGCGGTGTAACGTCCTGACCGGTCGTGGTCATCCCAACCCTGTGAAGCCATGATAATGGGTACCAGGAGAAAAACCGCTCCTGCGGAGATGATGGCTGAAAGGCTGTGGGCCAGCTTTTTTGAAAGCAATTCGAAAAGCCATATCACACTGAGGCCTATCCAGATAGCAAAAGCGTAAAAAGATGCTGTGTAAGCATAATCACGCTCACGCGGCTGTGGCGAATGCTGGTTGAGATAGATAGTGATGGCAAGGCCGGTCATAATGAATAGCAGCATGACAACTATGCCATCTTTGGAATTCTTTTTAAACTGATAATATAGTCCGAGTAAACCAAAGATAAGGGGAAAGAAGAAATATGTATTCCGGGCCTTGTTGGAAAGGCTTCCCGGGATATTTTCCTGTGGCCCTAACCGGCCATTATCCATGAAATTGATCCCGCTGAGCCAGTTTCCATTAAGAATATCGCCATAATTGCCTTGGTTGTCATTCTGTCTTCCTACAAAATTCCAGAACAGGTAGCGGAAATACATGTGGTTCAACTGGTAGCGGAAAAAATAACGCAGGTTTTCCTTGAAAGTCGGGATGTGTTTATTATCCGGGTCTTTTTCGATTCCTGCCCAGTTCTTGTAATCTTCAATGTAGCGGTCTTCCTGGTTGTTCCACATACGCGGGAAAATCGTCATATAATCCGGGTCATAAACCGGCACCGTACCCTTACGGGAATCCCCGATAACATATTTATCGGATTTGTCATCACGTTTGTAGACGGGTTTTCCATCTTTGCGGTCAATTACCGGTGCATTGTAATACTGGCCGTAGGTCAGAGGGAAACTTCCATATTGTTCCCTGTTCAGATACGACAAAAGGCTGATCGCATTTTCAGGGTCATTTTCATCGATCGGGGGGTTGGCATTGGAGCGGATGATCAGCAGGAAAAAAGAGGAATACCCGATAAGGATAAAGACAAAACTTATCAAAACGCTGTTCAGTAGGACTTTCCTGTTCCGCCAGAGATAAAATACACCGACGATGGCGGCAGCGGCCAGCAACCGGCCGAAGAAATCACCCGCCGAACTGCTTTCAAGCATGAAAAGCAGCACCAGGATAGCTGACAAGCCGAGGATAATCTTTGGGAACAGTTTATTTTCCGAATTGGTATAAAGGAGTCCAAGGACCAGCAGGGAGCCAAGCAGCAGCATGAAGAAATAGGTCCCGGAATTAAAAGGCATTCCAAGGTTGTTGACGAAGAATAGTTCTGTATTGGCAAACAGGGATGCGATTTCGGGAACAACCCCGTAGAGAATGATACCTACCAGGATAAATGATACGCCCAGTGCGACCAGAATACCTTTCCAGTTTGGATCTTTATAATTTTTAAAGAAGAAGACGAAGACAATTGCGGGAATAGCCAGCAGGTTCAGCAGGTGGACACCGATAGACACGCCGATCAGATAGGCGATGAGGATCAGCCAACGGAACGCATGCGGCTGTCCGGCCACGGTTTCCCATTTGAGGATAGCCCAGAAGGTCATTGCAGTAAATAATGAAGACATGGCGTAAACTTCTCCTTCCACGGCCGAGAACCAGAAAGAGTCGCTGAAAGTGTAAGCAAGGGCTCCGACTACACCGCTTCCGAAAATGGCGATCATCCGTGCCAGATTCATTCCACCTGAACTACTGAATAGTTTCTTCGCCAGCATGGTGATCGTCCAGAACAAAAATGCGATAGTGAGCCCGCTTGATAAAGCTGACATAGCATTGACCATCCTGGCTACCAGGGCTGTATCACCGAAAGCAAAAAGAGAAAAAAACCGGCCCAGGAGCTGGAAAATCGGTGCGCCCGGGGGATGGCCGACCTGAAGTTTATAAGCGGTCGCAATATATTCACCGCAATCCCAGAACGAGGTTGTAGCTTCTGAAGTCAGGATATAAACGAGTGAAGCCACACCAAACATGGCAAAGCCGATAAACCTGTTTAGCTTCTTATAGATAGGATCCATAAATAAAAACCACTGGTTAATTTATAAATATTCCGCTAAAGTATAAAATAAAGACTTTCTACTTATCGTTCAATTATATCTTCCTTAAGGTTAAGGAATTCTTACTATTTTTGGACAAGATTTATAAAAGATGAACAGACTGGTATTATTGCGGCACGGAGAAAGCACGTGGAACAAAGAAAACCGCTTCACGGGGTGGGTTGATGTAGGTCTTTCCGAACAGGGCATCACGGAAGCAAAAGAGGCTGGCCGGGCGATGAAAGCCAAAGGATTCCGGTTCAGGGTGGCTTACACTTCCTACTTAAACCGGGCTATTAAAACCTTATGGTTGGCGCTGGAAGAGATGGACCTGATGTGGATCCCGGAGATCAAGAGCTGGCGGCTGAATGAGAAACATTATGGTATGTTGCAGGGGTTGAATAAGATCGATATGGCAGAAAAATACGGCAGTGAGCAGGTCCAGCTCTGGCGCCGCAGTTTTGATGTACTTCCCCCTCCTATTCCCGAAGATGATGAAAAGAACGCTAAATATGATCCGCGTTATGCCGGGTTAAAAGATTCAGAGATCCCGAGGACGGAATCGCTTAAGGAAGTCGTTGACCGTATTGTTCCCCTCTGGGAAAATGAGATCTCTAAAGCCATCCTCTCTGAAAAAGAGGTTCTGATCGCCGCACACGGCAATAGCCTGCGTGCGATTGTCAAGTTTTTGAAAAATATGAGCAACGAAGAAATCCTTGAATTCAACATACCTACCGGCATACCTTACGTTTTTGAGTTTGACGACCGGTTAAATTTATTGAAAGACTATTTTGTCGGTGATCCGGAGGTCATCAGGCAGATGATGGAAAAAGTGGCTAACCAGATCAAGAAGAAATAGACTTAAATGAATAAACAATGGGTGATCCCGGATATTCACGGTCATTCCAGGACTTTGCGGGCTTTAATGGAAGATCAGATAAAACCCTCCCGCAGTGACAACCTCTATTTTCTGGGTGACTATATCGATCGTGGCCCGGATGCCAGAGGCGTCATTGATTATATCATAAACCTTAAAGAAGACGAATATAATATACGTACCCTTCGCGGAAATCATGAGGATTACCTGCTCCGGACCTTTGACAATGAAACTATCCAAAAAAACATCCTGGGTATTACTTACCAAAACAAGCTAAAAAAAGAGTGGTTCAAATTCGGCGGCCGGGAAACCCTTCGCAGTTTTAAGGTTTCCGGAGTCCACGAAATCCCTGAAAAATATATCTCCTGGATGAGGGAGTTAGAGTACTTTATTACATTGAAAAGCTTTATCCTGGTACATGCAGGGATGAATTTCAATATTGAAGATCCTTTCGACGACAAGCATTCGATGCTTTGGATCAAAGAATATAAAGTTGATCGTGTGAAGGCAGGTTTCAGGAAGCTGATCCACGGTCATGTGCCGGTAAGCCTGGAATTCATTGATTTATTGCGTACCAGCAATAGTTTCGACTTCATCGACCTCGATAATGGCATTTACATGCCGGAAAAAGAAGGTTTCGGCAATCTCGTGGCATTGGAGCTGACTTCAATGGAATTGAAGGTGCAGAATAATGTCGATATTCCCTGATTATTCCATCCGCATCAATTTCCCGGTAATAATTTCATTTCCGGCCTGGAGGCGATAAAAATACATGCCTTCGGCAACGCGGTTCCCGGCGCTGCTGGAACCATCCCAGCGAACTTCGTGGATGCCGGCGCCAACTCTGGCCTCAAGTAACCGGCTGATAAGCTGGCCACTGATATTGTAAATCTCAAGCGAAACCCTGCTTTCTTTCTCTGTCTCAAACCTGATCACGGTTTCTTCCCGAAACGGGTTGGGATAGCTTCCAGCTTTGACCGAAGCTTCCGGCCGATTATCATTCACATCGGTCCAAACACCTTGGATGTTAAAGAACTCGAGGATCCGGATCAGCAGGTCATCTTTGTTTTTATCACCATCCTGCAATCCGCCGAATTCAAATGAAAACCCCACCGTGCGGTATGTCCCGGCATCGTAGGAAACACCTGCACCGTATTGAGGGTCGCTGTTCATGAACATCATCTGTGCCGGTGGAATGGCGCCAAGATGGTCTATATAGCTGTTGTCGCCGTTAAAAAAGTAGGCCATTCCTTCCGCAATCGTACCAGCCTGGCCGTCCAACTGCGCCAGGTCTCCGTTTCCATCTTCCAGGCCGGCAATATTGAACATCGGGTGAACCGCTGTCGGGGCGTCGTAGAACCAGGTATCTGCACCTTCCATGAACAGGTTGCCGCCCTGTTCCAGGTAATCAGCCAGTATCTGTCCTTCATCCGCGGTTAAAACATAGTTATTATCATAAGTTCCGAGGCAAACAAATATTGAAGCATAAAGGTTCCGGTCTGGCGGGAAAGCCTCCATCTTGTCGTAACCGACCTCCAGGTTATTCAGGCACTGTTCGATGATAGCCGGAGAGTTGTGGTTAACATCCCAGTCTAGCAGTAGTACCGGTATCTGGCCTATATATTCAACAAATTCATCATATCCGGTGATATTAAGGTCGGCTGAAATGTCGAAGAAAAATTGCGGAGCATGGCCGGCAGGGGTAGTGGGATCTATAGTTACCTGGAATGATTGCAAGTCCGATGTGCCTGCAACTATATCACCATATGCAAGAGGTGAATTGTTTACTATGACATATTGACTTCCGGTTGAAAGGCTGCCCATAACATTATAGGCATCGGCAGAACCAGCGTTAAGTGCGGAAATCCGGATAGTTGCTGTTTCGCCCGGGTCGAGCCTTCCGTTGTTGTTTCCGGTGGAATCATCGACCAGGTATTCAGCCATCTCCAAAATTGGTGCGTGGCCTGGTATCGCGAAAATGCTGCTCCAGGTTTCTCTTCCTGATGTGCCTGTAACATCCAGCCCGAACATAACTATGTGGAGATCGGGGATGTTTTCCAGGGCATTAATCTCGAAGCCATTGGTTATCGTTACCGTTTCACCTGCCGGGATGGTGCCATAAGACGCGGAAGCGCCCGTGATACCAATGTATTCATCTCCGCTTGAAATTTCTGCGATGACGTTTGAAGCGTCTGCAGTTCCCACGTTTGTGAGTCCGATGGTCAGGAACGCTGATTCGCCATAATCGAGCAAACCGTCGCCGTTTCCTGCGGCATCATTGATTTCAATGGAAGAAACGGTGATATATGCCCCGTCAGGTGGAATAACACTTACATCTTCATAAATTGTTTCGGTGTTAAAACCAGTGACTACGAGTTTTGCGTTACCCGGGTTCAAAGTATGGTCGATGGTCACGCTTCCGGTAACATCAGTAATTCCGGTAAAAAACAATCCGTCCTGGCTCAGGCTAACCATGGTGTTCTCCACCGGGCCATCCGTTGAGGTAACAGTAGTGATGAACGGAATGCCAACCATGATCATGTAATTTGAGAGGGTAAGGTCCACCGGAGTTGCTGTACGGGCCTGTATAGAAGGATCGCCAAAGAAGTTCCATGTTGTGGCAGTCTCCCAATCAGCACTGCCACCCGATTCCACGCACATCAGCGTGAGGCCGTTGAAGATCATTGATCCAAGAGTGGTCCGTTGTTCGGTAGTATTGATACCATCCTGTCCCGGGTGGGCCGAATAATCATAACCGCCGATCAATACATCCATAAAATAATCCTGTCCGCGCATAGGTTCCGACCAGGGTTGGCTGATGGATGCCCCCATGAACATGATGGCGCCGCCGTTTTCTTTACGCAGCCAGGCTTCAGCAAAGCAGGTGCCCAGGTCGAAATCTCCATTGTTGCAGGCAACTGAAATGATAAAAGGCAGCTTGTCGCCATTGGTCAGTGCAGCTACATTGGTGGAACTGAATCCGGTTGTTCCCCAGCCATCAGGCCAGCCATGTCCTGTATAATTGATCACAGAGGTGCCGGTATTGACGGCATTGCTTACCATGGCTATAGTTGCACCCGGATCATATATCGTTGTAAAAGTGTCGTAAGTAAAAGGTTCAAGTTTATCATTGAAAATAACTGACTCATGCGCGGCGTCTGCTTCTCCGTCATCGCCGATTCCGGCTCCCTCTGCAGAGGCCATACCGGTTGCACTAGCGTACCAGGTGCCTCCCATTTCCGGCAATTTTTCATAATTGATCACTTTATTGACCTGCACGGTCACATCGGTGGGTGAATTAGCCGAAAAACGCCCGACGGCGATATCAGCAAAATCATCGGTCCCGACAACCGTTCCGACCTGCGGGTCCATCGGCCGACCATAACTGTTGGTCTCGCATTGGATATCTGCCCAATCGCCAACAAGGAGGACATACAGAATATTGTTATTGTTGTCATAAGCAGCCTGTACATTCGCATTGACTGTCGTCCCTGAAGGGACGACCTCTTCAGATACGTTGTATCCTTTTTCCCTTTTCCACTGCACATAAGGTTGGATAGCCGCTTCGTCCCTTGAAGTTACGATCACATGGATATCGCCAAATTCACCGATCGTCAGGTTATCACGGTTTAAAGAACCATAATTGATGAAAACCGACTTATAAATTCCATCCATTTCGCGTACGATCACCGTTGGCGCCTTGGGCAGTGGATTTAGGGAGACGGAATTATTTTCAATAAGCCTAATGGTTATCGAATGAAATATTCTTAAAACCTGCCGGGAAGCATTATACTGGAAAGGATAGACATAAACGCTCGTTCCACGGATATCCCTAATGATAAAAGGTTCCGTATTTTCAGCCAGGTTTACCGGGTACCACGAATCGGTAATCGAACGTGGTTCAATAATGTAAGGCACCGTTGAGGGATCCTGGTCGCGGTAAATCACACCACGGGAAGGAACCAACGGGTAACTGAGGCTGATATCTTCATAACTGCCGGGAATGATCTCTAAGGTGACGTTTTTCACCGGATCAATCATCACCGTTGTATTAAGATAAGGCAACTCGGCAAAACCTTTTTTCTGTGTCAGAATTGTTCCTTCAAAATTGATCCGGGAATAAGTCACACCCTGGAGGGTGATATCGGAAACACTATAATTTCCCGGTGTGAACTCAAGCTGATGGGTACCGCCTTGTGGCTGCGTGTATCTTACCTGAAAACCGTCGGATGCGTATAACATCACAACGGTGAAGGAAAGGATCAATGAAAAAATGGCTCTTTTCATATTGATAAGTTTTTATTAGAATCGATGATAGACAAATTATTTATTGATGATTAATTTTTTTGTCAGCTGCTGACCACCGTTTGTTATGACACAGAAGTACATTCCTGAACGAAGGTCATTGGTTTCCAGCTTTATCCGGTTGGATCCTGCTTCGAGCATCCTGTTTTTAATGACTTCCCCGGTCTTATTTCCCGTCAGGTCATAAATAGTAACCGAGACTGGGGAAGCGGATGGAAGCTGGATAAAGAGATCGGTCTGTTCCCTTGCCGGGTTTGGCAGGATGAAGAAGTCAAACTGATTTTTAATTGAAAGGTCTCCAACCGAGACATAAGGGGCAAGAGCCGGGAAGATGATGTAATCGATCCAGGCGGCATCTGCACCGGCGGAAACGGAGTAATCCTTGGTATAAACCCATTTGAAGGAATGTTGACCCGCTGTAACCGGGTACGCCATTCTTTGCCAATCCATTTCGCCGTCCCAGCGCTCTATTTCAATATTATCGATAAAAAATCCAAGCCAGTCGTAATCATTGCTGCCAGGATCATCTTCGCAGGAGACTTTTCTGAAAAAGGAAATACTGTCATCAACTGCTACATCCATATCGACAAAAATGATTGAATTCTGATCATTGCCTATTACCCCTGATCTGGCTGAGTATAACCCTTCAAAAATATCTTCGCCGGTGATCTGCCAGGGTTGCATTCCACCCATCACCCATGTAAAAGTTTCGAAATTGGCTGTCTCAAAATCCTCCATTATCAGGCCAACCGGTGTGTTGAACAGTTGAACCGCCGAATAGGGGCCAGATGAAAGATTAAAGGTCAGATCGATGAGGGTTCCGGCTGCAATTTCTTCTGCAAGGGTAGCCGTGAAGACGGCTTGTTTCATCCCGCCCCAGGCAAGGGTATCGAAGGTATATGTGGTATTATCTAAAGTGATATAAGGACTGTAAGACTGTAGGACTGTAAGACTGTTAAGAGCATCGCAGTGACCGCTGTTTTGGCAATTCAATAAGAAGTCGACCGTTTCTCCGGCATCAAGTCTGAAATTGCCGTTTCCACTTTGCGTATCATCAATAGTCAGGCTGCCTATTTCCATGATGGGAGCGTACAAAGTAACTGAAAAAGAGGAATTCCATATCTCCCGCGTTTCATCCTGAATGTTGAGGTTAAATGGCACAATGTGCATATCGGGGACATAACCGGCCACCGTGAACCGGAAAGCATCCGGCTGCATCACAGAATCCTGGGATAAGATAGTCCCATAATCCTGGTAATTATCAGTAATACTTATATATTCATCATCTGTAGAAAGGGTTGCATTGGAATTCACCGCATCGCCGTTACCCCAGTTCTTGAGTTCGACATTGAGCAGGATATCTTCACCAAATTCGACAATTCCGTTAAAATTTCCATTGATATCATTGATGATAAATTGATTGAGCATCACATAAGGTCCCTCAGGATTAGCAATCAGGACGGTACCGGTAAAAGGCTGAAAATTCTGAGCTGTAACAACAACATCGGCATTTCCCGGTGAAGGGGTGCCAGTCAGGTAGACCAGTGCTACGCCATTGGAATCAGCCAGGGCTGCACCAAGGCCAATGCCATCCATGGAAACTGCGACGTAGGCATAAGGGGGGGCATAAACCGTAAAAGTGAGACTTCCTAACGGAATTAGCGGATCGAAGGTAACAGACATGGCAGGAGGTTCAGAGAAGTAAACCATAAGGGAAGGATCACCCATCAGGTTATAGGCTTCCCAGTAATATTCGGCTGAACCGGGTGAGCCTTCCGTGACAGCAAGGTTACCGGCAAAGATCATCTGGTCCATCGAGGTATACCATTCGCCAAAAGGTTCTCCATGCGTATGAAATGCACGGTCGTAATTCCCGAGGGTAGTTTCCTCATAAGAAGGTGGATCACCGGCTATTGCGCCAACACCGACGCCAAAGTAATAATCTTCATCCCAGTAAGTGCTGTTGGACGCACCTATATAACCGACAGCCCCTTTATTAGCGGCACGCACTATCGCCTCCCCGAAACATTCACTCACCTGGTATTCGCTGGTGGAACAGCAATTGCCAACCAGTAAGCCATATTTGCCATCATTTTGCAATGCGGGGATATGGCTAACTGAGAAACTCGGGTCGGCCCAGCCATCCGGGGAACCATGAGCGGTATAATTCGCATAGGTAACGCCATCGGAAATATTCTGGCGGATAAGCGCGGCATTGCTCCCGGATTCCGGGTATAAATATGTATAAGAAAATATCCCATTAGAGGCATTGAAATAATTTTCCGTGCCGTAATTGATCTGTCCGTTGCCGTGAACAGGTCCGAAAGTACCATCCATACCGGCTATCATCACCACAGTGTCGAGGTAGGTAGTTGTTGGCATCGTATATTGCTCATACATTAGGGTCTTATCGATCTGTGGCTGCAATTGTGCCGTATTCTGGGCGGAAAATCTTCCGTAAAAAATCTCCGGGAAATAGTCACCGGTATATTCGCAATAATAGAGATCAGTCACATGGCCTGCAGCTTGTCCCGTCCACGTAGGCACCTGGGCGATATCACCCACGAAAAGGACGAAGGTTGGCGCCGGGTCCTCAGGGGTGGCATTATCATAGAGATTTTGCAGGTAAGCTTTGATCTGGAATGTGGTGGTCCCGACATTCGGATCATCAGTATAAGCTTCGATAACGGTGAATCCTTTTTTTATCTTCCATTCGATGAGCGGCTGTAATTGGGCTTCAAACATCCGGTCGGCCACGATCACAAATTTAACCGGGTAACGGCTAAAGTTTTCCCTGCCGCTATTTTCCGGTTCCCTGTAATTGAGTAAAGAATTGAAAACCGGTGAAAAGTAATGATTGCTGTAAATTTGCTTGTTAAGCTCGGTTGAAGGCAGGTCAGCATTCCCGAAAGTGATTTCAATCTCAAGGTTTTCATAAACCCTGATCATTCCCGAAACGGGATTGTATTGAACAGGCATGATGTCAAGGCGACCGATATTCACGCCCCGCATGGTCCCCAACGATTCGACCGATGCAATTTCAACAGGTCTGAATGCATTAACCTTATAAGCGCTTTTCTCATATATGAATTCCACAGGTTCTCCGGTTTTGGCAACCGGCGGCTGGTTCGGCAGAAGCAGGTAATCGATCCCCAGATCTTTTAATTTGTATTCTTTCACATCAAAATTAAGAATCCGGACCTGGACCTCTGCATTGACCGGAATCTCGATCAATTCACTTTTTACGGGCAATTCAGGGTATCCGAAGACGCCACTCCTCGCATATGAAGGCACTATGATGCGCGTAAAAATGCCTTTTGACGTTTTAACATCAAGGGTTTTGAATTCCGAGAAGGAGAACGAAACAGTGAATCCCTGGCCGGTGTTTTTCGTAATCCTGATGTCATTTGAGTCGTTGTTGAGTTTAACCGGGTTCGCTGCCAGTATAAATGAAATCATGGCAAATACAAACAAAAATCCGGTGCTTAGTCTTCCAAAACGAGTAAAAAGTCCCATAATAAAGTGATTGAGTGAGAATTAAGGTTAAGGTCCAGTGATAATTACAATCAACAAAGGTATAGGTTTTTATTTATCTTGTCAGAAAGAAATTCATCCGTTGTGCCAGGTATTTCCTGGAGATCTGCCTGACGGGATACCAGGTAGTGGCTGCGCCGATCATAACCACGGTTATCATCACATAAATAAAATCAAGCAGTTGAACTTTTACCGGGTAAGCATCTACGATATAGGTCCCTTCACCGCCGCCCAGTCTGAGCAGGCCGGATTCCTGCTGCAGCAGGGCGAGCAATCCGCCCAGGAAAAGCCCCAGCAAGCCGCCTGCAAGGGAGATCATCATTCCTTCCGTAAAAAATATCTTCCGGATCTGGGATTTACTTGCTCCCAAACTCCATAGTACAGCTATATCCTTTTTCTTATCAACGATCAGCATCGATAATGAGCCGATCATATTGAAAGCGGCGATGACCAAAATCAGGGTGAGGATAAAGAAGACCGCCCATTTTTCAGATTTCATGACGCGGTAAAGCGTTGCTTGCTGCTGGTAGCGGTCTTTGATGTCAAAACCGCTACCCATAACTGCCCTGATTTCTTTGACAGCTATTGACTGATTTGCATCGGGCTTCAGCCCGACTTCCAAAGAGGTCACCTCATTCTCATATTCAAGCAATTCCCTTGCCAGGCTGATAGGCACTATAACATAAGAAAGATCAAATTCCTGCTGTATGGTGAAAACGCCGGCTACATGGACCGGTTGGCTGTTGAACGTTTGCTCGGGGGTCCCGGTCAGGGCTTTCCGTGTCCTTTTAGGAAGATAAAGCGACATCGGAACAGCAAATTCTTCCGGGTAAATGCCGAGATAATAAGCCACACCCGCGCCGATCACGGCTGCCGGCTTATTACTGCTTCCCAGGGTGTAACTGCCATTCAGCATAAAATCATCCAAAGGGGTCATTTTTGTAAAATCATCCTCCACCCCTTTCATCATCACAATACTTTGCTTATCGCCAAACCGGGCCAGGGCATTTTCTTCCACTGTTTCAATAACGAAGGCAATGCCGGGGATATGCTTGATTTTCCTGCTTTGTTCCTCGGTAAGGGTGAATGTTTTTCCTTCATTAACCGTGACTTTAAGATCAGGATTAAACGAATTAAACAAGCCCAGGACAAGGCCTTCAAACCCATTGAACACAGAAAGGACGATGATCAGCGCCCCAGTGCCAACCATCACGCCGATGACAGAAATAATTGAAATAATGTTGATGATGTTATGCGACTTTTTCGCGATCAGGTAACGTTTGGCAATGTAGAAAGGGAAGAGCATGGGGCAAAGATAATAAAAGATTGGGCGATCGGGCGTTGAACGGATACAGCTGAAATCCGCGTTCTATTAATTAAAACTTTGAACTTTGAACTATTTATCGTGTTTGTATGTTATTACAGTATTATTAACCATAACAAAAATTATAAATGAAGAATGTTGATAAAACCAAGCCCGTGATGATTACGGGAGCAACAGGATATGTTGCCGGTTGGATTGTAAAAAAACTTTTGGAGGAAGGCTTTACGGTGCATGCGACCGTTCGGGATCCGGAAAACAAGGAGTCCGTAAAATTCCTGGATGCCCTTGCCGCGAAAGCTCCCGGTAAAATCGTCTATTTTAAAGCCGACTTACTTAAAGAAGGCTCTTATGATGAGGCCATGAAAGGTTGCGAACTCGTATATCACACCGCTTCACCTTTTACAAGCAAGTTTACTGATCCTCAAAAAGACCTTGTGGACCCTGCTCTGAAAGGGACAAAAAATGTACTGGAATCGGTAAACAGGACAGAATCGGTAAAGCGTGTTGTACTGACAAGCAGTTGTGCCGCTATTATTGGCGATGCAAAAGACTGCCTGAGCTGCCCGAATGGAATCGGGACCGAAGAGCAGTGGAATATTACTTCAACCTTAAATCATCAGGCTTATTCGTATTCAAAGACTGTTGCAGAAAAAGCCGCGTGGGAAATCAATAAAGCACAAAACCGCTGGGATTTGGTGGTAATCAATCCGTCTTTGGTTATTGGCCCCGGAATAAACCCAAACGCAACCTCTGAAAGTTTTAACCTGATCCGTCAGTTGGGCGACGGGAGGATGAAAGTGGGTGCTCCTCTTTTTTATTTAGGTGTTGTAGATGTCAGAGACTTAGCCGAAGCGCATTTTAAAGCCGGTTTTACACCGGAAGCACAAGGAAGGCATATTATTTCGGCAGAAAATACCAGCATTTTAGCTGTATCTTCTATCTTACAAAAGAAATTTGGCAATATATATCCTTTTCCTAAAAAGACCCTGCCCAAATTCCTTGTTTGGCTGATGGCACCAACTGCCGGATTTACGCGAAAAATGATCAGCAGAAATGTGGGCTACCAATGGAAGGTCGACAATTCAAAAGGTGTTAAAGAACTTAGCATGAAATACCGGCCAATTGAGGGTTCAATTGTTGATTTCTTTCAGCAAATGATTGATAACAAGGTATTCAAATAGAATAAGAGACTTTAAGAAATGCGAGCACTTCTCCCATCAGAGCGCGCATATTTTATCCTTTAGATAGTTAATTAATCCTTAAAATTCTGGTAGAATATTTTTGCGTACCAGTTGTCAGACTGATCAGATAAAGGCCCGGCGGGAGGCGGTTTCCTGAGTTATCCCTGCCATCCCAATTGATTAGTTGTTGTCCTGAACATTGTTTACCGTTGAAAAGATTTCGGATATTCCGGCCATAAATGTCGTTGACATTGATCTGAATATAATCACCGGCTGAAATGGTATAAGTAATATTAACTTTATCAATGAATGGATTAGGATAAGTCATGATAAAATTTTCTTTTTCAGCATTTTCATCAATTCCACCCACACACATTACCGTCTTTGAACTGAGAATCTGCCAGTGTTCATTCCGTAACTCTTCCCAGATTAAATAGACATAAAAACAATCCACATTCCATGAAGAAATTTCGCCAAGATAAAATTCAGGATTCCGGTTTTCAGTATTTGATTGGGAAAAATTAAAAAATTCAGGGTCCCCCCAGTTATAGCCTTGGTTCATGAAGATTTCATTATTTAAGTTCTCCTGGTATGGAAATGCCATGTAATATTCATTAAACTGCAGCGCCTCAGGCTCAACCCCGATCACAAGGGTGCAAATCGCCGGATCAAGCGGGGTATCCTGCTCCGGTCCTACTGCATAGCCATAATATGGGGGCCAGGAGGAGGCAATATAATTCCTGTAAACGGCATTTGAATCAGCAGACCAGGCAATGTACGATGGATAAACATTATCTTCAGCCAGGTTAAAGCAATTTCCTCCATTAAAAAAAAGAACAGGCTCACCCCAATTTCCCGATGGGTATTCAGTGGGTATGTAATATATAAAGGAGCCGGTTTCATCTTCACGAATGTAATAGATCATTTCATCATTGACAATGACAGGACTGGAACAATTACCGCTATCTAAAACCTCGGGTTCGGAAAAGGAAAATACTTCACCGTTTTTCTCCAGGTTGCAGGTCACAAGGTCGCCATTGCTCGTCCAGGTTAAAATACTTACAATAAACCTGTCGTTGAATGATCTATCCCAATAGCTGTCATTTCCAGCTTCGAACTCATTTTCGTCAAATTCACTTGTTGCAAAAGGAAATGGCCCGGTAAACTGCCCGTCTACACCGTATTTCATATAGTAGATATCCTGGTTTCCATTCTGGTCACTTTGATAAAAGACATAAAATAGGAAATCAAAGCTGTCATATATTTTCAAAATTTTTGGATGCGTAAAATGAACGCCGGGATTATAAACAACGATTTGCGGCTCGTCGGTGCTGATCAAATTCCTGAAATATATGGCTGTTGAGATCGGATCCGTGGATTTTTCCCACACCATCGTCACCATCTCTCCCTGACTATCGGAATACAAATGGAGCAAGTAAGGATTAATATTGTCAGAAACCGAATCCGTCAGCGGAGTTTTAGCTTCCCATTCCCAGAAGGGCTGGCTGTTTGATTCGGGAATGTTTAGAAAGAAGATGAAGAATATTCCTAATTGAAAAATGAAAAAAGGTTGTCTTGTTTTCATGGCAAGGAATTAGTCACTAAATTTATGAATTATTCATGATTAACTTTGAATTTAAATTATATACGCACTATTAAAATCCATTTGTTGCCACAAAAACACTAAAACACAAAATCACACTAAAGCAATTAAGCAAGTAATCAAATTTTTGTGTTATTTGGTGAATTCGTGTTTTGGTGGCATGTATAATATAATTTTAAGAAGTAGATTCAAATCTTAATTTTTAAAAAGAAATGAGAATAAGACATTTGCTGGCAAGTTTAATCATTATTGGATATTTGAACTCAAATTCCCAGGAATACCAATTCCCTTTCAAAAACCCTGATTTACTCCTGGAACAGCGCATTGACGACCTGATATCGCGGATGACGCTGGAAGAGAAGACCTCGCAATTGCTTTACAACAGTCCTGCTATTGACCGGCTTGGCATCCCGGAATATAACTGGTGGAACGAATGCCTGCACGGGGTCGGCAGGGCCGGCCGGGCTACTGTTTTCCCGCAAGCCATAGGGCTGGCGGCTACTTTCGATGATGAGCTTGTCTACCGTATCGCAGATGCCATCTCAACTGAAGCCCGGGCAAAATACAACGAAGCCATCAGAAAGAACAACAGAGTCCAATACCTCGGTCTCTCTTTCTGGACCCCGAATATCAATATTTTCCGTGATCCCCGCTGGGGACGCGGGCAGGAAACTTACGGCGAAGACCCCTACCTCACAGGCCGGATGGGAAGCGCGTTCGTGAAAGGACTGCAGGGAAATGACCCGGTTTACCTGAAAGCCGCCGCCTGTGCAAAACATTATGCCGTTCACAGCGGGCCTGAAAAAAACCGGCACGAATTCAATGCGCTGCCGGATGAAAAAGACTTTCGCGAAACTTACCTCCCGGCTTTCAAAACCCTCGTGGATGCTAAGGTCGAAGCGGTTATGTGTGCCTACAACCGGGTGTATGACGAACCCTGCTGCGGCAGTAAGTATTTGTTGAAAGATATCCTGCGGAACGAGTGGGGATTTGAAGGCCACATCGTGTCCGACTGCTGGGCGCTGGATGATATCTGGTTAAGGCATAAAGTGGTGGAAACAAAAGAAGAAGCCGCCGCCATGGCAGCCCTGGCCGGCGTTAACCTGAACTGTGGCTATATTTACAAGCATATCCCGGATGCCATAGCAAAAGGGCTTATCATGGAAGCTACGGTCGACAGCATCCTGCGACCCTTGCTGAGAATCCGTTTTAGGCTTGGGCTTTTTGATCCGCCGGAAATGGTCCCCTGGTCAACCTTTGGCCCTGAAGTTGTCAACAGTCTTGAACACCGGGCGCTTGCTTACGAAGCGGCCGTCAAATCCATCGTCCTTCTTCAAAATAAAAACCAGGTCCTGCCGCTAAACCGGGACTCCATCCGGAATATTTTCGTCACCGGCCCTACCTCGGCTGATGTCATGGCATTGGTCGGCAATTATAACGGCTGGTCAGGCGATATGGTCACTTTTCTCGAAGGTATCATTAGTGCTGTCGATGTTGGCACCGTGGTGGATTACTCCCAGGGTTGTTTTATGAATACCCCGGGAGATTACACCGGCTTCTGGGAGGCGAAAATGGCGGATGTGATCGTCATGTGCCTGGGAAATTCCAAGATGATGGAAGGTGAAGAAGGAGAAGCTATGTTGAATCCTGAGGGTGGTGACCGGGCTGATATCCGTCTGCCGGAAAGCCAGCGGGAGTTCATCCGGCTGATGCGCGAAAAGGTGCCCGGTAAGCCTATCATCGCCGTGATCAGCGGCGGAAGCGCTATCGCCTTGCCGGAAGTCCTCGGGGCCGCCGATGCCGTGCTGTTTGCATGGTATCCCGGGGAGCAGGGAGGCAAAGCGATGGCAGATATACTCTTTGGGAATGCCAATCCATCCGGAAGATTACCGGTGACTTTTTATAAATCCGTTGATGATCTGCCATCCTTTGACGACTACTCGATGGCAGGAAGAACATACCGCTTTTTCAAGGGTGACCCTCTGTTTCCTTTCGGATATGGCCTGAGCTATACCACGTTTGAATACCAGTCGATGGGCGCTGAAAAAAGTATATTCACTAAAGGTGAGAAGATCCATGCAGAACTGACGATCATCAATACCGGCGACCGGGCGGGTGAAGAAGTGGTGCTGGTTTATGCATCCAAAGCCGGGAAATCACTTGGCAAGCCTGGTTTTTACATGCGTGGCCCGGAGAAAACCCTGGTGGGATTCAGCCGGGTCTTCCTTGAAGCCGCTGAAAGTAAAACCATTCCAATCGAAGCCGATCTTTTGGATATGCACCAGTGGGATGCGGCAAATCAAAAGTATTTTGTGGAGAAAGGGAATTATGTTCTTCAAGTGGATCCGTGTGGCAGTGGCGGGTTTTCGATGCAGGTGGAGATAGAATAATCTCAGAAAAATTAAAAAGAAATTTACTAAGTTTATACCTTGAAAAACTACAATTATAAATAACTGTTAATTAATGTTTTAATAAAATATAACTCAGGATTAATCTGGAAAAAAGTATTAACAATTAAAACCTACGGTCATGACAAAAGGAAAAGATGTTAAAAAAGCAGTGAAAAAAGCGCCGACCAAGACGCTGAAAGAAAAGAGGCTGGAAAAGAAAGAAAAGAAGGAAAAAAAGTAATTAATTTTCTTTCCGGTCACTCTTCTAGACAAATCCCGGAGCTTTATCAGCTTGTCATTTTACCGCTGAGTCGCTAAGACGCAAACATACCGTATGTATATTTCTTTGCGTCTTTGCGACTTTGTGGTAAAATAAACTTTCTCCAAATTGTCTCATTTTCAAATATCCAAATTATGAAACGCTTAATCCTTACATTTTTCATTTTTCATTCTTCATGCCCAGTATATTCCTGATCCCGACACGCTGGTGCAGAAAAAGCTCGAACAATGGAAGGACCTGAAATTCGGCCTACTGGTTGAGATCCCTGAAGCCCTGCAAACAAAGCTTCCGTGCGAAAATGCATGGGTGATCAAGGTTACGAAGGTTGGGTATTAAAGGTCTCTCGCTGATTTTCGCGGATTGAAGACGCAGATTTACGCTGAAAAGCAAGAAAATCCAGTAATAACAGTATTTTTCATGTCATAGTAATGATGATAAAGTAGTTCTGAAATGAAAGTGTAAAGATGGGTAATTAATCCAATAATTTCCTAATTTTGCTACTTAATAAATGCCTCTTTAGCTCAGCTGGTAGAGCAGCTCACTCGTAATGAGCAGGTCGAGGGTTCGAGTCCCTTGAGAGGCTCCAGTTATGAAAAATATCCTTTTCCATTCGGGAAAACATAAACCACTCTCTAGTTTTGCCCTTCTGATCCTCGGAGCAGGAAATTATTCACTGGATAAAGCCATCTCAGGGAAATAAGAAAATTGTCATTAGGTAGTCATAAAGTAGTCATTTAAATTTACACTTGCTCTTACTTAAAAAGTCTTTCTTACCTATTATTTTTCAATAAACCTTAACACCAAAAATCTCTAATTATGGAAGCAAAAGCAACAAAAAAGTACTTAGCTGAATTCTTCGGCACTTTTGTGCTTGTATTCATTGGCTGCGGAAGTGCCGTCATTGCCGGGGACAAGATCGGTTTCCTGGGAATAGCCCTGGCATTTGGTCTTGCTATGCTCTCTATGGTTTACGCAATCGGTCCTGTTTCAGGGTGCCATATCAATCCGGCCATAACTATTTCCATGCTCTTTGCCGGCAAGATCAGCGCCAAGGATAGCATGGGATACATCCTGGCCCAGATCCTTGGAGCAATCCTGGGCGCCAGCATCCTTTTCCTTATCGCCGGCGGCCTGGAAGGATATGATATCGCTCGAAACGGCCTGGGCCAGAATGGTTATGCCGATCATTCCCCTAGTGGTTACAATATGACAGCAGCGCTTATTGGCGAAATCGTGCTGACTTTCATCTTCCTGCTGGTGATCTTCGGATCTACCAGTGATGCAGCCCCAAAAGGATTTGCAGGTCTATCCATCGGCATCTCCCTGGCTTTCATCCACATGGTTGGTATTCCTATCACCGGCACATCGGTAAATCCGGCCAGGAGCATTGGACCGGCAGTATTGGCAGGTGGAGCAGCTTTATCACAGCTTTGGCTTTTCATCATTGCTCCGATCATCGGTGGTATCCTCGCTGCCATCGTCTGGAAATACCTTATAGCTCCGAAGAAAATAATGATTGCATAGGGCATAGAGCATAGATATATAACCCTTCAGGGCAATTGGTGATGGCAGCAACAGGATTCTGCGGAAATGCAATCGATATCTCCACACTGACCAATGGCGTTTATTTTGTTAAGATCACATTGGAAAACCAGACGGTAGTTAACAGGAAAATAACGGTAATGAGATAGCAGAAAACGGTTTGTTTACTGGAAGCTCTCTTTTAGCCGGTACTTCAGGTTTGAGAAGGCCAAATTATGATCAGGCTGGGCAGGTAAATCGGTGATCAGGAGTGATAAAGCAATTACTCCAAAAATCTTTAAATCGATCAGAATTTCAAACTAATTATTGCTTCAACAGTTGATCCCGGATGGAAGATAAGTGTATTTTTACAGCCTAATTATTACCAAGATGCATCTCGTTGAAGTAACTGACAGAAAAAACGCCCGACAATTTCTTGATGTGGCCAGGGTTTTATACAAAGATGATCCGGTGTGGGTTTGTCCGCTTGACCAGGATATTAATAAGATATTTGATCCCGGCAAGAACGCGTTCTTTAAGGAAGGGAATGCCATCCGGTGGATACTGCAGGATGACCGGGGGAACCTGACAGGCAGGATAGCAGCATTTTACAATAAAAAGAAAGCCTATCTTTACAAGCAGCCAACAGGCGGTGCCGGCTTTTTCGAATGTATCAACGACCAAAAGTCAGCCAATTTATTGTTTGATGCTGCGAGGGATTGGCTGAATGAACAGGGAATGGAAGCGATGGATGCGCCGGTCAATTTTGGTGAGAATGACAACTTCTGGGGCTTGCTTGTTGAAGGTTTTACCCAGCCTGCCATTGGTATGCCTTATAATCATGGATATTACCAGCAACTTTTTGAAACCTATGGGTTTAAACCTTATTTCACCCAGATCACCAAGCACCTTGACCTGACTGTCCCTTTTCCGGAAAGATTCTGGAAGATCGCCGAATGGGTGAATAAAAGAGGTGGATATACTTTCAGGCATTTTACTTATAAAGAGGCAGATAAATTCATCCATGATATAAAAGAAGTCTACGACCAGGCCTGGGTAATGCATGAGCATTTCATCCCGCTTGACCTGGAAGTGGTAAAACGGGAATTGGAAAGTGCCAGGCCCATTCTTCAGGAAGATTTCATTTGGTTTGTTTATCATGAAGACAAACCGGTGGCATTTTATATCATGTTCCCCGACATCAACATGATCCTGCGGCATTTTAACGGGAAACTACACCTGTGGAATAAGCTGCGATTTCTCTATTACAAAAAAACCAATGAGATCACACGGATCCGCCAGACGATGATGGGGGTAATTCCCAAATTCCAGGGGCAAGGCCTTGAATCTGCCATATTCTGGCACCTCAGGGAACCGATATTGATAAAGCGGCCGCATATCAAAGAAATGGAATTGTCGTGGGTAGGTGATTTCAACCCGAAAATGATGGCGATCCAGGAAGCCGTCAATGCTAAACCGGGTAAGATTCACATCACATACCGCCGGTTATTCAAGGATGATTCCGATATGCAGCATGCCTCTCAGATCCCCCTGAAACGGGTTTAAAACGCTGATAGGTCTGGCGACGCTGTCAGGTTTCAGAAAATTTAACCTGTCAGCGTCCGCGAAGCGGTCCTGACAAGTTAAAAAATATGATCAGGAGTTGAATAATACCGGAATTTTTTCAGTCACATCCCAGCCTGCAACTTTTTTGTATATTTGCACTCCCGAATTCCACACCCACACTTCACTTGCACACCCACACCCACACCCTCTTCCGGGATGTAGCGCAGCCCGGTTAGCGCACCACGTTCGGGACGTGGGGGTCGTGAGTTCGAATCTCACCATCCCGACTAAAACCCTTGGTAATCGAACGATTCCAAGGGTTTTTCTTTTGTAATGGAAATTGTAATGGTTTTTGTAAAATAGTTGGTTAATTTAGAATTGCTCTAAGTACCCGACCATTATAAATATAAAGGATTGTAAATTAATTATTTACAGTTCTATTTTATTACGCAATAATTTTGATACGGTCAGAAGATAGCCAATCTTATGCTGACCAATGCTCACTACCCCATCACCCCCATCCTAACAGCAGCCCCAATAATGGTCATAAATAACGCGTGCCGCACGAATAATTATAGCACCCAGACGTGGAATCAGCATAGTGTATAATGCCGCTATTGGCGAAGAAAACGCGTGTATGACCACCACGCCACGCGGGATTGATTTAGAGGGGGTATACTACTCCTTTATAAACTTGCCCACCTGTATCGTCCTCTCATTAGCCACCCTCACAAAATAAACGCCGCTGGGCAGATTTGTTATATCCAGTTGTGTTTTTTGTTCCGTTATACTATGCGATATTAGTTGCTTCCCATCTACGCTGTATAAGGTCAGGAATGTGTTCTTATGTGGCGTGGTGGGTGGTAATTCTATGGTGATGGCGGTGGAAGAAGGGTTGGGGTAAACCTTTAAAGTGTTTGATTGTAAAGGGTGATCATTAATTTTCGAAGGATAACCACCACCATTTATTGTCTTTAAAATTGTACCGTTATCGCCAACCACATACCCTGTTAATGTGCTTGTAAAAAATATAGAGTTCAAATTATTTGAAGTACCTGACTGCTGATTTATCCAATCTACACCTGCGTTTACTGTTTTCAGAATCATTCCACTATCACCAACAGTATAACCAATATTTGCATCTGTAAAAAACACTGAATTAAGATTAGTTAAAGTTTCTGATTTCAGATTCTCCCAAAGAGTACCTCCATTGTTGGTTTTTACCATACTACCAGAATCGCCAACAGCATACCCAAAATTTTCATTTATAAAAAAGACTGAATTTAAATCATAAAGGGTTCCTGAAGCAGCCTTTATCCAGTTTGATCCTCCATCGTCGGTTTTTAAAATTGTACCAACATCACCGACAATAAAACCTGTGTCTTTATCTACAAAATATACTGAATTTAAATTGTTTGATACACCAGAATTCTGACTTGACCAAGTCGTACCTGCATTAATAGTTTTAAGTACCGTTCCAATACCACCTACAACATAACCCGTATTTGAGTCAGTGAAAAATTCAGAATACAAACCAATTGACATACCAGACTGCTGATTTATCCAATCTGATCCTCCATTCGTGGTTTTAAAAATGATACCATTCTCACCAACTGTATAACCCATATCTGAGTCAGTGAAATACACGCCATTAAATATATTTAAATCACCTGAATTTTGATTGAACCAATCCACACCTTCATTAACTGTTTTTAAAATGATACCATTCTTTCCAACTGTGTAACCTGTATTAGAGTCAGTGAAATACACACAATTTAATATATTTGAAGTACCAGAGGTTTGCGGTAACCAGTTCTCTCCTCCATCAGTTGTCCTCAAAATTGTGCCACTATAGCCTGTAATATAACCTATTGTGTCGTCAGTAAAAAAAATTGAAGTTAAAAAATGCGATACTCCTGAAGTTTGTGGTATCCAATTGGCTCCCCCATCTGTTGTCTTTAGAATAAGACCCAAAGAATAATGCCCACCTACTATGTATCCAGTATTTGCGTCAGTAAAATAAACAGAAGTTAAATGCCATATAGTTCCAGAAGATTGTGTATTCCAATTGGCTCCTCCATTTATGGTTTTAATTATCACCCCGTCCGTGCCGACAGCATAACCTGTATTAATATCGGTAAAATAAACTTGGAAAAACCTTGTAGTATACCACCCTGTATGCTGGGATATCCAATTGATTCCTGCATCAGTTGTTTTTAACACTGTACCATTATCACCAACAGCAAAACCCGTATTAGCATCTATAAAGTAGACAGAGCGTAAATCATTAATAGTACCTGATTCTTGATTAACCCATAAAATTCCCCCATCAGTGGTTTTTAAAATATTACCATTACTTCCGACCACGAACCCAGTAATAGAATCTGTAAAATAAACGGAATATAAAGTAAATGAAAAACCTAAATTTTGCACTTTCCAAGTGTGACCACCATTTGTGGTCTTTAATACTTCAATTCCTACTGCATAACCAGTATTTTCGTTTGGAAAATGAACATCATTTAATGTATTGGAAGTTAAATAAGAAGATAGTAAAGTCCAAGTATCCCCAGCATCTGTAGTTTTCAGTTTTGTAGTATTATTGCCAACGCTATAACCGATATTTGAATCTGGGAAAAAAATTGACTTCAATGAATTTCCTGTTAGCACAGAATCTAATAATTTCCAGTCTTGGGCATTTAATGCCCATACATCAAAAAGTACAATAAATATTATAAATAGCCTTTTCATTTTACAATACTTTACGGCGTTAATCATTCCCTGTTGATAGTTTAAAGCGCCACGACCAGTAACAACCTGTAAATATAACGAAAAGCATACGGATAGGCAAGATATAATGCGCCCAAAATGAGCCGAAGGTAATTATTGTTTAATGAATTTTTGCACTTGTACAGTCCTGTCATCTGCCACCCTCACGAAATAAACCCCTTGGCTCAACCCAGATACATTATACACAGTCTGTTCTTGCGTTAACTCACATTTCAGAACTTCCTTGCCTGTGATGTCTATTATGGTCAGGGATGTGTTCTTTTGTGGCGTGGTTGTTTCTGTTAGTCTGACGTTGATTTGGGTAGATGCGGGATTGGGGTATATATTGAGGTGGTTTGATCCGATTGTTGTTTCTTCCACTCCGCTGAAGCAAGCATCTTCAACTTCTTGTTGACTATCACAACCTGTTGCATTGTAGTAGATTTGGATGAATCCATTTGGCGCAGCGAGGTAATCACAGATGCTCTGGACATCACAATTGGATAAACTATTATTATAGAATATTTGGATAAATTGGATAGAACCAGCCTCAATATTATCCAAACCTGTTAGGCTGGTTAGGGTACCGTTATCCTCTATTCTAAGATAACCCGCGATGGAAGTTACATTATCCAGCCCAGCCAGGTTGGTCAGGGCATCGTTTCCATCTATATAAAGAAAATCCCCGATGGAAGTCAGATTATCCAGACCCGTCAGGCTGGTTAGGGCATCGTTATCACTTATTTTAAGATAACCCCCGATGAATGTCATATTATCCAGCCCAGTCAGGTTGGTCAGGGCATTGCTATTGCTTATTGTAAGATTATCCCCGATGGAAGTTAAATAGTCTAACCCCGTCAGGCTGGTCAGAGCAAAGTTTTCTCCAATAAAAAACATACCCCCGACGGAAGTCAAACCTTCCAGCCCTATCAGGCTGGTTAGGGCAGTGTTATTATATATTGAAAGATAACCCCCGATGGAAGTCAGATTATCCAGACCCGTCAGGCTGGTTAGGGCATCGTTAGAATATATTCTAAGATAACCCCCGATGGAAGTCAGGTTTTCCAGCCCTGTTAAATTTGTAATATCACTTCCATTGATGATAACATTTCCTTGTAATGCCGTGCAATTTGGGAAAGCCGTTTGAAAATTATCAATGTCGGCTTGTGAAACAAAATAATAATCGCCATATTGCAGGCAAGGTATAGACCCCCCGCAAGCATTTGCTAATTCAATTACACTGTTGCAACCAACGGCATTACCATATATATTAATAATTCCGCTCGGATTCGACACATAATCACATAGACACTGTGTTTCGCAAGTTGACAAGGAATTGTTATCTATGATATATAAGTTGGTTATTGATCCAGCATCTATGTTATCCAGCCCCGTCAGGCTGGTCAGGGAATCGTTATAAGAAATGTCAAGATAACCCGCGATGGAAGTCAAACCATCCAGCCCCGTCAGGCTGGTCAGGGAAAAGTTAGAAGAAATATAAAGATCACCCCCGATGGAAGACAAACCATCAAGCCCTGTCAGGTTGGTCAGGGCAGCGTTAGAATATATTTTAAGATCACCCCCGATGGAAGTCAAACCTTCAAGCCCCGTCAGGCTGGTCAGGGCAGAGTTATCATTGCCTATTAGAAGATTACCCCCGATGAATGTCGTATTATCCAGCCCAGTCAGGTTGGTCAGGGCAGCGTTTTGAAAAAATTGAAGATCACCCCCGATGGAAGTCAAACCATCAAGCCCCGTCAGGCTGGTCAGGACATCGTTAAAAAGAATGTAAAAATCACCCCCGATGTATGTAACTACATTTAATCCGTTTAAGTTGGATATATCTTCGCCATTAATAGTAACAACCCCTTCTATTTCCGTGCAGTTTGGATAGTTGACCTGAAAATTGTCAATGGTGGCTTGTGATGAAAATAGTATGCCTTCTGGCAGGCAGGTGGAACACGGCTGCTTTATCTGTGCCTTTACTTCACTTGTTAAAAACAGCGCAAAAAAAAGAATGAAAATTCTATTCATTAGTTTGGTTAATGGAAATGCCACATTGGCAACATTATAAAGACAATTTTTTAGTCAAAAAGGTTGCATTGTGGGGATAACTAAAATTTTGAAGCGTGAAGGCGGATCGTGCTGAACAAAATAAACGTGGACTACGATGCTGTCGAAAAAGTGCACAGGCTGTCCGTCCTTTTAAATCTGTGCACGGGGCAATAGCCTTTAATTAATCAGATATTCTGCTACTGTGCAGTGATGAATGCCAACTTCTTTGGCGATTTTACGTATTGAGAGCCCCTGTGCTCGAAGTTTAGCAATGGAATTGATCTTACCTGTCCAATGCGAGGACGCTTGGCTATACTTCTAAAATGAGCCGCTGTGTTTTATTGCTTTATGAATTTTGTTGCAATTACCGTCCTGTCATTGGTTACACGGGCAAAATACACGCCACGGGGCAGGGTATTGATATCAATAACGGTTTGTGGTGAGGTCAGGCTTTGGGATATGACCTGCTGGGCGTTGACGTTGTAAACTGATAATGTGGCGTTATCGACGGGCGTGGTGGTTGGCAGTGATATGGTGATGGTTGTGGTGGAAGCGGGATTGGGGGAAATGGTGATCTGGGTATTTGGGGTGCTATTGTCCGCGATGCCGACACCACAGGCGGCTTCTACCTCTGCTTGGCTGTTGCAACCTGTGGCGTTGGCGTAAATATCAATCTGCCCATTAGGGATTAACAGAAAATCACATATACTCTGGACTTCACAATAGCATAAATTATTATTGAGATAAATATTGATGCCAATTAATGTACTGGCATCAATGTTGTCAAGACCTGTTAAACTGGAAAGGGTGTCGTTATGTTTAATTGTAATTTCTATACCAGCAGACATTAACCCTTCTAATCCCACTAAAGTAGTGAGTGCATCATTGTTTTCAATGTAGAGTGATGCCCCAATGGAAACTAAATTTTCTAATCCTGTTAAACTGGTTAAAGATATGTTGTTCTCAATACCTAATGTATACCCAATGGACGTCAGCCCGCTTATTCCAGAGAAATCTATTAGGTTATCATTCCCATTTGCCTGCATAGTTCTGCCAATAGATACCAGACTCTCCAAGCCCGATAAGTTTGTTAATCCATCACACCATATGATATCAAAGTCTTCCCCAATAGTGTCAAGGCTTTCAAATCCTTCTAAATTGTGAATGGCACAGAGATTAAAAAGTATCAAACTGCCACTTATGGAAACTAAGTTGTTAAGACCTGTTAGGCTACTAAGGGTATAATTATCGGAACCTTCAGTGCCAATATTTAGATCACCGCCAATATAGTTAATTACATTCAAGCCATCCAAATTAACGATATTGCTACCAATAATATAAACATCTCCTTCTATACTACTGTTAAGTTAATAATATTATGACGTATTAATCAAATATTTTTGTATCTTTGCAGAAAACTGCTGCATATGATACGGTATACCATTAAATTAACAAGACCTGAGGTGGAAGAACTGAGGAGTATCATC
>Ga0268276_1000157_pt1 | contig 82081 bp, 64 predicted proteins | sample saktaG_4_FD_190145 | JGI IMG/M metagenome (GOLD analysis project Ga0268276, IMG submission 190145) | Saline water microbial communities from Sakinaw Lake, British Columbia, Canada - sak_2010_1_5_45m | ecosystem: Environmental > Aquatic > Non-marine Saline and Alkaline > Saline ... | reverse complement strand
TCCAAAAGCGTATTCCGATCAATGCGGGTACCGGCCCGTTGAGAGGGGGAGAACCAGCACTTTTACGGTATCACGATGCCAAAAAATGGCGGTTTTGTCTATCTCAAGTTCGAAGCTTAACACGGGGATAAAAAAAAGGCCTCCCATGGCGGGAGGCCTTCGGATTCATCCAGGTCCGTATTACTGGGCTTCGACCTTGGGGGCTTCGACCTTGGGGGCTTCGACCTTGGGGGCTTCGACCTGGGGGGCTTCGACCTGGGGGGCTTCGACCTTGGGGGCTTCGACCTTGCATGCGGCCGCGCACTTGATCGTCACAACGGCCTTGTCGCAACTGCACTGGGTGGCATCATCAGCCTTGATCGTGCACTTGCAAGCCGCTTCGCAGGGGCACAAAGTGACCGCGCCGTCCTTCATGGCCAAAACCTTCATAGCCGTGAGAGCCGCTTCGCACTTCGAGCACTTGCCGGCCTTGAGATCGACCACTGGCGCACGCGAACACGCTGTCGCCAGCTTTGCAGCAGGCGCCCTTGGCCGCGCCCTTGGCCGCGTCCTTGTCGGCCGGGCATTGTCCGCAGTTGGCCCATGCCGTTGCCGATGCCATCGCCAGTACGGCGACCAGAATAAGTGTTTTCTTCATGAAATACCTCCACTGACATCTCCTCGTCTGCATTGGAACCAACAGCACGCCGACTTGGTGTGACCACGATAATTCCGCAAAACCAGAGTTGTTGCGGTATATTATATAGAAAATGGTAAAAATAGTCCATCCACGATATTCTGGACATGGGTACGCGCTTCTGGCATGCTCCTCTTGCCGACATCGATGGCTATGGCCGGTTCTGGGTACGCTTTTGGCCCATGCAAGCCGGCCGGTCGAATCAATGAAGCGTGGAAGCTTCACACAGGAGGATCAATGAACAGGCACCGTTTCGCTCTCGCGTGGTTGGTTCTCGTCGTTTCACGGTTCGCCATGGCAGCCCCGATCGAGGTTGCCACAACCGGCATCCAACCCGTTGCCGGAAGTTCAAACGCGATTGTTTCGGGGACGATCGTGTTGCCCGGTGATGGATGCTGGACGCTCTCGCCGCAACAGGCTTCCAACGCCCCGGTCGAAGTCTACGTGATGCCGCCGGAGGAAATCATGATGCGTTCGATGGGCCGCCGCATGCGCCAGGTGGATGAGAATCGGGCGATCAAACCCGTCACACAAGTCGCCGCACAGGAACAATCAATCCCCACCGCCATCTACACGATGATGATGGTGCGTAAGCCTGTGGCGCCCGATCCCATCACGCTGTCATTCGAGAACCGCCTCACCGGCGGCGCGTGCAGCGCGATCTGGGGCAAAACCACAGCTCCTGCTCAGGAAGATCTGAAATCCGATCTCAAGAAGATGCGCGCCGACAACTGGCGTTATCTGGCCGCCACCACCCAATCCGGCATACTGGCGGGATGGGCCGGCCTGACGATGGATGACGAGCCTTTCAGGCGGGGCCGCCGGGGCGCCGCGTCAACCACATCGGTCTTTGGCATGCTCGGCGGGCGGGCCGCCATCGACGAAACCCTGCAATTGCAGGCGCTGCGGTCCGCACCCGACGCAGGCGAGCCAACCCTCGACATCGGTTCCATACCGGGCGTTACCGTCAAATCCCATCCGTACGCCGAGATGCTCGGCGACACGCGCGTCACGAGTCCCGCCATCTTGAAATCTGTGCCTGCCGACCGCCTCGCCCTGCATGTCCTGCGTCCGGCCTCACTGCTCGCGTTCCTTGACGGCGGCGCGGAATTCATCAGCGGGCTGGGGTCTTCGGCCACCGGCCGCAGCATCCGCTACGATCTCAAGAAACGCTATCTGGCACGCATGGGCCTGAATGAAGCGTGGATGCGCCAGATCCTGAAATCCGGCGTCGTGACGGAAATCGCTTTGTATGCGCCGGATCTGTTTTTCATCGACGGCACGGACCTCACCGTCATTGCACGCGTGAGCCAGCCCCAGATTCTGACCGGCCTGCTTGCGCTGATCGGCGTCACGGGGGTGACGGGTGACGTGATGGCGTTTCCCAATGGACAGGGGCGCGAGACCTTCTGGGCCCTGCGCGGGGATCTCCTGATCATCAGCACCAGCCGCCGTGAAATGGATCTCACGCTGGCGCTCCACAAGGACCCCGCCGCCAGTCTCGCCGAATCGGCCGAGTATCGCTACATGCTTTCCCAGCTCCCCGTTCAGGATCGGACGCGGATGATGATCTACTTCTCCGATCCGTTCATTCGCCGTCTGGTTGGCCCGGCGGTCAAGATCGGCCAGTTGCGCCGCGCGTATGCCCGCAGCCGCATGGAGTTCGTCACGTCTGCGGCGCTGCTGGCGAATCTGGACGGGATCCAAGCCCCAACCCTCGATCAGCTTCGCGAGTCGGGCGCCCTTTCAGCGGCCATTCCGCTCGGCGATTTGCACCTGAAGCCCGATGGCCGGGTCGTTTCCGCCGTTTACGGGACTTTGGCCGACCCGACGCCGCTTTCAGAAATCCCTCTGGACCAGGCCACGAAGAGGGAAGCCGATGATTACGCCGGCTATCTGGCCAACTACAACCGGTTCTGGCGGCAGTTCTTTGATCCGATTGCGATCCGCATTGACGACAAGCCAGACGGCGGTATGGAGATGACCACCTTTATCTTGCCGCTCATCGATAACTCGCTGTATGGAAGCGTGAAAGAATTTCTGGTTACCAGCAAGGGCCCGCCGCTGAACGTGCCGCGTCCCAAGCCGGACCCGGTGCTCATGCTCTCGCTCAATCTGGGCGAGCCGGCGTGGACCCAGATTTCCGAAGGCATGTCCGAGCTATTCACGCGCTTTATCCATCTCTCGCCAGCCGCGCTGGATGATCTCGGCCCGGCCCTGCACTTCGCCCTCTATGATGCGGACCCGGTCATTGCACTGGGCAGCGGCGACATCTTCGGCGCCTTCGGGGGTGGCGCCGAAATCTTTGATCGCAGCGAGATGTTCATGATTCCGATGGCGCTCTCGCTGCTGACCCGGCCGTGCGCCTTCATCATTGAGACCCGCGACAGCGCGCGCACCACCCGGTTTTTGGAAGAGGCCGCATCCGCATCGCTGGCGGCCCGCATGGACGGCGGGCGGAGATCGGACGAATTCGCCGCTGAATTCTACCGCGTGACGGATGAGAACGCCTGGGTTTACTCCTTCAGTGTGATGGGCCTGATCAAGATTCGCTTCGGCATCCGGGTGGAAGGCAATTATGTCGTGGTTCGGAACATTCCCTGGTCGAGCCGGGATGTGATCGCCGGCATCTCGGAGAGCCCGATGCGCACCGCTCGGCTTCTGGCCAATCCATCCGCCTGCCGCGAACAGATGGCGGGCTTATATTCCGCCGCCATGGAAAAAGAGCGGAGTGCCGCCATGCAGGGCATTGGACGCCTGTATCCGCTGATGCTGGCGCGCGGGCTGACCCCGGAGGCGGCGCTTGCGGAACACCAGCGGCTCTTCGGGTTCCGTCCCGCGCACCCCGGTGGCGGCACCTGGACCGGAACCCCGGCGAACAGGCTGCACAGCACCACTTTTGGATCGCCTGACCGCCAGGAGCAGCCGGCCTTCAGCGATGCCACGGCGGCATTCGGCCTGTTCAAATCCATCGACAGTCTGAACGTCTCCATGGAATTTCAGGACGAAGGCCTCCGCACCGTCTTGCAATGGAATACCAAGCCATGACCGGGAGACACGAAGGGATGACACAAAAGGACACGTCCAAGCATTTACGGATCTTGATTTACTGTTTTCCGGCGCTGATTGACATGGTTGCGGCGCAGTTTCTTTTCATCAATACGATGCGTCTCGTCAAGATGGGCGCCAGCGCCTCGGCGAGTGGCAGCGTCACGACGATTTGGAGCATCACCTACCTGGTTACGTGTCTGGTCACGGGGCGTCTGGTGACGCCGCGCAACGCAGCCGCGTTGATGCTGGCCTCGTGTCTCTCCCTGGCGGCGTTGGCCGGCTTAGGCACCATCCTGCCGGGAGCTACGGGCATTTACATCCTCACTGCGCTGGCCGGGGGAGCGGTCGCGCTCTTCTTCCCACCGTTTCAGACCTTCATGAAGGCCGTGGACAAAGGGGGCGGAAAATCACTCTCATATTCCACGGGGCTCTATACGTTTGCCTGGAGCGCGGGATATGCGGCCGGTCCGTTCATTTCGGGCTTTCTGATGGAGACCGGGGCGCAGGGATGGAAACTGGCCTATGCCTGTGGCGCCGCAGGGGCCCTCATCACGGCGGTCGGCATACACCATCTGAAGCATTTGGTGCACCTGGAGGCTGCTCCGGTTTCAGCCCCCGTCACGCGTCTGCCGCCCAGAGGGGTGGATTACGCCCGGTGCCCCGATCTGGCTTGGCTGGCCTGGATCGGCGCAGGAGCGGGCATCGTTGTCATTTCGGTGATTCGCGCCGTCTTTCCGGCGCACGCCGTCAACACCCTTTCGCTCGGTGATGGCCGTATCGGGACACTCTTCTTTCTTCTCAGCATCACGCAGGCACTGACCGGATTGATCCTGTGCAGGAGCCGCGTCTGGATGTATCGCGCATTTCCGGTGAGCGTGGTCGGCTTACTGGGTGTGGTGGGAACCCTATGTCTGGCTTTTGGGGTGTCTTCCACGCTCCTGCGAATCGGCGTGATTCTCTTCGGTGTTTACTCGGGATCGTTCTTCTTCTATCTGGTATTCCATGCGATCGCGCATCCGGTACGAACCGCCCGCTATGTGGCGGTGAATGAATCGGTGGTCGGAATCGGCGGGATCCTGGGCGCCCTGATCGGGGGCGGCTTGTCCGATCGATTCGGATTTGCATTCAGCGCCTGCGCCTGCGCTATCGGCCTGGTGGTGGTCACGGCTTTTCAGGCCGGCATTCATCGCTGGAAAAGTGCGGACAATCTGGCTTAACCCAAACAGGTCAATTCACACGACGAAGGCCACGAAGCGCACGCAGGAAATAGTTGGAAACCTGTTTAGGAAACAGAAATCCACTCCACGTTGTCTGCGGTCGAGGGCTGCAACAGTTTAGATGCGATGAGCGTCTGAAGTTGCTCTTTCGTCGTCTGCATGCCGTGGCAGCCCGCCTTGCCCAGGCCCAGTTTGACGTCCGGTGTGGTGATGCCGTGAAAATCGCTCCCGATTGTCTGAATGCCGCCGAGGCCGGCGAAGTAGAGGCATTCCGAACCAGCGTGTAACGTGGAGTACGCCTCGTATCCGTCAAGGTGAAATGAAGCCGTCCACATCGCGAATCGAGCTGGCCCCAAGGCCTGCAGGTCAGAGTATGGATGTGCGTAGACGGCGACACCGCCGTGCCGATGAACAGCCTCGATTGCCCGCTCAATAGGCATCCCGTACCAATCGGGGTATTCCTCATGGGTCCCCAGGTAACGGTCTGCATGGTGGTGAACGTAATGGAAAAACTGGGTGATGTCGGCGACACCGTCCGGTAGATCGTGGATTCCCCGCATTCTTTCGGCCGCATAAAGGATCACGTTGCTGTCCCACACGCGGCGCGGCATCTGACCGGGAAGGCTGTCCGTGGTCCACCCCACGACCCAGAAATCAAAATCCTCGCACGGGTGTGAGTCCATCCAAGAGATGTCGGGATTGGCGATGCCCTTCTTTTTGTTCTCCCGGCACAGCCAGTGCATGAAATCCCGCAGGGACAGATCGGCCCCGGGGTAGTCCTGCTTCAGGGCGAAGAGCAGATGCGTCACCGCCAACGGCCACCAGCAACGCCGTGGACGCAGGAAGGCGTCCAGGTCCGCGAGGCGGGCAATGTGTTGTGCCGCGTCCGATTCTTCGGGCAGGCGCGGGAGATACAGGAGGATATGCACGGGCCGACGCCCCCCTAAGTCCTTCCACGCCGGATGCCTGTCGAGGCATGTCACTTCCACTCCAGGCAGCAGTTGCAGACCGGACTGTTCGGCAAGGCGGAAGATATCCGGCTCCTCGACGTAGGCTCTGAGCCCGTCGTGATCCGTGATCGAGACCGCTTTCAGTCCCAGGGCGGCTGCTTCCCGGATGATCTCGACGGGGGAGTAGCTCCCATCCGAGTACATCGTATGCGTATGCAGATCCATGATCGGCCTTCGGGTAACCGCCGAAGGCATGCATTCAAAGATGCGGGGAAGGACCGCTGCTTCGTCATGCCCCGGGAACTCGACCTTGAAGAGTGTCTTGTAAGCTTGCGCGAAAGCTTGTGAATCTGTTGTCATTCTGTCTCATCGAGTCAGGGACACAACGAACCGCGTGCACAGATACATTCGGCATTCCCCACCGTACGCGTACACGCCGATCTCCTTTTCCCTCACGTATCAACTCCCTCAACGCCTGCGCATCCCCGCTGCACGTCGCGGGCGGGGATGCGGGATTGGGGGGTCTGCATTAGTTCTGCTTGCCTTCGATCGCGCACAGAAGAATGGCTGCGGCAATCCCAAGACGCCTGTCCAGCAACCCCTCACCATCCAATGAATAATCAAGATTTATCTTCATCACAAAAGGATTGAAGTTCTGCTTGAAAATACAGACTTGTTTTCCCTTCACCACGCCGTGGTATTTCTGCGGAATGAGGTTGGTCAGAAAACGACGGATGAGCGCAAGAAGCATGCTGTCTTCTTGAATGAGCCCGATTTCCCTGTCTTCTGCATCCATGATGATCCACTCGTCTTTAACAATGGACTTAAACCCCTTCCTTTTCAAGGCTCCGACTTTCTTGGTGGTGGCGGTATCAAAAACGTCATAGGCGGCTGAAAAATCTAGCACCTGTCGTGCAAGAATCGTTAAGACCTCAGTCCGCATATCTTCGCCGGTATAGACTCGAATGTCCTCTTTTAATTTAAACGCCTTCTGCTTGGAATAGAACGCAACCTGCCCGCTGGGGTCATAAATATGGAATGCGGCCCCAAACAGTTTGAACATCTTTCTGCGCACCAGATAATGTGTGTGTTGAAAGATCTGCGGGATTGGGGATGGCAGTGCGTTATTCTCCGGCATAGATATCTCCTGTGTGTCTGTGATGTCCATGGTCTGTGGCGATCGCCCGCTATGTGTGCGGGGTGAACGCGCGCAGTACGTTAAATTTAAACCCAGATATCCGCCCCAGTCAACAGCAATTCTCATGTTGAGCGCATCCGGGGCGCATGGCAGTTTTGATGAGGGTTACTCCTTAATCCTAATCTTAATCTTAATCTTAATCCTAATCCTAATCCTAATCTTGATCCTAATCTTAATCTTGATCCTAGTGGAGAATGGATTACGATTACGATTACGATTACGATTACGATTATGATTACGAATCAACGACCCCATCATAACTGCCATGCGCCTGCGCATCCGCCCCGTCGAAATCGAAATCGCTATCGGGGTCGAATTCCTTGTTTTCTCGTCGATTTCGGTCCCGATCCCGATTTGGATCCCGATAGCATCTGCCATAATTAGAATTGCTGCCATGAAATTGCTGGTGGATTGACAGGTGCCAGTGGGTTGGGGTATACCGTTATGGGTCAATGAGATTAGGAGGTGGGTGTGGGTGTAACGATAGCGGCGGTTATTTTTGACATGGACGGTGTGTTGTGCGACTCCGAGCCGTTTATCTGTGAGGCGGCTGTGGCCATGTTCCGCGAGCGGCACGGCGTGACGGTGCAGGCGGCTGATTTTCATCCCTTCACCGGTATGGGGGAGGATCGATTTCTGGGGGGGGTGGCTGAAAAAGTCGGCGTGACCCTGGACCGCGAGGCGGACAAGGTCTACACGTACGAGCGCTATCTGAAGCTCATCCGCGGCCGCCTGCAGGCGATGCCCGGCGTCATGGCCTTTGTCTGCGCCTGCCGCGAGCAGGGGGTAAAACTGGCCGTGGCGAGCAGCGCCGACCGGATGAAAGTCGAGGGCAACCTGACGCAGATTGGGCTTGCGCACGGCACGTTCGACGCAGTGGTTAACGGATCGATGGTGGTTCGCAAGAAACCCGAGCCCGACATTTTTCTCCTCGCCGCCCGTCTGATCGGCATCCCCCCCGAAGCGTGTGTGGTGTTTGAGGATGCCGTGTCGGGGATACGCGCGGCACGGGCGGCAGGGATGCGCGCGGTGGGCGTTTGCAGTTCTTTTGATGACGCGACCCTGCGCGACGCGGGCGCGGCTCAGACGGTCCGGGATCTCGAAGAAGCCCTGGCCCCTGAATCATGGCGCGATTTATGCTTTGAAAATGACCAGGTGTGCGCGTGTGCAGGAAAGAGGGGGATGTGACTATGATCAGGCGGCTTTTTGGCATCATATTGTGCGTGTGTGCGCCGCTTTTCGTCGTCGCGGACGAGGCGACAGATCAGTTCAATTTCGCGACGGGTTTGCTGATCAAAGATGAGCCGGAGTTGGCGGCAGATGAGTTCCGCAAACTGGTGAAGGAGCACCCTGCTTTTCCGCAGGCGGACGTGGCTTGGTACCGTTTGGGCGAGGCGCTGCAGAAGGCGAAGGATGCGGCGGGTGCGCGGGCAGCGTTTGAGCATGTCGTGAAGCAGTTTCCCAAGTCGGAGCGGGCACCCCGTGCGAACTATCTGCTGGGGCAAATGCTGGCGACGGAAGCCCCCGCGCGCGCGGCGCAGTATTTTGCGGCGGCGGCGGTGGACGCCGACGGCGCGCTGGCCGAGCCCGCCTTGTTTGGCCAGGCCGAATCGCTCTATCAAGCCGGCGACTGGAAGGCCGCCGGCGCGGCTTACGTCGGTCTGCTGAAGCGTTTTCCCGACAGCAAATACGCTGCGCAGGCGCTCAATGGACAGGGGTGGTCGGCTTTCAAAGCGGAGGATTATGCGGCGGCGGAACGGCTGTTCGGCGAATTCATCGGCAGCCACGCCGACCATGCGTTGGTGGACGAGTGTCGTTTGAAGCGGGGCGACTGCCTCTATCGCCAGAAGAAATACGACGCGGCAGCCGCCGACTACGCGGCGGTGGCCGCCAAGGCCGGTTCGCCGCATCGGCCTGCGGCGCTCGCCGGGCGGGCGTGGTGTCTCTACGATGCGGGGCATGCAGCCGAGGCGGCGGCGGCGTTTCGCGAGGCGGCGACGGCCTTCGGGGCCGTGCCCCAGTCCGCGTCGCTGCGTTACAATGCCGGCAACGCCGCGTTTGCCGCACAGGCGTATGAGGCGGCCGCAGTCGATTTCGCCGCGTGTACCCAACACAAAGCGGCCGATGCGGAACTCGTCCGGAATGCCGCCTACTGGCAGGCGGCGGCAGGGGTGAAGCTGAATCGCTTTGAAGAGGCCTGTGGGGTGTTGGAAAAGCTGCGCGCGGGGGGCAAGCTGACCGCCGATCTGTCGGTTGACGCCTGGTTGTTGCAGGCTGAGGCCGAACAGGCTCGCAAGCGGTATCAGGAGGCGGCCGCGTGCTACGAGGCTGTCGGACGCGACCATGGCAAGCACACGCTCGCGGGTGACGCGGCCGCAGGTCGGGTGCTGGCGCTTGAGAAGTCCGGAAATATTGCCGCGGCGGAAGCGGCCGCGTCCGCTTTTGCCGCGGCTTATCCGAAACACGCCCAGGTAGCGGCCGTTCGGTTTCTGGTGGGCGAATACCGCTACCGCTTGGAGCGTTTTGCGGATGCGGTTCCGGCTTTTGAGGCGTTCTTGAAGGATTACCCGAACCACACGCTTGTGGTCGAGGCCGCATACAAGGCCGGGTGGGCGTGCTGGCAGATCAAGAAACCCGCCCAGGCACGGCCGTTCTTCCGTCGGGTCGTGGCAGATTTTCCAAAGGCCGCCGTGGCGGCGGATGCGGCCTTCATGGCGGGCCGGTGCGCCGATACGACCGAGGATGCCGCCGGAGCCGCAGAGGATTTTGAACGGGCGGTCGCGCTGGCGCCGGTGAGCGATGCGGGGCTCCGTGCGGCCCTGGAGCTGATCAGGCTTGACCAGCGCGCCGCGCGTTACGCCGAAGCGCTGGTCCGTGCCGACGCCTTTCTCAAGACCCATGGCGAAACCCCGGGTGCCGCGGAACGGCTGCCGTTCGCCTGGCTCTACAGGGGCGAGGCGCTCCTCGAACTCGGACGACCCCAGGATGCGATGGATGCCTATGCCAAGGCGGCCGGCGGGGACGCGGCGGTGGCGCGCGCGGCCCAGGCGGGACGTGCCTGGGCGTTGCGTAAACTGGACAAACCCGCCGAAGCGGCTCCGATTTTCGAGGCGCTTGCCGCCGATGATGCCGCCGCAGAGGAAGGCTTTTGGGCGGCGCGGTCATGGGACGACGCGGGTGACGCGGCGCGAGCCGTGGCGGGGTATGAAAAATTTCTGAAAGGCGGCGCGGCCGGTCCGCTCGCCGACGAGGCCGCCTATCGCCACGCGGCGGCGGTGTCGCGCGCCACGGGCGCCGAGGCCGCCGAGGCCGTCTACACCGAATTGGTGAAGACCCGGCCCGATAGCGCCTTTGCCGCGGCGACGGTGTATGATCTGGCGTGGGCGCTCAAGGAACAGAAGAAGCGCGATGCGGCGTTGGAGCGGTTCGACGAGCTGATCCGGCGCTTTCCCGCGCATGCGCTGGTCGGCGACGCCCATTTCCGGGTGGGCGAGCTGGCCTATGAGGCTGACGCCTTCGATCGGGCCGCCACGGCTTACGAGGCGTCGCTAGCCGCCGGCGTCGCCTTCGCCGACACCGTGCTCTACAAACTCGGGTGGGCCTTCGAGCGGCAGGAGAAGGGCGTGGAGGCCAAGGCCGCGTACCGGCGGCTGGCGACGGAGTTTCCCGAAAGCGGGCTGGCCGGCGAAGCGCGCTACCGCGAAGCCCGGTTGATACAGGCGGAAGCCGCCTGGGATGCTGCCGCAGAAGCCTATGCGGCGGTCCCCGCCGGATCCTTCCGCGAACGGGCGGCGTTTGGGCGCGCCGAATGCTTGCGACTCGGGAAACACGCGCAAGAGGCGGTCACCGCTTACCGGGACCTGCTCACGGATGTCACCGATGCCACGGTGCGAATGCAGACTTGGCTCGGCCTGGGCCACGCGTTTCGCGACGCCGGCGCCAACAAGGATGCGATCGAGGCTTATGGCGAGGTGGTGAAGCTGACCGATACCATTGAAGCGGCGCACGCGCTGATGGGACAAGGACACGCCTGGCTGGCCATGAAGACGTTCGACGAGGCGGCCAAGGCCTTCCTCAAGGTCGACATTCTCTATGCCTATGACGAAATCAAGCCCGACGCGATCACGATGCTGATCAAGACATGGGAACAGGCGGGCGACGAGGAAAAAGCGGCAAAATACCGGAAGCAGCTCGAGCAGATGCAAAAGTGACGCGTTCGGTTGCCGTGTGCCCCTTTCAGGGGGCTGCCGCCGCCACAGGAGGCGATTCCATCTCCGTCTTGAGTGCGAACCGGCCGCTGAACGGATCCGTGCACCGGATGACGAGGCACGTGTGCAGGTGCGCCTGCTGATCCGCAAACAGGGTGTGGTCGGGCATCTTGATTTGCGTCACCACAATGGGGGCGGAAGCGGTCAATGTGATCAGGGCCGTGGGGGTCAGCACCCGAACGCTTTGTTTTTTGACATCCGTTATGGCCACCTCCGCATCGGTGCCGAGGTGCCAGCGGAACAGCACGACCTCAACCGAATTCCCCGGAATATCGACGAGATCCTGCACGGACAGCCTGTTTGCATCCCATTGAACGATGCGTTTCCATTGCTTGATGTTCTCGTAGCAGGCGCTGGCGTCGATTTGCAACTCGCCGCCGTCTGCGTCAAGCCGCTTGACCGTCACCGTCGCCGGTTTGCAGGCGGGCCAGCCATGGGCTTGGCGGACGCCGATATGCTCGTCTGGATTTTCGAAGCCCACCTGCAGCACGTTGTGACTTGGGCCGGATTGATAATGGCTCATGAGCCGTTTTTCGTTGCGATCTGCGGTGCCCGCCTCGATCAGGACCGGTTCGCCGTGAAGGGTCAAGGAGACGTGCCCACGATCATGGTGGTCGTTCGTGTCATCCGGGCTCCCCCCTCTCACCCAAAGACCGCTGGCGTCAGACTTCCAACTGCTGCGCCAGACCGCGAGTTCCCCCGCATTGTAATAGGCGTAGGGTGGGGGAGGTGCAGCGGTGACCGCGGGTTGAGCCAGCACGGCAGCCGCAGCCAGTCCCTGAAGGGTATCGGGGGCGCCGCCGAGTTGCTCCTGCAGCATCCAACGGGCCACGGGATCGCACGTGGTGTAGACCAGAACGGCGACGCGTTGCCGCAACGCGTCACGCATGGCGTGCGCTTGACGCGCCGACGAAACGGCGTCAAAGGCATTGACCAGATTGTTTCCGGGTTGGATGTGATGGGCAATCCACGATGAAAGGTGGCGCAGGAAGGGATGATCAAGCAGGCGGCGGTCGCCGTCAAGCGCGGCGGCGTGCGCCGCCGACAGCATGGCGTCCACGGCCTCCAGATAACTGAAAACCAATCCGTCGCGGTATTCGCCATTTTCACCCTGAGCGTCCAACGCCAAGAGCATGTGGGTAATGCCCATCTCGTAGGCATCGGCGTGGCTATCCCGGCCCAGTGTCAGGCAGGCGCGAATCAGGCCGTCGCTCACCACGATCCAGGGCAGCGAACCAACCGCGTTGTCGGAGACAAACCCCGGCACGCCGGATTTCCAATCCGCGACAATGCGGTCGATCTCCCGCTCCAGCAGGTTGCTTAGCGCGGCCGTCAGCGGTGCGGGCAGGCTGGTGTCAGGCAGGATCGCGAGGGTGTCGGCAACGGCGCGAATCCCCCTTCCGGTACCAAGCCACACCCCGTCACGCCCGCCTCCGGGCAGACCTTTTTCCGAACTATAGAGCGACCAACCCTGGCGTTGGAACGTTTGCCACGAGGCCACTTCCTCCAATTGCGCGACGATGCGATCACGGAAGCGGGAATCCCGGGTCAGCCGGAAAACAGCGGCCTGAAGAACCATTTCCGTCTCCAGGTCCTTCATCATGACCATGTCGGACATGGCCAGCGCGAAGGGCGCCTGGTTATCGCGCTTCAGGCTTTCGGCGCGCGGGTCATACCGACTGCGCCCCTCACCGGCCTTCAGTTCGGCGAGCGTTTTGGGCTGACCGAATCGCGCGTTTCCCAGTGTTTCCTCGGCCTGTTCAACCACGTGTGCGCGGATGGCTTTGCACGTGGCGTCGGCTGCCGCGGCGTCGAGCAGGGAGCTCCACGCTTGCGGTGCGGGACGATCCGGTTTCACGTCGGGACCCGCGTCGGCGCGCGCCTCCGATAGGCCCGCAGGCGCCATCAGCACCAGTCCCAACGCCGTGAGACGCGCGTAACAGCCGCACACCGATCGATGCGCCCTCGTTGATTTTCGATTCATGGCCCCAGTTCCTTCCATCCGCAGTCCGTCGGCGTCGACGTGGCGTCATGCCACGTCCACACGGCTCTGAATTGTGTCATATTTCATCCGCCGTGTCGATTCCCGGACCGTGAGCAGTTTTTTCAGCCAGTGCCACGCGGTGAGAGCATCACAGAGCCGTCGTTTCGAGTCGTTCTGCTTTGAGGAGGTTCGGAGAGGAAAAGGCCGCCGGGACGAAGGGCTTCTGGACACGTCGCACCAGCCGCCCGACAACGAACGGGTCTGAATGGCGATCCGGAGACATCGCGCTGGATAGCGTCTTGGCGGCCTGACCGAGCAACCCGTTCAAGCGCGTGATATCACTTCTTTGTCCTTGCACTGGTTGATCGAATCTGTTTCACTCTCACCGAACACGGATGCTGAATACTGATCCGGGAGTGGTGCCCCATCAGAAACAGGGCGCGAAGTCGGTCTTGATGCATGTCACGGATGCATAGCAAACCTCATGTGCGTCAAAACGACTACGCAAGCTGTTGGCGGAAAGAGCAAGACAAAGGAAAGCGGCTAACATCGGGGTCGGGGTCGGTATCGGAATCGGGGTCGAAAAGGAGATCGGGATGGCGTTTGGCCATGAGAAACTGGACGTGTTTCGCGTGGCGATGCTCACGAAGCTCGGGAACCGGGGATATGCGGTTCACGAGGCATCGGCGGAGTATGGGGCAGGCGGAATCGACCCCGATACCGATACCGACCCCGACCCCGAAGGAAAACCATGACCGCCAACAACGCGGTGGAGGCGACGGGATACCGCCGCCTCACCGCTGGACGTTTGGCAGAAAGGAGAAACAGTTATGTACGTCACGTTGATGCACACGTTGCGCGCTTTTCTGGGCGCGGACAGTCTTTTGAGGATGGGGCTGATCGTTTCGCTGACGCTCATGGTGGTTGCCTTGGCCGCCTGGGTGACGGCATCCTTCCGTGTGAGTTATCAGCGATGGCGGTCAGCCGGAGGCTGGCGCGCGAACCTGACCAGCGTGGGGACGGGGTTATTCAAAGTGCTGGTGTTTTTCGTCATCGCGCGGCTGCTCGTGGTGGCCATGCATTTTCAGGCGCAGAGCTTTGAGCAGCAGTACGGGCGGGTCACCGAGAAGAATCGCTCTGCGGTGCTGATGAAATGGGGGAGTCCGCACGAGCAGTATGAATTATTCGTGAGGCACACACGCACACGCATCTGGGTCACCCGCCAGATCAAACCTGTTGCCGACAAGAGCGACATTACGACGGAGTCCTTCTGGAAAGATGAGACTCCCCCCGTTCAGGCCATTGAGGGAAAGCTGCCCATCGTGATCAGCACGCGTGAAGAGATCCTGGATGTGGACGTGCCGCAGAAGGCCATCGTGAGCGCGGATGTGAGCATTCATCTCCGCAACAATCCCCGGCAGTTGGGCAATGCGAATTATGCAGGCTATGAGGATACCTGGTCGATGCGCTACGTTCTGGCGAATCCGTCGGACCAGCACACCACGACGCACCTGCGTTTCCCGCTTCCGGCCCAGACGGGGCTTTTCGACGACCTTTATCTCCGCATGGACGGATCCAACTATCTCGACCGCATCAAGTCCGAAGAGAATGCGCTCTGTTGGGAAGTGGAGATGGCGCCCGGCGCCGAGAGCGTGGTTGAAATCGGGTATCGCTCGCGCGGCCTTGAACACTTGCGCTACATCCCCAAACGCATGAGTCAGACCGGCCACTACCGCGTGTCAATACAGATCGACGGAATCCCGGCCGACAAGTTGGACTACCCCATCGGGGCGATGCCGCCCGCCGAAAAGCTGGGTGACCAGCGCGGCACGTCCTACACGCTGACGTGGAAATTGGACAACGCGCTGACATCCTATGATATCGGCGTCAAACTGCCGCAGGCGGAACAGCCGCGCTATCACTATGCGCGGCTCATGAGTGAAGCGCCGGTCGCGTTGGTCTTGCTGTTGGTCTTGTTCGTGTTGCCACGCCTGATGATGGGGGTGCCCGTAAACGTCGGCGTTGCGGCAGTCATGGCGACCGCCTATTTTCTCCTGTATACGTTCATGGGACATCTGGCCGATGTGTTGCCCGGGTTTGTCGGGCCGTTTGCCGTGTCGGCGTCACTCTTAACGTTGCTGGTCACGTGGTTCCGGTTAACGTCCTGCGAACGCCTGCTGCTGCGTGTTCAGGATGTGATCGGGTTCGGCGCGTTCGCGTTCCTCTATCCACTGGCCGTGATTGATGGCGATCGCACGGAGCTTTGGATGCACGTGTTCTACCTGCTGATGCTCCTCTATGTGTGCGCCCTGATTGTGCGCGGACGGTACGGCGTGGCCTCCACGCGCGCCGAACCGTGAGCGTGGCCGCGCTTGGTGCGGATCATCCGCGCGTCCCGGTCTCAAAATGAGCACGCCGCAGTCAGGTTGAGCGAGCGGCCGGGTTCGTTGGACCCGGAGCCGTGTGTGCGGTAATCCTTGTCGCAGGCGTTTTCAAGGGCGGCGCAAAGGCGGACGCGGTCGGTCGGATGCCAGCCGCAACGGAGTGCGACAACGGCATACCCGGGCGTGCCCCGCGGCGGGATACGCTGGGTGTCGCGGACGTCGGCGCTGGAGAGGCGGTCTTCGCGCGCCACGGCCTGGAGCGCCGCTTCCACCCACCACGTCTTTTCCCGACCGCTCCAGCGCAAGGCGCCCTCGCCGGTGAGCGGCAGGGCCCGGAGCGGCTCGCGGGTGCCTGTGGTTGAGGTGTCGAACGCATCGGCAAACCCTTCGACCCAGGCGAGTGAGAGGCGAATCTGCAGCGGTTCGGCGAGCTGGTGGCGCATGTCAATCAGAAAGCCATGGACATAGCCGGACGACGCGTTTGCCTTGGTTACCTCGACCTTCTCCGAAACGAGGTTGCCGGTGGGGTAGCGGACAATCAGATCGCGTATCGTCGTGTAGAAATAGGCGGCTTGGAAGGAAGTGGATTGCCGCTCGGTCTTGATGCCGATCTCGGCGGTGTAGAACTGCTCGGGATCGAGATCGGGTTGCGGCGTTTCGATCTCGCCGCTGCGGGCGGTGTCGAACCGGGTGAGATCTGAGAAGTTCGGGGCTCGAAACGCGCGTCCGAGGGAGGCGTAGCAAGAGGTAGTCTTCGGAGTGTCCAGCCACAATATCGCCCGGATCGAAGCGGTGAGGTCGTACCAAGCCTTGTCAAATGCGGCGGCCTGCTGCGTGGCCGGGTTCTGATAACGGCCAGCGACGGCTTCTATCCAGGTGCCTCGGAGACCGAGAATCAAATCGAAACGGTCGCGCAGGGCGAAGGTCTGTTCTCCATAAAGACCCAGCGTCGTGTAGCGGGCGTCGTCGGCCACAGGCCCCTGGATGGCGATTCGGGTTACGTCGCCGTCTGCGTTGAAATCGCGCCGGTAGGAATCGACCCGGTCGACGTACAGGTCAGCGCCGTAAACGAGGCGGCCCCAGCGGTTTTCACGGGTGAATTCGGCGAGCAGGGCGAGCGTGCCGATGTCAAACTCCTGATCGGTTCCGGCTCCGTTGTTCTTCACCGTGTGCTCATCCTCGGTGTGGTGTTGGAAGGCGAGGGTGCCGCGCCAGGTGTCGTAGGCTGCCGTGGGGACGGCATCGCGGTACTGGAGGGAGGCCATGTCGCGGGCGTTGTCGGTCACGCGCATCTGCTCGTCGCCGACCGTAGTTCCTTTCCACGATTTGCCGTAAACCGTGCGGTGGGTTCGCCAGACATCATCCAGGACGTAATGATGCCAGGCGACGACGAGTTCACGGTCGGAACTCAAGATCTGTCGCAACTTCAGGTCAAAAGCCATGGATCCATAGCCCGTATGCGGCTGGACATCGGTGGCGCCGCCCGCCCGGACATCGCCCGCATAGCGTCGGGTGAGGCCCGCCGCCCAAGCAGTCTGAGGGGTGGCGAGCGTTCCTTCCAGCCGTCCGAATCCCGTATCCGTGGCGGATCGGAAGCCGGCAATCACGCTCCCGGATGCGCTGACGCCATTACGGGAGAAGGACGGGTCAGGCGTGAAGGCCTGCGCCGTGCCGCCGATGGCGTCGGATCCGTAGAGGACCGAGCCACCGCCGGCGGCCAGCTCGACGTGGTCGAGCCCATAGGGGTCGACGGTGTTCCAGTATTGATTGGCGCCCTCACGGAAAGCCGAATGATTGAGGCGGATGCCGTCAACAAGGAGCAGGTTGCGGAAGCCGGTGAAGCCGCGAATGAAGGGCGATCCGTGTCCGGGGGCGGTTTTCTGAAGCAGGACGCCCGGAGTGTTGGCGAAGATGTCGGCGAAGGTCTGCGGCTGACGTTCGGCGATTTCGTCCCGGGTCGCATGTTCGGTGATAAACGGCGCCGCCAGAGGATTGATCGGCAGACGCGCGCCGGTGACCCAGATCAGGCCATTGGTGACGTCTTCCGCGTGGGAGAGGCGGCAGCACAGGATAAACGTTGTCAGCAAGAGTCGCGTGTGTTTCATGAGGCACTCCGCTGGTGTGGTGGATGATTGCCTTATGAAACGGTGGTTGCGCGTGATCGGTTCATCGGCCCCGGCCACTTGCCCTGCTGTCGCCCCTACTCCCGGTTTAGAAAGTCCGCCAGTTCTCGGATGAGACGGTTCTGGTCGAGGTGGATTTCGGCGGTGTGACGCGCGGCGGCAGCCAGGCTGCGGCACGCTTCGGGATTGCGGAAGAGGTGAGTGATGGCGGCTGCCAGCGATTCGGGGTCATCAGACGGGACGATGCGGGCGCATTCACACAGCAATTCGGTGGCCGCTCCGGCCGGGGTTGTGATGATCGGCGTGCCGAGGAACAACGCCTCGGAGAGGACGTTGGCAAAGCCATCGGAGTCGTTGTTGTCAAGACGACGTGAGGGGTGAACCAGTACCGTCGCGTCGGCGATGGCACGTTGCGCCGCGTTGGGGTCGATCCAGCCGGTGAAGGTCACCAAATCGAGGATCCCTCCGGCGGCCGCCTGGCGTTCAAGGGGTCTGCGCTCAGGGCCGTCGCCCACGAGAGTGCAGGTGAAGGGAATGCCCTGTTTGCGGAGATGGACGCAGGCATCCACGAGGGAATCAAAGCCCTTTTTGGGGACGAGGCGGCCGACGGCGGCGATCCGGCCGGGGAGTGTGCCGTCCGTCCGGTCGACGGTGAAGGGAAACGCGGCGGGGTCGAGGCCGTGGCGGATCACGCGGATCCGCGCTTCGGGGATGCCCGCGGCGCGAAGGGCGTCGGCGGCCCGCTCCGTGCAGGCGGTCACGCCAGCCGCCGAGGCGAGGCGGGCGCCGGTCTCGCGCGAGGGGCGGGTAAAGACGTCCCACGCATGTACGCTGCACGTCCAGGGAATTCCGAGCGTCTCGGCGGCGAGCGACGCGGCATCGGCGGCGCTCCAGGCGAAGTGGGCGTGGAAGCGGGGGTGGGGGAGTCTCGCGGCTGTTGCGGCGAGGCGGAGGGCATGGGGCGCGTTGCGGAGGAGGCGGGCCGCGTAGACGGGGGAGAACGGCGGCTTGAACAGGCGCTCGACGAGGCGGCGGCGGAAGGCGCGGCGCAGGAGGGGTGTGACGTCGTGCTCAACCTGCGGGATCGCGAGCGAATAGACATGCACGGGGATACCGATCACGCGCAACGCTTCGATCTCGCGGCGAATGAAGGTTTCCGAGGGTTCCTCGCGTTGCAAGACATAAAAGAGGTCAGGGCTCATGGCAGAATTAAAACAGTTCGCGGAGAAAGGCGGGCGGTTTGCAGGGGCGACGCGTCTCGCGATCGAGGAAGGCCAGCACGGTGAAGCCGGTGGCGATCTGTCCGCCGTCCGGCCCGATGATGCTGTAATCAAAGCGCATGCGCGCGGTGGGGCGTTCGCGAACCTCCACCTTCACGGTCAGCACATCATCAAATCGCGCCGATTGCTTGTAACTGATGCCCGCCTCGACGACGGGCATCATCACGCCCGACGCTTCAATGTTCCGGTACGAATGGCCAAGGGCCCGAAGCGCGTCGGTACGCGCCACTTCAAAATACGCCAGATACGTGCCGTGCCAGACGACCCCCATCTGGTCGGTCTCGCCGTAGCGGACGCGGAGGGTTGCCTCGTATGTGAAGGGGAGCATGGTGTGTGGGGTGGGTTGCGCGGGTGCGGAAAAAAAAGCGGGTGAGGAACCTTTTTCGATCGTATCGACACGTACGACATGATCGAACCTATCGCGCGGGTTGGCCGGTCAGTGCTTCACCGCGACCTTGGCCCCGGCGGGCTGACCGATGGCGGCCAGAAGCTCGCGGAACGCGGGTGCGGTACTGTCGAAGGGCTTTCCCCCTTTGATCCGCGGGAATTCGCAGGCGCGAAGTTCGCCGTTCCGATCCTCGTCTTCACCGACCACCCCGCCGATTCCGGCCAGGGCACAGTCGACAGCCTGATAGGCACAGCGTTTGATCAGCTCGAGGTCTGCGGCGTTGGGCGCGGCGGCGCGGCTGTAGTAGCCGCTCTTCTGCACCATCGTCTTTTCCGCGCCGAGCATCGCGCCGAATTGCCGGGCAAACCATCCGCCGACGTTGACCTTGTCGAGACGCGGATGACCGAAGGCATCGCGGGGAACGTCTTCGCCGTTGGACTCCAGCTCGGCGATGATGGCATCGACGCAAGCTCCTTCGGAGACGAACAGGTTCACGCAGTCGTTCTGATCCATGACGATGCGCAACCGGGCGGCTTCGGCCTGGACGTCAAAGGCCATTTCAGGGACATAGACGGCGTGCACCTCTTCGCGGCTGCGCGTCAGTCCGAATGCGGGGAGATAATGGAAGCCGTCCAACAGCTTGCGATAAGCCATTGCCGTTGCGGCGGTGAGCCACCCGCAATTGCGGCCCATGACTTCGTGGACAATGAGCATGCGAGGGTTGGCGGAGTGTTCTTTGACGACGTTTGCGAAGAAACGCGCACCCTCGTCGGCCGCGGTCCAGGCGCCGAGGCTCTGGCGGATCGGATAGATGTCGTTGTCAATCGTCTTGGGAAGGCCGACCACGGTCAGGCCGTAGTGGTGCCTGGCGAGGTATGCGGCAAGGTCGGCGGCGGCCGTGTTGGTGTCGTCCCCGCCGATGGTGTGCAGCACATCCACTTTGTCCTGGACGAGCTGATCCGCCGCGACCTGCTGCGGATCCGCCCCGTCCTTCACCAACCCGCGTGTGATGCAGTCTTTGACATTGGTCAACTTCACGCGGCTGTTGCCGAGCGGGCTGCCGCCGTGTTCGGTCAACACGCGGGCGTGCTGGCGGATCTCGGGTGTGACGGTGATGCTCTGGCCTTTCAGCAAGCCCATGTAGCCATTGATATAGCCGATAATCTCCACATCGGGAGCAACCGCTGTGTAGCGTTCAATCAAATATCCGATCGCCGAACTCAGGCACGGGGCCAGACCTCCGGCGGTGAGAATGCCCACTTTCTTTACAGCCATGGATGGTACTCCTCTATCCCTCCCACAGACGCGTTACACCTGAGGCGACGTCACGGCGGGTGTCGTCGGGGCAGGCGCGGGGACGCCCGTTCCCTCGGGTGACGTTTCCGAAACTGCACTCGGTGCGACCGGTGCGACCGGGGCGACCGGGGAAACGGGTGCGGGTTCGGCTGGAGCGACGGACGCGGCCGGCGCGACGGGCGCGGGTGCGGCGGGCTTGGGTGCGGCCGGAGCGGCGGGCTTGGGCTGTGACGCGGGGTGCTTGTGCGGGGACGGTTGTCCGGATTTTCCGGATGTGGGTTTCGCCGGACGCGGCATCAGCACGCAGCCCAGCATCCGTCCCAGCAGGCGCGGTTGCTGCTCCAGCATGGCGACATCATCGACCTCTTTGATGACCCGCTGCACCACTAGCACGCCGAGTTCCTTGTGTGCGTTCTCGCGGCCGCGGTATTGCAACGTGATCTTCACCTTGTTGCCCTCGGCGATAAACTCGCGGATGTGCCGCAGCTTGGTCTGGAGGTCGTTGTCCTCTACTCCGGAGTGAAATTTCACTTCCTTGAGCTGCACGCGCGTGGCGTTTTTGCGCGCCTGCTTCTGCCGGATGCTTTCCTCGTAACGGAACTTCCCGAAATCCATGATCTTGCACACGGGCGGTTCGGCATTGGGGGAAATTTCAACAAGATCCATGCCTTGTTCGTCCGCTTGCCGCTGCGCTTCCCGCGTCTGAACGACACCGAGCATTTCGCCATTGGGGCCGACGAGGCGCACATTGGGCACACGAATCTTGAAATTGGTTCTGATAAACGAGGCGATAACTGACCTCCTTGCGTATTACGGGGGCTTCCCGTTTGTTTTTATGCGTCGAGTTCGGCGCGGATCAACGCGAGGAAAGCGTCCACGGGCATCGCGCCCTGATCGCCCCCTTCGCGGCGTCGCACCGCGACGGCACCCGCCTCCGCTTCTCGGCCGCCGACAACCGCCATGATGGGCACCTTGTCCATCTGGGCGCGGCGAATCTTGGCTCCGACCTTCTCGGAGTTCGGATCCACCGTCACACGAATGTCCGCGGCGCGCAGGCGCGCGGCCACGTCGTTCGCGAAATCCAATTGCTTCTCGGAGATCGGCAGCACGCGGACCTGTTCCGGCGCCAGCCAGAGCGGGAAGGCGCCGGCGTAGTGCTCGATGAGGATGCCGAAGAAACGTTCCAAGCTTCCCAGAAGCGCCCGATGCACCATGTAGGGCTGATGCTCTTTGCCGTCCTCGCCGATGTAGGTGAGGTTGAACCGCTCGGGCATGTTGAAGTCGAACTGCACGGTGCCGAGCTGCCATGGGCGGCCGAGGGCATCGCGGATCTTGAGATCGATCTTGGGGCCATAAAACGCGCCGCCGCCTTCATCCACCGTATAGGCGAGGTTTTCCGCAGTGAGGGCGTTCTTCAGCGAGCGGGTCGCCTGTTCCCACCGCTCGGGGAGCCCGACCGACTTCTCGGGCCGCGTGGAGAGGAAGGCGGTGACGTCGGTGAAGCCGAACTTGCGAAGAATGCCCAGGGCGAAGACAACGGTGCCGCGCACCTCGGCCTCGATCTGGTCCGGCGTGCAGAAGATGTGCGCGTCGTCCTGAGTGAAACCGCGCACGCGCAACAGGCCATGGCGGACGCCCTCTTTTTCAAAGCGGTAGACGGTGCCGAGTTCGGCCCAGCGCAGCGGCAGATCGCGGTAGGAGTAACGCCGGGTTTTGTAGATCTGGATATGGAACGGGCAGTTCATCGGCTTGAGGATATACTGCTCGACCGACTCGTCCTTGCTGCCGGCGTCTTCGGTAACCGACATGGCGGGGAACATACTGTCACGGTAAAAGCCGAGGTGACCGGATGTTTCCCAGAGCGTGGAGAGGCCGACATGCGGCGTAAAAACCATCTCGTAACCCGCGCGGAAATGCTCGCGGCGCCAGAAGTCTTCGATCGCCACGCGGATGCGCGCTCCCTTCGGGTGCCAGTGGGCCAGCCCGGGACCGACGTCCTCGCTGATGCTGTACAGATCCAATTCGCGACCCAGGCGGCGGTGATCGCGCTTCTTGGCCTCTTCGATACGCGAAAGTTCGGCGTCCAATCCGGCTTGCGTCGTGGCGGCCATGCCATAAAGGCGTTGCAACATCGGGTTTGTCTCTTTGCCGCGATAGTAGGAACCGGCGACCGAGGTGATTTTGAACGCCACGATTTCGCCGCTGCGGGCGACATGCGGACCGCGGCAAAGGTCGAGAAACCCGCCGCAACGGTACAACGTGATCGTCTCGCCCGGCGGGATATCGGCCAGCCGTTCGAGCTTATAGGGCTGCCCGGCAAGCAGCTTCGTGGCCTCTTCGCGGTTGACTTCGATCCGTTCAAAAGGGAGGTCTTCACGGACGATCCGGGCCATTTCGGCTTCGATCAGCGGAAAATCTTCGGGTGTCAGCCGGTGGGCCATGTCGAAGTCGTAGTAAAAGCCGTCGTCCGTCGCCGGACCGATGTCGAACAACACCGTGCCGTACAGGCTACCGACCCCCGCCGCCATCACATGCGCCGTGCTGTGGCGCAGAATATCCAGTGCTTCCACGTGATCAATACTCCTCGCGCGCCGGGGATCGTACAAATGACCGCCTCTGACGCGAATGGCGATTACTTAAGCCATGCTTCCGATCATAATCCTAATCCGTTCTCAACCAGTAGATCAAGATTACGATTAAGATGGCAAAAGCCCCTTAAGTACGTGTCATTAGCCTCTGACGCTGAAAACGAAAGGAACATAGTACGAAATTGCACGCGTCGCGTCAATCACGGAGAGACCGTATGGGGTGGAGAGGCCGAGAATCAGGGTTCAGGATGCCAGGGGTCAGGCCGGAAACGCCTCCTGAACCTGAAACCTGAACCCTCCGCTTGCACAAACCGGAGGTTTTGCAAGCGCCTCCTGATTAAAGCCGTAAAACGAATCAGGCGGCGAACCGAAGTCCGTCGCCTGATTCAGTCACTCATGTAGCAGGTGATGGCCCCGCACCGGTGCACCCACGGTAGCGGCCTTTTACGCCGCGACGAGCTTCCTGGCCAGATCGGCCGCAGAGGCGGCGTCTGGAGCATAGCCGTTCGCACCGATTTCGTCACTGAACGCCTGGGTGACCGGCGCGCCGCCGATCATCACCTTGCACGCGACGCCCGATTCCTTGACGGCGTCCACCACATGTTTCATGTTGGTCATTGTGGTGGTGAGCAACGCCGAAACGCCGATGACTTGCGCGTTATTGGCTTTGGCCATCTCGACGAACTTCTCGGGGGAGACATCGATACCGACGTCAACGACTCTGAAACCGGCGCCTTCAAGCATCATGCCGACGAGGTTTTTGCCGATGTCGTGCAGGTCGCCCTTGACGGTGCCGATGACGGCCGTCGCCAACGGCTCGACGCCCGCTGCAACCAGATGGGGCTTCAGGATCTCCATGCCGGCCTTCATGGCGCGGGCGGCGATCAGCACTTCGGGCACATAGACTTCGTTCTTTTTGAACTTTCCACCGATGATGCCCATGCCCTGCAGCAAACCCTCGTTCAGGATTGCGGCCGGTTTGACTCCCGCGTCCAGCTCCTGTTGCACGAGGGTTTTGACTTCAGCCGCGCGGCCTTTCATCAATGCCTGACAAATCGCTTCTGTACTCATTACGTGAGGACCTCCTTGATTATACACACCACACCCGGAACCTAATTCGCTCCAAGTGGTTGCATAGTATGGGTGGAGTGCATTCGGAAAGCAAATGATTTTTTGTTTTTTTTCAATCCCGGTTACAGTGGACACCTGCACGGAAACGTGCAATAATCACCCTGTTGATTCCGGGATAGCGCGCGGTTGCAGAACCGACGAAGGAGGTTTTGCAAGAGCCTCTCGTGTATCCTGCTGATCACCGGACACTGAACACGGTCCCTCGCACGGTTGTGCGGGGGACGCATTTCAACTATCGGGGGGAGTTGCGTCATGAGTGGAGTATTGAAGGATTTGTCGGCGGCCGACTTTGATGCGGCGGTGGCATCGGGCGTCACGGTGGTGGATTTCTGGGCGCCGTGGTGCGGTCCGTGCAAGATGCAGACGCCGATCCTGGAGAAGGTCGCGGAGACCGTCGCGGGCAAGGCGGCGATCGCCAAGGTGAATGTGGACGACAACCGCGATCTGGCGGTGAAATACGGCATCCGCAGTATTCCGGCGCTGCTGATCTTCAAGGACGGCAAGCTCGCGCAAACCCTGGTCGGCCTGCAACAGGCGGCGGCGGTGGTGCAGGCGATTGAGAGCGCCTAGAGCAGCGCGCCCAGCATCGCGTCGGCGTATGTCATGACCTGTTGGAACTGATCCAGGCCAAACGACTCGTCGGGGGCGTGAATACGGTCTTCTTCGCGGCCGAAGCCGACGAGAAGCGGCGCGGCGCCGGAGACCTCCTGCAGCGTGGTGACAATCGGAATGGATGCCCCCTCCCACAGGGTGAGCGGGCCGCGCGGGTCGATCCGGGTGAGCACGTCCGTGGCCAGGCGGATGAGGGGCGAATCGACAGGTAGCCGGAACCCGCGAGCGCCGGTGTGAATGTCGGTGAGTTCGAGGGTGAGCCCGGGCGGACAATGACCGCGCAGGTGTGCGAGGAGCGCGTCCATCGTGCGAGACGGGTTCTGGTCGGGACAGAGGCGAGCGCTGAGCTTGGCCACCGCTTCGGCCGGGATGACCGTTTTGGATCCCGGGCCGCCGTAACCGGAATGAACTCCGTTGACTTCAAGGGCGGGGTGGAAGGCCGTGCGGTGGATGGGCGGGATCGTTCGCTCCCCCCCCTCGGGCGGCGCGCCTGTTTCGGCGTTGTACGCCGCCACGTCAAACGGGACGGCGTCAGCCAGCCGGCACTCGGTTTCGGTGGGGGCTGTCCAGCCGTGGAGAAAGTCGGCGACGGCGATGCGGCCCTGCGGGTCATGGAGCGAGGCGAGGAGTTCGGCCATCCCTTGGGCCGGGTTCGGGGCCAGACCGCCGTGGACGCCGGAGTGGAGGTCGTGTGAGGGGCCGCGGAGGGTGACGGTAAGGGCCTGAATCCCGCGCAGACCGGTGACGATTGCAGGTTGTCCGCAGGGGTGTACGCTGGTGTCGCAGACGAGGAGGACATCGGCCGCGAGGCGTTTTCGCCAGGCGGGGTCGTGCGCGCAGGCCAACAGCGAGGGGCTTCCGCATTCCTCTTCGCCCTCGATGAGCACCCGCAGCGTGGGCAGCGGCAGACCGGCGTCGATGCGGGCGGCCACGCCTTGCAGGAAGGCGAAAACCTGGCCCTTGTTGTCCTGTGCGCCGCGGGCATAAACGCGGCCATCGACACAGACGGGGTCGAACGGGGGGTGCGTCCACGCGGCGAGGGGGTCTGCGGGCTGAACGTCGTAATGCCCGTAAAACAGCACCGTCGGCGCGTCCGGGGTGCCGGGGCGCTCGGCCCAGACGATCGGCCTGCCGTCCGGGGGCAGGACGACCTCGGTCCGGAATCCCGCTCCCTTGAGCCAGCGCCTCAGCCATGCGGCCGCCCGCGCGCAATGGGTCAGCGCCATCGCGTCGGCGCTGACACATTCGATACGGAGCAGATCACACCACGACGAGAGGATGCGGTCGCGGTTCGCGGTGAAGAAGGGGTGGGTGAGGGGTGTCACGGTGTCGACTCCTGTGTGTTTAGGGTGGGGCGTTGGGGACCATCGACCGGATCGGGGGCGAGGCGGTTCTGACTTTCCGGAAAAGGGCGTCCGCCCAGGCGGAGAGGACATAGACCGCAAGCTGAATTTCAACGAGTGAGCGGACGGGACGCATCGCCGGCGCGGCGTCTACGCGGGCGAAGGCGCCGGTGAGCACGGCAATAAACCACGCGCCTGCCGCGAACCGCGGGTCGCGCCGTTCGAGTTCGGGCAGGAACTGGAAGATGGTCAGGTCCGCGGCGATCTGATAATGATGTTGGGCGAAGAGGCGCGTGATGTGCATCGCGGTTTCGGCGCACGAGGTGAGGTTGCGCGCCTCGTAGTGGCCTTCAATTCCGGCGAGGGCGATCCCCATTTCCGAAAGAAACAGGCTGTGCTTGTCGGATTCGAGCCGGGCGCTGTTCGAGGTGAGACGCCTGATCAGATCGGAGAGCGCGGAGTTGTGGGTTTGCTCCTCCTGAGTCAGCATCTTGTAGAAGCCGTCCGGCACGCCGAGCAGGTCGCCCGCCGCGACAGCAAACGCTTTTTCGGTGGCCACGTTCGCCGTGGCGCGCATGCGGGGGATGATCTCATAGACGGCCGTGACGTCGCCCTGGCGGCCGACCGCCGCTGCGGCGGCCAGCGCAATCGATTCGGTGGGGGTGATATGGAGGAGTTCGATCAAGCCGTCACGCGCGGTGGGGTGGGGCGTCCAGCCCAGGACGCGGGCCGCCTCGCGGACGACCTCGATATTGGGGTGGGTGAGGCGCGGCCTGACGGCTTCTGCGACCGTGCCGATCCGGTCGATTGGCTCGTCGAGTTGCAGCAGGGAACTGACGGAATTGGAGGTGGGCTTGCCGCGTAGTAATTCACGCAGCGCACGCAACGCGCAGACGATCAAATCGCTCTCCGGATTGCCGATGACGGCCAGCAGTCGCGTGATCGCCTCGTGAGAACCGATGTGTCCCAAGGCGGCGACGGCGGCTTCCCTGACGTCGAGTGACGGATCGCTGAGTTTGGATTCGAGGTCCGTGACGGCGATATCGGTTCCTGTCTCACCCACGGCGGCGACGGCCCGGATCCGTTTTTCAGGTGTGGCGGGAAGGTTGATGATGCGCCCGTAGTAAACGCCCGAGGCGAACCGGAGCGGATTGACGGGGATGAGCAGCCCGATGGCCCGGCGGAGGCTCAGCGTCTCACGGCGCACGCGCACAGAACGGAACATGGGCAACGCGGTGAGCCAGGCGATGGCCGCGTGGCACACGCAGAGGATGTGGATGAAGTTCAGGCGGGTCGTGCCGCGCAAGAACAGGTTAAACCCGTCACCGCAGGCGTCCATGATGAAGCCGCCGATCAGCGGCCCGATCGCGCCGATCAACCCGATCAGCGTCCACTGCACGGCCATCGCAACGGTACGACCGCGCTTTGGGGCAATCGCCGCGACGAGGCTGAGGTGACAGAGGCCGATCACCGTGTAGAAGCCGGAGCCGAGAAAAGACGAAACGGTCAGCAGCATGATTGCCTGTTTGGTCGCCACGGTCAGGTTCAGATAGGGGATCGTGAACGAGACCGGATCGTCCGTGATCAGAAACCAGGCGATACCGAAAAAGGGGCAGATGATGGTCATGACCGAGGCCACGGTCTTGGCCCCCACGCGATCGATGACGTAACTGGCGCCGATACCCGCGATGATGCTGCTCAGGGCGGCGGCAATGGGGAGCACCGATAACTCGGTGTAGGTCGCGTGCATGACACGCTTCAGGTAGAGCTGGCTGAAGGGCCCGAGGATCGTGCAGGAGAGAGTCCAGAACCCCATGGCCAGCGCCAGATTTCTGAAACTCGGATGACGGAGCGGGATGAGCAGGCGACGCGCCATCGGGATGAGAGAAACCTGGGGTTTCGCCGGAATCTCCGGAACCGACCAGTGGATCAGAATGTCGGAGACACCCGAGATGGCCGCGAGCAGGAAAATCAGCGCAAACCCGTTGGCAGAGGCGTTGGAGTTGCCCGCATCAAACACATCGAGCATCCAACCGGAGAGCCCCACGCTCACCAGAAACGCGAGCATCGTCCAGCTTTGACGCTGACTCCAGAATGAACTGCGCCTGTTATCCGGGATCAGGTCGGCCATCCAGCTCTGCCAGACAGCGCTCCCCATGTTGCCGATGAGCCCCGCGATACAGGAGATGCCGATGATCAGGCCAGCGGTGGAGGGTTCCGGACGGAGCCAGATGAGGACGGGTGGCGCAAACCACAGGCAACGGCTGACGAGCAGGCAGACGCGCCACACGGCGCGGCGGCTGCTGAAGCGTTCGGAAAAGATGGCGCTGATCAGCATCGAGGCCAGTGCCAATTGTCCGGCCATGGCCGCGAGGCCCTGGACTTTGCCGCTTGCCTGCAGCCGTTCAAGCAGCATGGTATAGGGCATGCCGCCACAGACGGCGGCAAAAAACATGCACACAGCCGAGGCGATGATGCTGCGTCGCAAGCCGCAGTGGACGTCGCGTTCGCTGATGCTGTCTGCGCACTGGATCAATGGAAACCTCTCGTTGAAGTAACGCACCTCAAGATACCAACTCGGGGGGTGTGTGGCAAGGAGACTCCACTTATCCACTTATTCACTGCGGGCTGGTCAGACAGGCGGGTTTTGTTTACACTATCTCTTCACGTGTGCATACGTGAGCGCGCGGGGATCCTATCCCGCGTCTGAAACAGGTTTGGCCGAGGGCCGGAACGGAAAGAGTGGGGCGGTATGCCGAATACGATTTTGGTGGGGGCGCAGTGGGGTGACGAAGGCAAGGGCAAGGTGATCGACGTGCTGACGGCCCAGGCGGATCTGGTGGTGCGCTACCAGGGCGGCAGTAATGCCGGACACACGGTTATTGCGGAGGGGAAGAAACACGTGCTGCACCTGATCCCGTCGGGCATCCTCCACCCGGGGAAGATCTGTGTGATCGGCAACGGCGTGGTCGTGGATCCCCACGAGTTGCTGAAAGAAATCAGAATGATCGAGGGGCATGGGATCGTGACGGCGGGACGGCTGTGGGTGAGCGACCGCGCGCATATGGCGATGAGCTACCACAAGGCGTTGGATGTGGCCGATGAGGCGCGGCGGAGTCCGGATCGCAAAATCGGCACGACCGGCCGGGGCATCGGGCCGTGTTACGGTGACAAGGTCTCGCGCAGCGGACTGCGCATCGGCGACATGGTCGCGCCCCATTTCGCCGAGCTTGTGGGGCAGCATGTGGAGACGGCGAATCAGGAACTGCGCGCCCTCGGCGCGCCCGTGCTCGACGTGACCGCCGAAATGGCGTCGTATAGGCAAGTGGCTCGCGCCATCACGCCGTACATTGCCGATGCCCTGACGCTGGTAAACAAGGCCGACGCGGCCGGGAAAAGCATCCTGCTCGAGGGCGCTCAGGGCACCATGCTTGACATCGATTTCGGCACCTATCCCTTTGTGACCTCCTCCAACCCGACCTCGGGCGGGGCCTGCACCGGTTCGGGACTCTCTCCGCGCCGGATCGACCGCGTGGTCGGCGTCATCAAGTGCTACACGACGCGTGTGGGCGAGGGGCCTTTTCCCACCGAGATGAAAGACGCCGCCGGCGAGGATCTGCGCCAGCGGGGTGGCGAGTTCGGCGCCACGACGGGCCGCCCGCGGCGGTGTGGCTGGTTTGACGCCGTGGTCGGACGTTATGCCGCGATGGTTAACGGCGTCGATTTCTGGGCCATGACCAAGCTGGACGTGCTCGACTCGCTGCCGGTCATCAAGATCTGCGTCGCCTATACAGCCGCCGGCAAGCGCGTGGACACAATCCCCGCCTGTCTGGAGACGTTCTCACGGTGTGAGCCGGTTTATGAGGAGATGCCGGGCTGGATGGAACCGACGAGCCACATCACGCGTTACGAGGATCTGCCGCTCAAGGCGCGCGCCTACGTGGAGCGCCTGATCGGGTTGCTGGGCGGCCGGCTGGGCATTCTCTCCGTCGGGCCGGCGCGCGAGACCACCTTGCGCGTGGCGATCTGACGGCACGCCCGGTTGGTCTGCATAATCCGGATGGAATGCATCTAATGACTCAAGCCCACTCAAACATACCGCTCCATGTGGCGTTCATCATGGACGGCAACGGCCGATGGGCGCGGGCGCGCGGCCTGCCGCGTCTGAAAGGGCATGAGGCGGGTACGGAGACCGTCCGCCGGGTGATGGGGTACTGCCGTGACTGGGGAATCCGCTACCTCACGCTGTACGCCTTCAGCACGGAGAACTGGAGTCGACCGGCGCTCGAAGTGTCCGGACTCATGAGGCTGTTGGCGGTGTTCCTCAAGCGAAACGAGCGCGAACTGCACGACCATCGGGTGCGGCTGCGGATGATCGGGCGTCGGTCGGACCTGCCGGGGAAGGTGGTGCGGGAGATCGAGCGCGTCGAGGCGGCCACGGCGGGCTACGACAGTGGCAACCTGATTTTGGCGTTGAGTTACAGCGGGCGGTCAGAGATGGCGTATGCGGCCCGACGGATCGCCGAGGATGTCGCGGCCGGGACGCTCAGCCCCGGGTCGGTCTGCGAGGAGACGGTTGCGGCGCGGCTCTATGCGCCGGACATTCCCGACCCCGACCTGATCATCCGAACGAGCGGCGAATTGCGGCTGAGTAATTTTCTGTTGTGGCAGGCGGCCTACAGTGAGCTGGTGGTGCTGCCGGTTCTGTGGCCCGATTTTGGCGCGGACGATTTTCGCGCCGCGCTGGAGGCGTATGGGGAGCGTGATCGCCGTTTCGGCGGTATCGGCGCACCCGCTGAAGGGAGAGCCGGATGATCAAGCGGATAATCACCGGTGTGGCTGTCGCCTGTTTCTGGGTTGGCGTGTTGCGCTACCTGCCCGGATGGGCGTTGTTTGTCTTGCTGCAACTCTTTGCCGGGTTGACGCTTTATGAGTTCTACCGGCTCTGCGAACGGGGCGGGCTGTCGGTATCGAAGACGCTGGGAATCTGCGGGGGGGTCGTGTGGATTGGCGCGGTGTTCGCATTCCCGCTGCATTGTGAAAACGGGCTGCCGCGCGGTTTTCCGCACGAAAGCCTGCTCCTGGCGTTGATGTGCTTCGGGCTGCTGGTGCGACTGCTCCTCGATCCGAAAGCCCGTGATCCGTTGCGCAATGCGGCGCTGACAACACTCGGTTTTTGTTATCTTCCCTTTATGCTTTCGTTTTTTCTCCGGTTGGCGCAATGGGGCGCCGTGGAGCCGTTTGAGATCACCCGGTGCGGCGTGTTCCTGGCGTTTTACACGGCCCTGGTGGTCAAGATGTGCGATGCCGGCGCGTATGCGATCGGCATGGCGTTCGGGCGGCACGGACGCCACCGCATGTTTCCGCGGGTTTCGCCGAATAAATCGTGGGAAGGTTTTTTCGGCGGCATGGCGTTCGCGGTGGCGAGCAGCGTGCTGGCCGTCATGGCGGCCAGGCATTTTGAGGCCATTCCGGCCGGTCCGTTCCAGCAGGTTACGCTGTTCCACGCCGTGGTGTTGGGCCTGGTGCTCGGAGCGGTGGGCGTGCTGGGCGACTTGATCGAGTCTTTATTCAAGCGGGTGGTTGACGCCAAGGATGCAGGCGGATACCTGCCGGGAATGGGCGGTTTTCTGGATGTGTTTGACAGCTTGGTCTTCGCCCCGGCGGTCGTGTGTTTCTATCTCTCCTGGTTTCACGGATGAAGGCAGTAGTCCTATTGGGTAGCACCGGGTCGATTGGCGAGAGCGCGCTGCGAGTGGTGGCGGCGCTTCCCGGGCGTATCCGCGTGACGGGCCTGGCGGCCCGGGCCAACGCGGCACGGCTGGTGGCTCAGGCGCGTCAATTCGGAGTGCGGCGGGTGGCCCTGGCCGATCCGGCCGCAGCGACGGAGGCACGGCGTCTGGCGCCGGAGCTTGACGTGCTACGCGGCGAGGCGGGTGTCGAGACGCTGGCGCGCGAGGCCGAAGCCGACATCGCGTTGTGCGCGCTGGTGGGGCTCGCCGGACTCCGGCCGGTCCTCGCGGCGATGGAATCGGGCAAGGATGTGGCATTGGCGACCAAGGAGGTGCTGGTCGCGGCGGGGGCGCTCGTGATGCGCCGCCGCGAGGCGTGCGGCGTGCGGCTGCTGCCGATAGACAGCGAGCACAGCGCCGTGTTCCAGTGTCTGCAGTCCGGCAGCTACGAGGCGGCGTGCGTCCGGGCGGCCGGCGTCGATCCGTCGCGGTTTGCCGAGACGCGGGTGCGGCGGCTGGTTCTGACCGCGTCGGGCGGGCCGTTCGCCGCCGCTCCGGAAGTTGATTTCTCGCGGGTCACGGTGGCAGACGCACTCAACCACCCCCGCTGGCGGATGGGCCGGAAGGTGACCATCGACTCGGCCACGATGATGAACAAGGGGCTTGAAGTGATTGAAGCGCACTGGCTTTACAACATTCCCATCGACCGTGTGGAGGTGCTCGTGCACCCCCAGAGCATTGTCCATTCGCTGGTGGAGTTCACCGACCGCGCGGTGCTGGCGCAGCTCTCCCCACCCGACATGCGGTTTGCCATCCAGTACGCCCTCACCTGGCCCGACCGGTTGGAGGCCGACCTCCCCGAACTGGATCTGACGGGTCCGGGCGGGTTGACGTTCTTCCGGCCCGATGAGCAACGGTTTCGCTGCCTGGCGCTGGCGCGCGCGGCGGCGGTGCGCGGCGGAACCTGCCCCGTGGTTCTGAACGGCGCCAACGAAGTGGCGGTGGAGGCCTTTCTCGCGGGACGGATTCCCTTCAGCGGCATCGCAGACACGGTGGAGCAGGTCATGCAACGTCATGACGCCGCCACCACCGACACGCTGGAGGCGGTGCTGGATGCCGACGCGTGGGCGCGCCGGGAGACCGCCGCCGTAATGGCTCGAAGCACGGAACACTAACATCGAAATGGATGCTCTTATGGAAACTTTTGGGACTGTGCTGCAAGGCGTCTGGGCGGCGATCATCGTGGCGCTGCTTTTCGGGCTGGCGATCTTTATCCACGAATTCGGGCATTTTCTGGCCGCCAAACTCCTGGGGTTTCGTGTGGACGCCTTTGCCATCGGGTTCGGACCGGCGTTGTGGAAACGACGGGCCGGGGGAACCGATTACCGGATCAACGTCGTTCCGTTCGGCGGGTACGTGGCGTTGCCGCAACTCGACCCGGCGGGCATGGAATCGATACAGGGCGGCGAGGGCGCGGCGGATCCAAAGCTGTGCGCGGTGGCTCCCTGGAAGCGGATCATCGTGTCGATCGCCGGACCGGCAGGCAACGTCCTGCTGGCTGTTGCGCTGGCCTGGGTGATCTGGTTTGCGCCTGGAGCGGTGACCGGTGTGATCAGCACGGAGATCGGAGAGGTCGAGGCCAATACCCCCGCCTGGGCTGCGGGGCTGCGGGCGGGCGATGTGGTGGAACGGGTCGCCGGTCAACGCGTGACGACCTGGAGCGATTTCATGGTCGAGTGCCACCTCTCGGGTGATATGGAGCGCGGCGTCGTGCTGTCGGTTCGGTCCGCCGCGGACGGCGCGGCGCGCAGCGTGACCGTCCCGGTGACCAATCTGACCCGCGAAATTCGCGGAATCGAGGGGATTTACTGGTATGGAAAGTGTCAGATCAACCAGGTGCTGGATGGCACCCCCGCACAGGCCGTTGGCATGCTTGCGGGGGATGTGATCGAACGGTTTGATGGTGAGACGGTGCGCAACAGCCAGGATTTTGTCGAACGCATGCGCGTCGCCGGGGCGCGTCCGGTGGTGCTGGATATCCTGCGCGCCGGCAAAGCTTTGACGTTGACCGTGACCCCCGTGTGGATCGAGGCGGAGGGGGTCAGCCAGGTCGGCGTCAGTGTCCAGAACGCCGCAGACGCGGCGATGTGGATGCAATACCGTGCGCCGTGGCGGCAGGTCCGCAGCGACGCCATGCAGGTATTCCGCGTGCTGAAAGCTCTGGTGGCGCCGAAGGTTAGAGGCGAACGGGCGCGGGTGGCGGGTGCGATCGGCGGTCCCGTGATTATCATGGCCCAGATGTGGCGGATCGTGCAGGAGAGCTTGTTGAGCAGCATGGGCTTTCTGCGGATGATTTGCATCAACCTCGCGATCATTAACCTCCTGCCGCTGCCTGTCCTGGATGGCGGCCATATCGTGTTCGCCATGTGGGAGGTGATCACCCGCCGCAAGCCCCACCCGCGGGTGATCAGCGTGCTCGTGACCGGATTTGCCTTTCTTCTGATCGGGCTGATGGTGCTGCTGGTGTTCAAGGACGTTCTGCACCTGAGCCGCAATGCGCGGCAGGAGCAGGTCGAGCAGCAACCCTGAACCCGCTTCCGTTTCCTTCCAAAGGCCTCTGAACGGAAAGGTGGAAGCCATGACGACAACAACAGGTCGGCGCCTGCGGCAGGCGGCGCTGTTCGTGTGCGCGACGTTCGTGTGCGCGCGGGTGGCGGTCGGCAGCGCGGTCTTCTTTCGCCTCGTCTCGCCGACAAACGCGGCGATCACGGCCTTCTCGCTCGACGGGACGATCACCTGGACCAACGCCGCGACCGCAGGGGTGACCTGCACGGTACAACGCGCCGTGTCGCTCGCCGGACCCGACAACTGGGTCGATTTCGTCCGGCATGAGGCGACCAACACCGCTGTTTCCCTCCGTGTGTTTGACCTCGCGACGCCTGCGGGCATGGCGTTCATTCCCGCCGGCGTGTTCCCAATGGGTGATGCACTCGCAGAAGGGGGAAGCGATGAGGTGCCGGTCCACACGGTCTACACGAGCGCGCTCTACATGGATCAGACCGAGGTGACCTGGGCACTGTGGCAGGAGGTGCGAAACTGGGCCATTACAAACGGCTACGACCTCTATCTCTCAGAAGGGGACGGCAATGCTGATAACCAGCCGGTTCACACGGTCACCTGGTATGAGGCGGTCGCGTGGTGCAACGCGCGGAGTGAACAGACGGGACTCACCCCGTGCTACTACACCTCAGGCGAAGCCGTGTACCGCGTGACGGCTTATGCACCGGAAGCCGTTTGCGACTGGTCTGCGAACGGATATCGGTTGCCGACCGAAGCGGAGTGGGAGCGGGCGGCACGGGGAGGCCCTTCCGGCCTGCGGTTTCCCTGGGGCGAAGCCATCGCTTCCACAAACGCCAACTATGCGGGCGCGGGCACCTGCCCCGTCGCTGTGTTTGATCCGAACGAATACGGGCTGCACGACATGATCGGGAATGTCTGGGAGTGGTGCTGGGACTATTACGGCGGCTATTCGCCCGCCTACGCATCCAACCCGGACGGTCCGACCTCCAGTTGGGAAGGGCGCGTAATCCGCGGCGGCTCGTGGGAGGACATGGCCTGGACCGTCCGGGTCGCGCAGCGCGGGTGGTCTAATCCGGAAAGCGCCTTCGGCGCCATCGGCTTCCGCACCGTCAGGCGGGTTCAGGAGTAGGCGATCGGGCGATCCCGGCCAGAATAGAAAAACGGCGAATAAGGGCACGCGTCTATAGCAGCGACAAGCAGCGGGTGATTGAGTCTTATGATCATCGGGATTGGTGCAACTGATCCTGCTGGATCATGTGATAGTCGGCGAGTCCGAACACTACAGCTATTCCGATGCCAGACGACGTGAAGAGTCTAGGGGCGAGTGAAGAGGGAGCAAAAATGAAGAACCGGATCACGATACAGATCGGTGCCTGGCTTCTCGCGGGGCTGGCGCTGGGAATAGGAATAGGGGGATGTGTGACGGGGAGTGTCAAAGAAGCCGCCTACACGGTGGAACGGGCAGACGGGGACTTTGAGGTGCGTCGGTATGATCCCCAGGTGGTTGCCGAGACGGTCGTCGGCGGAACGCTGGAGGAAGCCGGCAATCAGGCGTTCCGGCCCCTGTTCAATTACATCTCGGGGGCGAACCGATCAAAGGGAAAGATCGCCATGACCGCGCCCGTCGCACAGCAGCGCGAGGGGGAGAAGATAGCCATGACGACACCGGTGGGACAGGAGGCTGTGAGCAACCAGTGGGCCATCACGTTCATGATGCCGGCCCGCTACACGCTGGAAACGTTGCCGGAACCCACGGATGAGAAGGTGCGTCTGCGGGCCATTCCGGCCCGTCGCATGGCCGCCGTGCAGTATTCGGGCACCTGGAGCGGGCGGCGGTACGAGCGGAACCTCGCCCGGCTGCGGGAGTGGATGAAGGCGCAGGATTTGACCGCTGACGGCGAGCCGGTTTGGGCCAGATACAACGCCCCCTTTACGCCGTGGTTTTTGCGCCGGAATGAGGTCCTCGTGCTGCTCCCCAGCCGATAGAAGGCTCTCAGGTCCGTTCCAAATACTTGCCCTATCGGGGTCGAAAAGGGAATCGGCATGGCATTTGGACACGAGAAACTGGACGTGACTCGCGCCGCCATCGATTACGTCGGCTGGGCAGTTCGCTTCCGTGCTGTTCACGAAGAAACGGGAGAGTACCGGACAAGCCAAATCGACCCCGATACCGATACCGACCCCGACCCCGAAAGAAAACCAGGACCGCCAACAACGCGGTGGAGGAGGAGGCTTTAAGGTGCCAAATTGGCACCTTGAAGCGCAACCAGCACTTGCCCTATGCCTTCACCGAGCAGGGCGTTGCCATGCTGTCGAGTGTGTTGCGGACGTTTGGCCGGAACCACCCGGAGGCGGAGGCGGAGGCGATGGAGGGGAGTGTTCAGAAAAGGCTTGATCGAAGACTGTATTCGGGCGTATGGTACGGGCATTGCGACACAAAAAGGAGCTAACGTGTGACCGGAGCGCCTGTCAAATACGATGCAGAGACACTGCAGGAGCGGATAGTGACGTTCCGGGACCAGAAGGTCATTCTCGATGCCGACCTGGCCCTTCTGTATGGCGTTCCTACGAAGGCGTTGAATCAAGCCGTCAAGCGTAACATGGCGCGGTTTCCCGCCGACTTCATCTTCCAACTCGGCAGGGACGAGGCTGAGGAATGGCGGCGTTTAAGGTCACAATCTGTGACCTTAAAGCGGGGGGATATGCGGTCACAATCTGTGACCGCATCCGAAAAACGCAATGTGCGTTACCAACCCTACGCCTTCACCGAACACGGTGCGATCATGGCCGCCACAGTCCTGAACAGTCCGCAGGCCGTCGAGATGAGCGTGTTTGTCGTGCGGGCATTCATCAAGATGCGCGAGCAGTTGCTGGCTACGACCACCCTGGCCAAACGGTTGGCCGAAGTCGAAAAGCTGCTGCTGACCCACGATTCGGCCCTGCGCGACCTCTACCAGAAGATCCGTCCGCTGCTTCTGCCGCCCCCCGAACAAGAGCGGAAGGCTATTGGGTTCTGCGTCAAAGAGCGCCGCGCACAGTACCGGTCGTCGAGGAAAAACGGACGGGAATAAGCGGGTGACCTGCCTGCCGCAAGAGTGGCGCAGGCAGGTCGAGTTTTCGATCATCGGGATAAGCGTCGGGTGAATAATCCGCCGGTGGGGCTGGTGACGCCGAATACGGGGGCGCGTGTCGAGATTTCAACCGCAAATGGATGACGAAATACAGAGATGAAACTCAAATCAAAAGGCATTGTCTCCTGGCCGAAGGCGGAGCGACCGAGAGAACGGTTGCTGGCGGAGGGGGTAGAGAAGCTGACCGAGGCTGAGTTGCTGGCGATCATTCTCCGGGTGGGGCAGGGGACGTTCAAGGCGGGGGTGCGGGGGCAAAATGCTTCGGATTTTGCGCGGTCGCTGCTGAAGGATTTTAACGGGCTGCGCGGGCTGGACCGGGCGCATGTGCAGGACTTGCTGAAGGTGCCGGGACTCGGGCCGGCGAAGGTCGCCCAGATCAAGGCGGCGTTCGAACTCGGCAAGAAGGTCTGTGCCGGAAAGCTGACGGCACCGGCTTTCGAGTCGTCTCAGGCCATCGCTAACCATTTCAGGCCCCGATTCACCGGTAAGAGACAGGAGATCGTCATCGCTGTGTTCCTGAACGGCCAGAATCAGCGGCTGGGCGAGAAGGATATCACGGAGGGGACGCCGACCCAGGCGACGGTCTATGTCCGCCGCGTGATCGAGGAGGCGCTGCACCTCTCTGCCGCCGCCGTGGTGTTGGTCCACAACCACCCATCCGGCAATCCGGAGCCGTCCACCGGGGACGATGCCACCACGTGCGATCTGCAAAAGGCCTGCAAACTGGTGCAGTTGGTCCTGCTGGATCATGTTATAGTGGGCGAGTCCGAGCATTACAGCTACTCCGACGAGGGACGGATCGAGGAACTCGTCGTCGAATGAGATCAGCCCCCAGCGGGAGCGGAAAGCGATTGGAGGGACAACAATGGATGACGCTGAGGCGCAGAAAGCGGAGATTGTTTTGTTTGAGCGCGTTGAGCGATGCATCTACCTGATCCGGGGACAGAAGGTCATGTTGAGCACGGATCTGGCGCGACTCTATGGCGTGGAAGCCAAGGTCCTTGTGCAGGCGGTCAAACGGAACCGCGAACGCTTCCCAGATGACTTCATGTTTCAGATTGCACCGCAAGAGTTTACAATCTTGAAGTCACAGATTGTGACTTCAAGTTGGGGCGGCATTCGGCGCGCCACACCCTATGCTTTCACCGAGCAAGGTGTCGCCATGTTGTCCAGCGTCCTGAACAGCCGACAGGCGATCGAGGTGAATATTGCCATCATGCGCGCGTTCGTGCGCCTGCGCGAGTTCCTCGCCTCGCAGGCCAAGTTGTCAAAGCGCCTGCGCCAACTGGAACGGGAGGTCACCTCGCACGCGAAGGCCATTGGCACGCTGTTCGACGCCATGCAGCAGATGACGAGCGAACGTCCGCCTGCCATCGGTTTCCAGTACATCGGTGGCGAGACTGCCGAATCGGATGGCGGAAAGGTCGTCCACGAACGCAGAACGAAGTATCGAACCGTTAAGAAACGACTGCCACGAGGACGGGCATGAAGATAAGATCCGCCACCGAGTCTTTCGCGAATCCACTGTGTGATTAGGAGCCAACATGGCCAAGAAGAAACCAGAACCACAACCCTACGCCAAACCGGACCAGATTCAGATTCGGGGAAACCAGATATTCAGCCGGGTTCGGCAGAAATGGCTCGTACAAACGCCCGAGGAACTGGTGCGGCAGACGTTTCTAGATGTCGTGCTCACCGAATACGGGTTCACCCTGGCGCAGATTGACGAAGAGGCGGAACTCACAGGCCGCGGATCGGGCCACGCCCGAGCCGACTTCGTCATATGGCGCACGGTTGAGGACAAGAAAGACCATAAACCGCCAATGATCGTGGTTGAGTGCAAATCGGATAATGTGACGATCAAAGCTCCCGACTATGCTCAGGGCGACAACTACGCCCGCCTCACCAATGCGCCTTTCTTCGTCACCCACAACACGCGGGAAACACGATTCTGGCGCGTCCGCAAGGATAGGATGCCTGGGTATATCGAAGAAATCGAAACCATTCCCCATGCCGACGCCAGCGACAAGGAAATCGAGGACATTCTCAAAGCCCTCAAGACTTTCAAAGAGGACGAGTTCGCAAACCTTCTCCACAAGTGTCATAACGTCATCCGCAACCGCGAGAAGAAGGACCCTGTTGCCGCCTTCGACGAGATCGCCAAGGTCTTGTTCATCAAGGTCCACGTTGAACGAGACCTGAGAAGAAAACGTCTTCGTCAGAACCGTTTTACCGAGGACTACATCAAGCAGCTTCCCGGCGAGCAGCCATTGGACATGTTATTTCAAGATACCAAGCGCGCGTACGCATCGGATGGCATCTTCGGCAAGGACGAGACCCTTAACCTGAAACCAGCGACTGGCATGGAAATCGTGAGGCTTTTGCAGAGTTACGACCTGTCCGACACGAGCGAGGACATCAAGGGCATTGCTTTCGAACGTTTTCTCGGGCGTACATTCCGCGGCGAGATCGGTCAGTTCTTCACACCCCGTTGCATTGTCGAGTTCATGGTGCGCATGGTGGATCCGAATGAAGACGATGTTGTTTGCGATCCCGCCAGCGGTTCCGGCGGCTTTCTGATCCGGTTCTTTGAGGTCGTTCGCGAACAGATTCTTACCGACGCTGATCGTCAGTACCGGGAGTACAAGGCCGAACTGGATGGTAAGAAAAGTATTACCGATGCAAAACGCGCCGAACTTCTGCGTGCTCGGTTCGACGCCATCCAGCGGGAACTGGACCAGCACACAAAAGACTCCCGTCTCTGGAAACTCGCCAACTGCTGCATCTACGGCACCGATGCCAACGACCGCATGGCCCGCACCAGCAAGATGAACATGATCATGCATGGCGACGGTCACGGCGGCGTGCATCATCACGACGGTTTTCTCAACGTCAACGGCATCTTCGAGGGGCGGTTCGATATCATCCTCACCAATCCGCCTTTTGGCGCGAACGTCGAGCCGTCGGATGTCATCACGGAAGAGCAGGTTGCCGTCCCGGCGAACGAGGACGCCTACCTTCGGGAGTTCGGCGACCTCTACCGCCAGGCCCAAGCCCGCTTGCGCGCCGCCGTGGGGAAACCCATTGCCGCCCTTTTCGAACTACCCAAACGCGGCACGGGCGGCACCGAACAGGAGCGCGACAAACGTGGCAAGACCGGCAAGATCAAAACCGAGATCCTGTTCATTGAGCGGTGCCTCGACCTCCTGGCCCCCGGCGGCCGCCTTGGAATCGTCCTGCCCGAAGGCGTCTTCAACAACCCGTCGCTCGCCTACGTTCGCGAGTTCTGCGAAGATCGCGCCTTCATCCGCGCCGTGATCAGTCTGCCACAGGAAACGTTCTTGTCATCTGGCGCGAGTGTGAAGGCATCGCTCCTGTTCCTCCAGAAGTTCACGGAGAAGGAGAAGACCCGCTTCGATGCCGAGGAGAAGAAAGCGACGACCGAAACCGATGCCAGGTACGCCGCTGAGATCACCGATGAAACCACGCGCCTTCAGGCCGCCGTCGACGCGGCTAAGGAACACCGCGACGCCGACGCGCGGAGAATCGCCCTGAAGACGCTGACCGACTACGAGCGCGCGATGACCGAGAAGAAGGGCGCGGAATCGCGCGCCCTTCTCAAAACCCGCTTCAACTACCCGATCTTCATGTACGAAGCTGAAAAGGTCGGCATCACGGCCACGGGCGAATCCGACCAAAACGAGTTGTATCCGAATCCCGACATGCCGCCCGGTATCGAGAAGAGTTGTGTCGAATTGTATCGGGCATTCAGAACAGACCCGGAACCGTTCTTTGTGAAGACCAACATATGACGCCGTCACCCCAAAGAGCCTTCGCTGTGTGGTTCGAAGCACTCCGTCGATGGAGCGTTAACTCGTTCTTCACCGTGCCCTGGAACTGGCCACCAAGTGTGATCCGCCCACTCTCAACGGTACTTGAGCGTAGGACTGTCGCGGTAACAGCAAGCGACTTGGCAAGACTCCAGATGGTTACGCTTCATTTCGACGGAGAGACAGAGCCCCGAGACTTGCGAGGAAAGACTGTTCTGAAAGGCAGACTGTTTCTTGCCGAGGCCGGAGACGTCATCTACTCCAAAATCGATGTGCGGAATGGTGCGATCGGCGTGATTCCTGCATCGATGCCAAGAATCGCGGTCACAAGCGAGTTTCCAGTCTATCGCGTTCGCCAAGAAAGTGTTCTGTCCGAGTACGTCAAGTTGCTCTTCCGAACTCAGGCGTTCCGAAGGCAGATCAACACAATGATTAGCGGTGCGAGTGGCCGTAAACGTGTCGAACCTGCTGCCCTTGAGAGTGTCGCGGTTCCAATTCCACCTCTTCCCGTCCAACGGATGATCCTAAACGAGTGGCAGAATGCCAGACAGGCCATTGAAACGGCGGATATATCCGCTGGGTCTCTTGCGGCCAGTTGGAACGATCTCTTATTGAAGAAACTCGGGATAACCGTCGAAGCGCCCCAACCGTGTCGTGGTGCCTTTGTAGTGCAGTCAGACACATTTGATCGGTGGGACACCTTTTTCTACCGGCCCGATTTTATTTCACTGGATCGGCAGTTATGCTTAATACGCAGTGGAAAGTTAGGCGATCTATTGCATTTCGTTTCCCGCCCTTGGACCGCATGCGATTTTCCCCAAGGTTGTTTCCGTTATGTGGAGATTTCCAATGTGAGTTCAGAGTCGGGAATCACGACATGCAGAGAAGTTGCGGTTGATAAGTCGCCGAGCCGCGCGACCACTCTGATCAGGAAGAACGACATTATCATTTCGACGACAAGACCGTATCTTGGTGCCTTTGCGCAGGTGAGTGCCGATTATGATGGATGCGTTTGTTCGAGCGGTTTCGCCGTTGCGGATGGTGTAAAGTCCCCCGACATCGATCCGAGATACGTGTTGTTGTTTCTCAAGAGCGCCGCAGGTCTACGACAAATGGAGCGACGGATGACCGGAGGCTTATATCCCGCCATCATACAGGACGAGTTGGAAAAAATCGTTATCCCTATACCAACGAAAGATGTTCAGCACGAGATATTGACCATGCACGATGAAATCTGCCGGCGTATCGCCAAAGAGCGAGAGACAGCCCGTGTGCGTTCACGACAGATCGAGGCAGACATGGAGGCGTATATCTTAGGGACCAAGAAAGTCGGGACAACATGAGTCGAACTCTGCGCTATCTCACATTAGACGGTCAATTTGAGACTGGGGTGCTCGGGGCGTTTCGCATCATTCGAGGGTTCGCGAACCTAAAAACTCTGGCTGCCATTTCGGTGCCGTACGAGATGGCAGAGGCCCGTGGGGATGGCCAGGTCGAAGGGCAACAGCGCCAAATTGACCCTGTGCATGCTGAACGTATCAAGCGGTATCTCGAAAGCGGCGAGCAGCGATTCATGCCCGAGGTGATACTGTCACTTCGCCATGAGATCGAGGATGAGGTTGATGGAATCCAGAAGCCAATAGGAGTCCGTAGCGTCAAGGTCGACGAGGGGATCTCTGTTGGGCGTGCCTGGAAGAGTCAGAGGATTCGCGTCCACCGGGTGACGGTAGACATGAAGCACCTGGACGAGATTCGCGGGAAGAAACTGATTCGCCGGGTTGACGGGAATCATCGCCTCAAACTGGCTGATACTCTCACTGACGACCCAAGCGTGCCCACGAAGTATCTCGCGTCCTTTTGCATCGTCCTCCTAGGGGCAACAGACAATGTTGCTGATGATTACTCGGAATCGCTGATTTTCCACACGATCAACAGTACGGCGTTACCCCTTGAGTCAGAACACGCACTGAAACTGATTCTCGGTCAGCATCCTGACTACAACATGAAACCGGCAAGAGAGTTCGCCTTCAGTCCGGATTTACACTTTACGCGCCTCCTCCGAGACGGGTTGCTTAAGCTGCCTGCCCCCGTGCAGATCCGTCTTGGAAACCGGCCATTGACGAGTCTTCGCGGTGCCGTACGCGGGGTCCTCGACATGGACCCCACTGTTGCCATGGACATCGCGACGCTACGAAATTATTCAAAGGCACTACTTGCCGCCATTAGCGATATCGTCACACGGCTCCAGCCACTGCAACCTGAGTTGATCAAGGCGGACTACTTCATTGAACTTGCCGCACGCGTCTGGAAAGGAACGCCTGATGCCGGCGATCACAATGTGCGCGTGAATGCGGCCGTGGAACGACTGAGTCAACTCGCCACGTGGCTTGGCAAGGACGGATTGCTGGACCTGAAAGAGGGGCGATCGTTGAGCAAACAGATATTGGACATTTTCACCGCCGTTCGGACGCGGATGCCAAGACGTGTGTTCTTGGCACGATGGTACCCGACTGCGAAGGATGGTGAGGCCGCAGAAACGGCGAGACTCCGGCTGAAGCAGATTCGCCACACACTCAAGGATATCGCGAAGGAAGAGAGCGTAGCGCTAGAGTTGGTGGATATGGGAACGCAGACGGGAACGACCTTTCCGATTCATGCCAGGATGTATGAGGCAATCACATCTGCGGACATCATCCTTGTTGACCTTTCCGGGATGCGCCCGAACGTTTGCGTAGAGGCGGGGTACGCCCTACGCCATCACGAGAAGAACCGTCTCATCTTCATGTTTCAACCCTCGAAAACCAACAAGGCAGTTCCATTCGACTTGAACACGTTTCGATATGAGGAGTTCAAGGATACTGGGGAGATTCCCGAAAAGATCAAACCGCACATCCAGGCGATCCTGAAGGGCGCTGCGATTGGTGCATGACGACGCGACCCTGAGTGGATACGTACTAGCAGACAGTGCGGTCCGGAGACACGGCCGAAGAGAGGTGGACAGAGCATGAGTGGATTCACATGGATTCCGTTCTACAAGGAACTGGCGGCAAAGATCCTCGCGTACCGTGACCGGCAAGACGAACTGATCGCGGTGCTCAAGGATCTAAAGGAAGACGGTGTACCGGTCATCAGCCTGGAAGTCAAGGCCACAAAGAACAAGGTTATCCCCCTTTCGACGATCGATCCATTCACTTTTTTTGCCGCGTTCAACCGGAAGGCGACCGACCGGAATCGTCAGGCTGTCTTGGCCAAGATCAAGGAACGACTTCAGGTGCAGGCTGCCGTGCCGACTGACTTTGACGGCATTCCCGTCATGCACCCCATGATGTCGCGGTTTCTCCCTTGGCAATACGAGCAGCAACCGGACGATACGGCATCCCTGTGGGCTTTTGCGGAGGCGGTTGTCATTCGCGCGCCGGAAGACGTTCCAGCAGAGCTCTTCAACCGGTGTCTCGCCATTCGTTGTGTCAGCGTCACGAACCTCACCATGGGCATGTTCTGGATGCAGCCTGATACCTATCTTGCCTTGGACAGTCGAAACCGGGCGCTTTTGGACGAACGCGGCGTGGCACATGAGGTCAAGGACTGGGCATCCTACCGTCAGTTTCTAACGAAAGCCAAGCCGCTCGTTTCGGAAAATCCTTATGAATTCTCGCGCGTGGCTTACGCGGGCATGCATGAAGTCAACTACTGGGTCTTTCAGTGCAACCCTAAGGTTTACGACCTCGCCGCTGCACTGAATGCTGGTGTGGTGACGGGTTGGCAGGTCAATCAACACAAGAAGGACATTCACGCCGGCGACAAGGTCATTGTCTGGGTGACCGGCGACGACGGTGGCTGTTACGCCTTGGGCACTGTCAAGTCCGAAGTGAAGTCGTTCACCGAGGATATCCGGGAAGCACCCTTCTACCGTCAGCCGCCCAAGAAAGGCACCCACTACGGGGTTGACCTGCGGATCGAAATGCCGCTCTGGGAACATCCGATCAAGAGAAGTGACATTATGGGGCACCCCGGATTGCGGGATTTCCCTGCTGGCCGGCAGGGGACGAACGTTTCCGTCACCAAAGGCCACTATGACGGCATTCTGGCGCTGGCCAAGGGGAGGAATGCAATGTGCATCTGGAAAGTATCACACGGAAAAACCGACTTCACGACGGCGCAACGGCAGACCTACCTGCAGGAACATACGATTCACGTTCGCAAGAGCACAAAGAAGGGCCAGGGCTCCCAATTCTCGCGTCACATGAAGGAGGGCGACCTGTTCTACCTCTGCCACGGTAATGACGATGGGATTCGAGTCTTTGGGCGCATCACAGGCCCGGCCACCCTGTCACCTCTGGGCGACGGCTGGCTCAAACGTCCGTATGAGGTCTTGTTTCCAGGAACCAACACTTCGACCAAGTACGCTGGAGTCAAGAAGGGCTGGGCACCGAACTACCGCTCCACATGTGTGGTCGTTCCCGACGACGAACTCGCGCTCTTTGAAGCGGAGATTCTAACGCCGTTCTTCGGAAAACATTTGGCCGACATCGACGGAACAAATCCCGGACCCCGTCCTGCAATACTGCCCTCGTGCAACCTCATTCTGTACGGCCCTCCTGGCACTGGAAAGACCTGGACGCTTCGCAACGACTACATGGAACGCTTTACGGAGCGCGCGGCGGCAATGAATAAAGAGGACTTCGCGACGAATCTCGTTGCCGACATGACCTGGTGGCAGGTTATCGCCATGGTCATGCTGGATCTCAAGACGAGTAAGGTGAGCGGGATGATGGAGCACCCCCTCATGCAGGTACGCATTCGTCAGGCCAGCAACCGCAACCCGCGGGCGGCCATTTGGGCCCATCTGCAAATGCACACCAAGAAGGACTGCGAAGAGGTCAGGTACGACAAGCGGTTTGAGCCGCTTCTCTTTTCCAAAGATGAGAAATCGGTCTGGTCGATTGATGACAAACTCGCGGCCGACGTAGTGCCAGAACTGATCGATGGCCTCCGGCGATACAGGGACTTCAAGCCCGGCCAAGGCACGGAGATCAGACGCTACGACTTTACCACGTTCCATCAGTCTTACAGTTACGAGGATTTTATCGAAGGCATCAAGCCGATCATGGCTGAGGAGGTTGGGGAGACGGTGGCGTATGAAATCAAACCGGGCATCTTCAAGACGATGGCGCAGCGCGCTTTGGCAGACCCTGATCACGATTACGCGCTCCTGATCGATGAAATCAGCCGCGGGAACGTAGCAAACATCTTTGGCGAACTGATCACGCTCATCGAGGATGACAAACGCAAAGGCGCAGCGAACGAATTGACCGCACGGCTGCCGTACTCGCGGGACGAATTTGTCGTGCCGAAAAACCTCTACATCATCGGTGCAATGAACACAGCAGACCGTAGCGTGGAGGCATTGGATACGGCGCTGCGCCGTCGGTTCACGTTCGTCGCAATTCCACCAAGGCCCGATCTGATTGAACAGCCGGCGAGTCTGCATGTTGATCTGCTGAAACTCCTTACAATTATCAATGCGCGCATCGAGCGGTTGTTGGACAAGGATCACTGCATCGGCCACTCGTACTTCATGAACATCGCCGCGGCCGCCGATCCCCTGGCTGAACTGAGACGCGTTTTTGCCACGAAGATACTGCCCCTCATGGAGGAATACTTTTACGGCGATCCGGCTAAGATCGGCATGGTCTTGGGAGAGACGTTCGTGTCGCGCAAAGCCGACACTACGGACTGGGCCAAGGGCGACTGGGGACTGGATGAGTACGAAGAGAGGCACGTCTATAGTATCCGCGACGTCATTACCGCGACTGAAGAGGATTTTCGCGCCGTATATGAATGACCCCATTCAAGTCTTCGAGCACACTGCGCTGCCGGTCGGCGGTCGCTTCACGACTGCCCAATTCAATCGCCTAGTACAATATAACGAACGTCACGGGAATCAGTTCTTCGATGTTGGGCACAACCGCATTCACTTCCGGAGCTATGTGGGAGTGATCCAGGTCGGCAATCTAACCATCGAGATCTTGCCCAAGGCCGACAAATCCCCGGAATCTTCAACACAGAAGCAGAAGTGGCAACGGGCGCTCGTCGACATGCTGTTGCAGTCCGGCTTCATTCGATTGGCAACAATCTCCGATGCTAGGTTGCGGCTGCGCGCGGCTTCCCTTCTGGACATTTTCTTTGAGTCCTTCCTGACGGAAGTCGAGGATCTGCTACACCGCGGGCTTGTCCGCAAGTACAGGCAAACGCGGGGGAATGTCCCAGCCCTGAAGGGCCGGATTTTGTTCCAGCAGCATATCAGCCGGAACCTGGTCCACCGCGAACAGTTCTTTACAGAGCACGTCTTCTACGACCGCAACAACCCTTTCAACCAGATCCTTCGTGTCGCCTTGGATGTCCTCTCCCGCGTTTCTGCCACCCCTCACCTGGCCGCCGCCGCTCGCCGCTTGTTACTGTGCTTCCAAGACGTTGACGACATTGTTGTGAGTGAACGGACTTTCACTCGGATGACTCACACGCGGAACACCGAACGCTACCGCCGTGCACTGCAACTTGCCCGCCTAATCATTCTGAACTACAGTCCGGATGTTCGTGGCGGGCGAGAGGACGTGCTGGCAATTCTGTTCAATATGAATTCCCTGTTCGAGCGCTTTGTCTATGCCCAACTGAAGCGTGCGGAATCTCGGCAATCCCTGCCCTCAATCCGGTTCAAGGCACAGACCCATCGCGGTTTCTGGGCAGCGGATGGAATGCGAAAATCCATCCGCCCGGACATTTTGGCGCAGATAAGCGGCAGCCTCGGATGTGAACGGATCGTTCTGGACACCAAATGGAAAATACCTGCCGACGGCCGACCTGCTGACTCTGACCTCCACCAAATGCACTCCTACAATATCCAGTTCGGTGCCCGCCGTAGTCTTCTGCTGTATCCACGAGTTTCCGCCAGGTCGGCCATACACGGCGTTTTCTCCAAGCCAGAACCGCCATTCGGCGACTTCGATCACGCCTGCGGCATGCTTTTCCTCGATCTCTTCAATGGTGACAAGCTTCGCCGCGATCTCGGCGACGAAGTCATCACAAAACTTCTTGCCTACACATAAGGGGCGCTGAGAAAATAGATGCCAGGGGGGCATGAAAATTATGGCAAAACCGTCTGGGCTCTGTCAAAATGCTTCATTTCCTGCACATGAAGAAGGTTCGCCTCACCAGCCAGTAGCTCGTGTTGCTACCCTTCCTGTCTGCGAAGATCGGCCTCTCACATGAAAACACTCGTTAACTGGATACAGACGCCCCCCCAGATACCCCTCGCCACAGTCTGGCTGCTGAATGACCTTGCAGAGTATCGCGGGAAGCAGGATCTCTTCACCCGTCAGGCGCCTCAAAAACTCGAGAAGCTGCGTGAGCATGCCCTGATCGAAAGTGCCGTCTCATCCAATCGCATCGAAGGTGTCGAGATTGACCAGAAACGAGTTGGCACCGTCATCTTCGGCAAGAGCCACCTGCAAGACCGTAACGAAGAGGAGGTGCGCGGCTATCAGTCCGCCCTCTCGTGGATCCATTCCAAACACGACGGCATCCCCGTTTCCCCCGGAACCGTCCTTCGACTGCATGCCATGGCCCGCCCCGACACATGGGACGCGGGCGCGTTCAAGAAAGACGACGGCGAAATCATCGAGAAGCATAGGGACGGCCGTGTGACCGTCCGCTTTTGGCCCGTCAGCGCCAAGGAAACACCCAACGCCATTCAGAAGCTTTGTGAGATATCCGAGCGCATCCTTCTGGAGAGACAAGTCCCGCCGCTGATTCTGTGGGCGGCTCAAAACCTCGACTTTCTCTGTGTCCACCCCTTCCGCGACGGAAATGGGCGCGTTTCCCGCCTGTTGCTTCTGCTATCGCTTTACCGGCTGGGTTTTAACGGCATTCGTTACATCAGCATCGAGCGCCTCATCGAGCAAAGCAAGGAACGCTACTACGAAACCCTTAAGACCGGATCTCAAGGCTGGCACGAAGGCCGGCATGACCCGTGGCCGTATATCAACTATCTGCTTTATACCCTCAAGAACCTCTACCAGGAATTCGAGAGCCGCTACGAGAACACCGAACTACCCTTGGGCGAGAAGACCGAAACCGTGCGTCAGGCCGTCCTCGGTTTCCAAGAGGCGTTCCATATCACCGAGCTTCACAAGCAGTGTCCCGAAGTCAGTCTGGACATGATTCGCAAGGTGCTCAAAGAGATGCGTCAAGCCAACGAAATCGAGTGCCTTGGACGCGGCAAACACGCCCGTTGGCAGCGAATTGGGTAATAGGTAATCCATATGGGTATTTTATTAGGTACGGAAGACGAGAGGACAGGAAATTTATGGCAAAACGGCCTGGGCTGTGTCAAAATGCCTCATTTCCTGCACATGACGAAGGCTTGCCTCACCCGCCAGTAGCCCATGTTGCTGGAAGCAATCGGGAGACCCCTATGCCGCAGAAGACCGTTCCGTTTACCATGCCGCAACTGGATGCCATCGCGCGGCGATGGCCGACGCCTTTTCATCTCTACGACGAGCGGGGGATCCGCGAGAACGCGCGCCGGCTCAACCGGGCGTTTGCCTGGAACCCGGGGTTCCGCAATTATTTTGCGGTGAAGGCGTGCCCCAACCCGGTTCTGCTGAAAGTGCTGGCGGCGGAGGGTTTTGGCGCCGATTGCAGTTCGATGGCCGAGTTGGTGATGAGCGAACGGATGGGCATCACGGGCGAAGCGGTGATGTTCACCTCGAACGATACGCCGGCCGATGAGTTCGTCAAGGCCAGGGCGATGGGGGCGGTGATCAACCTCGATGACCTCTCGCACGTGCCGTTCCTGGATCAGGTGGCCGGCATACCCGAACGGGTGTGCTGCCGCTTCAACCCCGGCCCGCTCAAAGGGGGGAATGCGATCATCGGTAAGCCTGAAGAGGCAAAATACGGGTTTACCCGCGAGCAGTTGTTTGCCGGCTATCGTCTGTTGCGCGACCGTGGCGCCAGGCGCTTCGGCCTGCATACGATGGTTGCCTCGAACGAACTCGATCCGCAGTATTTCATCGACACGGCCCGCCTGCTGTTTGATCTGGCGGTCGATCTGTCGCGTGAGCTGGGCATCACCTTTGAGTTCATCAATCTGGGCGGAGGCATCGGCATTCCGTACCGGCCGGAACAGGATGCGGTCGATCTGGAAGGTGTCGGCGAGGGTATCCGCGCCGCCTACCAGGAGCGGCTGATCGGCCGCAGCCATCCCGATCTCCGCATCTACATGGAATGCGGTCGCATGGTCACCGGCCCGTATGGCTATCTGGTCAGCCGTGTGCTGCATCTCAAGAAGACCTACAAGAATTACGTCGGCCTGGATGCCTGCATGGCCAACCTCATGCGGCCGGCGCTCTACGGGGCTTACCACCACATTTCCGTTCTGGGCAAAACGTCGCAACCCCACACGATGCGGTATGACGTTACCGGCTCGCTGTGCGAGAACAACGACAAATTCGCCATTGACCGGCTCCTGCCGGATGTGGCCGTCGGTGACTGGGTGGTGATTCACGATGCCGGCGCCCACGGCCACGCCATGGGCTTCCAGTACAACGGCAAGCTCCGCTCGGCGGAACTGCTGTTGCGGGAAGATGGCACTGTGGTCGAGATCCGCCGCGCCGAGACGCTGGACGATTACTTTGCCACGCTGGATTTTGACGCGGCCGCCGCCTTGCCGGTCTGAGCCTCATGGACAATCCACGCAGGCGCTCGCGATTGACCTAAAAACGACGTTTTACACCGCGAAGAACACGAAGGAATTAGTTGAATTCGAATTATGCATAAGCTTTATGTCCATTTCGGAGCGGGAAACATCGGCCGGTCGCTGGCGGGTGCGTTGTTTTCCCAGGCGGGTTATGATGTGCTGTTCGTCGATGCGGCGCCGGATCTGGTGCGGGCCCTGCACGAGCGGCGACGCTACCGGGTGGTGGTGAAGGACGTGCCGCAGCCCGGTGTTCCCGATGCTTATTGGGTGGAGGGGGTCGACGCCATTTCGGCGCTCGACGCCGAGGCGGTCGCCGCGGCGGTGGCGCGCGCCGATGTGATCGGCACAGCGGTGGGCGCCCAGGTGCTGCCGCGCGTGCTACGGTCGGTCGCCGGTGGCTTGACCCGTCGCGAGACGCCCGTCTCCTTTTTATTCTGCGAGAATCTGCACGGCGCGGCGGCGCTGGCCAGGCGCGAGCTGACGACAGCGCTCCCGCCTGGATTTCCCCTGGCGGAGCGGGTTGGGCTGGTCGAGACCAGTATCGGCAAGATGGTGCCCCTGATGCCCGCCGAGGCGCGTGCCCGCGATCCGTTGGAGGTCTGGTGCGAGGCCTATAATGTGATCATCGCCGACCGCGCCGGTTTTGTCGGACCGATCCCCGATGTCCCCGGGCTGGAATTGAAAGGGAGCTTTGCGGCGTACGTCGATCGCAAGCTCTATGTTCACAATCTCGGTCATGCGACCTGTGCCTGTCACGGATTTCTGCGGGGGCATACGCTGATTGCAGAGGCGATGGCCGATCCGGTCGTGGCAGCCGAGACACGCGCGGTGATGGAGGCGACCGCGCAGGCGTTGATGAACCGCTATTCCGGGGAATTCACCGCGGCAGGCCAACACGCGCACGTCGAAGACCTGCTGCGCCGCTTCGGCAACCGCGCCCTGGGCGACACGGTGTTCCGTGTCGGTCGCGACCTGCCGCGCAAGCTGGCGCCGGACGATCGCTTCATCGGCGGCTTGCGGCTCGTGGCCGAAGCCGGTGGCGACCTGCAGCCTCTCTACCGCGCTGTTGCGGCGGCGCTGCAATTCCGCGCGACCGACGCGTCGGGACAGCCGTTCGATGCCGATACTTTTTTCCACGATCGCGTCGCCCGCGAAGGGGCAGCAGCGGTGTTGACGGCCTATTGCGGACTCGACGGTGAACTTGCCGCACGCATCGCGGCACTGATTCCGACTCCACCCCGTGCCTCAGGACTGGACTAATGCGGGCTGCGCCCGCAACCCTCACCCCGGCCCTCTCCCAGGGGGAGAGGGAGAGGGAGGGAAAACAACGTGTTTTTTAATGGTTTTATCGGCCGGTAAGGCACTACACGCATGGTTAATCCATCCAACGAAACGGCAGGAGCCGCCCGGCGTGGCCCGGGCGCGATGCGGGCCGTGGAAGTGATGCTCTGTCTGCTGACGGCGCCGCTCTGGGGCCTCCTTGTCGTGCTGCTGGCCACGCTGGTGCGCCTGGTCGACGGCGCGCCCGCGTTTTTCCGTCAGGAACGGGCCGGCCTGGGCGGATCCCCCTTTATCCTGGTCAAGTTGCGGACGATGCGGACAGGGGAGGGGAGTGACGCCGCGCGGCTGACCCGCCTGGGGCGGGTGCTGCGGCGAACGAGCCTGGACGAACTGCCCGAGCTCTGGCAGGTGCTGACCGGGCGCCTGGCGCTCGTTGGGCCGCGTCCGCTGCCGGTGCGTTACCTGCCGCGCTACACGCCGGAACAGATGCGGCGGCATGACGTCCGACCCGGGCTTACCGGGTGGGCGCAGGTGCATGGCCGCAACGCGCTTTCCTGGGAGGATCGCTTCCAGCTCGATGTGTGGTACGCGGCGCACCGCACGTTCTGGCTGGACATGCGGATTCTGGGCATGACCGTCGGGCAGGTACTCGCCGGGCGCGGCGTTGCTGCCGACGACGAGGCGACGATGCATGAGTTCCAGGGAGCGGCTGCACAGTCAGCGAAGAGCGGGAAAAAAAGACAAGCAAACACGTAAGGCGTTTTGACAGCTCGAATGTCGGCGTCAGGAGGCGGAAGATGGATCGGATCGGGGCGTTTCTCAAGCACTACGGATTCCAACAGGACGCGATTGACGCGGAAGGGCTGTTGCGTGACTTCGAGCGCGAAATGGAGGCGGGTCTGGCGGGGCAGCCCTCGTCGCTGCCGATGATTCCAACCTATATTTCGACAGGCAAGCCGATTCGCGCCGACACCCCCGTGATCGTGCTGGATGCAGGCGGCACCCATCTGCGGGTCGGACTGGTGTCCTTTGACGCGCACGGGACGCCCACGATCAGCCGCCTGACCAAGCACCGAATGCCCGGCACCGACGGGCCTCTCTCTGCGCGCGCTTTTTATGACACGCTGGCGGCGTGCGTGGAACCGTTCGCCGCGGAGGCCGACACCGTCGGTTTCTGCTTTTCCTATCCGGCCGAGGTCACCCCCGATTGCGATGCGCGGCTGTTGCGCTGGACCAAGGAGGTGCAGGTCCCGGAAGTGGTCGGCACGATGGTCGGTTCAGGCTTGCGCGACTGCCTCGCCGCGCGCGGCCGGCGGCTGCGCGTGACGGTGCTCAACGACACGGTCGCCACACTGTTGGCGGGGCGGAGCGTGGGGATGGCGCGGCAGTACGAGGCCTACGTCGGCTTTATCCTCGGCACCGGCACCAACACCGCGTATGTGGAACGGAACGACGCGATCCGCAAGGTCTCCGGCCTTCCCGTCGCAGGCGGCATGGCCATCAACGTCGAGTCGGGCAGTTTCGCCTGCGCGCCGCGCAGCCCGTGCGACGACCTGTTCGATGCGACCACGAAGGAACCCGGATGTTACCGTTTCGAAAAGATGATTTCAGGCGGCTATCTGGGCGGGCTCGGACTGACGATCCTGCGCGAGGCAGCGACCGCCGGCCTGTTCAGCACGACGGCGGCCGCAGCCATCGGCGTGACCCGATCCGTTTCCAACAAGGATCTCGACGATTTCTGCCACAATCCGTTCGACAACGCCAGCACGGTCGGCGCCCTGCCGCTAACCGATGACGACCGGCGGCTCATTTTGGCGCTGTGTACGCCGATCTACGCGCGGGCCGCATTCTTCACCGCAGTCAACATCGCCGCTGCGGTGCTCAAGACGGGAGCCGGTCATGATCCGCTCCATCCGGTCTGCGTCACCGTTGACGGGTCGACCTACTACCGCACGTTGACCGCGTCGCTCAAATCCCGGGTGGAGGAACACCTGCGCCGCATCCTTGGCGGTCGCGGCATCGCCTACGACCTGAACCACGTGGTCGAGGCGCCGGTGATCGGCGCCGCGGTGGCGGGGCTGTCTTAAGTGCCTTGTGAAACTGCCCCTTTTAGGAACCTGCGGTTCATGCTATCATTGCGCCCATGAAAACGTGGACCACCATCCGCATCCGCGAAGCGAAGGGCGTGAGCCGGCTTGCCTGCCTCACTGCTTATGATTCCACAACAGCGCGCATCATGGACAGCGCGGGCATCCCGCTGATCCTGGTCGGCGATTCGCTCGGCATGACCATGCTGGGCTATGCCAACACGCTGCCGGTGACGCTCGAGCACATGATCCATCACACGGCAGCCGTCTCCCGGGGCGTGACCCACGCGATGGTCGTGGCCGACATGCCGTTCATGACCTACCAGATTTCGGACGAGCAGGCGCTGGCCAACGCGGGGCGTCTGGTTCAGGAAGGCGGCGCCGACGCCGTTAAAATCGAAGGCGGCGGCAGCCGGATCTCGCGCGTCGCGCGCCTCACGGAGTGCGGCATTCCCGTTCTGGCCCACGTCGGCCTCACGCCGCAATCGGTCAATCAGGTCGGCGGTTTCAAGCTTCAAGGGAAGAGCGCCGACGATGCCCGCCGGTTGCTCGACGACGCCGTCGCGCTGGCCGAGGCGGGCGCCTTCGCCATCGTCCTGGAATGCGTGCCGGCGCCGCTTGCCCGCACGATCACGGAGGCCGTTCCCATCCCCACCATCGGCATCGGCGCCGGCGCCGCGTGCGACGGGCAGATCCTTGTCTACCACGACATGCTCGGCCTGAACGAGGCCTTCCAGCCGACGTTTGTCAAACGGTATGCGACGCTGGCAGACACCATGCGGCAGGCCTTCTCGGCCTATTCCGCCGACGTCACGTCCGGCGCGTTTCCCTCGGCCGCACAGAGTTTCGGGGCACAGGCGGCACCGGCCACAAGAACGGCGGAGTGACCGGGTTCGGCGCACGGCAGGGACGCCGCCCCGCGGCGCGCGCATGCGGCTGTTTCGGCCGTTCCCACCTGCACACATAACATGCCACACGGCAGCGTTTCAAAGAGGACAGATGACATGAGCGAGAGCGACTATAATCCGGCGGTGATCGAGAAAAAATGGCAGGCGTATTGGGAGGCGAACAAAACCTTTAAGACGGCAGACTTCGTTCCTGGAAAGCCGAAATACTACGTGCTGGACATGTTCCCCTATCCCAGCGGCGCGGGTCTGCATGTCGGCCATCCCGAGGGTTACACGGCAACCGACATTCTCTGCCGCTACAAGCGGATGCGCGGCTTCAACGTGCTTCACCCGATGGGATGGGACGCCTTTGGCTTGCCTGCCGAGCAGTATGCGGTCGAAACCGGCACCCATCCGGCCATCACCACCGGACGCAATATCAACCGCTTCCGCGAGCAGATCAAGGCGCTGGGCTTCAGCTATGACTGGGACCGCGAGGTGAACACCACGGATCCCGGTTATGTCAGGTGGACGCAGTGGATCTTCGAGCAACTGCACCGGAAAGGCCTGGCCTACATGGCCGAGGTCGCCGTCAACTGGTGCCCGGAGCTCGGCACGGTTCTGGCCAACGAAGAGGTGATTGACGGGTGCAGCGAACGGGGCAACCATCCGGTTGTCCGTCGGCCGATGCGCCAGTGGATGCTCCGCATCACCGACTACGCCGAACGGCTTCTCAACGACCTCGACGCCCTGGACTGGTCCGAGGGGATCAAGGAGATGCAGCGCAATTGGATCGGGAAGTCGGTCGGGGCCGAGGTGACCTTTTCACTTGTGGGTTCGGATGCCCGGGTGACGGTCTACACGACCCGTCCCGACACCCTCTTCGGCGCGACCTACATGGTGCTGTCTCCCGAGCACTCGCTGGTTGATGCCGTCACCACCGGCGCGCACCGTGCGGCGGTCCGGGACTACCAGGAAAAAGCGGCCCGCAAGAGCGACCTCGACCGTACCGAACTGAATCCCGGCAAGACCGGCGTCTTCACCGGCGGCTACGCCGTCAATCCGGTCAACGGCGCGCACCTGCCGGTCTGGATTGCCGATTACGTGCTGATCAGCTACGGCACCGGCGCGATCATGGCAGTGCCGGCGCACGACACGCGCGATTTTGAGTTTGCTCAAACCTTCCAGCTTCCCATCCGCTGCATCATCGCACCCGCCGCCGCCGAGGCCGAGGCAGCCGGCACCGACGTCGCAGCGGTTCTCGACGGCCGCGCCTGCTGGACCGGCAACGGCAAAATGATCAACTCCGCCAATGACCAGGGACTCGACATCAACGGACTTGAGGTGACCGACTCCAAACGGCGCGCCACCGCGTGGCTGGCCGACCGGGGCATCGGCCAAGAGGCCGTCAAGTACAAGCTGCGTGACTGGCTCTTCAGTCGGCAACGTTACTGGGGCGAGCCTTTTCCGGTGATCCACATGGAAGACGGGTCCATCCGCCTAGTGGACGAGAACGATCTGCCGCTGACCCTTCCGGAGCTTGACGACTTCAAACCGACGGGCACGGGCGAACCGCCGCTCGCGAAAGCCGGCGATTGGCTTGCGTACACCGATCCCAAAACCGGTCAGCGCGGCCGGCGCGAGACCAACACCATGCCGCAATGGGCCGGCTCATGCTGGTACTACCTGCGCTACATCGACCCGCACAACGCGCAGGCCATGGTGGATCCGGCCAAGGAAAAATACTGGATGCCGGTTGACCTCTATGTCGGCGGCGCCGAGCACGCCGTGCTGCACCTGCTTTACGCCCGTTTCTGGCATAAGGTTCTTTTCGATCTCGGCTATGTTTCAACGCCCGAACCGTTCCAGCGGCTGGTCAACCAGGGAATGATCCTGGGCCTTTCCTACAAGGATCAGCGCGGCGCGCTGGTTTCCATGGATCACGTGAACCACACGCCCGACGGCCCCCTGCATACGGAGACCGGCGAGAAACTGGTCGAATTTGCCGCCAAGATGTCCAAGTCCCTCAAAAACGTCGTCAATCCCGAGGACGTGATCGGCGAATACGGCGCAGACAGCATGCGGCTCTACGAGATGTTCATGGGGCCGCTCGAAGCGGTCAAGCCGTGGAACACGAAAGGGGTCGAAGGGGTCTTCCGCTTCCTCAAGCGCTCGCACCGCATGATCACTACGCAGCCTCTGAGCGACGAGCCAATGGATCGCGAACAGCTCCGCCTCCTTCACGCCACGATCAAAAAGGTCACCGACGATCTCGAAACGCTCGGCTTCAACACGGCTATCAGCCAGTTGATGATTTGTCTCAACGCGTTCTCGGGGGAGAACAAGCCCCTGCCGCAGGAACTGGCCCGCGCCTACGTGCTGCTCCTGGCGCCGTTTGCGCCGCACCTCGGAGAGGAACTGTGGCAGACGCTGGGATCGACGCAGAGCCTGGCCTACGAACCCTGGCCGGTGTATGACGCGGATTGCATCAAGGTCACCGAAGTCGAGGTGCTGGTGCAGGTCCAGGGCAAGCCCAAGGCGCGGGTCATGATGCCCGTCGACGCCGACGAAGCGGCCATGCAGGCGCTTGCCCTCGCCCAACCCGCCGTCACCGCAGCCCTCGGCGGACGTCCCATCCGCAAAGTGATCTGCGTACCGGGACGGCTGGTCAACATCGTGGGTTGAAACGCGATGTCGTCTCCATAGAGTCGAGGCGATGCACTGAGGGGGGCGAGTTTTACTACCATGTCACGCCATCCATTGTTGCCCCTGGAACATCACTATCGTGGCCGGCACCCGCTGGCCACGCTGCTCTACCTGTTTTCCCCCCACCGCTGGCGTCTGGCCGGCTCCGCGCTCTTCTTTGTTATCAAGTATTCCCCCGTATGGGCCACCCCCATCATTTTTGCCGATGTCATCAACATCGTCACCGAGCACAGCTCCACGCCGCTGCACCGATTGTGGATGGATGGGTTGATCCTGTTTCTGCTGCTGATGCAGAATGTGCCCACGCATATCGCGCACATTCGGCTGATGAGCGAGAGCGTGCGACGTGTCGAGGCCGAACTGCGGTGCGCCCTGATCCGTCGGCTTCAGCAACTGACCCTGGGGTTTATTCAGGAGACACATAGCGGCGCCCTGCAATCCAAGCTGCTGCGCGACGTGGAGGCTGTGCAAGGATTGTGCAGCCATCTCATCAACCTTTTCTTTTGCGGCTCTCTGTCCATCCTCCTCGCGGTGAGCGTAACCGCCCGCAAGGAGCCACGGCTGCTGTTGTTCTACCTGGTGGCCGCCCCCATCGCCGTCGCCCTGGTGCGCGTTTTCCGCGGCCCCATGATCGACCGCAATCGCCACTACCGAGAACAGGTCGAGCGCATGTCGGCGCGTTTCATGGAAATGATCAACCTGCTGCCGGTAACCCGGGCCCACGGGCTGGAGGACGTGGAAATCGACCAGATGGAGGGGCAGCTCACGCAGGTCCGTCAGCATGGTATGCGCCTCGACCTGCTGAATGCCTTCTTTGGCTCCTGTACCTGGGTCTTCGCGCAACTCATGCAGTTGATCTGCCTGCTGATGACGGGTTATTTGGCTTGGCATGGACAGATACGTCCCGGCGATGTGGTGCTGTACAATAGCTTTTTCGCCATGATCGTGGGGTCCGTCAATCAGATTGTCGACGGCCTTCCAGCCATGGCCCGCGGATTTGAGTCCGTGCGTTCCATCGGTGAAATTCTGGAGAGTCCAGACATTGAACGCAACGAGGGCAAGGCGGCGGTGAGCGAGGTGCAGGGCCGTTTCGAGTTTCGGGACGTCACCTTTTCCTATCCCAACGCTTCGCGGCCGTCGCTACGTGATTTTTCCCTTGTTGTCGAGGCCGGGCAGTCCGTGGCCGTGGTCGGGGAATCCGGCTCCGGCAAGACGACGTTGATGAGCCTGATCATCGGCTTCCGGCGACCTGATCGCGGACAAATCCTGCTGGACGGGCGCGATATGGAGACGCTGGATCTGCGCCAGTACCGGCGTCATCTGGCCGTGGTTCCGCAACAGACCGTACTCTTTTCCGGCAGTATACGTGACAACATTACCTACGGGTTGCCTGAGGTGCCGGAGGCCAAGCTCCAGAAAGTCCTGCGCATGGCTCGGATCGACGAATTCCTTGCCGACATGCCGGATGGACTGGAGACCGAGATCGGGGAGCATGGCGGCAAGCTCTCCGGGGGGCAGCGGCAACGCATTGCCATTGCCCGGGCCTTGATACGCGATCCGCATATCATCATCCTCGATGAAGCCACCTCCTCCCTGGATGTCATTTCCGAAAGGCTGGTCCAGGAAGCCATCACGGAACTGGTTCGTGGCCGCACTACGTTTATTGTGGCGCATCGCTTGTCCACCATCCGCAACGCATCCCGGGTGCTCGTGCTGCGCGACGGCGCGCTGGTAGAGTCCGGGCGCCACGATGACCTGATCCGTGCCGGTGGCGAGTTCGCCAAGCTTCGGAACTTCCAGGTGTAGACCGCCGGTGGACGGATCTGAATGGCGCTAAGTTAAGCGATGCTTCCGATCATAATCCTAATCTTAATCGTAATCGTAATCCTTTTTCCACCAGGAGATTAAGATCAAGATTAGGATTACGATTAAGATGGCAATAGCCCCTTAACTTAGCGCCATTCTGGACGGATCTTTTGGGCACCCGTGTAACCGGCAGGCCACAGTAGCGGCGGAAGCTGATTCAGCAGGCTGAGAAGGAGGTTGACCCTCGCACCCGCCATTAGCGATTGCATTCAGCAATTCTCATTATGAGGCTATTGGGTCATCGGGGTCGGGGTCGGGGTCGGTATCGGGGCCGAATTTCCGTTGGTTTTATCGATACCGATACCGATACCGACCCCGACGCCGATGGTCCCTTTTCCAAAATTAGAAATGCTGGATTGCAGTGATGTGTGCTAGACATCCGCCGTTCCTTCTGGCATGCTTCCCGCCGTTCACGCGAAGATTTTGCAACATCCGAGCACGGTTTTATTATTTCCGAGGAGACACCCCATGATCGTCGATGGCAAGAAGATTATTGAGCTACAATTGTCGGCTACGCGGCCGAGAGAGCTGCGCTTTTCGAATGGGCAGAGCACGCCCATCACGCCGGTGAAACAGATCCCGTGTCCGGAGGGTCGGGCGTTGAGTCTGGACGGGCCCTGGCAGGTGGTTCGCTGGCCGTTCAAGAAACCGGAATCCGCCCTGGTTGCCGTGCAAAGCGGCGATGCGAACTGGGAAACCGTCATGCAGCCAGGCAAGGTGCTCTACGCGGAGACCGAGGCGGACGGCAAGCCGTTTCCGCCCGAGTGGAACCGGATCACCATGGCGCACCTGGATGACGAGGATGGCGCGGTGATCCGCCGTCGTGTACGGATTCCTGCGGAGTGGAAAGGCAAACGGATCATACTCCGCTTCGACGCCATTTATCCGGCTGGCCGCATCTATCTGAACGGCGATCTGCTGGGCGAGCAGTTGAGCGGGTTGACGCCGGTCGAGTTTGACATCACCCGCAACGTGGCGCCGGGGACGGAGGCGCTGGTTGCCGTTCGACTGCTGCGCAAGCACAAGTTTCTCAAGATGGACATGGTGAGGCACTCGCTGGAGTTCGCCGGATTGGCCCAGTCGGCCTGTCTGTTTGCTGTTGAGCCGGTCAGGATCGATGACTATCATCTGATCAGTTCGCTCGGCAAGAAGTTCGACAAAGGGACGCTGGAGGGCACCGTCGTGGTCCGCAGTCAGGGGTCCGCAGCCAAGGCGACGGTCACGGTGGAACTGTTGGATGACCGGGGCGTCGTGGCGGCCACGGTGGAGAAACCGGTTTCCGTTCCGCCTGCGGGGCGTGCCGAGACTGCGGTCAAGCTGGCGCTGACGGCGCCCAAGCTCTGGAACGACGAGTTTCCGAACCTCTACACAGTCCGGATGGCGCTGCGGGTGCCGGGGCAGGATGATCAGGTGATCACGTATCGCACCGGCTTCCGTCGGCTTGATCTTTCGCCGGAAGGTCCCCGGCTGAATGGCGCCTTCATCAAGTTCCGGGGCGTCAACCACCTGACATTCCATCCCGAGCACGGGATGCATACGCCGAAGGAGTGGCTGCGCCGCTGTCTGGCGATGATGAAGAAGGCGAACGTCAACTGCATCCGGACGCACTATCTGGGCCCGCGCGACTTGAGCGACCTGTGCGACGAGATGGGCTTCTACCTGATGCAGGAGCTGCCGATCGACTGGGGCACCAACTACATTCACGATCCGGAGTGGGTCGGCCCGGCGCTGCTGCGTATCGAAAGCGGCATCCGCCGCGACCGGCATCATCCCTCGCTCATGGTCTGGAGTGTGGGTAACGAGAACATCCCGGAGCGCGCCGCCGTGGCGGAGGACGGGTGGAATCATCTGCGCATCTACGACACGTTCTGCAAGCTGCTCGATCCAACCCGGCCGACCATGTTCCCGCCGCCGGGCCCGGCCAACAAGATCAAGGGGGTCTTTGAACTGCGCGTGGGCGACATCGCCGACACGCACTACACGTTCCAGATTCCCAAAGGGTTCATCGAGGCAGGCCGCTTCGAAAATCCGCGCAGTTGGGAAGGGGAGTTGGATATCTGCACGCGGAAGCAGGCGCTGGCCCGCGGCTGGAGCGGTGTGTGGTTTAGCTCCGAGTGGTGCCTCTTCAACATGATGCCCGATCTGCTCAACTCGCCGTATGCCAGCATCATTGACGATGTGCCGGAACCGCTCTTCTCGGGGAAGAACACGCTTCAGGTCTTCCAGGATCGTCTGGATCGTGAATGGGGCTTCATGCGCAGCGAGCCGACCTGCCTGGGCGGGACGTTTTTTCCCTGGATTTGTGCATCCGCCGCGGCCTGCCCCGATGAGAATCCGTGGGGCTGGATGCGTCTGGCCGAAGATAACGACTGGGGGGTGATGTGCGCCGATCTGACGCCGAAGCCGTTCTTCTGGGCGATGCGGGTGGCGTACAGCCCGGTGCAATTCCCCAAGCGACTCGCCTGGAAAAAGGGACAGCGCGACATCAACTTCGAGATCGAAAACCAGTTTAACAGCATTGACCTGTCGCACTGCACGTTGCGTTTCCAGTTCGCGCTGGCGGGCACCTGGATGACGTGCATACGCCCCTTCACGGATGTCAAGGTCACCTGTCCGCCCGGCGGCCGGGTGACGGTCCGGCTTAATCTGCCGGACGAGAAGTGGGTCGCGGCACTGGACGGCGGGCGATCGGCCATGGTGCGGTGCACCGTGCTGGATCCGCACGGCTTCAAGGTGATCGTGGCGGAGACCTTGGTGCTTTCCGGTGATGCTGTGCAGACGGGCGACCAATCCATGCCGATTGGGCCCGATGCGCCGATGTGACGGCGTTCTTAAAGCAAGCGGAGGAACAGGACGGAATGATCTCGAAAGATCTGGATTGGTTTGTGAAGGCCCGCCTCGGGCTGTTTGTGCATTACGGGCTCTACAGCATTCTAGAGCGCGGGGAATGGGTGATGAACCGGGAGCGCCTCAGTCATGAAGAGATGCGGGCATTGGCGCAGCAGTTCAATCCGGTGAACTTTGATGCCGACCGGATATGCGATTTGGCAGCCGATGCCGGTATGCGGTATGTGACGCTGACGACCATGCATCACGACGGGTTTCGCCTCTACGACACGGCTTTATCCGATTTCAATTCCATGCGCTATGCCAAGCGGGATCTGGTGGCGGAGTTCGTCGCGGCAGCCCGCAAACGCGGATTGCGTGTCGCCCTTTATCACAGCCTGAACAATTGGACAGACACGCCGGATGCCGTGGATGCGTTGGAGAGCAAGGATGCGTACGATGAATTCATCGGCAACACGTTTGCCCGGCTGAAGGAACTCGTCACCCGGTTCAATCCGATCGATGTGCTGTGGTACGACGGCTGGTGGCCGTTCAGCGCGGCGCAGTGGCATGCGGAAAAGATGAACGCCATGATCCGGGATATCCAGCCGCACATCCTGTTCAATGGCCGCAATGGCCTGCCGGGAGATTTCGGCACGCCCGAGGGACATCTGTCCGCGCCCACGCCCTGGCGGCCATGGGAGGGCTGCATGACCCTCAATGATCACTGGAGCTACCACCGTGGCGATCACCATTGGAAAGGGGCCGACGAGGTGGTCAGCATGCTGGGTGCGGCGGCAACGTCGCGCGGCAACCTGCTGCTGAATATTGGCCCGCGTGCCGATGGCTCGGTGCCGGAGGCGTCGGCCGAGATTCTCGAGCGCGTTGGACGCTGGCTGGACCGGAACGGCGAGGCGGTGTGCGATGTCGATCTGTTCGCATGGGGCCTGATGGAACGCAAGACGCCCAGCAGCGAGTGGTCGCATCAGGGCACGTTTACGGCGTCATTCACGCGGCGCGGGCGGAACCTCTATCATCTGGTGCGGTACTGGCCCGGCTCCCGCCTGGTGGTGGCGGGCTTCAACACAACGGTTGAGCAGGTGAGTTTTCTCCACTCCGGACGGCCCGTCAAATTCATCCAGCAGGGCGACAAGGTGATCGTTTACGGTTTACCCGAGGCGGCTCCGGATCCGGTTTGCACGGTGCTGAAGTTTGTTTGTCACGACGTGCCGGAGCTTTACCTGACCGGCGGCATGCGGGTTCCCCGGGTGAAGCACCCGCCCTACGATCCGTGTCCATCCGATATTCCGCACTAACCGGCCGATCGGGTTTGGATCGCGGATCAGGCAAAGACGCACGGAAAGGGCATGCGGGCATATACGCCATGAAAGCACAAGCAGTATTTTTTGATTTGGACGGCACACTCGTGGACTCGGAGATGCTCTGGGCGCGTGCGCTGGCCGGGTTGCTTGCCGATCGGGGTCAGCAGACTGATGAGCAGGTGATCGTGCGGATCGTGTATGGGCGTGCATGGTCTGCAATATATCGTGAGATCGTGGCGCTGTATCCGGCATTGGGCGCCGTGGGCATGGCGGAGATGGCCGGGCAACTGCGCCCCTATTACCTGCGTCTGCGCGGAAAAACCGGCATTGCCATTCCTGAATCGGTCGCCTGCCTGCGGCGGCTGGCCGCAGTTTACCCCGTTGCCATCGTCTCGGGATCCCCGCGATTGGAGATTGACGACACGATTCAGTTGATCGGCATCGCCGACTGTGTGCGTTTTTTCATCGGCTCCGAAGATTACAGCGACGGGAAGCCTGATCCGACCTGTTACCGGCAGGCGGCGGACCGTCTCGGCGTCGACCCCACGCGGTGCGTGGTGATCGAGGATTCCGGGGCGGGCGTGCGCGCGGCAAAGGCCGCGGGGATGAAATGTGTGGCGCTGGCCCGACCGTATGCGATCCCGCAGGATGTGCGGATTGCCGATCGGGTGATGACATCTCTGGATACGTTTTCATGTTCCGATATGGAAGGATTGGTCAACTGATGCACGAGCGGCGTTATACACGGGATCATATCTGGGTTTGCCTTGCTGGAGAATTGGCGACGGTTGGCATCACCGATCACGCCCAGTCCGAGCTGGGGGCGGTGACGTACGTGACGGTCAAGAAAAAGGGGAGCGCGGTGGCGCAGGGCGGGACACTCGGCGTGATCGAGTCGGTCAAGACCGCGAGCGAACTGGTCGCACCGATTGCGGGTCGCATCCTGCGGATCAATCCGTTGGTGGTGAAGACGCCCGCGCGGATCAACAGCGACCCGCTTGGTGAAGGGTGGATTTGCGAGCTGGAGCCGGACGATCCGGCGCAAGTCGACGCGCTGCTGGACGAGGCGGCGTACCGCCTGCTCGTCGGATGAGCCGGCGCACCACGCCAGTAGATTAAGACGAATGCTTAAGGGAAAGCGCGGAAGTGAGTGCGTGGGTGAGTGGGTGAGTGGGTGAGTGATTGGATGAAGCCAGCATCGGGACGCCGGAGAGAAAAGAGAGCTGAATTGCTCGTTCACAAGACTCGGCGATTGTTTTCCGCCGCCTTTTCCGCTAAACTGGTGCGCATGATCAGGACGGGAATCGGTTTTGACGCGCACCGCCTGGCCGCAGGCCGCAGGCTGGTGGTCGGCGGTGTGGATATACCCCACGACCGGGGGCTCGAAGGCCATTCCGACGCGGATGTGCTGGCACACGCGCTCATGGATGCGCTTCTGGGCGCCGTTGCGGACGGCGACATCGGGCATCATTTCCCCCCTTCGGACGCCCGCTGGAAGGATGCCGACAGCATGGCGCTGCTACAGCAGGTGGCCGGGCGGTTGCGGACGGCGGGGTGGGGGATTGTCAACACCGACGCGACGGTGCTGGCCGAGGCCCCGCGCCTGGCCCCATTCATTGCGGCCATGCGCCAGAACCTCGCCCGCGCCATGTCGATCGACGTGCAGGCCGTATCGGTGAAGGCCACCACCGTGGAGGGGATGGGCGCGATTGGGCGTCGGGAGGGGATCTCCGCGATGGCCGTGGCAACGGTTGCACCCCTCGTTGCAGATCCCGGGAACCCCGTTTCAACATGAGGACCGAAGACGATGCAGTTCTACAACACGCTGACGCGATCCAAGGAGACGTTCGAGCCGATCGAGGCGGGCCATGCGCGCCTCTACACGTGCGGTCCGACGGTTTACAATTTTGCCCACATCGGGAATTTCCGCGCCTACCTGTTTGAGGATCTCTTGCGCCGCACCCTCCGCTACGGGGGGTTACGGGTGACGCAGGTCATGAACCTGACGGATGTGGACGATAAAACGATCCGCGGCGCCGCCGCTGCCGGCCTCTCCTTGAAAACCTACACCCGGCCCTATATCGACGCCTTTTTTGATGATTTGAAAGTGCTCAACATCGAATCCGCCGAGGTCTATCCCGCCGCGACAGACCACATCTCCGAGATGATCGCGTTGATTCAGACGCTCCTGGATAAGGGACTGGCCTATCGTACCGAAGACGGGTCGGTCTATTTCAAGGTGGACGCCTTTCAGGACTACGGCCGGCTGGCCCGTCTCGACCGGTCCAAGCTGCGAACGGGCGCACGAGTCGCTCAAGACGAGTACGAAAAAGAGAGCGTCGGCGACTTTGCCGTCTGGAAGGGGTGGGACGAAAAAGACGGCGAGGTCGTCTGGGACGCGCCGTGGGGGAGGGGACGTCCCGGTTGGCATATCGAGTGTTCGGCCATGAGCATGAAATATCTGGGCGACTCGTTCGACATCCACACCGGCGGGGTCGACAATCTGTTTCCGCACCATGAAAATGAGATTGCCCAGGCCGAAGGCGCCACCGGCAAGCCGTTTGTCCATACCTGGCTCCACTGCGCCCATCTGCGCGTCAACGGCGAAAAGATGTCCAAGTCGCTCGGCAACTTCTTTACGCTGCGCGATTTGATCGAAAAAGGGTGGGGGGGGCGCTGTATTCGCTACGTCTTGATCAGCGGCCACTACCGTCAGCCGCTGAACTTCACCTTCGACGCCCTTGAGGCCGCACGGACCGCACTGTCTCGGATCGACGCATTTGCCGACCAGATCGCGGCAATCGCCGGTGGCGGCGAATCTGACGACGGGCTTCCCGACTGGGCCACCGCCGGCCAGAAGACGTTCGAGGCGGCCATTTATGACGATTTGAACCTCCCCGAAGCGCTGGCCGCTCTGTTCGGGATCGTGCGGGACGGCAACGCCGCCCTGAGCAGCGGCACGGTGACCCCGACGGAGGCCGCAGCCGTCACGTCCCTGCTCAAACGGTTTGACCGTGTGCTGGGCGTGATCGGGTTCGGGCGTGTCCAGGTGGCGACGGTGCCCGATGCCGTTCAACAGATAGCCGATGCGCGGAGCGCGGCGCGGGCGCAGAAAAACTGGGCCGAGTCCGATCGACTGCGCGATGCGATTGCCGCCGCAGGCTGGGATGTCCGCGATTCCAAAGACGGACAGCAACTCAAGAAACGGTAGGAGCCATGCGCGGATTGTTGATCACCTGTGAAGGGCCTGAAGGAAGCGGCAAGAGCACGCACAGCAAGCGGCTGGTCGAGCGGTTGTGCGCGCGTGGCGTCGCCGTACTGCACACCCGTGAGCCCGGCGGCACGCCGACGGGCGAGGCGATTCGCCAGTTGCTGCAACACGACGGCGCGGGGGAGTCCCCCGTGTCAGCGGCCGAGGTGCTGTTGTTCTGCGCCAGCCGCGCGCAACTGATCGCCCGTGTGATCGCGCCGGCGCTTGCGCGCGGCACCTGGGTGGTGTGTGACCGCTTCACCGATTCGACGCTGGCTTATCAGGGCTACGGACGCGGGTTCGACCTGGCGACGCTGCGCACACTGAACACGTTTGCCACCGATGGATTGATCCCGGACCTGACCCTGCTGTTCGATGTTGACACCACGACCGGATTCACGCGCGTCCACGCGCGGACCGATGGATCGGGAGTCTCGCCGACCGACCGATTTGAACGTGAATCTTCCGGCTTTCACGAGCACATCCGCCGCGGGTTTTTGGAACTCGCGGCTCGCGAACCGGACCGTTTCCGGGTATTTGACACCACGCAGCCGATGGACACCGTAAGTCTGCAGGTGTGGGCCGCAGTACAGTCCCTTCTGGCCGAGCCGCCGGTCGCGGGAAAGGCAGACGATCATGCAGGTTGATACGGCCTTTGTCTGCATGCAGCATGCGTTTGCATCGGGACGGATGCCTCACGGTCTCATCATTACAGGCGACATTCGCCGGGGTGCGGATGAACTGGCGACACGGATTCTGCAGATGCTCTTCTGCCGCGCAAACACGCCACCTTGCGGCACCTGTCCGCGCTGCATGAAAGTCGTCGCGCAGACCACGTTTGATGTTGTCTGGATCGCGCCGGAAAAGAAATCGCGCCAGATCAGCATTGAGCAGATTCGCGAGCGGTTGCTCAACGCGATTGGACAGACCACGCTCGAAGGCGGCTGGAAAGCCGGCGTCATCGTCGGCGCCGACCGGATGAACGCCGCCGCTGCCAACGCCTTTCTCAAGACGCTCGAAGAGCCGCCCCCTCAAACCCTGTTCCTGCTGCTCACCGACAGTCCGCAGAACCTCCTGCCGACCATTCTGTCGCGCTGCCATCGGATTAACATTGACCATGATGGCCATGTGCTGGATTCAGTCTGGCGTGACGATTTGGTGAAGATTCTGGCGGATGCGCTTCCACCGGGACCCATCTCGGCGCTGGCGACGTCCGCCCAGATTACCGCCCTGCTTTCGGCGATGAAAGAGGAGGCGGAGCAGCGGGTCAAGGCCGAAGCGAAGCTCGAAACCGCCGTGGATGAGTCGGATGATGTGCTGAGTGCGCGGATCAGTGCGCGGTACCGTGAACTGCGACAGGCGCTTCTGATCGCACTGCAGAACTGGCACCGTGACGTGCTGGTGCTCCGTTCTGGCGGAGCCACCGACCTGCTTCATTATCCGGAGCACCTCGACACCCTCCGCGCGCGCGCCGCTGGTTTGACCGTCGGGCAGGCGCTGGCCAATGTTGCGGTCGTTGACGGGATACAGCGCCAGTTGGAGCGGAACCTCTCGGAAGATCACGTATTGGCTTACTGGATGGATCGCATCGTAACGGGTGTGCAAACGGAGAAACGGACATGAGTGAATGCGGAAACACGTGCGTCGTGCATGTCGCCGGTGAGGGAAATCGGACGTGCCGCTGGGACGCCAAAGGCGCGCCTCCCGCGGCGGGCGATACGGTGATTGTCGAGATTGACGGCCAGTTGGAGAACGGCGAGATCGTGGCCGACGGACAGGACGCGGATGATCTGCCGCCCGTGACAGGGGTCCGGTTGGCCACAGAGGCCGATCTGAGCCGCATCGAGGCGAATCGGGCTGCAGCCAAAATAGACCTGGGGCGGATCACCGAAAAGGTTCGCGCGGCCGGCATTGCCTTTAAACCGTTGGACGCTCACTACAGCCTGAATCACGAGCGATTCGCGATTCTGTGCGGCTGTGACGAGGAGTTGGACGACCGCCGGATCCTTGCGCTGATTCCCGTTGATATCAAGTCCCGTGTCGACATCAGACAAGTCTGGCCCCGCGATCAGTGCGCCCGAATCGGTGGCATAGGTCCCTGCGGCCGCGCCTATTGCTGCTGCACCTGGCAGAAAACGTTTCCGTCGATCAATATCCGCATGGCCAAAGTGCAGGACATCCCGCTGCTGCCCTCGAGCCTCAACGGCGGGTGCGAGCGGATCAAGTGTTGCATGCGGTTCGAATATCAGCAATACTGTGACGCATCCGAGGGACTGCCTTTCTTCGGCACGGAAGTCGAAGGGGCCGGCGTGAGCGGAACCGTCGTCGGGCGGGATGTGTTGCGCGGTTTTCTGACCGTGCGCACCAGCGAAGGACGGCATCAGCGGATACCGGTTTCCGAGTTGCGGATGGCGCGGTACGGATCGCCTCCGCGTGGAGGCACTGAACGCGGCCCGCAGGCGGGCCAACGCGAGGGAGAAAGGGAAAGGGCTCCATGACCATTCGCATACGGATTGTAAACGGGCCCAATTTGGCCCTGCTGGGCACGCGGGAGCCCGATATTTACGGAAGCGAGACGCTCGACGACGTCTTACGGGCTGTGACACAGCACGCCGCATCACGCGGCGCGGCGGTGGAACATTTCCAGAGCGATGTCGAGGGAGAGCTGGTGCGCTACATCGGGTCAAGCCGTGGCGTGTGTGACGGTCTCATCATCAATCCGGCCGCCTATACGCACACCAGCGTCGCCATACGCGATGCCATCAGCGCGTGCGGCCTGCCCTGTGTCGAGGTCCACGTGTCCAACACACACCGGCGCGAGCCCTTCCGGCAGTCCAGTCTGACGGCTCCCGTATGCATCGGCCAGGTCATGGGATTTGGAGGCTATGGCTATGTTCTGGCCTTCGATGCGCTCTGTAACCATCTCAAGCACGTCAGGGCAGATCATGATGAACGATGAGTTGACGGCGACAGGGGAGTCTCACGGGGCTGCGCAGGAATGCGCATGTCGTGAGATGGGGTGGGTTGATCTCTGGGTGGTTGGCTCGATCGGGATCGACGATATTGCGACGCCCGACGCGACCCGGACCGATGTGCTGGGGGGCTCGGTGACGTACGCCTGCGCGGCGGCGTCGTTCTTTACGCGGGTTGGCGCGGTCGGCATCGTCGGGTCTGATTTTCCGGATGCGTTTCTGGCGCGATATCGCTCTTTTGGTATCGATATGGCTGGGTTGCAGTGTGTGCCAGGCCGAACCTTTCGGTGGAGCGGGGTATACGAGGCGGATTTCATCAACCGCCGGACGCTCAATACGGAGCTGGGAGTGTTTGCCGATTTCAAGCCGAAACTTCCCGTTGCCTTTCGCAGCGCGCCGTACGTGCTGTTGGGCAACATCGGTCCCGAGTTGCAGGAGCACGTGTTGGATCAGGCGTGCGGGGCGCGATTTGTGGTGGCCGACACGATGGATCTGTGGATCAATGTCGCGCGTGAGGCGCTGGATCGGGTGATTCAACGAGTTGATCTGCTGATGCTCAACGATGGAGAGGCGCGGCTTTTGACCGGTCGGCACAACCTGCGGGATTGTGCGGCGGCGATCCTGGAGGCGGGGCCGCGCTATGTCGTGATCAAGAAAGGCGAGCACGGCGCGCAGTTGTTCTCCCGTGATGGGATTGCACTCATTCCGGCATATCCCGTGAATGTGGTGGTTGATCCGACGGGAGCCGGCGATGCCTTTGCCGGTGGTTTCCTCGGATCGCTGGCCCGTTCAGGACGAACCGACGAACCAGCCATTAGGACGGCCTTGCTCTACGGCGCGACGGTGGCTTCGTTCGGCGTCGAAGCGTTCAGTTTGGAGCGTCTCGAGCAACTGGCGCCGAGTGATATCGAATCACGGCTGGAAACCTTGCGCGGCATGATGCAAATCGGCTAGCGCGCCAGAACCGGGGATGGGCACTTGTTTTAGCCAAAATACGGCTTCTTTATTGCTATAACCCTAAAAAAGGCTATAGGCTGAAAGGCAGTAAGGCTATGAGGTTGGAAATGAACAGGTTACAGATTTATTCGCACGCACCCAATGGTAAACAGATCCCGTTTGCATAACCGATTGCCTCCCAATCCTTACAGCCTCACAGTCTCACAGTCTTCTGCCCTTTTTAGGATAACTGTTTCTAGCGGAATAACATATAAGTTGACATAACATACATTATGCGACGTTGTGGGTGGTTAAGCGTGCTCTTGAATCTGACGGATTAAGCCTTCTATTTGAAACGGCCGGTGATGAAGCTCTCCAGTGTGGAATGACACTTTAAGGGGCTTTTGTCATCTTAATCCTAATCCTAATCTTGATCTTAATCTTAGGATGGAGAATGGATTACGATTACGATAAAGATTAGGATTATGATCGGAAGCATCGCTTAAGTAAGCGCCATTGTCTCCAGTGTGAGCCGCAATCCGTCGCCCGTCGTAACCGGCATTGATTTCCACCCGAGCATGGCTTTGAGTTTCCGGTTGGACACCACGTAGGACTCGGTCAGCTTCCGGAGTCGTTCGCTGTTGAGCGGCAGTCGCAGCGTATCACCCAGACGCGCCGATAGCCTGATCCAGGCAGCGGGCACCCTCCAGATGCGGACAGGACGACCCAACGCCCCGGCCATCAGGGTGATCAGCTCGTTTGTCGAGAGTGTCTCGTCATCGGCCACCTGGTAAATCCCGGACGTCGCGTTGCCGGCCAGCACCCCCTCGACCACCGCGCAGACGTTGCCGATCGAGGCGAACGAGCGCTGGTTGTCGAACGCGCCCAGCGGCCAGGGCGCCCCCTTCCGAACGAGCGTGTACAGCAGGTTGAGGTTCCCCTTGTTCCCGGGGCCGTGAATCATGCAGGGACGCAGGATCAGGCCGCACAGGGCTTCAGGCCGCGCGGCGGCAGCCTCCCGGACTATCCGTTCCGCTTCCAGCTTGCTCTTGCCGTAGGGCGTGTGCGGGTCGGGCGCCGCGTCCTCCGTCAACACGCCATCAACCGCATCGGCGCTCGCCTTGACGGAACTGAACAGGATGAACCGGATCGGGCGCGGCGCCGCGTCGGCGATCCGCCGCACGATCTTTTCGGTGAGCCCCGCGTTGATATCGAAATAGCTCTGGGGGTCGGATGTGTGCTGGGTGTCATGCGCCTTTCCGGCCAGATGAACCACCGCATCCACCTCACCCCATGGCACCCGCTCCAGATCGTCCCACGTAAACAGCCGCCCATACGCGCCACCGGACGCGCTCCCGGCCCCCGCCACATCCAGAGCCCAGACTCCCCTGCCCCGCTCTGCCAGCCAGACCGACAGGTTCGTCCCCACAAACCCAAACGCTCCCGTGATCAACACATGTCCCATGGCGTCGCCTTTCCAGAGTCGGATGATATAACCTTGGCGCCCGCCTGAAGCAGCGTGGCGTTGGCGGGGTGGTCGAAGGTGTAGAGGGGCTTGCCGGCGGCGAGGATGTCGCGGCAGAGGGCTTCCATCTTGCTGCCGGAGGCGGCGTGGGCAACGACCACGGCGGTCGCCATCTCGACCACAAGGCGGTTGCGCGTCGTGGCAGTCTTGGCCGTGATATGCCGCACAGTGTCCGGGAACGGCGTCACCATGACCAGGCGGCCTTCGGCTACGGCGGGCCGGCAGTCCACGGGTTTGGATGGAATCTGGCGGTACAATCCGCGGGCGAGACACCAGATGACCGGGTGCGGGGACCGAAGCAGGATGCGCAGGCACTCCTGCTCCATCGGGGAGTGAAAGCCGCTGATGACTGTGACGCCCTCGTCCCGGAATCGCTTGGCGAGGTCATAGGTGTCGAGGATGAGTTTGCCGGGGCACTTGACGGAACAAAACAGAGCGACTTTCGGGCGGTCGAGGATGGCCGCGTCGCCCACAACGTAGACGAGACGTCCCGCCTCGTTCGTACGAGCCGGGACGGCTCGTCTACCATCATGCGGCACTGCGGGCCTGGTCACGACTTCTTCCCCTTGCGCTTTGGCGACTGTTGCTTCCTGTCTGCCTCCAAGGTCTTGGCGGCAGACTTCAGGTCTTCGATGTACTGTTTCTCGGCGGTCTGTTCCGCCTGCAACCGGCGGCGTTCGGCAAAGGTGTCGTACTGCGCTTCCGCCCAGGACCGAGCGTCTTCCTGACTCACGGAACCGGCCCCCTCCAGCACCGGCAGTTCCGTATCGCGCAGGAACTTGTCAAGAAACGCTGTCCAGTCCCGCATCTTGATATCCTGGCGGCGCTGGGCGCGGAATTCAGCCTGATCGAGGAACATGACCACGATGCGGTTGAGGGTGTCTATCTCGCGTTCGCCCAGGTAGTTCTTGGCCGTCGGCACGTCGTGCTTCAATACCCGCCCGCCGGTCCACGCGGTCAGGCCCATGTTGGGGCGGGTGGAGTCCGCTCGTCGGCGAACGATCTCCGCAGCCGTCATCCCTGTGGCGGCGTAGTGCACCTTGTTCTGCATGGTGGCGAAGAATACCTGGGTCTCCTGTTCGGCCTCCTGGTAGTCGGATGCCAAGGCGAAAATCTCACGGATGCGCTGATAAACCCGCTTCTCGCTCGCCCGGATCTCGCGGATGCGGGCAAGAAGCTCATCGAAGTAGTCCGCCAGCCGGTCGCGGCCCTTCAGCCGTTCATCATCCAGTGTGAAGCCCTTAACGATGTATTCGCTGAGACGCTCCGTCGCCCACTGCCGGAAGCGCGTCGCGACGGCGGATTTCACCCGGTAGCCCACGGAAATGATCATGGCCAGGTTGTAGAATTCAAGGTCCCGCTGGACATCCCGGTTGCCTTCCCGGCGAACCGTTAAGAATTTCTTAACAGTTGCCTCCGGCGTCAGCTCCCCAACCGTGTAGATATTGCGGATGTGCATGCTGATATTTGGAACCGTCGTCTGAAACAACTCCGCCATAAGCTGTTGCGTCAGCCAGACAGTCTCGTTCTCCAGCCGCACCTCGATCCGATTCCGCCCGTCCTCGGTCTGGTAGAGGATGATCTCGGAAGCCGGTTGTGGCCTGTTCTCGGGTGCGTCGCTCATGACTGCTTGCCTTCCACCTTGCGGAAGTTCCGACTCTCGAATGCGCGGGACCCGATGCGCGTGAAGAAGTCAATCTCCGCTTCGACTTCCTCCAAGAGCATTTCAAAACCGCTCGACACGTTGCTGGGGTTGTTCTCGATCATGGTTGCCTCCTGGGTCTACTCCGATATCGGCTTGGCCCTTGCGACTACGGAAGCGATGGCGTCCAGTTTCTCCCCAATTTCAAGCGCGATTTCGTCCGGTCGCAGCAGTGGCACCAAGGTGAAGTACATGTTCTTCCGAAGGCATAAAGGGACTCCCAGACGCTTGGAGTAGTTGGCGAACAACGGGTCAAGAAACTCATCGGTGGCCTTGATGTCGACAGACCAAGGCGTTGGACGTCCAAGGCTGGCAAGCGCTTTTTCCAGTTCCACAATGGCCTGTTCCATTGCTTCTATGCGCTGGGGCTTGGCTGCGTGCTCGAACAAAGGTCCCTCTGGGGCTTCGTGTTGAGCGGCAAAGCGTAGAAGAACATTCCGGGTGCAGATGTAGTTCTCAATCTCCCGTCGCGTCCATGCGAGTTCGATCAAATCCGCATGGTCCTGCAGCGTCTTGTCCAATCGATCAAAAAGCGCGATCCCAACAAGGTCGCGTTTGGCCTCGCGTAGGCCAAAGAAATGGTCTCGTGCTTTTTGCGGAAGATTGGTCGTGACGTAGTGTACGAACGGCGATTCCAATAATAACAATGCCGCGTGGCCCAACAATCGTGCATATTCCCTTAGAATCGGGAGGTCGGTGGTATCCTCCAGGTACAAAACCCAACCTTTTTGCTCTGCCTGGTAGTATTGGTCGAACCCGATGTCCCGAAGCGATTTCAAAACCTGGCTGGATTGCCCGGCCGTAAGCTCATGTGGTCTGCCGACGAAGGCAACCACGCTGTCCCTGGATGCGGCTTCGTTAAGGACGATTTCCGAATGGCTGGCCGCCACAATCTGCGATCCTTGACTCGCGGCCAGCGCCACCAAGCGGTTGTAAATCTGCCGCTGGCTAAGGATTTCCAGGTGGGCATCCGGTTCATCCAACAGTAGGACCGCATTCGGGTTGGCGTGCAGGTAGGCGAGGAGTAGAAGAACCTGTTGCGCGCCGCGGCCGGCGCAGGAAACGTCGAGGGGTTTGCCCCGCTCCTCGTAGGTCATCACGATCTCGCCACGTTGCGGAAGGTGTTCCGGGGCGCGCATCGTGATGCGAAAGAGACTTTCCATCTCGGCGCAAATCGCCTTCCATGCGTCTGGCTTTGTACTGAAAACCGTGTGGCAAAGGTTCCTGAGCACCTGGGCGGTTTGGCCCTCACCCAACAGAACATCGATGCGGCCTTGCTCGACTTTCGGCTCTACGGCTGCGAGTCCGGACATGGGCGGAAGGAAAGAAATGCGAAGCCGCTGCTCCGGTTTCTCCAAGACGGTCGGTATCTCACTGAACTTCGATTGATTGACTGGTTTGTCCTCGAAACCCGGCAACCGCAGAGGCCGACACACGAACGCCTCGTCCGATGTGTAGTCGAACTCCAGACCGCAGGTCCACGCCTTGCCGGCCGTTTCGCCTTCCACGACGATGTCTATTCGGATGTTGCGCGTCTTGTGATCTTTTGACGCCCTGACATGCAGGTCATTCCACAGGAGCGCGGCGGCCGGGACGGGCAGTGCGATGAGATCGCGGCGGTTGATGGCGACGCCGGGGCGCTTTTCAGGCGACGCCTTGCCACCCCGTTCCGCCAGCCAGGCCCGCAGCCCTATGTCCCACAACGCCAAGGCTTGCAGCGCCGTGGTCTTCCCCGAATTGTTCGGACCGATGAACACCGCAGCCTGCCCCAACGGTATTTCCACGTCCCGAAGACGCTTAAAATTGCGCACGATCAGTTTGGTTAGCATCTCAATCCTCCTGCCTGCCGTCCGCATCACCCATGCGGTACGTTATGTCGTAGTTGATGATGAAATCAAGTTCCTCATCCGTGAAACCGTAGTGCGTCGCCGTCATATGACTCACTCTTTCTCCACTTTGCGGAAGTCCCTGCTCTCGAATGCACGGGACCCGATGCGCGTGAAGAAGTCGATCTCCGTTTCTACTTCTTCCAAAAGCATTTCAAAGCCGCTCGACACGTTGCTGGGGTTGTTCTCGATCATGGGTGCCTCCTGTCGCCGTCACTGAACCACTCGCACAGGACACGGCAGAGCTTGGCGAATGCCTCGTCCGTGCACTGATTGAAGCCTACCTTGCCGGCTAAGTCACCGTACAGTTTGGAGGTGCGCGATTTCCCGACCGCCCGTATTGCAGCCAGAAGAGTTTCCTTCGGTTGCTTGGGCTTTGCGTCATTTGCAGCCCAATGGCCTTGCTGTTGCAGCCAAGCCCTCAACGGAGGCATTCGGCCTGACCACCCGAGTACGGCATCAATGTGAGGGGATGTGCTCCAAACCCAGTTCTCCAGTTCCGGAGCAATCACAACAGCAGCGCACCTGCCCTCCCATCCCGCCGCAGCCAGTCGCCGTTCAACATCGGCCTCCATCGCGGACCGGTCCATCGTATGCTCCTGCCCCGATCCATCATGGTCGAAAACCACCAAGGCATGCGCGGCCTTTTTGACGGCAAACTGCAGGAACTCCGGACCGTTGGCAAAGCAGCCGGGGTCGTGTGCCGGATGGGTGTGAATATCTGGCAAAATCGCACGGATTCCGAGCGACTGACGCCGGGCCAGAATCCAGCGAATGGCATATTCGATGTTCCGGTCAGGAACGAGTATGACTAGATCCGTCATCCCAGCACTCCTCCGGCGAAGAGCACCGAGAAATCCGGCGAGCCCTTCCAATCGCTCAATTTCGGGTGTTTGTCGCCCGAGACAATGTCGGTCGCCCCTTCGTCAGTTTTGGCGAAACATAGTACTTGCGGAACCTCAACACAGCCCAGGATCACGGGGGAATGCGTGGCCATGAGTACCTGCGCTTCGTAAACGGAAGATAGTGACTGTACCACGGTCTCAACGGCGCGAGGATGAATGCCGTTCTCGGGTTCCTCGATTACGTAACACCCCCGGAATCCTTTGAGATAGGCCGGCAATGTCAAAGCAAGTAGTCGCAGCGTGCCGTCCGATGCCATCCATGACGGCACCTCAAGACCGCCCCGGTACTTGAGTATCATGTAGCGGTGCTTGTCATCCTCACGCTCGATCGTGCGAATGTCGGTCAGGTCGGGCAAGGCGGTCTGCAGATGGCCGATCCATTCCGTGAATCGTTCCGGGTCTGACTCTTTCAGTCGCGCGATCACCCAGGGAATGTTTGCACCGTCCGGCTTGAATCCGGTGACCTGCCCCGGAGGACTCGCCTTACGGATTTCCAGGCTGTCGAGGACGAACTGCTGAATCCCATCGGCTAGAAACTCCTTGAGCCACGCGGTGACCGCATAACCATCATCCGGCGGTACGTTCGACAAGGCAACACGCCGTGGAGTGGAAGCATATGATGGTTTGTACCCTTTGGTCGTCTCCGGATAGAAGTTCTCGTTGCCGCCCAGTTCCTTGCTGACGATCACCGACTGCCGCTTCCTAGAAATCCCCTTGCGGGACAGAATCGAGGACGGCGCCGCACGTAACTGCGGGAATAATTCGCGCTGTGCGTCCTCTGGTTCACCATTGACCTTGAGCAGAACACGCTCGGTGGTAATCCCGATGCCCTGGCCGGCAACGTCCATACCGACGGCAATCTCATACCGGATACGATCAAAATCGGGGTTTTCCAACTTCGCACGAAGCACTTCCGGGAAGGTCGCCTCGATCGCCAACTCAAACGACTTCCCCTTTCGCCACCAGGTCAAATCGGATGGCGTATTAGTGCGGGACGCAACGGCTGATTCCAAGCCTTTCGACACAACGGCGCCAAGAAAGCCAATGACGTCCAGAAACGTGGTTTTCCCTGTGGCGTTCGGACCGACCAGAACCTGAAACGGTTCAAGCGTCTGCCGCACGTACTTCAGGCACCGGTAATTCAGCGCCTCAATGAGTGTAATCATCGTTCAATCCTCCTGTTCATAGCCGTGTCTCCGGCAGTTTGCCCAAACGCAACAAATCGCGGAATGTGTTGAGCGTTTGCTGTTTCACACTCTCCTCGACCAGCGGGAAGGTGGTGAGAATGTAGGCGAACTCATCCTCGGTTAGGCCGTAGAGATGCGCGACCAGGCCGTCGAGTTCGGCACGGAGTTTCGCGCGCTCGGACGACTCCGTAGCGCCGACTGTCTTGGCGGTCGCCCGCCCGCCAAAGATCTCCTTCGCCAGGTCGTCGAACTCCGGCGTCGTGCAGATCAGCCGCGCCGCCCGCTCGACAATCGGACGAAACGCCGCGTCCTTTTCGGTGAGGCGGGGGATCGGGAGTTGGTAAACGTAGAACATATTACAATGATTGGTGATCTTCTGCCGAATCATCCAGTCTACGACAAGACTGTCAAACAGGGCCGTCACAAGAACCAACACCGTGCCGTCTTTTGGCGCGCTGGATGTGATCAGTGTGTTTCCACTAAAACAGCGCTTGGGAAGTATAGATGTGATGAGCGTGCGTTCATTCGTACTGGCCGCAACATCGCGAAACCCAAAGCGATAGGTTTGGTAGTCTAGCAACTGCCATTCATCCTCTTTCTTGCCCAATACGGTCTTGCGACCCTCACGTTCATCCACCCACCATTTTGGCTCGGCGAAGAGGTGATCAAAGTGCCAGATCATCTTGCCTTCGTATAGTGGTACCCGCCCTTTCCCGGGCTCGGTCTTGAAGATGCCGCTGTCGTTGGTCATGTCGAATTCGCGCGTGAAGGCGACTGTCCACTTCCCGGCAATCTCCTCGCCGAGCAGTGGGAACTTCAGCATCTTTTCAGCGATCTGGACGTCCATCGGATTCTTGAACTCCATGACGGAAAGCGAATCCGGCGACAGGCGACGGACCAGTTCAATGGAAATGTCAATGGCACCTTCCTGCGGAAAACGTTCTAGTTCGGCCACGTCGTGGCGCATGAACGCGGCGGGGAAATGTTCCGTCGTCCCTCCTTTCTCGTAGGACAGCACCAGGAACTTAAAGCGGCAGTCCACGCCTTCGAATACGAACTTCCGATTCTCGAAGCAGAAGAGACCGGTGATCCGTGACTCCCCGAAGAGCATCTCCCTCAGTTGTTTGGTGCCGAGGTCGGTGTAGATGCCGCTGGGGATCACGATACCGCAGTAGCCGCCGGGGCGGAGCAGGTTGAAGCACTGCTCGGTAAAGAGTTTGTAGAGGTTGGTATCCGAACCGGCCTTCTTGCCGTTCACGATGCTGATCTGGTTCTTGTACTGCGGAGCAGAGCGGTAGAAGGCGCTGACGTGGGGGTATTCGCTCTGGTATTTCAGCCACGCGGCGCGCGTGTCTTCGTCCTTGAGGAGTTTCGTCTGCTCCTTCTCAAAGTCCTTGATGCTCATCTTCTTCTTGGTGACCAGATCGGAGTACTCCTCGAAGAACTCCTTGGCATTCGGCTTGAAGATTTCCCAGGGCGGGTTGGTGATGATGGCGTCGAAACCACCGCCGGCCAGGATGCGGTCGAACTCATAGCCCCAGTGGAACGGCTTGAGGGCGGCGATGTCGGCGAGGGAGAGCGACCTCTTACGGTAGACGAGGCGTCCCGCCTCGTTGTGCGTGGAACGAGCCGGGACGGCTCGTCTACTATGCTCGTCTACCATGGCTTCCTCGTACTTGATCCCGAGGTGGACGAACTCGGCCAGCAGGATGTCGTTCAGGGCCGGGACGGCGGCCTGTTTCCTGGCCTGGATATTGTCGCGCAGTTCCTGCAAATCTTGGCCGTAGGTGGTTGCGCGGCGATAGACCTCGATCAGTTCGTTCTTTTCCTCCAGAACCTCGCGGTAGCTCTTACGGAAGAAATCGGCGGGGTGGCGTTTCTCGAACTCCTTGTCATCCACATGCATCAGGCCGATCAGCGAGTTGCCGGCCATGATGTTGAACTCGATGTTCGGCAGGGGCTCCAGGTCGTCGGCGGTGTTGGCGGAGGCGACGAGGGCGAGGAACAGTCGCAGTTTGGCGATTTCCGTCGCCTCTTCCATGATGTCCACGCCGAAGAGGTTGTTGGTGATGATGCTGCGCTTGATGAAATAGGAGACGCTCTTGTGCTCCTTCTGGGTCTTCTTGAGCCAGTCCTGCAAGCTCCGGTCGCTCAGGAAGTCAATCTTGCCGATAACGGCGGCATAGACGTTGATAAGCGTCTTCATGGCCGACACGAGGAATGCGGCCGATCCGCAGGCCGGATCGAGTAAACGCATATTCGGCAGAACTTCGTGCAGAAGCTTCTTGCAGAGCGGGGCGTCGAGAGCCAGCAGGAGGTCGCCGACGGAGTCGAAACGTGGTGCAGGCCTCCGGCCTGCCTTCTTCTCGTGTGGTGCGGCCGTCTCGGCTGCGGAGTCTGCAGGCGAGACGCCTGCACCACTTTCAGCAGCACCGTTCACGCCGTCGAGGATCAGGCGGTGAATGGTCCGCTCGCAGAGATATTCGGTGATTTCCGGGCGGGTGTAGTAGGCGCCAAACGCCTTCTGGTTGATATACTTCTCGAAGATGTAGCCCAGGACATCGGGGTTGATCTCGTTATCCTGCCCGCCGGGGGTATCGTTCAGATTCCAGGAGTAGTTGCCGAAAAGAACGAGAAGGTTCTCGAACGCCTTGTCCGGGACGGCGATCTTGGGCCAGCGGAGTTCGATGGGGTGCGGCAGGAAGAGCCCGCCGTTGAGATACTTGATCTTGCCGAGCAGCGCGTTGACTTCCGCGGTGCGCTTGTCCTCCGGCTTGGCGAAGCCCTCGAAGAACAGGGCTTTGAGGAAACTCTCGTAGAAGGATGAAGGATGAAGGATGAAGGATGAATAGGTGCGGAGCTTGTTCTGGAGGTAGAACTCGTCGCCGTTGTCGAGGAAGAACTTCTTCTGGAGGAAGTAGATGAACATCAGGCGGTTCAGCAGGACAGAGGCATACCAGCGGCGGTCACGCTCGTCGCCAATACCTTCGATGAGTTCGATGAAGGCAACGTGCTGTTCCTGGAACTCGCCGTAGAACTTCTTGGTGACCCGCTCGATGTCGAGGGCCTGCTTGAGCCGGGCGGTCACTTCGAGCAGGGGCACATGGCCGCTGTCGTCGAAATCGGCGAAATCCACCGCCATCGCGCCGAGTTTACTCAAGAGCAAGTCGCCGGACTGGCCATTGACATAGATGTGCGTGCGGGGAATGATCTTGCGAGAT